>Ga0247727_10004701_pt1 | contig 28683 bp, 27 predicted proteins | sample WisWelCaveWW1625_FD_202498 | JGI IMG/M metagenome (GOLD analysis project Ga0247727, IMG submission 202498) | Biofilm microbial communities from Wishing Well Cave, Virginia, United States - WW16-25 | ecosystem: Environmental > Aquatic > Deep subsurface > Groundwater > Cave microbial mat | place...
CCTGTCGATCATGCGAACGCGTACGACTGTTCGCAGCACGGCGGAATCCCGCCACCCTGAGTCACACGGTCACACGCTCACTGATCGCGATTCAACTATTATGCGAAGTGTCCTAAGAGCAAGATTCACGTTCCACGATCGAAGCCAAGCGCTTCGATCATGCAACGATCTTGCTCTGGTGCTCGCGACCAGACTGCGCCGGCAACGCCGCGGGGGCAACGGGCAGGCGCCTGGAGAGCGCCCGCCCGCCTGGATCTTACCGGCGGCCGCCGCGCTGCTCGCGGTCCATCTGCTGCCACCAGATCTCGGTGCCGATCGGCAGCCGGTCCGCGTCGTACACCATCTGCCGCTCGACGTAGCGCCGCCACTTCATCTGCTTGCCCTTCTCGGCCTGCTGCAGCCTGGCGTACTCCTCGGAGGGGATCGTGACGTAGGACTCCGCGCTCGCCGGGGCGGACACGCCAGCCAGCAGGGTCGACGCCGCCAGCGCGGCCACAATCATCTTCATCTTGGTCTCCATCTCGTTGCTTGAGGCATGCACGCGGGTGTCGGCACGAACCACCGTCCCCGATCGTGGCCGGACCTTAGGGGATGGATACGGACCGCGATGTTACCCGCGTTACAGGCCGGCGGTCCGCCTGCCGCGGTGGCGAAAGGGCACCTCCGCGTCACCGTCGATTTCCCGCCCTCGCAACCGTCCCCGATGTCGAGCTGGCGCTCCCCAACGCGGCTGCGGCCTGCCGGTTTTGCCGGCAGGCCGCTGTTCGTGATGTCGCCAATCCTCCGGAGATCACAGGATGAAATCACCGGCGGTGAGCTGCACGTTGCCGGCAAGCTCGAGGTGGAACTCGACCTGCACGTCGGTGTCGTTGTTGAACTCGACGATCGTGCGGTCGGCCCTTGCATCGTAGGACGCGCGCACTTGGCCCTCGCCGAGCGGCAGGAAGCCGGAGACCAGCGCAAAGCCCTGGTTGCCGGCGACGCTGGCGCGCGCGTCGATGGCGCTGAGATCGATGTGGTCCACGCCGACGGCGAAGTCCTGGATCACGTCGAAACCGCCGAGCACCGACTCGGCTGCCGCGGCATACTTGAAGGTATCGGCTCCGGCAGCACCAACCAGCACATCGGTGCCGGCGCCGCCGATCAGCGTATCGTTGCCGGCGCCGCCTGCCAGGACGTCGTAGCCGCCGCCGCCCGCCAGGATGTCGTTGCCGCCGCGGCCGTCGAGGACGTTGTCGGAGCTGTTGCCGCGGATGTCGTCGCTGAAGGACGTGCCCGCGACGTTTTCGATCGAGCGCAACGTATCGGTGCCCAGGTTGATGGTCTGACCGTTGGTGATCTCCTGGAACTGCTGGGCCGTGCCGGCGGCAGTGCCGTCCGCGAGGCGCACGATCACCTTGCCGACTGCCGTGTCGAAATCGACCGTGTCGGTGCCGGTGCCGCCATCCATGGTGTCGATACCGACGACGTCGACGAAGAAATCGTCGCCGCCGTCGCCCGACATCGTATCGTTGCCGGCGTCGCCGTTGAGCAGGTCGCGCTCGGTGCCGCCGAACAGCGCATCGTTGCCGTTGCCGCCACGCAGCGTGTCGTTGCCCGAGTCGCCGCGCAGGGTGTCGTCCTCGTTGCCGCCGTCGAGCCAGTCGTTGCCGGCCTCGCCGTAGAGCACGTCGGCGCCGTTGTTGCCGTAGAGCGAGTCGCCGTCGTTGCCGCCGTAGAGGGTGTCGGAGTCGTCGCCGCCGTAGAGCGTATCGCTGCCCGACCCGCCGTAGAGCGTGTCGTTGCCCCATTCGCCGTACAGGCGATCGCGGCCGGCGTTGCCCTTGAGCACGTCGTTGCCGAGGCCGCCGAGCAGGTCGTCGGCGGCGCTGCCGCCAATCAGGGTGTCGTCGCCGCCGTGCCCGAAGATGAGGAACTCGGTGGCGTTCGCGGACCTGTCGATCAGGTCGCCGAAGAAGATGTTTCCGTCGATGCGTGTGACCATGGCACGTCTCCTGGGGTTTCGATCCGGTGGCAACGGCGGTTGTGCCGCTGCGACGAAACCTAGGGGTGCCGGTGCCGCCCCGCTGTGCTGGCCAGCACACGGCGACCCGAGCCGGCTACAAGCCATCCGCAGCCACGAGGACCCGCCACGTGGCGCAGCTCTACTCCACCCGCGCACCGGCGGGATTCCGCGGCGCCGCGCCGAGGCCCCTAACCACGCTTAGCGGACGCGGCTTGGCCGGCGACGTCAGTGCAGCTGCGGCTGCGGCTGCTCTGCCCCCTGCTCCGTGGGCAACATCACAGCGTGCCCGTCGCCGTTGACCGCGCGCGGCGGAGGCGACTCCTCAGCGCGCGCTGTCTGCGCGCCGTTCCCGACAGACCGGCCCACGGCCGAGATCGGCTCACCGTCGAACCCGACGACCACGGTCTTGCGGCTCTCGATCGCGGCGAGGAGGTTGGGCGGTTGATAGCGGTGCCTGCGGCGCTCATCCTTGGTCTGCTCCCACCGCTGCACCGCGCTCTGGTGCACCATCTCGCCGATCGGCCAGGAGTGCGGACGAGGCTTGAACAGGCGGGAAAGCCAGCGCCGGCCGGGCTCGCAGCGGTTGATCGACCGTATGGTTGGGCGCCACCGGCTGCGCCAGAAGATCCAGCTGCGAGGATCAAAGATCTTGCCCGTGCAGCTCGGGTAGCGGCCGAACCGCTCAAGGAGCGGTTCCTTCCACGTGAACCCGACTTCAGGACAGTGACGACGCAGGCGTTGGAGCATCCAGATCAGCGCCAGGTCCGACAGATCGGTGTCCGCGCACCCGCCACCGATGTTGGCGTGCGAACCCGGGAACCAGACCTGCTCCACAGTCTGATACTTGCGGTGCCTCGGCTCGGTCCACACCGCTGGCTCGAACTCCAATCGGTATTCGTCGATGGCCAGCGCCTGGCAGGAATGGTCGACGACGCTGCTGACCTCGGTGTCGTGAAAATGGATTGCCCTCCTGCCGATCCAGCTCATGAAGCTCTGGGGGATGCCGAGCGCGCCAACCGTATCGAACACACCGAGGAACCGGATGCGCGCCTCGGGATTGTTGTGCGTGATGCGCCGCAGCCGGGCGCGATCGGCCGGGTACCGTTTCTTCGGGGGCGTCCTGTAGTAGTTCCACGCGAACTCCTGGTTGGCTGCGTTGCACATGTCCTGGGTCAACAGACCGCTCGCGCTCAGGAAGCCGCACAGGCTGCGCGCCGTGAATGCCCCGCGCGAAAATCCGAACACGTAGATTTTGTCGCCTGGCTCATAGAATTGCGACAGGAAGCGGTAGGCGGCGAGCACGTTCGCGCTCAGGCCTTTGCCGAACACGCCGCCCGCGATCCGATCGAGGAACCCACCCGTCCCGACCCCGGCATTGTAGTAGATGCGCTGCTCTGACCCGCCTTCCGGCTTGGGATCCAAAATGTCGGAGAGCAGGCGGATATTCGTCTGAGGGTCCGCGCTGTCGCCGTCGCACCACGTGCCGTCCAGGCAGATGATCAGGTGCTTACTCATGGCTCACCCAGCATTCAAAATAACTTCGAACTTCCCACGCGCAATTGTGGGTGCACACCGCATGCTATCGCGTCTTCCGACGGCGGCCAATGCGCAATCGCATGGGTGCGCCCACCCGGTATCGCGCGGCAAGAAGGAGAAGGGGCCGCCCTTGCGAGCAGCCCCAGTACAGCCGAACAGTTGGGTCCGTGCGTTTATTTCATTGGCACGCGGACGGCTTCCTCGCGCGCCCACTTGTAGGTCAATGCAATTCGACCAGTGTGCATTGACGGCTCGAGGTCGATGTTGACGGGGCCCAAGCGGGCCACGGTCTCGCTATCGAACTGCGTGTAGCGATACTCGGCGCGAATTGCCCAGCCGCCGTGCAATTGGCTCTCGACGCCCCCACCTACGAAGTAGCCCTTGAAGTCGGGCAGATCCAGCGACCCGATCGTGCTGGATAGGTCGAACTTGGCCTCGGTATAGCCAATAGTGCCGTACCAAAGCGTGGAAGGGCTCGACAGCACGCCGAGCCGCCCGCCGACCGACCAAGAATGCTCATGGTCGAGAGACGCGCTGAACAGGCCGCCAGCCACGGACAGATCCGTCGAGATGCCAGAAAAGTCGTAGTCGAAAAAGATGCCAGCAACGATACTGGACGTGAGCTTCCGGTCATAGCCCACGATGACGGTGCCGAATATGCCCTCGCCACCGATGCCGTCGAAGCTCAGGATATTGACGCCCGGCGCATTGATCGAGAGGTCATGAACAACGGCGCCGCTTCCCGCGCCCGCACCGATATAGAACCCGGTCCACGGCCGCGATGCTTCGCAGCAGGCGGCCTTGGGATTAGCCATTCCATCGGCCAGCGCATTGGTTGTCAGAAGTGCTGCGGCTCCCGCAAAACCCAAGATCAGTTTCTTCATCTCGGAGGAAATCCTGTCATTGGACGCTTGCACGCGCAGCCGCTCGCGCGCGGCCTTCATTCAGGCGATCGTCAACAGTGGAGAACGAACGGGACATCGAGCCGCAACAGCCGATGATTCGCCGTCCGATGGAAGATATGCTCCGTGATACAGAATGTATCGGGTGCGAGATTGCAACAACGCGCGAGCCAGAAGTGCGAGCGCCGGCTGGATGCCCCCTTGCGGAGTAGGCACGCCGAACGCCCACCCGTGCGCGACTTTCACCATGCAGCGACGGAGATCAGCGGATCGTCTGGCGCGGTGAACCTCGAGCGCGCCACGTTCTCGCCCACACCTTGTCGCTTTGCGGTCAAAGGAATCGTGAAGTGTGATGGTGCGGGCAACGGAGGGATGCGCAGATGAAGAACCCGAACGAGATTGCCGTGCTTCGCACAAGGCTCAGGGGCGTGAACATCGCGTACAGCGCGCTGGTGAGGGCCGGTATTTGCGAAGGCAGGGTCACGAGGTTGCGCGCTCTGCACTTGCAGCGGCACGCGTTGATCGCTCGCATTGTCGACGCATCGCGGGCCAAGCCAAGTAGCCGGCGCGGGCCATTTGTGTGCGATGCTAGGGCGCGGCGGCCGCTCGGCGCAGATCGTTTCCGTAGCGCGGCGGCGACCGGCTAAGCCGGGCCCTGCGTAGCAATTTCTGGTGGTTTTGAGTGGTGAGCCCGGTTGGGATCGAACCAACGACCACCTGATTAAAAGTCAGATGCTCTACCGCTGAGCTACGGGCCCGCTGCGCGTGTGCGCAACTGTGCCGACGGCTGGCCGGCGGCGGCGGGTTTTAGCATGCGGGCGCGTCGCGTCAAAGCCGGCGCCGATCGTCGCCGCGACGGCGCGCGCGTCAGGCCTCCGGGCCCACGCCCTGCAGCCGCGCCTTGGTCTCGGCGGCCCAGGCGGCGAAGCGGCCTTCGGCAATGGCCGCGCGCATGGCCGCCATCAGCTCCTGATAGAATGCGACGTTGGCCCAGGAGAGCAGCATGGCGCCCAGGAACTCCTCCGACTTGACCAGGTGGTGCAGGTAGGCGCGGGAATAGTCGCGCGCCGCCGGGCAGGCGCTCTGCGGGTCGAGCGGGGCGGGATCGTCGGCGTGGCGGGCGTTCTTGAGGTTCACCTTGCCGCCCCAGGTGAAGGCCTGGCCGTGCCGCCCCGAGCGGGTCGGCAGCACGCAGTCGAACATGTCGACGCCGCGCGCCACGCTCTCGATCAGGTCGAGCGGCGTGCCGACGCCCATCAGGTAGCGCGGCTTGTCGGCGGGCAGGCGGCGCGCGGTCAGCGCCAGCGTGTCCAGCATCACGTCCTGCGGCTCACCGACGGCGAGGCCGCCGATGGCGTAGCCGGGCAACTCCATCGAGACGAGGGCGTCGGCCGAGTGCGCGCGCAGATCCGGGTCGGTGCCGCCCTGCACGATGCCGAACAGGGCCTGGCCGGGCTTGGCCAAACCGGCGAAGGCCCGCTTGCAGCGCTCCGCCCACGCCAGCGAGCGCTCGACGGCGCGCACGGTCTCCTCGCGCGTCGCCGGCAGCGCGATGCACTCGTCGAGCTGCATCTGGATGTCGGCACCGAGCAGGCACTGGATCTCGACGGCGCGCTCGGGGCTGAGCACGTGCGCGGAGCCGTCGAGATGCGACTGGAACGCGACCCCCTCGTCCGTAATCTTCCTGAGCTTGGCCAGGCTCATCACCTGGAAGCCGCCGGAGTCGGTGAGGATCGGCCGGTCCCAGCGCATGAAGGCGTGCAGGCCGCCGAGCCGGGCGATGCGCTCCGCGCCCGGCCGCAGCATCAGATGATAGGTGTTGCCGAGGATGATATCGACGCCGGCGTCCTTCAGCTGCTCGACGTAGACGGCCTTGACCGTCGCCGCCGTGCCGACCGGCATGAACGCCGGCGTGCGGATTTTTCCACGCGGCGTGCTGATCTCGCCGAGGCGCGCGCCGCCGTCGGTCCTGTGCACGGTGAAGGCGAAGCGATCCGTCATGGGGGCGGGACTGCGGGATACAGCAGGCAGGCATCGCCATAGGAATAGAAGCGATAGCCGGCGCGGACGGCGTGGCCGTAGGCGCGCTGCATGGTGTCGAGGCCGCTGAAGGCCGCGACCAGCATGAACAGCGTCGAGCGCGGCAGGTGGAAGTTGGTGATCATCAAGTCGACGGCCCTGAAGCGGTAGCCGGGCACAATGAAGATGTCGGTCTCGCCCGCAAAGGGACGCAGCTGCCCGCCCGCGTCCGCGGCGCTCTCCAGCAGGCGCAGCGACGTGGTGCCGACCGCCATGATGCGGCCGCCGGCCGCGCGCGCCGCGTTGAGCGCGGCCGCCGTGTCGGCAGTGATCTCGCCCCACTCCGCGTGCATGCGGTGCTCCGCGATGTCATGCGTCTTGACCGGCAGGAATGTGCCGGCGCCCACGTGCAGGGTGACGAACTGGCACGCGATGCCGCTCGCCGCCAGCGCCGCCAGCAGCGCCGGCGTGAAATGCAGGCCGGCGGTCGGCGCGGCCACGGCGCCCTCGTGGCGGGCGTAGACCGTCTGATAGCGCTCGGCATCCTCGGGCCGCACCTCGCGCTTGGCCGCGATGTAGGGCGGCAGCGGCGGGTCGCCCAACGCCTCGATCGCCTGGTCGAGATAGGCGCTATGCAGGCTGAAGGCGAGTTCCACCTCGCCCGCCTCGCCGACCACGCTCACGGTGGCATCGAGGCTGCCGAGCAGACACACGCGACCCTCGTGGCCGAAGCGGATGCGGTCGCCGACCGCCAGCCGCTTGGCCGGCCGCGCGAACGCGCGCCATCGGCTCGCATCGACGCGCTTGTGCAGGTTGAAGGCCACGCGCGCACGATTGTCGCCGCGCGTCCGTTCGCCCTGCAGTGCGGCCCGGATCACGCGCGTGTCGTTGAACACCAGCGCGTCGCCCGGGCGCAGCAGCGCGGGCAGGTCGCGCACGGAGCGGTCGGTGAACTCTATCCCCTCTCCCCACCCTTCGGTGGGGAGAGGGTTAGGGTGAGGGGCAGAGGCTGGTGCTGCGGTATGCGGCTGCCCCTCACCCCGACCCTCTCCCCGTGAAAGACGGGGAGAGGGAGGATGGGGCCGCACCACCAGCAGCCGCGCCGCATCGCGCGGAAAGGCGGGCTCCAGCGCGATGGCCTCATCCGGCAGGTCGAAGTCGAACAGGTCGGTGCGCATGGGCTGTGGCGTTGGTGTCTGACCCTGCGGGTCAGATACCATGGCTCCGCCATGGACGTCTGCGCGGCGCAATGGTGTCGGACCCGGAGGGTCCGACACCCATCACTTCACGTCCGCGGCCACCTTCAACGACTTGATCTTGTCGGGGCCCTGCACCGGCTCGCCGCGCTTGATCTTGTCGACGTTGTCCATGCCCTCGATCACCTTGCCCCACACGGTGTACTGCTTGTCGAGGAAGCTGGCGTCGTCGAAGCAGATGAAGAACTGGCTGTTGGCGCTGTTGGGGTTCTGCGAACGTGCCATCGAGCACACGCCGCGCACGTGCTTCTCGGCGTTGAACTCGGCGGGCAGGTTGCCGTATTTGGAGCCGCCCGTGCCGGTGCCCTGCGGACAACCGGTCTGGGCCATGAAGCCGTCGATGACGCGGTGGAACACGATGCCGTCGTAGAACCCCTCGCGCGCCAGCTGCTTGATGCGCTCGACGTGCTTGGGCGCCAGATCGGGCCGCAGCGCGATCACCACCTTGCCCTTGGTGGTGTCCATGAGCAGCGTGTTCTCGGGGTCCTTTATGGCGGCCATCGGCGTCTCCAGGGGGTTGGGTTGGCGTTCTTGGCGCCCTTGTAAGGCGCTTGCGGCGCAATGCAACACCATCTGTCATCCCGGAATTCGCGTCAGCGAATATCCGGGACCCGGGATGACTCACTTCTTCTTGGCGTCGAGCGCGGCGAAGGTGCCGTCTTCGGCCGCGAGGCGCTCGATCAGCGGGGCGATCTTCCAGCGCTGGCCGTATTTGGCCTCGTAGGCCTTGATGCGCTCGGCCACCTTCTTGAGACCCATATGGTCGGCCTGCCACATCGGCCCGCCGCGCCAGGCCGGGAAGCCGTAGCCGTTGAGGTACATGGTGTCGATGTCGCTGGCGCGCAGCGCAATCCCCTCCTCCAGGATCTTGGCGCCCTCGTTGGCGAGCCTGAGCAGGCCGCGCTCGACGATCTCGTCGGCCGGGATATGCCGCTGCTTGATCTGCAGCGCCTCGGCCTCGGCGCGGATGAGGGCCTCGATCTCGGGATCGACCTGGCGCTTGCGGCTGGAGTCGTACTTGTAATAACCCGCGCCCGTCTTCTGTCCGTGCCGGCCCATCTCGACGATCCTGTCGGCGACGCGCGCAAACTGTGCGGCCTCGCCCGTCAGCTTGCGCTCCTTGCGGATGCGATAGCCGACATCGAGGCCGGCGAGGTCGCTCACCGCCAGCGGCCCCATGGCCATGCCCCAGCCTTCGAGCGCGCCGTCGATCTCCTGCGGCATGGCGCCTTCCAGCGTCATGGCCTGCACCTCGCCGCCATAGGAGGCGAGCATGCGGTTGCCGACGAAGCCGTCGCACACGCCCGCCTGCACGCCGACCTTGCCGATCTTCTTGGCGATCGCCATCGAGGTGGCCATCACGTCGTTGCCGGTCTTCTCGGCGCGCACGATCTCGAGCAGGCGCATGATGTTGGCCGGCGAGAAGAAGTGCAGCCCCACCACGTCCTGCGGCCGCCTGGTGACGGCGGCGATCTGGTCCACGTCCAGCGTAGAGGTGTTGGTGGCGATGATGGCGCCGGACTTGGCGATCTTGTCGAGCTTGGCGAAGATCTCCTTCTTCAGCGCCATGTTCTCGAACACGGCCTCGATGATGAGGTCGGCCTTGCCGAGGTCCTCCAGCGCCAGGGACGGCGTCAGCTTGGCGAAGCGGTCGGCGGCCTGGGCCTCCGTGATGCGCCCGCGCTTGGCGTTGGCCGAGAACGTGTCCTTGATGCGCTCGACGCCCCGATCCAGCGCCTCCTGCGTGGTCTCGACGATGGTGACGGGATAGCCGCCGTTCAGGAAGGCGATGGTGATGCCGGTGCCCATGGTGCCGGCCCCCAGCACGCCCACGGTCTTGACGTCGCGCTCCTTCACCTCCGCGCCGATGCCCGGCAGGTTCGCCGCCTGGCGCTCGGCGAAGAAGGCGTATTGCAGCGCGCGGGCGTAGGGGCTGGCTGCCGCCTCGCGGAACAGCTGGCGCTCGCGCGCGGTGCCCTCGGCGATCGGCAGCGTGGTCGAGGCCTCGACCGCGTCGATGGCAGCCTTCGGCGCCACGGGACCGCTCGGGTGCCGGGCAATGGAGCCGCGCGCCTTCTCAAACAGGCCGGGAGGGATCGACGCCTTGTCGATGGTCTTGGCGCCGATCCGGCGCGGCGATTTGCCGATCTGCGCCTTGGCGAACTCCACCGCCGCCGCCACCACGTCGCCGTCGGCAACTTTGTCGATCAGCCCGAGCGCGGCGCCCTTGGCGGCATCGATGAACGCGCCGGTGGTGATCAGTTGCAGCGCCTGCTCGACCCCGATCGCGCGCGGCAGACGCTGCGTGCCGCCGGCGCCCGGGATGATGCCGAGCTTGATCTCGGGCAGGCCGAGCTGGCGCACGTCCTTGCCCGCCACGCGGCAGTGGCAGCCGAGCGACAATTCCAGGCCCCCGCCCAGCGCCGTGCCGTTCACCGCCGCCACCACCGGCTTGACCGACGCCTCGATCCGGTCGATCAGCTGCGGCAGATAGGGCTCCTTCATCTCCGACTTGAATTCCGTGATGTCGGCGCCGGCCGAGAAGAACCGGCCCGTCCCGGTCAGCACGATGGCCTTGATGCCGGCATCGGCGTTGGCCTCGTTGAAGGCCTTCTCCAGGCCGACGCGCAGGGCGTGGCCGAGCGCGTTGACCGGCGGGTTGTCCATCTTGATGACGGCAACGTCGCCCTGCTTGTGCGTTTCCACGATCGCCACGACAGCTCTCCTTTTTCCCGGGGCCGCTCTTGCGACGTATGGGCCTTGTCGGGCACCAGCTTGTCAAGGACGGTCATCGCAAGGCGTCTCCGGCGGCGGACTGACCCTGAGGCGGAGGCGTCAATCGCCCTCGGGTACGCTGCCGAGATCCCTGACGCGCGCGCTATGCACCACGCGCGCGATCTCGACGAGGTTCCGGATCGGATCAACGCGATAGAAGATCGTGTAGGGGTAGCGCACGAGCGGTATGCGGCGCACGTTCGGCTCGTCGGTAGCAGGCGGGGCATAGGGGAAATCAGCAAGGCCTTCGCACGCGGTACGGATCATGTCTTCGACCCGTTGCGCAGCTGTGGGATTGTGCGGGGCAATGGTGTCGTAGATATCGCCGATGTCACGCTTGGCCCGCTCGGCGTAAACGACCTTCATTCCCGATGGCGATCCCAGAACCGGTCCATGTCGGCGTCGAGGACGATGCGGCCGGCATCGAGGTCGTCGATCCCCTCGCGGACGAGGCGGCGCTCCTCGTCGCTGAGCCGATACACGCCGTCGCCAGCCTCGGCGATCTCCTCGAGCACGCGCGCGGCATACCGCTGGCGCTCCTCGGAGAGCCCCTTCACCTTTTCAATGGCTTGTTCCAGCACCTTGATCACGACCGCATGCTATCACGACAACTGCGTTGGAGGTAGGGCTGGGGCACTAGCATCCCATGCCAACCGACGAGCCTTGCCTAGCGCGGGCCGAGGCGCGAGGTTACCCTGTCGCAACGAAGCATTCCAGGGAGGAGAGGCGCCATGCTGCGCGGATTGATGATGGACCGGCCGCTGTTGATCTCCAGCGTGATCGACTATGCCGCCGACGTCTATCCCGACGTGCAAGTGGTCTCGCAGACGGTCGAAGGCGGGCTGCACCGCTACGGCTATGCCCAGGCGCGCGCGCGCATCGGCCGGCTCGCCAATGCCCTGGTCGGCCTCGGCGTCAGGCCCGGCGACCGGGTGGCCACGCTGGCCTGGAACGGCTACCGCCACTTCGAGCTCTATTACGCCATCGCCGGCATCGGCGCGGTGTGCCACACCATCAACCCGCGCCTGTTCCCCGATCAGATCACCTACATCGCCAATCACGCCGAGGACACCGCGCTGTTCTTCGATCTGACCTTCCTGCCGCTGGTCGAGAAGCTCGCGCCCGCGCTCAAGACCATCAAGACCTATGTGGCCATGACCGACCGCGAGCACATGCCGACCACCGCCGGCATCCCCGGCCTGCTGTGCTTCGAGGGGCTGCTGGCGGAGATGCCCGTCGCCTTCGAGTGGCCCGAGTTCGACGAGCATGCGGCCTGCGCGCTCTGCTACACGTCGGGCACCACCGGCGAGCCCAAGGGCGTGCTCTATTCCAACCGCTCGATGCTGCTGCACACCTTCTTCCTCATCGCCACGCGTCCTGACCTGTTCGCGTACAACCGCACGATTCTGCCCGTGGTCCCACTGTTCCATGCCAATGCCTGGAGCCTGCCCTACGTCACCCCGCTCACCGGCTGCACCTTGATCCTGCCGGGTGCGAAGCTCGATGGGCCGACGCTCTATGACCTGATGGAGAGCGAGGGCGTGGAGGCCGGCTGGGGCGTGCCCACGGTGTGGCTCGGCCTGATCGAGGAGTTCAAGAAACGCGGCCGCAAGCCCAAAAAGCTCGCGCAAATTCTGAGCGGCGGCTCGGCCGTGCCGCAGGCCATGATCGACACCTTCACGCGCGACTACGACATCGAGGTGACCCACGGCTGGGGCATGACCGAGATGAGCCCGGTGGGCACGCTCACCCTGTTCCGGCCCGAGGAGCGCACCAAGCCGCCCATGGAGCGCGCCGCGCTCAGCGCCAGGCAGGGCCGGCGCATGTTCGGCGTCGACCTCAAGGTCATCGACGAGAAGGGCAACCGCGCCCCGGCCGACGGGAAGACCTCGGGCGAGCTGTTCGTGCGCGGCTCCACCATCGTATCGGGCTACTTCAACAACGAAGAGGCTGGCCGAAAGCAGATCGACAGCGAAGGCTGGTTCGGCACCGGCGACGTCGCCAAGATCACGCCCGACAGCTGGCTGCTGATCGTCGACCGTACCAAGGATCTCGTGAAATCCGGCGGCGAGTGGATCAGCTCCATCGACGTCGAGAATGCGGCCCTCGGCGTCAAGGGCATCGCCAATTGCGCGGTCATCGGCGTGCCGCACCCCAAGTGGGACGAGCGGCCGCTGCTGGTGGCGGTCAAGGCGCCCGGCGCCGAGCCGACCAAGGGCGAGATCCTGGACATGCTCGCCACCAAGATCGCCAAGTGGCAGATGCCCGACGACGTCGTGTTCGTCGACGCCCTGCCCATGACGGCCACCGGCAAGATCTCGAAAAAGGACCTGCGCGCCAAGTTCGCCGACTACAAGCTGCCGGCTTGATTTGGCGGCGCATACCGGAGCTGTCATCCCGGAATTCGCGTCAGCGAATATCCGGGACCCAGCCCCCTGATGCATGGCAACCCTGGGTCCCGGCTCTGCGCGCTTCGCGCTCGGCCGGGATGACAGCTACAGAAACGTAGCGATCTCCCCGAGCGGCTTTTTGCGGGTGGCGGCCGCGGGGATGGTGGCGCCGGGCGCGGGATACCCGGCGACGAGCAGGATATAGGGCTTGTCGTTCTCCGGGCGGCCGCAGATGTCGTTGAGGAAGCCCATCGGCGCCGGCGTGTGTGTCAGCGTGGCGAGCCCGGCGCGATGCAGGGCGGCGACCAGGAAGCCGGTGGCGATGCCGACCGACTCCGGCACATAGTAATTCTTGCGCAGCCGGCCGTCCGCGCCGCGGCTCTTGCGGGCGCCGAAGATGCAGATGAGATACGGCGCCGTCTCCAGGAATGACTTGTCGGCATCGGTGCCGAGCGGCCGCAAGGCGTCGAGCCACTCCTGCCCGGCGCGACCCGCGTAGAATGCCCTCTCCTCGGCTTCCGCGCCCTCGCGCACGCGCCGCTTGATCGCCGGATCGGTGATGACGGCAAAGTGCCAGGGCTGATGGTTGGCGCCGCTGGGCGCGGTGCCGGCCGCCAACAGACACTGCTCGATGATGTCGCGCGGCACCGCTCGCGGGGAAAAGTCGCGCACGGTATGCCGCGTGCGGATGTCCGCATAAAAGGCCTGCGCCCGCTGCCGCATCTCCTCGACCGGAAGCTCGGCGAAGTCCGGTAGCGGGATGGGCAGATAGTCCGTGGTCGCGCTCATGTCGGGTTGCAGCTCCCTGATCTCGCTCGATAGTGTAATCCCGCCAGATACCTAGCAGCCCGCTCTGGCGCTCGCCACAATCCGTCCCCATCTGAGTGCCGCGAGAGGGGCGCAAACAATTCCCCTCGGCTTCGAGGAGTGCAGCTGCCATGCTTCGCCAGGGTTTGAGCCGCATCGCCGCCCTTGCCGCCGTCGTGCTGGTTGCCGTGTCGCTCGCCGGCTGCGGCGTCAACAACATCCCGACCTACGAGCAGAATGCCAAGGCCAAGTGGTCGGAGGTGCTGAGCCAGTACAAGCGCCGCGCCGACCTGGTGCCGAATCTGGTCGAGACGGTGAAGGGCTTCGCCGCCCAGGAGCAGAACGTGCTGATCTCGGTAATCGAGGCGCGCGCCAAGGCCACCCAGGCACAGGTGCAGATCCCGCCCGACGTGGTGAGCAACCCCGAGGCCATGAAGCGCTTCCAGGACGCGCAGAACTCGCTCGGCGGCGCGCTGCGCCAGCTCTTGGTCGTGGCCGAGCGCTACCCCGACATCAAGTCGGGGCAGAACTTCCTCGCCCTGCAGTCGCAGCTCGAAGGCACCGAGAACCGCATCGCCATCGCCCGGCGCGACTACATCGAGGCGGTGCGGGTCTACAACACCGAGATCACCACCTTCCCGGGGCGGATCTGGCGCTCGGTGATGTACCCCTCTGCGCAACCCATGGCGACCTTCGACATCCCGCCGCAGGAGATGCAGACCCCCAAGGTGGATTTCGGCACGAAGAAATAGCGCGTGCCTAATCTGACGCGCCCTCACTTCACGGCACGCGCGGTTCCCCTCCCCCTTGCGGGGAGGGGCTAGGGGTGGGGGAAGCAACGAGCGCAAACTGCGATTGTCTTTTCGCGTTTACTCGGGACTGGCGCAACATGGCTCGGTCTCTAACGAATTCCCCCACCCCCGACCCCTCCCCGCAAGGGGGAGGGGAGTATGTGCAGCGCACGTTGATCGCATGCCGTTTCGCCACGGCGATGGTCATCACGCTATGTACGCTTGCGTTGCTGGCCACCGCTGCAATCGCGCAACCCAAGTTCCCGGCGCTGACGGGACGCATCGTCGATGACGCCGGCATCCTCTCGGCCGACGACCGGCGCGCGCTGGAGGCAGACCTGAAGGTGCTGGAGGACAAGTCCACCGACCAGCTCGTCGTCTTCACCACGCGCTCGCTGCAGGGCTATCCCATCGAGGACTTCGGCTACCAGCTCGGGCGAACATGGGCGATCGGCCAGCAGGGCAAGAACAACGGCGCGATCCTCATCGTCGCCCCCACCGAGCGCAAGGTGCGCATCGAGGTCGGGCGCGGGCTCGAGCCGCAGCTGACCGACGTGATGACCAAGCTGATCATCGAGAACGCCATCCTGCCGGCGTTCCGGCGCGGCGATTTCGCGGCCGGCGTCAAGGCCGGCGCGCGCGACATCCGCGATGTGCTGCTGGGCGACGCCGAGGCGGTCAAGCAACGCGCGAAGTCGGCGGCCAAGCGGTCGCCGGGCGGAAACAATCTCATGCCGGTCGCGATCCTGGCGATCCTGATCCTGTTCGCCGTCACCATCGTCTGGATGCAGTCGCTGCAGACGGCCCATCCCAACCGCGCCGCGCGCGATCGCCGGGGCCGCCGTGACGCGTCGTCCGCCGTTCCTGCCTCGACGACCTGGGGCAGCAGCTCCAGCAGCTGGGACAGCGGCAGCTCCAGCAGCGGCGGCTTCTCGGGCGGCGGCGGTGATTTCGGCGGCGGCGGCTCGTCGGGCAGCTGGTAGGGTGGATACGATGGTGCTCGTGACGCAGGACGACAAGACCCGGGTCGCCGAAGCGATCACGCGCGCGGAGCGGACCACGTCCGGCGAGATCGTGGCCGTGATCGCGCCCGACAGCGGCAGCTATCTCTACGTGCCGTTCCTGTGGGCGGCGCTCGCGGCGCTGGCCGCGCCCTGGCCGTTCGTGTTCTGGACCTGGTGGCCGATCCAGCACATCTATCTGCTGCAGCTGGCGGTGTTCGCGGCGCTGGTGGTGATCTTGATGCCGATGCCGATGCGGCTCGCGCTGGTGCCGCGCAGTGTCAAGCACGCCCGCGCGCACCGCCGGGCCGTCGAGCAGTTCCTCGCCCAGAACCTGCACACCACCGTCGGCCGCACCGGCGTGCTGATCTTCGTCTCCGCGGCCGAGCGTTTCGCCGAGATCCTCGCCGACGCCGCCATCCACGCCAAGGTGCCGCAGGAGGAGTGGGACGCGATTCTCGCCGACCTCACCCGGCACATCGGCCGCGGCGAGGCGGCCGATGGCTTCGTGCGCGCCATCGACGCAGCGGGGCAGCATCTGGCCAAGCACTTTCCACCCGGCGCGCACGACCCCCGCGCACTCGCCAACCACCTCATCGTACTGCCGCCGGCTTGAATCGAAAGCATGTCCGTGGTGCGTTACCGCGCCTCGGCGTATGATGCGCTGGGATGTAAGAGGGGGAACCCGCCATGATCCTCGGCTTTTCGACGTTCACGTGGGTGCACACGATCCTGAGCCTGGTGGCCATCGTCGCGGGCTACGTGGTGGTGCGCGAGCTGTTCGCCTCGCGCACGCCCGGCACGTGGACGACGGTCTATTTCGTCACCGCGGTGCTGACCAGCGTGACCGGGTTCGGCTTCCCGTTCACCAAATTCTTGCCCTCACACTGGGTCGGCGTCATCTCGCTCGTGCTGCTGGCCGGCGCGATCGCGGCCTACTACCTCTTTCATCTCGCCGGGCCCTGGCGCTGGGTCTACGCGGCCACCCAGTCGCTGGCGCTCTACTTCCTCGTCTTCGTGCTGATCGCGCAGCTCTTCATGAAGGTGCCCGCGCTGGCGGCCTTGGCCCCGACGCAGTCGGAGGCGCCATTCGCCATCGCCCAGGGCGTGATCCTGCTGCTGTTTGCCGTGATCACCATCGCCGCCGCCATCAAGTTCAAGCCGTGGACCGGCGCAGCGTAGATCCCGGATATTCGCTAACGCGAATTCCGGGATGACAGGTGGGTGTCGGACCCGGACACCTACGTTCGCCAGCGCTACTTCGATTGCGGGACGCGCGGGCCGGTGGGCTCGGCGGGACCGAGCTTGTCGAGAATGCCGCCGCGGCCCGGCGCGGGCACCGCAGGCGGCGAGCCGGGTTGGGCCGCCGGCGCGGGCGCTCCCTTGTCGGCGGGCGCGCTGCTGGCGGGCGCCGAAGCCGGCGGATCGAAGATCGAGCGCGACGTGGTCGGCCGGGTGGCGAGCAAGGTCAGCAGCAGGCTGGTCATGAAGAAGGCGAGCGCGAGCCCGCCGGTCACGCGGGTGAGGAAGTTCGCAGCGCCCCGGCCGGACATGAAGCCGCCGCCGCCCCCGCCGCCGATGCCGAGCGCGCCGCCTTCCGAGCGCTGCAGCAGCACGACGCCGACCAGCGCCGAGGCGATCATGAGGTGGAGGATCAGCAAAACGGTCGTCATATGGCTCGGGCCTTGTGCCGGAAGGTCTCGGGCGGGCTTCTACACCAGCTCGGCCGGCGCTGCCAGCGTCGCATCGCCGCCCGCAATGCCGGTCGCCTCAATTTTTGCTTGCCGGCGCCAGCTGATTGACGAACGGATTGGCGCCCGACTCGGTGGCGGGCGGGCGGTAGGTGTCATCGGCCTTCGCCTTGGATTTGGGTTTGGGCTTGGCCTTCGCCGCCTGGTCGGCGGCGGGCGGCGCGGTGGCTTCCTTGGCCTGCTTGGCCGGCGCCTTGGGCGGTGCAGGGGCCTTCTTGGCCGGCGCGTCCTTGGTCTGCGCCTTGGCCGCGGGCTCCACCTTCTCCTTCGCCACGGCGGCCTTTTTCTGCGGGGCCTTCTTCTCGGCCGGCACGGATTTGGCGCCTTCCGGCTTGCTCGCCGCCGCCTCGCCCTCCGTCTTGGCTGCAGCCGGGATGGCGGCCGGATCGGCCTCCACCTCCTTGGGCAAGGCCACCAGCGGGCGGCCGTCGCAGCGGAACATGACCTGTCCGTCGACCTCTATCAGGCGGCGGACCTGATCGAGCTTGTCGGGAGCCAGATTGACCTTCGCCCACTCCGGCCCCTTGGCCATGCTGGCGCGGACGCCGGCCTGCTCCAATTGCCCCTGCTCGGCCTTGAGCCGCTCGCAGCTCGCCTTGTCGAGCGGCGCGCTCCGCGCGGCCGGCGCCTGCAGCAGCAGGGCGGCCAGCAACAGCGTGATGCTCCAACGCGTCATGCGCCCTCGTCTGCTCGAGTGGCCAAAGCCAGGGAGGTGCCGCAGCACTTAGCCTTTTTCCGGGCAGCGCGGTCAAGCGGCGCCTGCCGCCGCGGAGATGGCGGCGATGATGGCGAGGAAATCGTCGGCCTTGAGGCTGGCGCCGCCGACCAGCGCGCCATTGACGTCGGCGACGGCCATCAACTCGCGCGCGTTGTCGGGCTTCACCGAGCCGCCGTAGAGGATGCGCATGGCCCAGCCCTCCGGGCCCCAGCGCTCGGCGAGCGTGCGGCGCAGGAAGCCGTGCACCTCGGCCACATCGCCCGGCGTCGCCGTGAGGCCCGTGCCGATCGCCCACACCGGCTCGTAGGCGATCACGGTGTCGCGCGCGCTCGCCTTGTCGGGCAGCGAGCCGGCGAGCTGGCGCCCCACCACCGCCAGCGTCAGCCCGGCCTTGCGCTCGCCCGCGGTCTCCCCCACGCAGACGATCGCGGTCAGGCCCGCCCGGTGCGCGGCCGCGGCCTTGGCGGCCACGTCGCTGTCGCGCTCCCCGTGGTCGGCGCGGCGCTCGGAATGGCCGACGATGACGGCGCTGGCACCGGCATCCGCGAGCAGCTCGGCGGCGAGATCACCGGTATGGGCACCGCTCGCCTTGGCGTGGCAATCCTGCGCGCCGACCAGCAGCCGGGAGCCGGCCGCTTCCCGGGCGAGGTCGGCAATCAGGGTCGCGGGCGGGCAGATCATGACGTCGGCTGCCGGCGCGAAGCCCGGCTCGCTCAGCCGGTCGCGCACGCGGCGCGCCTCGCCCAGCGCGGCCCTCAGGCCGTTCATTTTCCAGTTTCCCGCCGCCAACGGCCTGATGGGGGCCCTGATCGGGGAAGCAGGCGATGCCATGTCCTTGTGCCCTCTTGCTGTCTGCGGCTCGCCCGCGCCTCCTCCGGCGTGGGGGAGAGGAGACGTGGCGACTTGCCGGGCCGATGCGGGGTTCATAATATGCCGCGCGTCCGCGCGAAAGCGCGGAAAAAAAACCACGCGACGGCGATCGCCCGCGGCGGCGGTGCCGTGCGGGCGCCTTGCGCTGCGCCGACTCAACCTTGGAAAACGTGCACCCATGCTCGATGCATTGCGACGCGGCGCGCTGAACTGGATGGCCAAGATCCTGCTTGGCCTGCTGATCATCGCCTTTGCGGTGTGGGGCGTGGCCGACGTTTTCCGCGGCTATGGGCGGGGCACGCTGGCGCGCATCGGCGATACCGAGATCACGGCGGAGGAATACCGCCAGGCCTATCAGGACGAGCTGACCTCGATCTCGCGCCGCATCGGCCGGCGCCTCACCACCGAGCAGGCGAAGATGCTCGGCATCGAGCAGCGGGCGCTGTCGCGCCTGATCGGCGCGGCCGCCATCGACAACCACGTGCGCCAGCTGCGGCTGGGTCTGTCCGAGCAGGGCCTGGCCGATATCATCCGCGAGGACTCGGCCTTCCACGATGCGACCGGCCGGTTCTCCACCCAGACCTTTCAGAATTATCTGCGCCAGACCGGCAACTCCGAAGGCCGCTACGTGGCGCTGCGGCGCAAGGAGGAGCTGCGCGACCAGCTCACCGATTCGCTGCTCGGCGGGTTAGCGCCGCCCCAGCTGCTGGTCGACCTCCTGCACCGCTACCGCGAGGAGACGCGGGCCATCGAGTTCTTCACGCCCGGCTACGACAAGCTGGTCAAGATCGCCGAGCCGGACGAGGCGAAGCTCAAGGAGCACTACGAGCAGAACAAGCGCGCGTACATGACGCCGGAGCTGCGCAAGATCAACGTGCTCACCCTCACGCGCGCCGACGCCAAGGCCCGGCTGCCGGTCAGCGACGAGGAGGTGAAGACGGCCTACGAGGAGGACAAGGAGCGCTACAACGTCGCCGAGAAGCGGCGCATCCAGCAGCTCGCCTTCCCCGACAAGGCGGCGGCGGAAAAGGCCTACGCCGAGCTGGTCAAGGCCAAGGACTTCAAGGAGGCTGCAGCCAAGCTCGGCTTCAAGGACAGCGACATCGAGCTCGGCCTGCTGACGCGGCGCGGCATGATCGACGCCAAGATTGCCGAGGCCGCCTTCAGCCTGAAGAAGAACGAGCTCTCCAAGCCGCTCGAGGGGCAGTTCGCGCTCGTGTTGGTGCGCGTCACGGAGATCGAGCCCGGCAAGCAGCGCGCCTTCGAGGAGGTCAAGGGCGAGATCAAGGATCGCCTGGCGGAGGAGCGCGCCAGCCACGAGATCCAGACGCTGCACGACAAGGTGGAAGACGCGCGCTCGGCCGGCAAGCCGCTGAAGGAGATCGCCGAGAGCCTGAAGCTGCCGTTCCGCGAGATCGCCGCCATCGACCGCGCCGGCATGGGCACCGACGGCAAGCCGGTGATCGAGGGTACGGAAGCCGGCGGCATTGCGCAGGCCGCGTTCGCCGGCAGCGCCGGCATCGAGGCGGAGGCCACCGAGCTCCCCGACGGCGGCTATGCCTGGGTCGACGTGCTGGGTGTCACACCCGAGGCGCAAAAGGCCTTCGATGACGTCAAGGCCGACGTCAAGACCGCCACGACCGAGCTGGAGCGGCGCAAGGAGGTCGCGGCGCTCGCCGCCAAGCTGATCGAGCGCGTGACCAAGGGCGAGACGATGGAGGCCGTCGCCAAGGAGATCGGCGCCAAGGTGGAGAAGACCCCGGCCGTCACCCGCTCGACCTCCCCCCAGGGCCTCACGCAGAACGCCGTGCAGCAGGCGTTTGCGCTGCCCAAGGGCGGCGCCACCTCGGCGGTGACCGCCGACGGCAAGGCCCGCACGCTCCTGCGCGTCGCCGACGTCATCGCCGCACCCGCGGCGACGCCCGAGCAGAACAACCGTCTCAAGACCGAGCTGACGCGACAGCTGCAGACCGACACGCTCGCCGAATACGTCAATGGTTTACAGGCCCGCTACGGCCTCACCGTCAACGAGGCGACCCTGAAGCAGGCGCTGGGCACCTCGGATCGGGAGCAGCCCGATGCGCAATGACGGCCGCCGTTCTTCGTCAGCAGCGACAGGCAGGCTCAGGACGCCCGGGATCCCATGACCAAGCTCGATGTCGCCTCGAGGGAATTCGGCACGGCTTTCGAGGCCCTGCCGGCGCGCTCGGCCTTCCTCGCGCGCTACCGCAAGGGCGAGCCGCAGGTGGTGTGGACGCGGCTGATCGCCGACCTGGAAACACCCGTCTCGGCCATGCTCAAGCTGAGCGACGGGCGGCCGATGAGCTGCCTGCTGGAGTCGGTGGAAGGTGGTGCGGTGCGGGGCCGCTACTCGATCATCGGCATCACCCCCGACATCGTCTGGCGCGCCTTCGGCGACCGGGCCGAGATCAACCGGCGGCCGCAGGCCGACCCCGCCGCGTTCGAGCCCGAGACGCTGCCGACGCTGCAGTCGCTGCGCGCGCTGCTGGCGCACTCGCGCATCGAGCTGCCGGCCGAGCTGCCGGCCATCGCCGCCGGCGTGCTCGGCTACATGGGCTACGACACGGTGCGCCTGACCGAGCATCTGCCCGATCAGAACCCGGACGCACTCGCGGTGCCCGACAGCATTTTCGTGCGGCCGACGCTGATGGTCGTGTTCGACGCGGTCAAGGACGAGATGATCGTGGTGACGCCGGTGTTCCCGCGGCCCGAGGTCGACGCCAAGGCCGCCTATGCGGCGGCGGTCGAGCGGCTGCGCGGCGTCGTCGCCGCGCTCGACGAGCCGCTGCCGCACGCCACCGACATGTCGGGCATCGAGCTGGCGCTGCCGACGCCCGTGTCCAACACCACGCCGGGTGAATTCCTCGACATGGTGGCGCGGGCGAAGGAGTATATCGCCGCTGGCGACGCCTTCCAGATCGTCCTCTCGCAACGCTTCTCCGCGCCCTTCACGCTCCCCTCCTTCGCACTCTACCGGGCGCTGCGGCGCACCAATCCCTCGCCCTTCCTTTTCCATCTCGACTTCGGCGACTTTGCCCTCGTCGGCTCCTCGCCTGAGCTGCTGGTGCGGGTGCGCGACGGCGAGGTCACCATCCGCCCGCTGGCCGGCACGCGCCGGCGCGGGGCCACGCCGGCCGAGGACAAGGCGATGGAACAGGAGCTGCTGGCCGATCCCAAGGAGCGCGCCGAGCACCTGATGCTGCTCGATCTCGGCCGCAACGACGTCGGCCGCGTCGCCCAGATCGGCACGGTGCGCGTCACCGAGAGCTTCGCGGTGGAACGCTACAGCCACGTCATGCACATCGTCAGCCACGTGGTCGGCCAGCTCGACCCTAGGCACGACGTGATCGATGCGCTGATGGCGGGCTTCCCGGCCGGCACGCTCTCAGGAGCACCCAAAGTGCGGGCCATGCAGATCATCGACGAGCTGGAGACGGAAAAGCGCGGGCCCTATGCGGGCTGCGTCGGCTACTTCTCCGCCGACGGCGAGATGGACAGCTGCATCGTGCTGCGCACCGCGCTGGTCAAGGACGGCCGCATCTATGTGCAGGCCGGCGCCGGCATCGTCGCCGACAGCGATCCCGCCGCCGAGCAGGAGGAATGCGGCCACAAGGCCCGCGCGCTCTTCAAGGCGGCCGAGGAGGCCGTACGCTTCGCCGAGCGCACCAAGCGCGGGAACAGGTAAGGACAGGTAAGGCATGTCTTCGCAGCGCTGACAGAGTCCCGTCGCCATGAGTACCTCGGCACCCTACGACGAGAGCCAGCTGCCGGCCGGCATCCGCTCCCGCTTGGTGGAGAACATCAACGGCCTCACGGTCCACGTGCTGGAAGCGGGGCATGCGTCCGCGGGCCGACCCTGCCTGCTGCTGCTGCATGGCTTCCCGGAGCTGGCCTACAGCTGGCGCAAAGTGATGCTGCCGCTGGCGGCGGCGGGCTTCCACGTCATCGCCCCCGATCAGCGCGGCTACGGCCGCACGACTGGATGGGACGGCGCCTACGACGGCGACCTCGGCTCGTTCCGGGTCATCAACCTGGTCCGCGATGCGCTCGGGCTCGTCTCGGCGCTCGGCTATCGCTCTGTTGCAGCCGTGGTCGGGCACGACTTCGGCTCGCCGGTGGCGGCCTGGTGCGCCCTGCTGCGGCCGGACGTGTTCCGTTCCGTCGTGCTGATGAGCGCGCCATTTGCGGGCCCGCCCGCCCTTCCCTTCGCCAGCGCCGGCAAGAGCGCACATGCCCCCGCCGGTCCCAGCATCCACGATGCGCTGGCCGCGCTCGACCCGCCGCGCAAGCACTATCACTGGTACTATTCCACGCGCGCAGCCGACGCCGACATGCGCAACTGCCCGCAGGGCATCCACGCCTTCCTGCGCGCCTACTACCACCACAAGAGCGCCGACTGGAAACGCAACACGCCGCATGCGCTCGCGTCGTGGACCGCGGGCGAGCTCGCCAAGCTGCCGACCTACTACGTGATGGAGCTCGACAAGGGCATGGCGGAGACGGTCGCACCGGAGATGCCGTCGGCCGCGGCCATCGCCTCCTGCCGGTGGCTCCCCGACGCCGAGCTCGCCGTCTACAGTACGGAGTTTGCCCGCACCGGCTTCCAGGGCGGCCTGCAGTGGTACCGCTGCCGCACGATCGGCACGTACGACGCGGAGCTGCAGGTGTTCTCGGGCCGCACCATCGACGTGCCGTCGCTGTTCATCGCCGGCAAGAGCGATTGGGGCGCCTTTCAGACCCCGGGCGCGCTGGAGAGCATGCAGACCCGCGCGTGCACGCGGATGCAGGGTTGCCATCTCGTGGAGGGGGCCGGTCACTGGGTCCAGCAGGAGCAGCCCGAAGCCGTGACACGTCTGCTGCTGCAATTTCTCGCATGACCCGCAGCCTGCCCTTCAAGCCCGCCTCCCCACCCGATATGCTCGCCCCATGCTGACCCTGAGCCTGCTGCGCCACGCCAAGTCGAGCTGGGTCGATCCGGCCCAGAAGGACTTCGACCGCCCGCTGGCCGAGCGCGGTAGGGAGGCGGCCCCGCGCGTGGGCGCCTACATGGCGAAGGAGGGGCTCGAGCCCGACGTGATCCTGTGCTCGCCGGCCGTGCGCGCGCGCCAGACGCTCGATCTCGTGCTGCCGCAGCTGGCGGCGCAGCCCACGGTCGAGTACGAGGACTTGTTCTACCTGGCCGCGCCGTCGGTGCTGCTCGCCCGGGTTCGCAGGATCGCCGCCAAGGTCGAGCACATCCTGATCATCGGCCACGATCCCGGCATGCAGGGCCTGGCGGTGGACCTCGCCGCCAAGGGCGACCCGGAGCTGCTGCAGGCGGTCGCCAGCAAGTTCCCGACCGCGGGCCTCGCCGTCATCACCTTCAAGACCAACGACTGGTCGAAGGTCGCGCCGGGCAAGGGCCACCTCATCCAGTTCATGACGCCCAAGCGCCTGCCCTGACCTTGGCCTGACCTCGGCCTGACCTTGGCTTGACCTTGGCTTGACCTGGGCCGTGCCCCTCCCCTAAACCCTTCCCATGCTGGTCTTGATCGATAACTACGACAGCTTCACCTATAACCTCGTCCACTTCCTGGGCGAGCTCGGCGCCCGTTGCGAGGTGTTCCGCAACGACAAGATCACGGTGGCCGAGGTGCTGAAGCTCAAACCTAGCGGCATCGTGCTCTCGCCCGGGCCGTGCACGCCCAACGAGGCCGGCATCTGCCTGGAGCTGATCGCCAAGGCCGGCCCGAAGGTCCCACTGCTCGGCGTCTGCCTCGGCCACCAGGCGATCGGCCAGGTCTATGGCGGGAAGGTCGTGCGCGCACCGGTGCCCATGCACGGCAAGCTCTCGCGGATCGTCCACAAGGGCCAGGGCGTATTCAAAGGCCTGCCGAAGAGGTTCGAAGTGACGCGCTATCACTCGCTGATCGTCGCGCGCGAGGGCCTGCCCGACAGCCTGACCATCACCGCCGAGACCGCCCAAGCCGGGGGCGACGTGATCATGGGGCTGCAGCACAAGACCCACCCCGTGCACGGTGTGCAGTTCCATCCCGAGAGCATCGCCTCCGAGCACGGCCATGCGCTGCTAGCCAACTTCCTCGACCTCGCGGGGCTGAGCCCCCGCCGCCGCAACACCAAGGCAACGCGCGTCGCCGCGTAAGTGAGAGCGCCATGGCCGCCGAGCCCTCCCCCCAGCCTTCCCACGAGCTGCGCCAGCTGATTCAAAAAGTGTCGGGCGGCACGACCTTGAGCGAGGACGAGATCCGCGCCGCGCTGGAGCAGATGACCGAAGGCGAGGCGACGCCGGCGCAGATGGGCGCCTTCCTGATGGCGCTGCGCGTGCGCGGGGAGACGGTGGAGGAGATCGCCGGCGCCGCGCAGATGCTGCGCTCGCGCATGAAGCGGGTCGAGGTGCCGCCCGGGGCGATCGACGTCGTCGGCACTGGCGGCGACAGCCACGGCACCTATAACGTGTCGACCTGCGCCGCCCTGCTCGCGGCCGGCGCCGGCGCCAAGGTCGCCAAGCACGGCAACCGGCGCGTGTCGTCGATGTCGGGCGCCTCCGACGTGCTGACCACGCTCGGCGTCAAGGTCGATGCACCGTTCGAGACCATCAGCCGCTGCGTCGCCGAGGCCGGCGTCGGCTTCCTGTGGGCGCCGATGCACCACCCGGCCCTGAAGCACTGGGCCGCCATCCGCGGCGAGCTCGGCATTCGCACCATCTTCAACCTGCTCGGCCCGATCTGCAATCCGGCCGGCGTCAAGCGGCAGGTGGTCGGCGTGTTCTCCTGGCACTGGGTGGAGCCGATCGCACAGGTGCTGAAGAGCCTGGGCGCCGAGCACGTGTGGGTGGTGCACGGCCACGACGGGCTCGACGAGCTGACCACCACGGGCGCCACCGACGTCGCCGAGCTGAAGGACGGCAAGATCACCGTGTTCGAGGTGACGCCGGCCGACGCCGGCCTCGCCCCGGCCAAGCTCTCCGACCTCAAGGGCGGCGACGAGACGCAGAACGCGGCCGCCATCCGCGAGGTGCTGGCCGGCAAGAAGACGCCGCTGCGCGACATCGCCATCCTCAACGCCGCGGCCGCCCTGATCGTTGCCGGCAAGGCTGCCAACCTCGTCGACGGCGCCGCGCTGGCGGCACATGCCATCGAGTCCGGCGCCGCCCAGCGCGCGCTCGACAAGCTGGTGGCGATCACCAACGGGCGCGGATAGCCCGATGCCACCTGACGCCATGCCAGCGCCGGGTGGGCTCCCTCAGAGCAGGAACATCACCTGCGTCACCGTCTTGACCCACAACACCGTCCACTCGTCGTCGGATGGATCAAGAAATTCTAGGCCGCGCCTCGCAATGCGGGCGTCGTCCACACATGACCCTTGATCACGTGAGGTCGCTAGCCATCAGGGCTTGTATTCTTTCGGCTGGACTCAAAAGCTCTGGGCCGATGGGCGGTCAGTTGGTGCTGAGCGCGGTGTTGTGGTGCGGTCAATCACCGCCACCGATGCATAGTCCATCGAAGTCTTTTCAGAGGCAGGACGGCGCAGGCACGAACCCAACATGAAACGGCAAAGTGCACATTGTGGTGCATTCCGGCATCACAGGTGCGACTTTCTCCATAGAAAGCGTTGAGGCTGGTGCACTCGTGCGGATAAGCTTCTGCTACGACGTTAAAAAATGCCTTTCCCGGTCTGGATGCGCACTGTGGAAAGGGTGTTGATAAGCTGTTAGTAGTCGATTGCGGTAAGCGTATGGTGCAACCATGCATTGTTGGCGTCTATTGGCAGCAATCTTCACTGCTGGACCTTTACTCGTTTCCTTTTCCGCTTCGGCGCAAAAGGTCGATCAACTCTTCCAAAAGTCCGACTACGTGACTTGCCTTTACGCGGCCGAGCTCGAGAAAGGCATCCCGAGAGCGGCAGGTACAGACGCTGAGAAGATACTGCGCGAGGAGCTGCGGGCCGTGGCCGTCCTATGCAGCTCCGAGAAAAACGCCTGCGACCGTATCAGAGCCAGGCGATCCGAGCTCATTCTCTCGCCACACGAGCGGGTCCGCCGGACCGTGGATGCGATGTCGATCGTCTGCCAGGCAGGCGAGATCGCCTTCGCCCAGACGCCGCGTGCGGCCGACAAGGCTTCGGCAACCGATACGAAAAACGCGGCTCTGCCGTCGTTGATGTGCGGACGTCTCATGGACTTGTCCGCGGCGAAAGCAGAGAAGCTCGCCGCGGAGTTGACCCCGACCTCCACGGCGAAAGAAATCGAGGAAGCAGCCAACAAAATAAAGGCCGCGTTCACTGTTCCGCAGCAGGCCTGCAAGGCGGAGGCCGACGCCCGCTACCAGGCCGTTATCACCGAAATATGCAAAGCGAAGCTGGAGCTCCTACGGTCTGTGGACCTTTGGAACACCAAGCCCCCGCCTCCTCAGGCACCCAAGGCACGAACCCTGGATATCACGCGCGCGACCTACGGCGACTTCAAGAACAATCACACCTGCGACGCGACGATTTTCCTGCGCGACAAATGCAAGCTGGGTCAGCAGAACATGCAAGACAAGATAGATGATTCATTCTGCTTCTATGACAGAGCCGGCTCGGATGCCGCTGCACTCGGCACCGGTGCGGATCTCTGCGGCTACGAGCCCTCGGCCCAGGCTGAAGACAAACGCATAAAGGTCGAATTCAGTTGTAAGGGCGTTCCGCAAACGCCTTTCGAAGCGGTCGGCGAAACAAAAGCCATTCGCCTCTTCTGCGGCTCTTTTCCGCCGGCATCGAGGCCAGCGGAGCCGCAGCCGAACATCGCGGAAATCAAAGTCTTCCTAACAACAAACGACTGCAAGGTGGCCTTGACGCCTTAATGGCCTTGGCTTCGAGCCCGAAGGTTGGGGCAGCGGGGACCGACGACAAACGGATGGAATAGGCGGTCCACGCCGTGACCGCCCTGGGGGAGTTGAGTATTGTGGTCGTGCTCTGGCGAGGGCTTGCCTTCATCTGCGTGCTGATGCTGGCCGCCTGCGCAATGGTGGAATCGAGCTTCATCGACCTTCAGCGCGTTTCCACCAGTGACGACCCCAAACTGCACTGCACCAGCGACGTGGGGTACTACTACCTCCCGAAAACGGTGATCAGGCTCGAGGTCACGGCCGAGAACGATGCGACCTACGACAAGGGCAAAGACGCTACGGCCCATGTCATAAAGCTGAGCCGGATGCGCGTGACCGACAAGCGGTTTGGCTTCTGCTTGGACTATCGGCGCAGCACGACCTCAAACGATGTCGTGCAAGTCAAGAAGTACAAGACAACGCCGCTCCTCGGACTGGTCTCATCGCAGGCCATCGATCAGTCGCGCTACATCCTGCAGACCTTGATCCACACGCTCTTCGTCGGTTTGTCGGGCAATGCCGGGTTTCAGTACGATTCAACCACGCGCAGCTTCCGCAAGGTCGACACCGAGCCGGTCACGGTGTTTCGGGCCGAACTCGACCCGTTCGATCCACCAGAGGCCGCACGCATCAATCAGGGGTTGAGGGACTTCGGCTTTTGCCTGGTGTTCGAGCATTTCACGTTCGACCTCGAGCGGGCAACCATCGACAGCTACTGCGATTCTCCGGAGCGCGTGTTCGGGCGCGCGCCGGCGCATAGGCCGGACTACCGTTACACCTACGAGATCAAGCACTCCGAATTCAGCTTCAAGGAGCGGCGCGGCATTTTCTATCGCCCACGCATTCCGCACTCGGCGGGCTCCAAACTGAAGTGCAACACCTTGAGGTCAGGGTGTTGGGATGGGAACGAGCTACAATCATCTGTCGGCGCCTGAGCGGACAACGCTGATGGTGATGCTGGCCGAGGGCTTGCCCCC
>Ga0247727_10004702_pt1 | contig 28683 bp, 27 predicted proteins | sample WisWelCaveWW1625_FD_202498 | JGI IMG/M metagenome (GOLD analysis project Ga0247727, IMG submission 202498) | Biofilm microbial communities from Wishing Well Cave, Virginia, United States - WW16-25 | ecosystem: Environmental > Aquatic > Deep subsurface > Groundwater > Cave microbial mat | place...
ATAAACGCTTTTGGGCAAAGTCATGCCAATGGTCGTAACGCTCGCGGCTTCCTTCATCTCCGTAATCTTCCGCTTCGCGGCGCACAGCGTCCAGCGCGTACAGCAAAAACCCACCAGAGCCGCAAGCAGGATCAAGCACCAAATCGGTATGTGTCGGTTGCATCATTTCAACCGCGAAGGCAATCACTTCGCGCGGCGTGAAATATTGCCCGAAATCGCCTTTGAAGAAACCATCCATAAATTGCTCGAAAGCAACGCCTTTTGTGTCCAAATCCGTGCTGTTGAGATTGATTCCTTCAAGATGTAAAACTACAGCCTGCAAAATGGAATCATCAACTTTGATGGTCTCGGTAAAAACATTCGGCTCGCGCTGGCGTTGTGTTTCATATAAAGCGCGGATTCGCTCAGCAAGTTTTGCACTCTTTTCATGTGTCTTAATTTGAAATTGATACGGTTCGCCGCGCTTCGTGTTTTTCTCGTCGCTGATTTTGACAAAGATGATCTTGGAAAGTTCACCAAAGGCATCAGGAGGAGAGCGACGCCCGCCTTCCCACAGGGATTGATGACATTTCTTGATGGCTGAAATCAGTTCTTCCTTGCTGACTGCTTTAATATCAAGTTGTCCGTTTTTGAAATATTTGAATTCTTCGGGTTTGCCATAACGTAATGGAATATCGGCAATAATATTTTGCTCGCGTTCCAGTGAGGCGTATTTATCCGACATATCGAAAGCGCGGCGCGTTCCGCCTGAAATCACCATCACATAACTGGCGCGCAATCTTTGCCACCTGCCATTTCCAAAAGCCTGTTCAACGGCTTGGTTAAATTCAGAATCTGAAATAACGTCTTTTTTACATTCGATCACGGCGTAGGGTTGTTTGCGCGTGTTATCTTTGAAAATGACCAAATCCGCGCGGTCAGATGGCGTGCGGTCTGGCACGATAATTTCCACGCCAATACAATCAGGATCGTAGTTATACCGATAGATTAATTCCGCCCAAAATTCGGCGCGCACTTTTTCTTCCGGGTCATTGTATCTTTCAGAGTGCTTGACCGCGACGTAAGTAATTTTTTCTGTCTTGCCTTCGCCAGTTAACCTGGCGTGTCCGTCTTTGATTGCGCGTTCAAGGTAGGTCATGGGGTCCTCCGTGATTGTATGTGTTGTATTGTATCAAAACAAAAGTGCCTGAGTTTATATCTGCTTAGTCCTTCTAGACATCCAGCCACTTCAACGCGCCTTGTCCTGCCACGCGTCCGCTGGCGAAACAAGCTGTGAGCAAATAGCCTCCGGTTGGCGCTTCCCAGTCCAACATTTCGCCTGCGCAAAACACACCGGGGATTTTCTTCAACATCAAGCGCTGATCGAGTTCTTCAAACGCGACGCCGCCGGCGCTGCTGATGGCTTCATCCAACGGTCGCGCCGCGATCAGCGGGATGGATAGATTTTTTATCGCCTCAGCCAATCGTTCCATGTTTCCAAAATCACTCTTCGACACAAACTCACGCAGCAACCCCGCCTTCACACCTTTGATGCCAATTGTCTTTTCGAGATGGCTCGCCATCGTCTTCGAGCCGCGCGGGATTGAAAGTTTTTTCAAAACATTGTCACGCGAAAGATACGGCACAAGATCGAGTTGAATGCTCGCCATGCCGCGCGCCTCGATCGCATCCCGCACGCGCGCCGAGCATGCATAGATCAAACTTCCCTCCACGCCGTGTTTCGTGATCACAAACTCGCCCTGCTGACGAAACGACTCAAACGACAACAGGACCGACTTCACCGGATGCCCGTGATACTTCTGTTTGAAATGACTCGACCACGCCACATCGAATCCGCAATTGGATGACTTCAACGCCTCGATCTTAACCCCAGCCTGCTCCAGCCAATGGACCCACGCGCCATCCGAGCCGAGTCTTCGCCAACTGCCTCCGCCCAAAGCCAAAATGACTACATCAGCTTTTACAACTTTTTCGCCTTGCTCTGTATCGAATCGCAACGATCCATCTTTACTCCACCCAACCCATTTGTGACGAGCGTGAATCGTCGCGCCATTCTCCTGCAACCTCTTCATCCATGCCCTCAACAACGGGCTCGCCTTCATCCCTACCGGAAACACCCGCCCGGATGTGCCGACGAACGTTTCGATTCCAAGTTCGTGTGCCCAAGAACGAATCTCGTTTGCCCCAAATTCTTTGAGCATCGGTTCGATCCATTTTCGCCGCGCACCATACCGCGCCGCGAATTGTTCAATGGGTTCGGAATGAGTTAAGTTCAATCCGCTTTTGCCCGCCATCAAAAATTTCCGCCCGACGGATGGCATGGAGTCGTACATATCCACTTTCACATGGTTTTGACTCAACACCTCAGCCGCCATTAACCCCGCCGGTCCCGCTCCAATGATCGCGACAGTTTTGAGACCTCCGAGTTCTTTAAGAACTCGGAGGTCTGGTCTGCGAGTCATTGCCACGGCAACTTTTCTAAATCCACTTTGCCTCTACTGAGAATCATACCCACTTTTTTACCAATCAAATCCATTTTTTCCGCTACAAATCTAACAGCCCCGAATGCTCCAAAGCCCGGTCTGACCATTTTTCTGCTTGGACCGCCAGGAGGGCGCGCATGGGTTCATTCGTCTGCGCGTTTTCCCAACCATTGCGCCATAATTCCAGCATGGTTTTTAACTCCAATAACTCTTTGCTGGCGGTGTCCGGTTGATTAGACAGCGTCCACTCGATGTATTGAATGCATTCGTTCAGCATGGGGACAATGGCTTTTGCGCGGGCGGTCTTTTGTGCTGAGGATGCAATGCGCCCAAGCGTGGCGGCAAGCGCGCCGAGTTGCCGCGCGGGGGATTCATTTAGAAAGGAATCGGCATAAACGGTCATGGCTTTACTCCTTCGAGATATTTTCTCGTCACGCGCTCGACCTCTTTACAAATATTTTCATCCTGAATGATGATACTTCTGTTTTGGCGCGGGCGAACGTTTATCAGGGATTCGAATTCAATACTTTGTTCGTCGGGGAACCAGTTCGCGCCCCATAGATATTCCTGCTGACTTCCATCGTTCAACAGAAGTTCCTCGCACTCGTAATGCATTCCGCTCCCACCCGCAAGAATATCCTTCTCGATATCTGCGACAATCTTAATCATTCGCATATCAGGAAACGCTTCCAGCATCTCCCGTATTTGTGATGGCGTTGCTTTTTCTGTAGATGCGTGAAATACGTGGATGGACATAAGTAAATTATAAGCCCAAACAGATTATCGTTTACCCGCTGTCATCATTTCATCCATGGCAACTTACCTAAATCCACATTGCCGCCGCTGAGAATGACTCCCACTTTCAACCCACCCAGATCAATTTTCTTTTCCCAAAGTACAGCAACTGCCACCGCGGCGGATGGTTCGATCAAAATCTTCGCCCGTTCCCAAATGAATTTCATCGAATCCATAATTCCCTGCTCACTCACGGTAATGATCTGCTCGACGCGCTGTTGAATGATTGGGAAGGTCAGTTTGCCAAGCGATGTGAGCAAACCGTCCGCAATCGTTTTTGGATTCGACGACGGAAATATTTTTCCTGCTTGCAATGAGCGAAACGCGTCGTCTGCCATTTCCGGTTCGCCCGCGATCACGCGGATTCCCTTTTTGAGTTCGGTCGCGGCAAGCGCGGTTCCGCTGAGCAGTCCGCCTCCGCCAACGGGTGCGATGATGACGTCAAGTTCGGGGGTAGAGTCCATTAATTCGAGAGTAGCAGTTCCCTGTCCCGCGATGACGCGTTCGTTGTCGTACGGATGAATGATCGCCGAACCAGTCATCCCCGCGATTTTCGCAAGCGTGGATTCGCGCGCCTCCAATGTTGGCGCGCAAAAAGTAATCTCGCCGCCATATCCCGCCACCGCATCTTTCTTGACCTGGGGCGCGTTACTCGGCATGACGATGTACGCAGGGACGCCGCGCAGTTTTGCCGCGAGCGCTAACGCCTGCGCGTGATTCCCTGACGAGTGCGTGCACACACCGCGCGCGGCTTCTTCATCGGTGAGCGAAAAAACCGCATTGCACGCGCCGCGAAATTTGAACGCGCCCACCTTCTGAAAGTTTTCGCATTTGAGAAACACTTGTGCCCCCACGCGTTGATTCAGGCTCTCGTTCGTTATCACAGGCGTTCGATGCGCGTACGGTTTGATTCGTTCCGCGGCTTCGCGGATGTCGTCCAATGTGAGAGGCATGGGATTTCCTTTTCAAGCATTATAATTCGGGAGGCATAAATTATGTCGGTGGTTGAGTAGGGGCGGGGTTATCCCGCCCCGTATCGAAACCACCAGTAAGCAGAGTAATTTTGTTACAAGATTTTGATTGATAACAAATGGTCTCGACACCCGCACTTGCGTGCTGGTGCAAGTGTACGGGCGAGACGAACGCTCGCCCTACTCGACCACCAAGCAGAAAAATAACTGGAGACGACATGACAAACAACACAACAAACTGGGTCGAAAAAGATAAAAAGCAATTACATCCCGTCTATCATCCAAAGACGCACGCGAATCCGCTTGTGGTGGAGCGCGGGGAAGGCGTATGGCTGTACACCACCGACGGACAGAAAATCCTCGATGGCATGGCAGGCTTGTGGAACGTCAACGCGGGGTACGGACGTGAAGTACTTGCAAAAGCCGCGTATGATCAGATGTTGACGATGTCATTCACATCCAATTTTTCGGGCATGACCAATTTGCCATCCATTACGTTGGCAGAGAAACTTTCCGGCTTTGCCTATGAAGGGTTGAACACAACCTTCTTCACTTCGGGCGGCTCCGAAGCGAACGACTCCGCTTTCAAGACCGCGCGGTATTATTGGAAGCGCAAAGGCAAGTCTACAAAATATAAAGTCATTGCACGTAAGGGGTCTTATCATGGCGTGACTCTCGCGGCGACGTTTGCTACGGGTCTCGAAAAATATCAGACTATGTTCGGTCCCGCCGTGGATGGATTTGTGCACATCCCCGCGCCGAATCCGTATCGCTTTGAAGGCGAGTTGAAAGCAGGTGAGACTATCGGTCAAGCCGCGGCGCGTGCGTTAGAAGAAGCCATTCTGCGCGAAGGCGCGGATACGGTCGCGGCGTTCATTGCCGAGCCTGTGATGGGCGTCGGCGGCGTTATCGTTCCACCGGATGATTATTTCCCGCTCGTGCGCGCGATCTGCGATAAATATGAAGTGCTGTTTATTGCGGATGAAGTCATTACGGGCTTTGGGCGGACGGGGGAGTGGTTTGCCCTCAAGCATTGGGGAGTCAAGCCTGACATCCTTTCGTTTGCCAAAGCCATCACGAGCGGATACGCCCAATTAGGCGGAATCCAACTCTCGGACGAAATCCGCGAGACGATGGAGTCCGCGCCCGATACCGAAGCATGGATGCACGGCTACACCTATTCAGGTCACGCCATGGCTTGCGCGGTAGGTTTGAAGAATCTTGAACTGATGGAAAAGGAAAACTTCCCTGCGCGCGCGAAGGAACTCGGCAAACGTTTATTCGAAGGATTAAACACTCTCAAAGAATTTGGATTCGTCGGCGATGTACGCGGACTTGGCTTGGTATGTGGTGTAGAAATTATCTCGAACAAGGAAACCAAAGCTGTTGACCCCGCCACGGCAATGAAAATCTTCAAAGCCGCACAAGAACGTGGATTGCGAACACGCCCGCTTGGGAATGTGCTGGCGTTCTCGCCTCCGCTCTCGATCAATGAAGAGGAAGTGGATGAGATCGTCAAGCGTCTCGGCGCGGCGATGGATGGAATAAGTTAACCCCATCCCCAGCCCTTCCCCGACGAGCGGGGAAGGGGGAGTCCCTCTCTCCCAAAATGGGAGAGAGGTTAGGTGAGAGGGTTTGTTATGAAAAATGATTTTCCACGCATCCACGTTCCTCCTGAAGTCAAACGTAAGATGATTGAAATTGCGCGGGAGTTTCGGAAGGAGCCAACTGAAGGAGAAAAAATCCTTTGGGGTGCTTTGCGTGGAAAGAAACTGGATGGAATTAAATTTCGCCGTCAACAACCTGTTGGATATTTTGTTGTGGATTTTTATAGCTCTGTATATCGTCTTGTGGTAGAAGTAGATGGTCCAATTCATGACCGACAAGTGGAAGCAGATAAAGCCAGACAGGATATTTTGGAAGAGTTAGGTCTGGTTGTTTTTAGAATCAAAACTGATATTGTAGAAAAGAATTTATCAGTTGCCCTCGATATGATTCGCAAAAGAATTCAAGAAATTAAACAAAATCAAAATATCCCCTCCCCCTTGATGGGGGAGGGCTAGGGTGGGGGCGTTATGTCAGTCTATCTTCACGATATCCCTCTCTCTCAAGCGCAAGAGCGGTTACAACAAGCCCTCAAAGATTCCAATCTTTGGCGCGTGCTGGGAGTGGAAATAATTCCCCTCGACGAACACGCGCTGGGGCGCATTTCTGCCGAGCCAATTTGGGCAAAGATTTCGTCACCGCATTATCACGCCTCCGCGATGGATGGATTTGCAGTCCGCGCCATCAACACGACCGGGGCACTACCATCGAAGCCTCTCACGCTTCAACTCGGACCCGAAGCTGAGTATGTGGATACAGGCGATCCCCTGCCTGATTGGGCAAATGCTGTCATTCCAATTGAGAATACGGAACCATTAGATGTACAGGGACAAATTACTTCAGCAATTCGCGGCCCGCGCTCAATTCGGATTCGTGCGGCAGTTGCTCCGTGGAGTCATATCCGCCCATTGGGGGAGGATATTGTCGCGACGCAACTCGTTCTGCCGGCTGGTCATACGCTTCGCCCTGTAGACTTGGGCGCAATCGCGGCATCGGGACATCAAGAGATAAAAGTTGCACGAAAACCAAGAGTGGCAATTCTCCCAACAGGGACGGAACTTGTTCCAATTGGAAGCAAACTCAAGGCAGGCGATATTCTCGAATACAACTCGCTTGTGCTTGCGGCACAAGTCAAGGCGATGGGCGGCGAAGCGACTCGATACCCGACTATCAAAGACGATTTCGATCTGATATGTCATTATGTGCAGGAAGGCGCGCGTGAACACGATTTGGTTTTACTCAATGCGGGCTCCTCCGCAGGCGCGGAAGATTTTTCTGCAAAGGTAGTTGAGAAATTAGGTCAACTATTTGTTCACGGAGTCGCAGTCCGTCCAGGTCATCCGGTGATTCTGGGGATGGTTAATCGAGAATCAGGAATCGGTAAATCGGAAAACTTGACACCTGACACCTCGTATCTGATACCCATTATAGGTGTCCCTGGCTATCCTGTCTCTGCCGCGCTAACCGTTGATATCTTCGTTGAGCCTCTCATCGCAAAATGGTTGGGGAGAAAACCAAATGAACTACCAACTGAAACAGCGATCCTCACACGTAAACTCGTTTCTCCTGCTGGTGATGATGATTATGTCCGTGTCGTTGCTGGCAGAGTAGGGGAGAAACTTCTTGCCGCGCCACTTTCTCGCGGGGCGGGAGTCATCACGTCACTTGTGCAGGCAGATGGGTTGGCGTTAATCCCGAGCGGTACACAAGGCGTCGAAGCGGGCGAAAAGATTCAAATCCATTTGTATCGAAGTAAGGCAGAAATCGAAAAAACAATTTTTTGCATCGGTTCACACGATCTCACACTTGATTTACTCGCGCAATTTTTAGCAGAACATGATCGTCGGCTTGTCTCTGCAAACGTCGGTTCTCAGGGTGGGCTGGTTGCGTTGCGACGCGGTGAAGCGCATCTTGCGGGCTCGCATTTGCTTGATCCTTCAACGGGTGAGTACAACATCTCATACATTCGTCAATACATGCCGACCATTCCCGTCAAAGTGATTGCTCTCGTTGGGCGCGAACAGGGCTTGATCGTTAAGCGGGGAAACCCGAAGGGCATCAAAAGTTTGAGAGACCTCGCCAGCCCCAGGCGTCGTGCTGAGCCAAGTCGAAGCATCCAATTTTTGAACCGGCAACGCGGGGCTGGTACGCGTGTCCTATTGGATTATCATTTGAAATCAATGACAATATCGCCAGAGTCTATTGCTGGCTATTTTCAAGAAGAGTATACTCACCTTGCAGTTGCGGCATCCATTGCATCGGGTCGTGCAGATTGCGGGCTTGGGATCGCCGCCGCCGCCCAGGCATTGGATTTGGATTTCGTGCCGCTCTTTCAGGAACGCTACGATTTGGTGATTCCAAAAGAATTTGCGGAAGACAAATTGCTTGCGCCTCTTTTCGGACTGTTGGCTGATTCAGCATTCCGAAAAGCTGTTTCTCAACTGACTGGATACGACGTGTCTGTAATGGGCACAATCATTTTGGAGGAGTAGATGACTGAAGCGTTGATCGTTGACGATAACAGGCAAACCGCGGATGCCCTGCATCAAATGCTGGAAGTACTGGGTGTACCAGCACGCGTGGCTTATGGGTCAAGCCCTGCGATTTCAATTTTGGGAAGTGGTTTCACACCCAGCCTGATCTGTTTGGACGTCAACATGCCTGGTATAGACGGGATTGAAATTTTGTTATATCTCCGCCGCGAACCGAGACTCGTCTCCATCCCAGTGATCGTGATCACGTCAGATGACCAGCCCGAAACCCGCCGCAAAGTGATGACCGGAGGCGCGACGGCAATGATCATCAAACCCGCCACGATTGACGCGTTGGAAGACGCGTTGAAAAAAGCGAAGTTGTTGTAAATAATACCGAAGTCATAATTTTATTAACCGCCATCTAATTCGTGGCGGTTTATATTTTTGTTGCATTAGTAAATCTTCGTCCTGAGCGGACACTGAGTGATTGCCGAAGTGGTAGTCGAAGGACGTGTTTGTAGATGCAATTCGTTCAGCGTAGAAGATTCTTTTATTTCACCAAAAATCTGGTTTTGAAGGAATACTCATGAAGAAAGTTATTTATTTGGTTTTAGTTACCATACTCTTGGCTGCATGTGGTGAAGCAAATAGCTCGCCCGTTTCAGATGAAGCTATTGTATTGGCTACTGTCCCTGCCGAATACGCAGGGATGACAAACCCGCTTGGTTCGGAGGCGGCAGGGGATGGCGCGGCGATTTACAAGAATTATTGTGCCTCCTGTCATGGCGAGACAGGCAAGGGAGATGGCATCGCAGGTCAGTCGCTGGAACCGAAGCCGAAGGACCTCTCTGAGTTAAGCGCGATCGCTGGCGATGATTATTTGTTCTGGAGAATTAGCAAAGGCAAAGAAGGGACTGCCATGATCGGGTGGGCAGGCGTTCTCGATGATGATCAAATCTGGCGGGTTGTGTCGTTTATTCGGTCATTGGAGTAGTATTGAGGTGACAGTCACTTTTGCGAAGCGCTCTCGAAGCAAACCGCATGGAGCAAGTGACTGTCACCTTTTTATTCCGAAGTGTATAATAGCGAAAAGAATAAGGACACAGTCATGCCCATCCCTGCCGGAATCCCTGCACCCGATTTTGAATTGCTCGATGATACCAATACACTGAGAAAACTTTCCGATTATCGCGGTAAGAATGTTGTCTTATATTTTTACCCGGAAGACGATACGCCCGGTTGCACAAAAGAAGCCTGTAATTTCCGTGATGATTATTCTGCATATGAAAAGGCGGGCATTGTTGTTTTAGGCGTCAGCCCAGACAATGTGGAATCTCACGTGAAGTTCAAGAAGAAATTTCAACTTCCATTTTCGTTGCTGGCGGATGAGGGACATAAAACCTGCGACGCGTACGGGGTATGGGGACCGAAAAAGTTTTCAGGCAAGGAATATGAAGGAGTCCTGCGGACTACGTTTCTGATTGATGTGAACGGAAATATCGTCAAAGTGTTTGAGAAGGTGCGCCCCGCGGAGCATAGCGCCGAAGTGCTCTCAGCGTTGGGCGTCGCTGGTTAAACAGGATCAGCCTCGGGCTTCGAGAGATGCGGATTTTTATCTTGTGAAATTTGAGACAAGCGAAAGATAGTATGGTAAACTATGGCGGTTCTGGACTGGGGATGTCCCCGTCGGATTTTTGTTTCAGGAGAAACAACGTATGCGACACTTTGTAGTTGTGGGAATTCTGATTATCCTCGTATCTGTGCTTTTATATATCGGGCTTGACGCGGCGGAGTTGTTACCGGTTGCGGCGAGCGCGCAGGCGACCCCCATTGATTGGATGTGGAATATACAGGTCATTGCCATGTGTATTCTTTTTGCGATCATTGCAGTGCCGATGTTTTACAGCCTAGTGGTGTTTCGTCGTCGAAAAGGGGAGACTGGCGACGGGATGCACTTCGAGGGGAACACAAGCCTTGAAATTGCGTGGTCATCCATCCCATTAGTCATTGTCGTGGTTTTTGCTTATTTAGGCGCGGTGAATTTATCCGATACGTTGCGCCGCGATCCCTCTGCTACGATCATTAAAGTTACGGGGATTCAATGGTCGTGGAAGTTTGAGTATCCGGCTGACCCCGAAACCGGCGTTGTGGTGATCTCCGATGAATTGCACCTGCCGGTTGGAAAACAAGTGTTGTTGCGGATGACTTCCTCCGATGTGATCCATTCATTCTGGGTGCCTGAATTCCGCGTCAAACAGGACCTGGTGCCTGGTCGCTTCACCGAATTGACCATCACCCCCACGCTGGAGGGGAATTACAAAGTCAGTTGCGCTGAGTTATGTGGAACGTCTCACTATTTTATGGTTAAGCCGGTTGTTATTTCATCACAGGAAGAATTTGAAGTTTGGTTGGCTGAACAACTGATCATCGCCATTGATTTGGGAAAGACTCCCGAGGGTCAGGGTCAATTGCTCGTGTCGCAAAACGGCTGTGCGGCTTGTCACTCGATCAACGGCGCGGTGGGGATTGGGCCCACCTGGTTTGGTTTATTTGGCTCAGATGTTGAATTGACAGATGGCTCAACCGTCATAGCCGATGAAGCCTTCATCACTGAATCGATCAGAAACCCGGAGGCGAAAATCGTCGCTGGGTTTGAAACACAGAAGATGGTGCAATACACGTTTACAGACGAAGAAATCGCGGCGATCGTCGCGTATATCAAGACGTTGAAATAGGTCGGCGAGGTCACATGAATAATAATCCATTGCGAAAAGCGTTTTTATTTCTGGTCGTTGCCGGAGCCGTCGGATATGGCTTGGGTCTGGGACTTGATTTTCTTGTCGCGGGCAACCTGAATTTTTCCGGTTCAGTCGCATCAGCGTTTACGCTCTTATTTAGTTTCACTGCCTTCTTTTATGGGCTGTACGGTTATCGAGGAATCACGCGCGGACTGGTGTGGCAGGTCGAGGGCACATTGATTGGCGCGTTTCTTATCACTGGAATCCGCGCCGCGATGGGAGCCACACCGATCTTTGGCGCTTTTTTCTTTAGCGAGCCTGCCTGGGTGTTTGGCGCTTTATCAGGGGTTCTTTCCTTCATCTTCGGCGTCGGCATCATGGATGACTGGATCAAGTGGGCGCGTGGAATTGATACACCTAAATATCATGAAGATGAGCCGGGTTGGGAAAAGTATTTCAGCGTCTCCCTTGATCACAAAGTAATTGGCATTCAATATACAGTCACCGCGTTGTTTTTGATCGCTATCGGTGGAACCTTTGCGTTGATCTTCCGCACAGAACTGGCGGCTTCTCAATTACAGTTCCTCACAACAACCTTCAGATTGTTCAACCAAACCGGTCCACAACTTTACAACACACTGATGTCCCTGCACGGCATCCTGATGATTATCTCGATTTTGCTGGGTGTTTCCGGCATTATTAACTATGCGGTGCCTTTCCTGGTCGGCGCGCATGACATGGCATTCCCGCGCATGAACGCGTTCGCTTATTGGGTGGCTGTGCCTGCTTCCGTGCTCATGCTCATGAGCCTTGTTCTTGGCGGGTTTGACACCGGCTGGACAGGTTATCCTCCGCTTTCGTCGCGCGCACCCGTGGGGATGCAGATGTTCTTCCTTGGCGTGTTCACTGCGGGGTGGTCGTCCATCCTCGGCGCGTTGAATGTGATTGCGACGGTTCTGCGTATGCGCGCAAAAGGGATGACCGCCATGCGCCTGCCAATTTTTGTGTGGGCTGGGATTGCCACGTCCATCATCGCATTGACGGCAACACAGTTGATCGGTCTTTCGTTCCAGTTGGTGATGTTCCAGCGTTTGTTCGGCATGGGCTTCTTTGACGCGACCAAGGGCGGGAACCCGGTTCTGTTCCAACACTTATTCTGGTTCTATTCACATCCGGCAGTGTACGTGTTTGTACTACCCGGCTTGGGCATTATTTCTGAGTTGTTGCCGGTGTTCGTTCGCAAGCCGTTATTTGGCTATCGCTGGATTGCCATGTCCTCGCTTGGTATTGCGTTGGTTGGTTTTGTTGTCTGGGCGCATCATATGTTTACTTCAGGCATGAATGAATATCTGCGTGTGCCGTTCATGTACAGCACCATGCTGGTGGCTGTGCCAACCGGAGTTAAATTCTTTTCGTGGGTTGCAACGCTTTGGGGCGGCAAGATCGAATTGCCGACCCCCATGCTGTTTGTTCTCGGGGCAATTTTTATCTTTCTGCTTGGCGGTATTACCGGACCCCCGAACGCGATGGTCGCCGTTGACCTTCATTTGCACGATACGTATTGGGTGGTGGGGCACTTCCACGATACGATCTTTGGCGGATTCGTCTACCCGTTCTTTGCCGCGATTTATTTCTGGTTCCCAAAAGCGACGGGTCGCCGTATGAGCGAGTTATGGGGCAAAGTACACTTCTGGTTGATGACGCCGTCTTTCCTCGTGCTGACTTTCGGGATGATGTTCATCGGTCTGCGCGGAATGCGCCGCCGCATCGCGGACTATGATGTTGCTTTGGGTTTCGATACCACGCATTTGATTTTGACCATTGCTGGGTATCTTATCGCTCTCTCCGTGTTGATCTTCTTCATCAACTTCTTCTACAGCATCAAGAACGGCGAAAAAGCGGAAGGCAATGTGTGGAATTCGCGTTCGCCCGAATGGCTGGTTCCGTCACCGATGCACCCGCACAATTATCCGGTTCCATTTGAAGTGGTAGGCGAACCGTACGATTATGGCTTGCCCGGTTCCAAATACGTCGAATTTGCCGCCGTCAAAGGCAAGAAACACTAAAAGGGCAGGGACTACTTCTCATGACACATACACACGAAAAATCCTCCATGTTGAGCCAGGGTGTATTGATTTTTATCTATCTCACCGTGCTCACAGGACTTGAGTTCTTTGTAGCGATCACCTTCAACTCCGTGCCATTGCTCGTGGTGATGGCGCTCGTCAAAGCCGCGCTGGTTTTGTATTACTACATGCACATCTACCAGTTGAATGCCGAGCATGAGGGAGACCACGATTCGTACGAATATAAAGCCGGAACAAACCGCATTGGCTTATGGCTGTTCCTGGTCTCGGACTCATTCGTGTTTGGCGGATTAATGGTCATGCGCCTCAACCTGCTTGGGATGACGCGTCCCCACTTGAACCAGAATCTCGGACTCTTTGTCACTGCGGTGCTTCTCATTTCTTCCTTCTTCATGAACCGTGGTGAGACGCAACTACGCAATGGCAACCGCAAGGGATTCTTGCAAAACACAATGATCACCATCATTCTCGGGCTTTTCTTTTTGTTGGGCGTCGTGATTGTTGAATGGCATACGATTGCCCCGATTGCCGAGGCGATCCTTCATTTATTTGGAGAACCCGCGGGAGTGGAACCGTTGAAGCCCTCGTCTGGGGTGGCAGGCGCCGCCTTCTTCATGATGACCGGTATGCACGCCTTCCACGTTCTGACCGGGTTGATTTTCCTTGCCATCGTTTGGGTCAATGGCAAGCGCGGGCTGTATGACGAAAAGCAATATCCCGTTGAAGCCGCCGCGGTCTACTGGCACTTCGTAGATGTGGTGTGGATTTTCTTCTATCCCGCGCTCTACCTGATAGGCACGGCGATAGGATGATTTGATAAGTAGACATCTTGCAAAAGTGCGCTAGAGAGCGCACTGCTACACAGAAATATATTATTTTTGTGTAGCGGACGTTCTCTAACGTCCGCTTTTGAGTGAATGATTGACTTATGCAAGAGGTCGAGTAAATTTTGAACAGGTAAGAAAAAAGATCGGGGCGACCAGAAACAGGTCGCCCCGTTTTGCCGATGGGTATCGCGCTGAGCGAAGTGCAACGAAGACGAAGCGCAGTTGTAATGAGAGAAAGATATGAATAACAAAACTCTGTTTGTCGGGCTGGCATCGTTACTATTGATCGGGCTTGTGGCTCTTGGAGCGTTTCTATTTGCGAAACCTGCTGGTTTTCGCGGCACCTTCTACGGCGAGCCGTATCCCGTTGCGCAGGAGATTGAGTTAACCCGACATGACGGAACCAGCTTCCGGCTCAGTGAGATGCGGGGAAATGTCGTGTTGATCTTCTTCGGTTACACATCCTGCCCGGATGTTTGCCCCACGACTCTTGCAGAACTCAAACAGGCTTTGGAAAAACTTGGTGAAGATAGATCGGCACAGGTGGAAGTTCTGTTTGTGACGGTTGACCCACAGCGCGATACGCCCGAGCGCGTGCAGGTATATGTCAATCACTTCAACCCGAAGTTCATTGGTTTGAGTGGGACGGAGATTGAGCTGGCAAATGTTTGGAATGACTATGGTGTGTTCCGCCAGGTTGTGGAAAGTTCTTCTGCAACGAGTTATCTTGTAGACCATACGGCGCGCGTCACTTTGATAGACCAGCAGGGAAACCTGCGCGTGTCGTTTGCGTTCGATACGCCTGTGGATGATATTGTCCACGATTTGAAGTTGTTGTTGAAATAATAGACCTCTTGCATAAGTAACTACAATCAGCCACAGAGTACACAGAGACCTTTGAGAAAAAACTCTTAAAACTCATTTTCTCTGCCGTCTCGCACCGACGTGCTCGCGGCACGAACGGTGTTATCTTATCATCCCCTTGTGGGACTGTGGCAAAGAAGACCTTCGCAAGATGTCCAATTTTGAAAGAGTTGCCATGCCTCCTAAAGAAATAATGCTCAAACGGATACTCATCTCGCTTCTGATCGGGTTGGTCATCGGCGCGATCGTGAGTGAAATTCCATTTCTCTTTCTCCAGGAAACGGCTCGCCCCCCGCAGGAAGTTGTGCTCACGATTCCAAAAGGCACAGCAGAGCAGGTGGCGCGCGGCGAGCAACCGCCGTCCATTCCGGCAAGCATGATCTTTGTAGTAGGTGATGTTTTGATCGTGATGAACGAAGATTCGGTTGACCATAAACTCGGACCGTTGTGGATTCCCGCGAATTCATCGGCGCAGTTCCCTCTCGATGAAGAGGAGAACCTTGCGTTCGAGTGCTCGTTCCAACCCGGGAATTATTTAGGTCTTGATGTGCATCAGCCGCTCACGTGGGCAACGCGTTTATTTGGTGTTTCGTATGTGGGAATTCCCATGGGCATCTTGATTGCCTTGTATAGTCTTGTGCTCCCGTTTAAGAAAAAAGAACATGCCCCTGCATAGCATGTTCAATCGCAGATGGTGGTTCGCCACCCTGCTTGTTTTCATCGGAACGCTGGCGTTGATTCGCCTGGGCATCTGGCAGTTGGATCGCCTTGAAACGCGGCGCGCGTTTAATACCCAAGTGGAATCCTCCCGCGCGCTACCACTGCTGGAATTGAATCAGGAGCAACCACAAAATATCATTGAAATGGAATGGCGCGCAGTGCAAGTCGCTGGGCAATACGACTTCGAGAATCAAGTTGCGTTGCGGAATAAATATCATGGCGACGAATATGGATATCATTTACTGACTCCGCTTCTCTTCTCAGGGACGGCTGTTCTCGTTGACCGAGGCTGGGTCCCCGCTGACGGCAATCCAGTGCCCGAAGACTGGCGCAAGTACGATGAAGTTGGTGAGGTCAACGTCACAGGGCAGATTCGACTTGGGCAGGGCAAACCAGCTTTCGGCGGAGTCGAAGATGCGTTGCCTGTTGACGGGTTAACCCTTGATGTTTGGAATAATGCCGACGTGACGCGAATCGCAAGTCAGTTGCCATATCCGGTTCTTCCAGTGTATATTCAGTTGGACACGAATGAAAATGACTCAACGCCGCCGATCCCGTATCAGCCTGAGCTTGAGTTGACTGAGGGTCCGCATGTTGGGTATGCTTTGCAGTGGTTTACGTTTGCGGTGATTTTGTTTTTTGGGTATCCGTTCTTTTTACGAAAGCAGGAATTGATAACGAAATGAAATATTCTCTTAAATCATCATTTGCCCGATGGGTGGTTGTTTTATTTTTTGCAATGCTTGCACCCACCGTGCTGGGCAGGGCGGTAACAGTGACCGGCGCGCGAATGATCTGCGAAGGATTCCCAATTTGTATTCCAGTTGAACCGTTGGGTTGGTTGAAATTTGCGCACATTTCACTGGCAGGGGTTACAGCAATTTTGATGTTGATTGTATTTCGAAAAGCGTGGCGCGAGCAACGCGGTGGTCTACTCATGTTGCCGCTCACGACAATCCTCACAGTGATGTTTTTTGGGCAATCGCTTGTCGGCGCAGTGCAGGTGACGCAGAATTTCCCCGATCATCTTGTTTTTCTCCACGCGTTGACGACAATTTCATTATGGGTATCTCTGCTCCTTCTTGTTTACACATCAGGTTTGCTTGCGGTGGAAGGCGTACAGATTGAGAAACAGGATAAAAGACAACGTACAAAAGATTTCTTCGCATTATCCAAACCGTTGATCGTTGGGTTGCTGTTGATCACCACCTACGGCGGACTCGTTATCGGTGGCAAGGCTTTTCCCTCCTTTTCACTCACCATGTGGACGTTGCTCGGAGGCGCGCTCGCGGCGAGCGGCTCTAGCGCGTTGAACCAATATATTGATCGTGAACTCGACAAGAACATGCAGCGCACGGCGAAACGTCCGTTGGCGGATAAGCGACTGACCGATGCGGAGGGTTTATCGTTTGGGCTTGCGCTAGCGTTGATGAGTTATTTCATCCTGGCTTGTTTTGTGAACGGTCTTGCGGCATTACTTTCACTAATTGGAATTATTTATTACGTGGTTTTATACAGCCTGTGGCTGAAGAAAGCGACTGTGCAAAATATCGTAATCGGCGGCGGGGCGGGGGCGATCCCTCCGCTGGTGGGTTATGCCGCCGCAACGGGACACCTTGATTGGACGGCATGGATTCTCTTCGCCATCATCTTCATGTGGACTCCCCCGCATTTCTGGGCGCTGGCAATCGTCCGCATGAAAGATTATGAAAACGCGGGCGTTCCCATGCTGCCTGTTGTGCGCGGTGAATTGGAAACGAGAAGACAGATATTCATTTACACGATTGAGCTGGTGCTGGTCACTTTGTTACTTCCCATTCTTGATCTTGCCGGAAATTTTTATCTTGGGTCAGCGCTGATCCTTGGCGGCGCGCTACTCTACGCCGCCTGGGCGGTTTGGAGAGAGGGTGGAAACAAACTCGCCTGGCGCATGTACAAATGGTCGAGCACGTATCTCGTGTTTATCTTTTTCGCAATTATGATTGATGCCGTGCTGTGAAGAAGAAGCAGATGCAATGATTACTTTCGGTAATAAATAATCGCAACGGAATCCTGATACGCTGTTATCCACTCCGAATCGGATGCCAGCGCCATTGCCAGCGGCGAATGAACGGGGATGATCGCCCAGGTAATCTCATAATCCCTAAAAACTGTATCCCAGTCATCCTGAAGTGTCACCACGGCTTCGTACTTTCGGGTGACTTCGCCAGTCGTGTCGGTTTGGCTTTCGATAAATACTTTTTGCTGGGGCCACAAATGGAACAGGATGTATCCGCCCCAATTGAAATCGTTAAACATCCTGCCGGAAGGAGGGTTGCTTTTCAGCCATTGGACTGCATCAACGGGGAACACTGAAGGATCAAATTGATTGATGCGTCTCCAGGGACCAATTATAAGAGTGATACTGAGAATAATCATAGTAGCAATCTGCAGGGTTTTTCCGCTGACACGGCTTTCGGCGCGCGCGAATATTTGCTCGATGTTTTTTAGCGGCTGGATCGTTTTGATTCCTCTTAGCCCGAAGCAGATCACAAACGGGGCGACCACACCGAATAGATGAGAATTACGCGCCGATAACAGGCTCATCGCCCCAAAACCCGTCATTAAGAACATTTGCGAAGGCGTGAACTGTTTCCTCTGTATGACGAGCTTGAAAACGGAAATTAACAGCAAAGCCAGCAAGGGCAGGTATTCCAGTTGGGTAAAATCTGGCGGGCGGGTTTCAGTGATTCGGGACATCAAGTAATTATTATTCAGATAATTTGACACAGATGCCCAAGCCAGAATACCTGATGGGTTGATTAAGGATGCTAGAAAGGTAAACACGGTGATGATGACAAGAGTCCTTCCTGTTATGAGTGAAGGCTTTGCACTTGAGAAGAAATATTGCCATATCCAACCTCCGATATACGCGATTAAAACGAGGAACCCGGAGATCGATTCGGCATGGATATTTCCCCAGAGGAGCATCAAAGCTGGGAATTGCCAAAGCCTGATCGGTTCCGCGCGGCTGAGTCGCTCCATCCAGATCAGCCAGATTGCCAGGAATAACATGCTGAAAAGATGCGGGCGCGTTAACCAATGGATGGAAGTGACAACCGCGCCTAGCAAAACCAACAGGAAAGTTAAGAGACGTTCCTCGTTTTGTGTTGATGCGCGCGCATAAATGATTGTAAATGTGGATGCGATCAAGATGCCTGCCAGAAGAACTACCCCATTCAACCCCAGAAATAGGTAAGACAAATAGTAGATCACACCCGCCAGCCATTCATGAGGCACGTAGGTTCTGCCTTCATAAGGATAGGAGAAAATCTCCTGGGTCGGTGGTATCCCGGTTTCAAGAACATATTTCCCCATCAGTAAGTGACGGGGTAAATCCCCGTCTGTATTTAACATCAATGGTCCGCTTGCAAGCACACTGAGGAACAAAAGAATGAACAATCCATCTTTCAGGTTTGGCTGGAAGATTCTTGTGGAAGAGTTCGTTTTCTCTCTCATTTCACTTTGTAATGCCATCTCAAATCATTATAAGTTACGAATCAAAAAGCGACACCTTGCGATGTCGCTTTATTTTTACTCGCCTAAATAATCACGCAATTTGCGCCGGATGGTTGGGTGGCGCAATCGGCTCAATGCCTGCGCTTCGATCTGGCGGACGCGTTCGCGTGTGACGCCCATTTTGCGGCCCACTTCTTCGAGTGTGTACGCCTGCCCATCAAGCAAGCCGTAGCGCAATTGCAAAATACGGACTTCGCGCGGCGGCAGTCCATTCAACACTTCGCCGAGATGTTCTTTGAGCAGGTTATAAGTTGCTGTATCGTCTGGCGGGGGAGCCTCATCGTCTTCGATGAAATCGCCAAGCACGGAATCTTCCTCATCGTCGGTGGGTGTTTCGAGCGAAAGTGGACGCCGCGCCACCTGTATCATGTTCTCCACTTTTTTCGGAGGAACATCCAATGCCTCAGCGAGTTCTTCTACACTGGGCTCGCGCCCAAGTCTCTGGGTGAGTTGATGTTGGACGCGCAGGAGTTTGTTGATCTGGTCGCCCATATGGACGGGCACGCGGATGGTGCGTCCCTGGTCGGCGATGGCCCGGGTGACAGCCTGTCGAATCCACCAGGTAGCGTAGGTTGAAAATTTGTGACCGCGGCGGTAATCAAATTTCTTGGTCGCGCGGATCAAGCCGATGTTGCCTTCCTGGATCAGATCCAGGAAGGGGACGCCGCGCCCCATATATTTCTTGGCGACGGAAATCACCAAACGAGAATTGGCGGTAATCAAATGCTCCCGAGCCGCCCAGCCGTCTTCAATTAATTTGCGAAGATCGCCGCGGCGGCGCGGAGTGGCATTGCCTTTAGCGAGCTCCTCACGCGACATTCGGCCGCGTTCGATGCGTTGGGCAAGGGCAACTTCCTCTGTGGCGGTCAATAGCGGAACGCGGCTGACCTCCTTGAGGTATAAGCCAATCGTGTCATCGGTATCAATGTTGGCGAGGTAATCGTCGAGTCCGAGGTCAATTTCAGGTTCGGCTTCGGTGGCTTCAACGGCAACCAGTTCGTCCTCCGTGGGTTCGGCAGGGTTCGCGTCCTCAACGAAAGGAATACCCGCGCTCAAAAGCGCCGAAAAGGCTTCTTCGAGTTGTTCCACATCCTGTTCGGCTTCGGGGAAGAAGTGAAGAATGTCGTCGAGTGTGACGTATGATTTTTGCCTCCCCAGTTCGACCAGACGCGCGATCGCGGGAAACTCTTCTTCTTCGTCCACCATCAATATCTTATCTACATCCATTAGTGTCGGGTCCGCTTTCTTTATTTGCTATCAGAATACACTTTTTTCAAGTGAAATTCAAGTCCCTAACATTGCTCTTTCATAGACGCTTGAAATGGGGAAATGTTACGGCTGAGGGGTGGCGGTCCCTGGGGTAACGGTACCAGCCTCGGGCGTGGTTGGAAGCGGAGTCTCAGTCGCAGGGATCGGGCTGGGCGTTGGCGTTTCCAAATAAGGGGGAAAGGTCAACAAATTTAGCAACGCGTCCACCGAGCTCGCGGATACGATCACCACGTCACCATTCGGAGCAAGCACGTAATAGCCACTTTCTGTTGGGGTGATAACACCGATGCTCGCTTTTCGTTCCACATTCCCGAACTTAACGATTAACGTATATTCAGGAGTTTTCAGCCCCACGATTTCGAGATCAATGTTTGGGATGCTATCCAGGATGCGCATGGTGGTGACCTGACTCGCCGCCGCTTCAGACGCCCCTTGTTCTGCTGAGGCTTCGAGAGGCAGTTTCAACACCCAGGCGTTATCGGCGTCACGCGTCACTTCAACGAGTTCCCCGGCATTCGACTCGATGCGGATACTTGTGGGTACACCGTCAGCGGCATTGAACAGATAGGATATTTCTGCTTCTGGTTCAAACGTAATGGCAATATCCGCAGGTTCTTCGCGGTTGTTGAGAAAATAATATGCGCCTGCCAGTGCAAGCAACAGCAGGAGGAAAACCCAGGTTGAACGGCGCATGGATTATCCCTGCCGCCGGCGTGTGAACCAGGCTGAAACCCCAGCCACAATCACCAAGCCCGGGAGGATGCAGATGGAGCCAAGCAATATCGCAAGCCATTCGATTTGGGTTGGAGGTATATAGGCGCGCTCGGTAGTCGAACGCGGCGTGAACTGGATGAGGTCTTCCTGCTCTGCCGCCCAATCTATCGAGTTGATGAAAAAGTTTCCATTCCCATTCACGTCAAAATTCTGGCCCGCAGCAAAAATAGAATTACCCATTACGACCACACGACCTTTTGTCGTTGTATTTTCGCCTGTGACCGCCATGTTTAATGGACCAAGAATATCCGATCCTTCGTCGTATTGGACCTGGCCCCCTTCTGCGGATGTCAGGTTGGTTTCGCCCCACGAATTAATGGATGTTTGGGTCGGAGGGGCAGTTTGAATGAGCGGAGTTAGAAGCACACCCTCCAGCTGGCTGGTGATGCTGATACTGCGCGCCTGCGGCATGATGATGATCAGGTTTTCGTTGATATCCCGGGTGATTGGATGCTGGTTGGCGATTGCAGAAACTGCATATAACGGTCCGTACGAGTTGCTGATATCAATGATCACATCCTGATCGAGCGTGATACCCCAATCATTGCTGAGGTACTCAGCGAGGGGATCGGATGCGGCTCCAAATTCTGTAAATTGATATGGATCCTGTAGTACGACCAAAGAACCCCCGGCGCTTACATATTCCTTGAGTAATTCAACTTCACGGTCGGTGACTGGTTTTTGAGGTCCGCCGATGATGATCGCCAGCGCGTCTTCCGGGATTTTTCCATCAGCAATCAGGTTGAGGGAACTCACCGTATAGTTTTTGCTCTCCAGCGTTTGTTTGGCTGTTGCGAAATTGACCTCGCCCTGTTCAAGCCCAACTTCTCCGTGCCCGGTGAGGAAGTACACCGCGCGCGGATTCGGGTTGGTGAGGCGAATAATTGCCTCGAGAATTTCCTGCTCACCGGCACTAGCGGCTATTTCTTTGCGGTCTCCCATGGTTAACAGAATCTTGCCGTCACCTGTGATGCCGGCTTCGCGTGCGGCAAGTGGATTCTGGTCGGGGTTTTCAAACCGATACTCGAACTTGCCGTTGCTGTTTGCCTTGATATTGCTGAATAACTGATCGGCAGACTCAGTGCTGGATTGGCTGGAGAAGAAGCCAACTGCTGTTATCGTCTCCGGAAGATTTTCGAGTGTGGCTAATAACTCGGGAGCGAGTGTGTTTTCGTCGTCGGCGGTTAGATCGGCAACATCAACAGGATTTTGATAAGCAAACACGCTCACGACAACCAGGATACCGAGAAAAGCGAGCGACATAATGAACAGGTTGCTTCCGTAGCGGGTTTGTCTGCGGGAGACGAAGCGACTCGCCTTATCGGGTTCAAGGATGGCGTAGAGCGCAAGCCCTAGGACAATGACGCTTGCACTGATAACCAGCCAGCGATTGATGCCATCGGGATTAGCGACCTCATATAATTGCGCGGCGACCAGCCCCTTGGTGATGCCCAGCAGGGCGGTGCCGATAAAAGCGATCAAAGAAACGATCAACGCCAGAAATGTGTATTTGCGCCAAGCGGGTTGTGATGACTTCTTGTTGCTCATTAGTTCCATCTCCGGGCTTCAATAGCCACTGTGCCTGTAAATAAGCCAAGGGCGATCAGGCTCAAAAAATAGATAATATTCGAAAGGTCAACACTACCCGCATTGAACGCGTTATCAAAATGAGTTCTCATCACCATGTAGTTGAAGAATCCTCCGCCGGAGGGCATGAGATTCGCGGGGATGCCAATCAGGAAAAATAGACCCAGGCAGGTGATCAGGGATACGAAAAAAGCGGCAACCTGGTTGCTGAAAACAGCGGATATTCCAACGCCGAGCGCGAGGAAGGATGCGGCGACCAGTACAACGCCCAGATAGGATGACAACGCAAGTTGCCAGTCAATTCCGGGGGTTACAAACCTGTTTAACACGATTGGGTATAACAATGAGATGAAAATGATGGTAAGGATGAACATGAAACTGCCCAGCCATTTGCCGACCACCAATTCATAGTCGCGGATGGGGGCGGTCAGTAATAGCTCAATGGTGCCGGTTTTCGTTTCATCTGCCAAAAGGCGCATGGTAAGCGCGGGAGTGCCGAACATCAGGAGAAACGCAAACCACCAATTGATGACCGTAATGTTTGGGGCTGACCCGTATCCATATAACGCGCTTTCGGTTGCGCTTCGGATTACGATTGTAAATAGAAAACCTAAAATCATCAGAATTACAAAAGCAACAATATAAGCAATCGGCGTGATGAAATAATGATCGTACTCTTTTTTTGCAATCGTCCAAATATTTCTCATGGAATCCTCGTTATGACTTCTTGCCTGCGGAAGTATCTTGTGTGAGTTCAAGGAAGATTTCTTCCAGACTCATGCCGACGGGACGCATCTCGATCAGTTCGTATCCCGCCTGAATGACGGCTTTCGCCACCTGCGGACGCACATCCTGCCCGGATGAGAATTCAAACTCGACTGTTTCATCCTGCGTGACCGATATACTCCGCGTGCCTTTGACCTTCTTAATTGTCGTATCCAAACCATCGGCGTCGCCGCGTACGCGCAAGACCACGCGCTGTGAGCCGACAAGTCTCGATTGCAGGTTTTCCGGCGTATCTTCTGCGACGATCTTGCCTTTGTTGATGATCAGCACGCGGTCACAGATTTGTTGAGCCTCAGATAGGATGTGTGTGGAAAACAGCACAGTCCTGTCCTTGCCGATCTCGCGGATCACTTCACGGATTTCCACGACCTGGTTTGGGTCGAGACCGATGGTCGGTTCATCCAAAATTAACACTTCGGGACGATGGATCAATGCCTGAGCCAGACCCACGCGCTGGCGCATACCTTTGGAGAATGTGCCGATGTAACTATTGGCGCGTTCTTTTAAGTTGACGCTTTCCAGGGTTTCATACGCACGATCCTCAGAATCTGGGATGTGACGCAGGTCTGCCATGAATTTTAGGTATTCCAGCGCGGTCATGTCTGTATAGAGTGGAACGGTTTCCGGCAAATAACCAACCCGCCTGCGGACTTCCATTGATTCTTCAACAACATCGTATCCTGCGACGGTGACCGTCCCATCGGTGGGGGGCATGTAACCCGTCAGGATTCGCATCGTCGTCGTCTTGCCTGCGCCGTTCGGACCGAGGAAGCCAACGATTTCTCCTTGCTTGGCATCGAAGGTGATACTGTGGAGGGCGCGGCGCGCGCCGTAATCTTTTGTGAGACCATTGACTTGGATCATTGGCTCTCCTTAAATTGGGATGAGGTGCTTACAAACAAAAGGCACGCCTAGCCGGTGGGGCAGCCGTGCCAATATATGTATCGTAAATTACTATACAGAAATTCAAAATCAAAGTCAAGCGGGTTGAGGGTTTCTAATCAAACGCTAATTATCAACGAAGATAGAAATACCAGACGCCGATTGCGCCTGCGACACACAAGAACAACAAAAGGGCGCCGAGAAGCGCGAGCATCCAGCCGCTTGATGATTCAGGCGCGATGGCGGGAGAATCAAGCAGAGGCTTCGAATGACGCGTTGTGTCTCTTGAATAATCCATCGTGCTCATGGGAGGCTGTGGAGTCTGAGTCGAGGCATTCATCATGCCCTCCAAAAAATCCGGTATCCCGTTTCGGTTCTTATCCATGGACCCCATTGCCTGTTCATATTTGGCGCGGGCGGCGGGCGGCAAGTCGTCCGCGTTGTTGAAGACCTGCCCATCTACAACAAACTTTGTGCCGCCTGAAATGTTGATTGCCTGGTTATTCTCCATCACGTCTGGCATACCATTGTTGTTTTTGTCTGCGAAGATGTTCTTCACGTTATCCAGCGCGCCTGAAGGGTTGTTCGTATTGGTCTCGTTGAAACCTCTCATAGCCTGTTCGTAATTTCTGCGAACATCCTCCGGCATTTCGTCCAAGCTGTTGTACGTCCTGCCGTCAATCACGATACGTTTTGGATTCATGTCTGCCTCCGATTCCATTGGCTGATTTTATCATTTGCTGTACACTTTATGAAAAGGAGATGCCATGACCGAGTTGTTATATCAAACGGATGGTTACTTGCAGGAGTTCGGCGCAACCATTCTCAATGTTCTAAAGGATGAGCGTGCCGTCGTTTTGGATCGTACGGCATTTTATCCGGGCGGGGGAGGGCAGCCTTGTGATTTCGGCTCTTTGAATGTTGCGAATATCATTTACCCCGTGGAAAAAGTGAAAAAGCAAGGGGATGACGTTCTACATTTTTTCGGAGGGAGCGCGCCTCTGCCTTCTGTTGGCGCCGCTTCTCGCGGGACGTTGGACTGGGCGCGGCGACACAAACTGATGCGCACTCATACCGCGCTCCACGTGCTATGTGGGACGGTCTTCCGCGATTACGGCGCGCTCGTCACCGGCGGGGATATGGAACCGCTCAAAGGGCGCATGGATTTCGAATTTGAAACGATGCGCGGTGATCTCGTCCGTGAGATCGAAGCGGCGGTGAACAAGGAAGTGAAAGAGGCGCGTGAGATTCGAGTCAGAATTTTGCCGCGCGAAGAAGCGTTCCAAATCCCCGATTTGATTCGCACAAAAATAAATTTGTTGCCCGAAGGAATCGTGCAGGTGCGGACGGTTGAAATCGTTGGTCTTGATCTGCAAGCCGATGGCGGAACTCACGTCCGTAATACGAATGAAGTTGGGGCAATCCGCGTGGTGGATTACAAAAGCAAAGGCGCGATCAACAAACGGCTTTACATTGAGATTGAGTGAAGGTGTGTCGGAGAATTTATAACGCAAAGACGCAAAGATTCTAATAAGTTTCGCATCTTTGCGTCTTTATATTGAAAAAATAGGGTCTTGAGCATTTCGATGGAGGCAAAATGAACGAGAATGAAATAAGCAAAATCATTGTTGATGCTGCGATAGAAGTTCATAGAACGTTGGGTGGTCCTGGATTGTTGGAAAGTATTTACCGTGACGCAATGGAGATTGAAATTGGTAGACAGGGTGTCGAGGTAGAACATGAAAAGGCAGTGCCAGTAGTATATAAAGGCATAACCCTTCGCGATCCTTTGAAGTTAGATCTGTTGGCGGGCAGGCTTGTGATTATAGAATGCAAGGCGACCACTTCGCCTCATCCTATTTTTGAAGCCCAACTCTTGACCTATCTGCGCCTCACGAATCTAAAACTGGGACTCTTGATAAACTTTGGGCATCGTTACGTGAAAAATGGAATCGTCCGCGTTGTAAACGGGCTGGAGGAAGACGGTTTTGGCATCAAGTCACCTATAAAGCGGTAGTCTGTTTTGGGAAAGCATTTATTAACGCAAAGACGCGAAGGCGCAAAGATTCTAAAAAACCTTCGCGTCTTTGCGCCTTCGCGTTAAATTTGTCTTCACCACGAATTAACACTTACTCTTAAGACAGTAAAACCTGTCCGCAATATTCGCATTTGTCCATACCCAATTCGAGTGTACCGCCGCAGTTCGGGCATTGGATGGTTTCCACTTTGATAGGGAAGCCCGCGGCTTTGAACGCGGTCTCGTTTTCGGCAAGGTCACCGCGCAGACGTTTGAGCCGCGCGAGGTACGCGTCGCCTGTCACTTCGCCCGATTTTCGCAATCGCTCCACATCCGCGATTGATTCTTTCAACATGCGGCGTTCTGCTTCCAGTGATTCTTTGCTTTTATCCTGAAACGAAACTTTCAATGCGGGTCTTTGCGGAATAGATGCAAGAATCGCCGCGATGATCAATATCACCGCCGAAACAACCACGCCTACCACAAGTGGCGTGTACTGAAAGCCGGGGATCGAAGTGAAGTTGACTTTATTCACATCCACTTTTGAATAATCCGCGATCACCACATATCGTTCGCCGTTCAACCTGCCCACATCAATGCGCGTGATGCCTGTGCTGTGATTTTCCAAATTATTGCGCGAGCCGTCGCCTGTGAACACTGCCACGCTTCCACTGTCATCGCCAAGCACCGCTTCCTCTGCGCCGTCGCCGTCTACGTCTATGCCTGAAATTTCAGTTACCTTGTCAGAAAGCGAACCCGTCCACAGTTGATTTGCCGACGCGCCGTCAAACGAAAACGCCCACACGCCGCCGTCTTTTCCGCCAACGACAAACTCGCGCGAAGACGGTTCGCCGTTCAATTCCACTTCGCGGATTTCGGAAACAGCCTGACCCATTTCCTGTGTGTAGTACTGGCTTCCATCTGGTGCGGAATACATGACAAACAAGCCGAACTCGCCGCCCGTTAGGATTTCGCTATTCCCATCGCTGTTGAAATCGAAGGCGCGCATCCTCCTCAATTGTTCCTGAGTCGTGTTCCAAACGCTTCCTCCACTCTGATTCAAAACCACCAGTGAGCCATCGTGCGACGCCGCGGCGAGATGGACTTGTCCGTTAATGCGCGCGTCATCGAGACCGCGAATCTCCTCGCTCCCAACTTTGTATTCCCACAACGGTTGTCCGCTCAGACTCAAAGAGAGGAGACTGCCGCTCGAATCGCCGAGCACAATTTGAGGTCCAGAAGAGAAGCGGATGATCGCCACGCGCGCGGGATTTCCGATGCTCAGGCTTTCCGCAACCGTTGAAACATTTCCATCGTTGATCACATCCACAGAATACCCCGAATCGCCGAGATAAAAAACGACGAGGTCTTCGCGGTTATCGCCGTTCACATCCCCAAGCGTGGTCTTCGGGAATTGATAATCCTGGCTGAATAAAATATTTCCACTGCCATCGAAGATGGTGACGTTCTCTGTGTTTTGGATGAAGAGTTCGTCCTGGTCGTCGCCCATCAAATTGATGACCTTCATGCTTTCAGCAGTGTCATAAGGCTGAGACCATGCCAGATCGCTCCCGAATTTTTCCGCCTGGGCGAGTCCGCTGAAAGAGAACGCGGCAGATACAGCCATGACGAGACAGACCAAAACAAACGCAACAACAAATGGAATAACTTTGCGACTCATTTATGCCGCCTTTCTTTGCAGGAGGGTATATGCAGACTTAAGCACTTGCAAGACGTTTTCATGTTCCACTTCTTCAAACGGGGAATTGGCGACGAACGAGATCATCCCGCCTTCGGTACTTAACTGGCTGACGGTGAACTTGCCGATGTTTGTGCCTTGTTTGAAATCCGCGCTGGTCTTGGTGATTTTGTATACTTCGGGGTTGGGAACGATTCGCACTTTGAGATCGTGCGCCGTACCTTTGAATTTTTCGGGCTTGCTCTTCATCTTGCCGCTGATTCGGCTTCTCTTCCAGTAGGATTTGCGTTTCTTCGATTTTTGAATCCCCGAAACGCGCAGGATGCTCCCATCGTACAATTTTGCTTTTAATGCGAGCCATTCATCGCGGAAGTATTCGGTTTCGCGGTTTTGCGCGTCTTTTGCTGTGCGTGCCACTTTGGTGGGGAGCAGGGAACCCGTCAGGTCGAGATGACCCAGATAGGTGGAATCAGGTTTGAGGTCGTCGCGAAGCGTGTGGAGGATGTCGCGCGTGCCGTTGTAGCGTTTGGAAAAGTCGTACGAGTCG
>Ga0247727_10004703_pt1 | contig 28681 bp, 23 predicted proteins | sample WisWelCaveWW1625_FD_202498 | JGI IMG/M metagenome (GOLD analysis project Ga0247727, IMG submission 202498) | Biofilm microbial communities from Wishing Well Cave, Virginia, United States - WW16-25 | ecosystem: Environmental > Aquatic > Deep subsurface > Groundwater > Cave microbial mat | place...
GTCGGATGGCACGCGAGGCTTCGACATCCATGATGACGCCGAATTTTACATCGATGAGATAGTTGTCGGCATAGGCGAAGAACGCTGGCCCGCGCATCGCGCCCGTCCATTGCGCCGCCGGATCGGACGGTGACACGAACTTCGGGGTGACATCGCTCGCCGCACCGAAGGCCGCGTCGTCGAGCGTGGCGAGATACTCCTTGGCAGCACGGCTCGCCGTCTCCGGATCGCGCTTCTTATCCCAGTCTTTGCCCGGGATCGAACGTCGCTTGTTGGCGTCAGCCACGATCAGGCTCGCATCGACCGCGAAGCCCTCACCGCCCACCAGACCGGCCCCGATGCACGCGCCGACCACACGCTCGAACACGCGGCGAAAGATGTCGCTGTCGCGGAAGCGCTCGTTCCTGGCGCGCGAGAACGCCGAGTGGTCCGGGATGGGGTCCTCGATGCTCAGCTTGCAGAACCAGCGGTAAGCCAGGTTCACTCTCACCTCGCGGCAAAGCGCCCGCTCCGAGCGGATCGCGAACACGTAACCGACGATGAGCATCCGGATCATGAGCACCGGATCGATCGAGGGTCGACCGATCGAGGGATAGTAGGGCGCCAGCTCGGCGCCCACCCACGACAGATCGAGAACGGCGTCGATCTCGCGCGCGAGATGATCAGCCGGGACAACATCATCGAGGTCAAACTCGTAGAACAGCTGGCCCTGCTCGTCCTTCATCCGCCCCATCATGCCAAGCCCCCGCCGCTCAATGTGGTGCGACGACGGAATCACTGTTCGCGGCTGACATCAACGCACTTCTGCAACAAAATCTGCCATTAGGAGACATTGGGAAATCCCGTCAGAGGAAGGAAAATCTTTGGAGCAAGCAATTGAATGGTGGGCCGACGAGTGAGTCGGCTGTCTTCATCACAACCACAATGTTGCTTTCCTGAGCTCGAGGTCCGTGTGCAGCGGCTCGGCCGGGCCCTCGTGGCTGATGCGGCCGCGGTCGAGCACGTAGACCCGGTCAGCGAGAGCGAGGGCGAGGTCGAGATCGTGCTCGATCATCAAGATCGGCACCTCGCGTCGAAGCTCGTCGATGACGTTGAATACCTCCTCGCACATGGCCGGTGACAGGCCTTCGAACGGCTCGTCCATGAGAAGAAGCCGCGTGCTGCCGACAAGCGCGCGGGCGATCGCCACCATCTGCTGCTCGCCACCCGACAGTGTATCAGCCTTGGCATTGAGACGCTCTCTGATGCGCGGGAACATCTGGAACACCCGCTCCTCCGGCCAACGCACGCCGTCGCGGCCGATGCGCTTCAGGCGCCCCATCTCGAGGTTCTGCGCAACGGTCAAGGTCGGGAACAGGCGGCGGCCTTGTGGCACAAGACCGATACCGGCACGCGCCACGTCCTCGGGCGACCAGCCGGTGATGTCCTGGCCGAGATAGATCACGCGGCCCAGCCGCGGCGGATTGAGGCCGGTTATCGCCTTCAGGGTCGAGGACTTGCCCGCGCCGTTGCGGCCCAGCAGCGCCACCATCTCGCCGGGGTACAACTCCAGCGACACATCGTGCAGGATATGGCTCGCGCCGTAAAAGGAATTGACGGCCTCGAGGCTGAGCAGCGGCTCGGCCTTGGTCGTGATGCCTGCCATCTTGCGAGACGCGCTGATCCGCCGTCCGGTGCCGAGATAGACGGCCTGCACTTGCGCATGCGCGCGCACCTCGGCGGGAGTGCCTGTGGCCAGAACGGCGCCGTTGTGCATCACCGTGATGATGCCAGCGAAGGCAAAGACGCGATCGATGTCGTGCTCGATTACCAGCACCGACATGTGCTCCGAAAGCCTCTGGATGAGCCCCACGATGCGCTCGCGCTCACCCGCGGCGAGCCCGACCAGCGGCTCGTCGAGGAGCAGCACGCGCGGTTGGACGGCGAGCGCGAGCCCGATTTCCAGCAGCCGCTGCCCGCCGTAGGACAGGCTGTCGGCGTTGACCTCCTCGAGCCCCTTGAGTCCAAGAAACGAGATGAGGCCGCTGGTCTTCGCGTTCACCTCAGCGAGCGTGTCCGAGTGTCGGAAGAAGGCAAAGCGCCTCGGATCGCGGGCCTGCACCGCGAGCCGCAGGTTCTCGGCGACCGTCAGCGTCTTGAAAATGTTGGTAATCTGGAACGAGCGGGCGATTCCAAGCCCGGCGAGCGTCGCTGCCGGCAGCCCCGCAATGCTACGGCCTGTCAAACCGATCGTCCCGCCGTCCGGTGGAAACATGCCGGAGAGCACGTTGAAGAGCGTGGTCTTACCGGCGCCATTGGGGCCGATCAGCGCATGAATGCCGCGCGGCGCGAGCGCGATGGTCACTTTATCGACGGCAACGAATGCGCCGAACCGCTTCGAGATGCCTTCGATTGCCAATGCTTGGCCCGAGCCATCACCTTGCCCACGCAGGAAGCCCGGGATGTCAGCGCCCGGGTCGGGCGTCACCCGCTTCGCCATGGCGGCCGCCTCCCGCCGATCCGTGCGGAAGGGTGCAAGGATGCGCTCGCCGAGGCCCATGAGGCCGCCCGGCGAGAACAGAACAAAGCCCATGAACAGCAGGCCGAACCAGAGCTGCCAGCCCGCTGTGACTGCCGTAAGCAGCTCGCGAAAGAGGATGAAGAACAGCGCGCCGAGTGCGGGGCCGAGGAAGCTCCGCTGGCCGCCGATGACGCTCATCGCCAGGATCTCGCCGGAGAAGGTGACGTGCACGAGGTCGGCCGAGATGAAGTACTTGAGCAGCGCGAACAAGGTCCCTGCCAGCCCGACCACGGTTGCCGAGACGATGAACGCTACCAGCTTGTAGCGCTGCACCGGAAAGCCGACAAACTCGGCTCGCTGCTGGTTCTCGCGGATCGCGGCCAGCACGCGTCCGAATGGCGAGTTGACCAGCCGCCACATCAGCAACGATACGGCAAGGACGATCAGGCAGACGACGGCGTAGAGGAGGGTCTGGTCGTCCAGATCGAGCCCTAATAGAGGCGCGCGCTTGATGCCGCCGAGACCGCTCTCGCCGCCGGTGAAGTCGGTCCATCGGAAGACGATGTAGAAGACCATGGCCGTGAAAGCGAGTGTCAGCAGCGAGAAGTAGACACCGCGCCGCCTGAGGATCAGGAAGCCGACGACGAGGCCGAGCACCGCTGCGAATGCAGTGCCGAACAGCACTGGCACGATGACCCCGCCTCTCATCACATGGATCTGAAACAGCGCTGTGCCGTAAGCGGCGAGCCCGAAGAAAGCTCCGTGGCCGAAGGAGACGAGGCCGGTGTAGCCGAGCAGCAGATTGAAGCCGAGGCCGGCCATGGCCATGAGCACAAGCTCGGTGGCGAGCGCCGTTGTCAACCCGAGCGACCGCATCAGGAATGGCAGGAGCGCCAAAGCGGCGGCGAGGACGAGGACTGGATGGGAGAGCTTGCGCATCGTCACGATTCCAGCCGGTCCATCTTCTCGCCGAGCAGCCCACGCGGTCGGACGAGCAGCACCAGCACCATGAGTGCGTACATCGCCGCCTCGGCGGCCGGCGGATAGAAGATCACCGTCAACCCCTTGACGATGCCGACGAGGATGCCGGCCAGCACGACGCCCCAGAAGCTCCCGAGCCCGCCGATCACGACGATGACGAAGGTGGCGGTCAGGATCTCCGTACCCATGGCCGGCTGCACGCCCGCCAGCGGCGCCGACATCACACCGGCTAGGCCGGCGATGCCGACGCCGAGGCCGAACACCGCGGTCAGCACGGGCCTCAACCGGATGCCGAGCGCGCGCACCATCTCCGGGTCCGATGTACCCGCCCGGACCACCATGCCGAACGAGGTCTTGTTCAGCAGGAGCCAGGTCGCGGCAATGGTCCCGACGCAGACCGCAAGGATCGTGAGCCGGTAATAGGGGAACAGGAAGCCGCGCCAGGTCATGACGCCAGCAAGCTCCGGCGGAATGCCGAAGGGCAGTCCCGTGCCGCCCCAGATGAGGCGGATGGCCTGCTCTGCCGTTATGGCTAGGCCAAACGTGAAGAGGAGCCCGAGGATCGGATCCTCCCCGTAGAGCCGGCGCAGGAACAGCACCTCGATCGCCATGCCGACCAGCGCAACGCCCACGGGCGCGAGGCCAACGGCCGAGAAGAACCCGAGGCCCAGGAGACTAGAAACCGTCACGGCGAGATAGGCGCCGAGCGCGTAGAAGGCGCCATGGGCGAGGTTGACCACGCCGCCGAGGCTGAAGACCAGCGACAGCCCGAGCGCCAGGAGGGTGTAGTAGGTCCCGACCACGAGGCCGTTCGCGATCTGCTCGATGATGATGAAGAACACGCGGGATCGCCACCTCGGCCCAATTAGACCCTGGAGTGCTTGCGCGCCGCTTGGCGATCGTCAGCCTCCCGCCAGCGCGAGACCAATCCGGACTGGGAGCCCGCCTCCTCGCGCCTCGACGAGATGCAACGAAGGCGGGCCGCGTTTCAAAAAAGCGGGGATCAGGCCTTGAACGTGCAGGCGTTCTCGGCCTGGGTCGGCTGGATCAGCTCGAGGCTCTCGTTCTGGCCAGGCGATGGCTCGACGATCTCGAAGATGTCCCACTTGTCCTTGGCCTTGGCCTTTTCCTTCACCCGCACCACGTACATCTCCTGCAGGAGCGAGTGGTCCCACTGTCGGAAGTAACCCTCGCGGCCCTTGAGAAGATCGAATTTCATGCCCTTCTCGAGGATCTCGATGAGCTTGTCGGCGGCGGTCGACTTCGCCTCGTTCATGGCCGCCGCGAATATTCTCATGCCGCAGTAGTCGCCCCAGGCCTGGTTGTCCGGCGGGTTGCCGTGTTTGGCCGTGTAGTTCTTGGTGAACTCCTGCGAGCCCTTGGTCTCGAGCGTATGGAACCACAGGCTCTGCCAGTAACCCGACAGCGCATCGATGCCGGCGCCCCAGAACGGGATCGTGTCCATGACGCCGCCGGTCAGCTTGATGGGCAGGCCGTACTCCTTGAACTGCTTGTGGAAGGTAGTCTGGTCCACGCCTGCCAGGTTGATGTAGATGACGTCGGGCTTCGCCTGCCGGATCTTGAGGATGTAAGAGGAGTAATCGGGCGTATTGGTCGGCACGAGGTCGTTCTGCAGGATCGTCGCGCCGTTCTCCTTGAGGTACCGGCTCGATACGCGCGCCAGGTCATGGCCGAATGCATAGTCGGCCGTCAGCATGTAGTACTTCTTGTCCTTGAGCTCGCCCTTGCGCTTCTGATACTCGCCGATGGTCTTGGTGTACATCGTATTGCCGCCTTCCACATGGAAGGAATAGCGGTTGCATTTCTCGCCACGCAGGGCGTCCGAGTTCGATCCCGTATTGAAGAATGGGGTCTTGAGGCGGTGCGCCTGCTCCATGATGGCGCCGGCCGAAGCCGAGTTGATCTCGCCGAGCAGCGCAATGACCTTGTCCTGCTCGATCAGTTTCTGCGCCTTTGTGACGGCCACGCCCGGATTGACGCTGTCCTCTGTCACCAGCGCAACCTTGCGGCCGAGGATGCCGCCCTTGGCATTGATCTCCTCGACCGCCAGCTTCGCCGCATTCTGGCCGTAGATGCCGAGCTGGCCAAGAAAGCCCGTCAATGGGGTCAGGTGTCCGATCTTGATCACGTCCTGCGCCCTGAGAATGGCAGGAAAGCCAATCGTCCCCGTCGCGAAGGCGGCTGCACCGGTTCCCTTGAGCAACGTCCGGCGCGATACCGCCGACGCATTCGGCTTGGTCTTGCTCGTCTTGGTCATTGGTCATCCTCCCGGGTTGACTGGGCTCAGGCCTGAAGCGCTGCGTGCAATGTATCCGTCAGGGCATGCAGATTGCCACAGGAGCTGGCGACCGATCATTGTCCTGCTAGGGCCCTGCAGCAAGTCATTTGCAACCGCAAGAACGTGTTTCCCTTTGGCGGTTGCCAGGCGGAAGCAATGAAGGGCCTGCGTGACAGGCAAAAATTGTCCAAGAGGCGGGGCTCATTGGGAACATCCTGCAAGATTGGTTTTCGGCCAGCCGCAACAGCGCGACGACGTCCGACCTTCGTTGACCACAGGGTCTGCGACTTGCCGAACCGCGCCAGGCCCTTCCGCTATCCCCTCACGTGCTGCCGGATTGGTGCGGTGCGGCGAAGCGTCGGTCAGTGCCAGCTGCTGACTCATGCACCGCAGCAATTGCCGCGCGCCAGGGAGTTGACGCCTCCACCAAAGTAAGGGGACATCGCGGATGGCTTTACTCAGCGCACCGCAAGGTAGGCGCAAGGCGGCATCGCTAGCGTCGGAGGAAGTTCGCGCATCGGCAATTTTCTAGATTGAGCTGGGCAATGTCAGGTAGGCGCGATGCTTCGAAAGCGGACGGCAACGCGTCCCACGAGTCGGTTGGGCATATGGCTGGCGCCTCGATGGTCTGAAATGAGAGAAAAAGAACTGCGGCTTGCGCTCGTTTGTTTCGGGGGCGTCTCGCTCGCTGTCTACATGCACGGGATCTGCACGGAGATCCTCAAGCTCGTTCGCGCTTCAGCGGCGTTGCATGGCATTACCGATCGTGCGTCTCGGGCGGTTGCGTCTTTCACCCACTCAGGCTCCCAGTCCACCACGAGAGCCGATACCGAGCCGGCTTACTTCGATCTGCTGAAAGCGATCGGGCGGAAAGTCGAACTGCGCGTGATCGTCGACATCATCGCGGGGGCTTCGGCCGGCGGCATCAACGGCACGATGCTCGCTCGCGCCTTGTGCCACGACCTGCCGATCGACCGGCTCAGCGAGCTCTGGCTCGACCAAGCCGACGTTCATGTCTTGCTCGCGCCCGAGGCGAGGGCAGGGCGGTGGAGCAAACTAGCGCTGAAGCCATTGCTCTGGGGTGCCGCGTCGACCGGTCTGCTGCATTCCAATCACGATCCCGAAGTGAGGAAGAACCTCTCTGTGTTCGTTCGATCGAGGTGGTTCAAGCCGCCGTTCGACGGAGGCAGAATGACCGGGCTCATGCTCGACGCTGTTAACGCGCTTGGATCGCCAAGTCGGCCGGGTGCCTCGCTGATACCGTCGGGCCAGCGCCTGGACCTGTTCGTCACCCTCACCGACTATCACGGCCGCCCCGAGCTGCTGCAGCTGCACGATCCGATGTTCGTGCAGGAGAGGGAGCACCGGCACGTCTTGCACTTCGGGTACCGGCGCAACCAAGACGGGGAAGTCGAGAACGACTTCGATCTTGCCAACGGACCAGGGCTCGCCTTTGCAGCGCGCGCGACTTCATCCTTCCCTGGGGCATTTCCCCCGGCGCGGATCGTCGAAGTCGATGCGGCCATCGCGCAGCGCGAGATCGCGTGGCCCAAGCGCCAAAGCTTCGTCGAGAAGGGCTTCGGCGTCTACTTAGAGAGCAGGGTCGATCCAACCGAAGCCTGCTTTATCGACGGCAGCGTGCTCAATAACCGGCCATTCAGAGAGGCGATTTCTGCCATTCAGGGAAGGCCTGCCTACCGCCAGATCGACCGACGCTTGGTCTATATCGATCCACTGCCCGACTCGGTGATCTTCCCCACCATGCGGGGGGTGCCGGGCTTTCTGTCCACGCTCAAGGCCGCGGTCTCCGACCTTCCGCGCTCTCAGCCAATAACGGACGAATTGAACGCACTGGACGGACTCAATGATCGCGTGCGCAACCTGCGGGCAATCATCGATGGAGCGCGACCGCGCATTACCAAACTGGTCGCAGGCATCATACATCGGCCTCCCGAAGGCTCGCTCGATGCAGAGCAGATCACAACTTGGCGGCAGCAGGTGAACGCGCAAGTCAGGGCGGATGCCGGGTTTGCCTACGAAAGCTACGTTCAGCTCAAGCTGCGCTCCGCTGTCAGGTCCGTCGCTCACCTGATCGCGGATCTGCGCGGGACAAATCAGCGGTCGCAGCTGGGGAAGGCCATCACCTCGATCATCGAGGCTTGGGCCGCGCGCGCAGGCATCGTTTGTGACGACACCGCGTCCGCTGCGGTGCCCGAGGGAGAGGCGGCTGTAGCGTCAGGTCCGCGGTGGGTGTACTTTCTGCTCGCCTTCGACATCGACTACCGCAAGCGGCGGCTGCAATTCCTGGTCGAGGGACAAAACCGCCTCTACCAGCTCATCGAGCAGGGGAAGTTTCCCGGACTCGATCCCCAGGTCGTCGATAAACTGAAGCGGCAGTTCTACGCGCGCCTCGATTTCATAGACGGCATCCAGGCGCGCTGCTTCAGCGCAGAGACTCGCGATGCGATTGCGGCGCTGTTCGCAGTCCCGCCGTCGGCCGCCGAAGCTCGCGATTGTCCCGGCTTCGCTGAACGGTTCGTAACCGCGCGCACCGGCCGGCTCGACGCCCTCATGGCCAGATTGGCAGCAGAGATCGATCTGCAAACCACCAGCCGCGACCTCGATTTTCTCCTGTCCACCATGCTGGCGACTGAATGGCACCCCGACGCGCGTTACGAGGCGCTCGTCAACTACGTCGGCTTTCCCTATTGGGACGTCCTGACCCTACCCGTAGCAGCCACCCGTCAAGCAGGTGAGGTACGCGAGGTTCTGGTCGATCGCATCAGTCCGGCAGATGCCGTTACGCTCGGCGAGTTTGCCGGCGCCGACAAACTCAAGGGGAGGTCGCTTGGCTACTTTGGCGGCTTCTTCTCCCGATCCTATCGTGAGCACGACTACTTGCTCGGACGGCTGCATGCCGTGGATCGGCTGATCGACATTGTTTGCGACGCGGCCGGCGTGAACGGGTTTGCTGACGAAATCAACATCATCGAAGTGAAGAAGAAGGCCTTCAGCGCCATTCTTCAGGCAGAAAAGACTCGTCTCAGTCGCAGCGGCGACTTGAAAGCCGCGCTGCGGCGGTCGATCATGGTGCTCTGAGCCGCGAGTTGGCAGGTTGTGAGCAAACCCGGTTCAACAACGCTGGCAACTTGCTAGCGGACCATGGTCGGCCTGGGGCTGCCGGTCCGGCCAGTCGACCACTCCGTCAGGTGGACCCCCAACAACAGAAAGTCTCCGCCTGATCAAAGTCTTACCGTTGAGTGCCATGTTCGGAAGTAAGTGAGATTCACAGAGCACCTATGGCAACGCGACAATGAAAGTAACCTCGCCCGACTTGCCTCGAGCATGCCGCCGTGCTCGCCACCGTCAAGGTGCGGCCTGGCAGCGTCGCGGACGCCTCACCCGTCAGCCGTTTGGCGCCGTCGTGGTCAAGGCAGGAGCGATCATCGGCTACGGCCCGAGCCGCGTCATCGTTGATCGCCCGAACGCCCACGCGGAGCGGGTGTTCGGGCTGGGACGCACAAAGGCGCCTGGGCACCTCGGACATGACCGGCGCGGTCATGTACTCCACCTCGCGACCATGCGCTCTGTGCGAGCACGCTCCGGCGGTAGCCAACGTCGAGCGTACGTACTTCGGCGCGGATGGTACGGACGCCGGAAGACCGCGACGCTCCTCGTAGGGTCCTGCATGCAACGACCGCGACTGTCATGGCTGAAGCTCGCCCTCGCGTTCCTTGCCCTCGTTGGAGTGGGTGAGATGGCCGTTGCACAACGGCCGGCCGCCGACCGCGACATGCTGGAGGCAGCGGCACGCGGCGATGTCCAGCGCCTGAAGCGTCTGATAGCTGAAGGCCCTATCATATCGAGCGCGGTTGGCGCCGCGATCGGCTCTGGCGACGTGTTCTCAAAGGGACGCGACTTCGCCGCCTGGCTCGGGCTCGTGCCAAAGCAGATCTCGACGGGCGATCGCACGATCCCTTGATAGGCACTTTGCCGAGCGCAAGGTGTCACCGGCGAGTTTGGCTTCACTGACGGCGCAAATCGGGAAGACCCAGGGCGCGCTTCGCGCCGTGCATCTGAAATGCCATCTGACAACGGGCGCGCTCCTCACCGCGGATCAGATGCAGCGATGCGCGGCACTACGCGGGTACCGTTGATCATCGGCCGGTTGTGACTTGGAGGATATTGGGGCGTCGGCGCCGGTTGAGCCAATTCAATCCGGCTTAGGGCGCCCACCGCACCATGCCCGCGTCTGACACATCGAGCCCACCCAGCTCCCTTGCGCGCTTTGCGAAAGCCGTCCCGGCAAGCAACTTCAGGAAGGTCTGGAGCGGCGGGCGGAAGTGGTCACGCTGACGCATCAGGAGATCAAACCGCTCAACGCAGAGCGGAACAAAATCGAGACCGGCCGCCATCGCGACGGCGCGGGTAGCGATGCCGCAATCCCCATGATCGGCACGGATCGCCTGTGCAATGTCGGGCCCCGTCGGCGCCACGAATGGTTCACCCAAATCGGCGGGCGATAGGCTGTCTCGCCTGAGCAGGGCGAGGAGAAGTTGCTGAGCTCCGGCTCCGTCAGGGCGCACAACGACGCGCGCACGCCGGGACGTAGCGTCCTTAAGGTCGTTGAGGCGGAGAGGATTGCCAGGCGCCACCAGTAAACCCTGCTCGCGTGATGCGAAGGCGACCAGCACCGCATCGTAGAGCGTAGCCTCGCGGCTCACGACGGCGATGTTTGCATCCCTCTGGGGATCGTCGAGATCATGAAAATGAATGGTTGCCGCGAGAATGGTACCGGCAAGGAAGCGCTGATATCCGGTCTCGCTGCCCTCGGGCATGATCGCTAGACCGGCACGGCTTTCGCTCAAGGCCCACTGCAGCAGAGGGTCGTGACTACCACCGACGATGGGCGGAGGATCGGCCGGAACTACTCCGTGGGGCCGAGCCATGCCCGCCAACAGCCAGCGATCGAGATCGGCACGCGGGAACAACCACCTGCCGGTGACCTTCGTGCAGGGAACCTGCCGTTGGGCGACCAGCTCATAGAGTTTGCGTTCCTTGAGCCGGAGATACCTGGCAGCCTCACTCGTCGTCAGCAGGTCAAGGCCTGCGCTTTTTTGCATATACCTGCGCCAATTCTATCCTTTGACTCTGCAGAAAGGAACACAAGGAATGTCGTAGGTCAACCGTACTGGAACGTAGATTGGGCGGGCCAGCATGCTGGAGCTGATTCTGTCCGGCGACGCGAATTTCTTCGCGATCGTGTGCTTGTCGCTGGTTGTAACCGTCTCCGCGACCTTGATTGCCGCGCTCATTGGCATGCCTCTGGGCGCGCTCGTTGCGCTGACCAGTTTTCGCGGCCGAGACGCTCTCATAGTGGTCTTGAACGGCTTCATGGGTTTGCCCCCCGTGGTCGCCGGCTTGGCAGTTTTTCTACTGCTCTCCCGATCCGGGCCGCTGGGATCGCTTGGGCTGCTGTTCACCCCGCTGGCGATGATCATCGTCCAGGCCGTGCTGATTACGCCCATCGTTGCTGCACTCACGCGACAGGTGGTCGAGGACCTCTGGACCGAATACCGCGAGGAACTCTCCGCGATGGGAGTTGGACCCGCAGCCCGAGTGGCGACCGCTGCTGTGGGACGCCCGCTTCTCGCTTGTAACGATCCTGCTGGCGGGCTTCGGCCGCGCGGCAGCGGAGGTCGGCGCGGTCATCATCGTCGGCGGCAACATTGACGGCTTCACACGCGTGATGACGACGACCATTGCCCTCGAAACATCGAAAGGCGACTTGCCGCTCGCGGTCGGACTGGGGCTGATCCTGATTGCCCTCGTCATGATCGTAAACGCATTGGCCTGGGGCGTGCGGCGCTGGTCCGAGCGCCATGCAGGATAGAGCCATGCGTGATCTGGCGAGCGATCTTCCGATCCGCTTCGACGAGGTGGCTTTTGCCGTCGGTGAGACGGGGTTTCTGAGCAACGTAACGCTCACCTTCGGAGCTGGCGCGCCGACGGTGCTTCTCGGACCGAACGGTTCAGGCAAGACGACGCTCTTGAAGCTAGCAATGAGTCTGCTTCAGCCAACGCAAGGCCGCATCACGTTCGCGGACCGGTTGAGGGCCACCAGTCGGCGAAGAGCCTTTGTGTTCCAAAAGCCCGTCATGCCGCGGCGGACTGCTGCGAGGAATGTGCGTAAGCACTGAAAATGGCTGGCTACCCGCAGACACCCGCCCGGGTCGGGCAGCTTCTGGACCAGGTTGGACTTGCAGCGTTCGCCGATCGGCCGGCACGCCGCCTCTCTGGCGGCGAACAGCAGCGCATCGCGCTGGCACGGCCGCTCGCCCTCGATCCCGAGTTCATCTTCTTGGACGAACCGATGGCAAGCCTCGATCCGTTCGCGACCAAGGGGGTCGAGGACATCATCGCAAATATTTCGAGCGCTGGCGTTAAGGTCGTCATGACCACGCACGACCTCGGTCAGGCTCACCGCAGCGGGGGCCTGCATCACTCGATGCCGAAGGCAGCTAGCGCCACCACCGGAGAGGATCCTGTTCAAGCTCTCGGCTTGAGTACGAAGCCGCACAGGTTCGCTTCGATCGAAACCGTCCAGATTGTCTCCCCGCGAGGATCCCGGATGCTTGCTGTCCGCTCTCCTCCACTCGGTCGTGAGAGGTCAGTGCGGTTGCAAGGTCTTCTCTACGAGGATAGCTGGGTCTGCTTACCCTCACAATGACCGGAAGTTCAGTCGGCGGCTCGCGATGTCGCCGATGTGCCGATTCTGTTGCTGCCGCGGCCGGTGAGGCGGCCGAGCGCGGGCAGATCGCGGGCCTTGGCGGGTCTGGCCAGCCGGTCATCTTTTCCGGCGCCAGCATGTAGAGCAGGATCGAGGCCGGGACCGGCGGCAAACACCTTCTCGATCTTGTTGGGCACCTCGACCCTGCGGTCGGCGGAATCCGTGACGGTTCGCGCCTCCGCGGTCGCGGCCGCGAGCAGAAACAGGAGTAAAGCGAGAGTCCGACGCCCTGCAGCCTATTTCCAATCGCAATCGCCGCCCCCCGAAGCAGCGGTTGATCAAGATCGCACGCCTCGCTATTTTTGTCTTCCTCTCCAAGAGCAAAAAATGGGAGCTGGCGCAGCGCAGGCACCGGTTGCCCACAACCGGCGGCCGCTTAACGGGTGAAAGTATAACGTTATGGCCGGACGGCGTCTGCTCTTCTCCGCACTTGCACTTTTGTTGTCCGCCTTCGCCACAGCCCAGGCGCAATTGCGCGGACACGGTGGGCCGGTGCGGGCACTTGCCGTTTCTTCTGACGGCACACGCGTGATCTCCGGCAGTTTCGACACGACCGCTATCCGCTGGTCGCTGACCTCCAGCACGGCTGAGAAGGTGCTGAGGTTCCATGAGGGAGCCGTGAATTGCGTGGTCTTCCTCAAAGATGGACGCATGGCGACGAGCGGCGAGGATACCCGCATTGCGATTTGGCGGCCGGGCGACGACAAGCCGATGATCGTGCTGCAGGGACATAGCGCGCCGGTCGTCGGTCTCGCGGTTTCGCCCGATGGCGCGACGCTCGCTTCCGCTGCATGGGATCACACGGCGCGGCTGTGGCCGCTTTCCGGCGGCGAGCCGCGCGTGCTCGAGGGCCACCGGCAAAACGTCAACGGGGTGGCCTTCTCCCCCGATGGGCGCGCGCTCCTGACGGCCGGCTATGACGCGACCTTGCGGATCTGGCCGCTCGCCGGCGGCGGCTCGCCAACCATCGTGACGCTGCCCACGCCGCTGAATACGGTTGTCATTGCGCCCGATGGCGACATCGTCACGGCAGGCGCCAGCGGCAAAGTGTATTTCCTGTCATCGGCCGGAGAACCAAAGGGCGAGGTCGAAGCGGTGGCCGTTCCCATCATCGCGCTTGCTTTGTCGGGCGACGGCAAGGTGGTCGCGGCCGCCAGCGTCCGCGGCTCCGTCGCCGTCATCGAGCGGACCGGGCGCACGCTCGAGCGCACGCTCGTCGGCCCCGGGATGCCCGCGTGGTCGGCAACCTTTCTCCCGGACAACCGCACCTTGCTCACCGGTGGCACCGACCGCCTCATCCGCCGCTGGAACGCTCTCACCGGCGAGCCTATCGGAGAGGTTGCGATGGGTGGGCCCGAGGACCCGCTCGCCGCCTATGCCGGCGACCCGGGCGCGGAAGTTTTCCGCGCCTGCGTCGCTTGTCACACGCTGAAAGCCGACGAAGGTGTTCGCGCAGGGCCGACGCTTGCCGGTATTTTCGGGCGCAGGATCGCGACGCTGCCCGGCTACGATTTTTCCGTGGCGCTGAAGAAGCTCGATATCGTGTGGACGTCCGAGACGGTGGCGAAACTGTTCGAGGTGGGCCCTGCGGCTTACACGCCCGGCACCAAGATGCCCGAGCAGCGCGTCGGCCCTGAGGACCGCGTCGCGCTGATGAAATTCCTGGAGAAAGCGACGAACAAGCGCTGACCGCTCAGTTTTCGTCCTTGGTGCCCTGCTTGGCCGCCTCGCGCTCGCGCAGATAGTCCTCGGTGGTGCGCACGGGCGGGCGCGGCTTGCCGTAAGGATCGAAGTCTTCCTCAGAGACGACGGCGACGCGGCAGTCGTCGCACATCTTGATGACATCGAGACGCTTGGGTGCGTCTTTGTACATCCAGTGCATGCCTTCGAGCTTCGCCGCCACGCGCTCGATCGTGCTCTTCACGCCAAACGGCTTGCCACAGCGGATGCAGCAGAACGGCTGCTCTTCCTTCAGGACGCGCGCGGTGGCGGTAGCGGCACGGAAGTCGATCTGCGGTTTGAGCGTAATGACCTTCTCGGGGCAGGTCGCCTTGCACAGCCCGCACTGTACGCAGGCGTCTTCGGCAAAGCGCAGCGTCGGCCGCTCGGGATCGTCGGTCAGCGCGCCGGTCGGGCATGCAGACACGCAAGAGAGGCACAGCGTGCAGCCGGCGACATCGAGCTCCACCGATCCGAAAGGCGCTCGTTCGGGCAGCGCTACCACGTCGACCGGTGCAGGCGAAGCGTAGTGCAGCTCGCGTAGCGCGAACCGCAGCACGCCGCGTTTCGGACCGACGGGCAGAAAGCTTGCCGGACGCGGCGCGGGCTCCAGCGGCGCAATCCCGCGCAACGCTGCCCCCAGCGCATCCGGATCGTCCGTCTCGATGGTCGCGACCCGGCCGGTGCCGAAGCCGAGCCCGGCGAGGATGGGCTCAGCCAGGGCAATCGTCCTCGTCAAGCCGGCGACATCGTGGCGCGGCCGTGCGCGCAGGAGAAATCGCAACCCCGATGCCCCGTAGGCGAAGGCGGCGGCGACGGTTTCGAGACCGACCTGGGTGACCTCGTTGACGGCAAGCGGCAGCACGTTGGCGGGCAGGCCATCGCCGAAGCGCGCCAGCGCATCGATCAGCGGCGCCCCATGCGGGTCATCGTGCAGCAGCACGATCGCATGCTGGCCGCCCGCCTCGCGATAGGCGGTCAGCAGGGTCCGCAGCTTGCGCATCAGCGAATCGGCCGGCGGCAACGCATAGGAAGCGGCGCCGGTGGGACAGACGGCGGCGCACTGGCCGCAGCCCGCGCACACCTGCGCATCGATTGCCACATGGTTGCCGGCCGGCGCGATGGCGCCGGTGGGGCACAGATCGAGGCAGCGCGTGCAGCCCACGATCTTCGAGCGCGAATGGGCGCAGAGATCCTCGGCGAAGGTAATGTAGCGCGGCTTTTCGAAGGTGCCTGTGAGATCGCGCGCTTTCAATACGGCCTTCAGCATCGCCGAAGGATCGTTGGGATCGGCGCGCAGATAGCCGTCGCGCAGATCGGCCGCGGAGAACAGGGCGGTGCCGCCGGAGATGTCGAGAATGATATCGCACTGTGACACCGTGCCATTGCGTGATGGCCCGAACGTGAGCGCTTTGCGTGACGATGGCGCTGGCTGCGCGAAGTCGTCAATCGTGATCTCGAATGCGCCCAGGTGGCCCTTGGCTGCGCGGATCGTGCCTTTCGCCACCGGGAATTCGGTGGTGCGCGGCGATGCGACGGCCGCCGGAGGCTTGATCAGCACGGTTACATCGAGGTGTTCCTTGAGCAGATTACCGGCTTCGACGGCCCGCTCATCACGGCCATAGATGAGGATGACACCCTCGCTCTCGAGGGTGACGAAGGGCACCTCCGGCAAGGGCTCCGCCGCCGCCGCGAGGAGCGCCGCCATCTTCGGCCCGGCATCGGCCGCTTCACTGGACCAACCCGCCGTCTCGCGAACGTTGACGTACTTGATAGGGGCTTCCCGCCCGCCCTCGGCCGCGACTTCGGAAAACAACGCGGCTTCCTGCGTGCACGCGACCGTCAGGGGCCCGCTCTGTCCCGCAATCGCCCGGAAACGCTCGAGTTCCGCCCGGCACAGCTGGCGCGCGGTCGTCACCTGGGCGCCGCGGCAGACACGGCGAACCGCGGCCGCATCGAGCGGCATCGTGTCTTCGCACGAGCAGATCAAGATGTTCCCGAGAGAATCGGGCATTTTTTTCGAGGTTTCCTTGCGATCGGCGCTCAAGCCTTCAGCGCAGGACTGTTGGCCAGGGCATATATCAGCTTATAATTATCCTAAAGAGAAATCGCGAATCCGGAAGGTCTGGTCCCGAATTGAGATGCACAGCCGTACCCGCATGCCCCTTTCGCCCATGCTCGATCTGCCGCCGCCCTACCGTCTGGTCACCCTGCGGGAGGTGGGCGACGCGTTCGCCCACGCCAAGGCGATCGCAGCGGAACAAGGCGCGGGCACTCTGGTTCACGTCGGCCGCTTCGATCTGGTGGAATTCGCGGTGGTGCTGGAGCCGGAGGAACCGCTGCGGACCGCGCGCCGTGCCTTCTACGCCGGCATGGTCGCGCTCAGAGATGCGCTGCTGGTGCATGCGCCGCCTGAGCTGGCCATCACCTTCACCTGGCCCGATGCCGTCCATGTCGATGGCGGCCTGATCGGTGGCGGCCGTCTCGCCTGGCCGGCGGACGCGGACGAGAGCGAGGCCCCGGACTGGCTCGTGTTCGGGGCCACGGTGCGCACGGTCGCCATGGGCGAAACGGAGGCTGGCCTGCGCCCGCTGGTTGCCGCGCTGCAGGAGGAAGGTTTCGACGATGTCGGGTCGGGCCGGCTGGTCGAGAGTTTCGCGCGCCATCTGATGGTCGCCATCGACGCCTGGCAGGCCGGTGAGTTCGCGACGGTGACGCGCAAATTCGTGGAGCGCCTCTCCTTGGAGAAGGGTGCGATACCTGCGCTCGACGGCAACGGCGATCTGCTCGTGCGGTGGCGCGGCAAGCAAGAGCCCGATCGCCATGCGCTTGCCGATGCGCTTGCCGCTGCGCCATCGTGGCTCGATCCGGCAACCGGAGGGCCGCGTACATGAAGCTGCTGCGCACCATCCGGCTTGATCCTTCGGATACCTTCGTGTTCGAGAAGGCCGCGGAGCCCGGCGAATGGGCGGTGTCCGGGGCGTTCGCGTTCGCGCACCTGGACCCGGCAATGCTCGAAGGCAAGCAGCGTGCGGCGTTCCGCGGTGGTCTTCTCGGCATCGATTCGCTGGGTTGGTCGACGCTGGTGCAGATCGTCGAGGCGAGCGAGGACGACCGCGAGGCGGCCGTCGAGATGCTGGCGCTGCGCCTGGTCGAGCGCTTCGGCGCCCCCGATCTCGCAACTGCGCGCCCGGCCGCGGCCGAGGAGATCGCCTTTGCGGCCTCGCTCAGCAATCACGCGAAGGGCATGCTGGCCGCCGTGTCGCGCAAGTACGAGGACGGGGCGATCCGCGAGGCGTTTCGCACGCTGACCCCGAGCGTCGGACCCAAGCCGCTGAACGCCTTTGCCTTCCTGGAAGTGGTGGGCGAAGACGAGGCACCCACGGAGCAGGTCGACCTGTTGACGCTCGGAAGAGGAGAGCGCAGTTGAGCGAAGGACGCGACTTCTGGCTTTCCTGCGGCCATCATCTGCTCGATCGCGAGGCAGGTGGCGGGCTGCTCGTGACGGACCAATTCCTGAAAGTCTATCTGGCGCGCCCGGAGATCACCCCGCCCGCCGATGCGTGCGCGACTGAACGCGAAATCCACACCGCCCTGCTGGCCGATCCGCGGCAGCCGGTTGGGCCGGCGCAGATCGCGGCCATCGCTGACGCCGATGCGCGCGAGAACTGGGAGCTGATGATTGCCTGGCGCGATCATCTGGTGGGCCATCGCACGCTGGAAGCGGCCTATCTCGACGGTGTCCGGCGCAACATCAAGTTCCCGCACATCTTCATCAACCAGCTGGTGCACGTGATCCTGCGCAACGCGCTGGATGGCTGCGATGACGCTTTCGTGCTGCGGGCTGCCGAGCTGTTCTTCCGGCCGCAGAAGCTGACGCTGCAGGACGGCTCGCTGGTGGCTGCCGATGAGGAAACCGTCTCGGGTCTGGGCAACAAGCCTCTGTCGCCGCTCGTGTCGATGCTGGGATTGCCGGCCGCGGCCGAGATCGACGTGCTCAGCGACACAAATGCCGGCACCTACTGGGAGCGCGGCGACCTGTTCGACATGGCGCTCGATCTCACGGCCGGCCGGCGCGGGCTCGCCGCACTCGGGGATGTCATCACCCGCTGGGTAGCGCATCTGCTTGCGGTCGATGTCGAGATCGAGCCTTTGACCGAAATGCAGGACGTGACGCTGACGTGGTATGTCGGTCTCGATGCCGACGCCACGCGCATCGGCGATGCGCTATGGAACGGCGACGATCTCGACGAATCGACAAGAGCGCGCGTGGTCGGTCTTTACCGAATGAACTTCGCCGACCCCAGCGATGTCGTCGAGAAGGTCAGAGGCGAGCCGGTTTATCTCATGATTGCCATGGCGGCCGACAAGGTGCTGCGGTTGAAACCGCAGAATCTCGTGACTGGGCTGCCGGTACGGCACTTGGAGGTGGTGAGTTGAATACGACGGCGCTTGTGCGCATATCCGTGGGAGTCGTGGTCGAACGGCGCAAAGCGATGAGCCCGTGGCTCGACTTTCTGTGGCGGCCGGCATCCGTCCTGGTCGGCGAGCCCTCGGCGGCGCCGTGGACGCCGCTCGGCCAGGACGGCGACACGACGACGTTCTACGCGGGCGCGGCCACCGTCGAATTGTACCGCACCGAGACGGCGAACTATCGCAGCAATCTGGACTCCGGCGCGCCCGCCTTGTGGGTGGTCCTGCGGCCGACCGGCGCGGAGCCGGCCTACAATGTGCTGGCCGTAACAGCGGACCCGGCGGAGGGCGAGGCTTACACGGAAGCCGGTAACGATCTGGTCGAGACCGTGCCGATGCCGGCGGCCATCGCCGACACGCTGGAGGCGTTCATCGCCGAGCATCACGTGGAGCGGCCGTTCTTCAAGCGCCAGCGCGAACGTATGGAGCCGGACGCACCGGGCCGCCGCAAAGACGGACGGGAGAGCGATCAATGAGCGAGCCCGAAAACTTCGTTGCGCGCTGGTCGCGGTTGAAACGCGAGACGGCAAAGGAAGCCGACGCGGCGCAATCCGGCCCGCAGCCGCCCGATGCCGGGACGGCAGCCGCCGCCACGGAGACAGCGAAGATCGCGCCACCGGAAGGAGGCGGGCCTCCCCAGCCAGCCTTCGATCCGGCAACCCTGCCGCCCATCGAGTCGATCACGGCCAGCAGCGACATCCGGGCCTTTCTACAAACAGGCGTACCCGCGGAACTGACGCGGGCCGCGCTGCGGCGGGTCTGGACCACCGACCCCGCGATTCGCGATTTCATCGGTATCGCCGAGAACCAATGGGACTTTACCGACCCCACCGCGATGCCGGGCTTTGGGCCGCTCGAAGCCACCGATGACGTTCGTCAACTCGTTTCCCAGGCGATGGGCAAACTGGGCGAGATGTCCGGACCGGCCGTGGAGACGCCTGACGCCACCGAGCAAGCTGGAGCGTCAGTGTCGAACGCGTCATGCGGTGAGCCCGCTGTCGATGAGACGCGGCAAGCGCCTGGAATACCAGAAGGAAATGAAACCGACGCGCAGATCGTGAATGCTGCATCCGAAGAGCATACCGAAGCAAATGCTGAGGTGCAACATCACCAGGCACCAGCAGAAAGTGGGGCCAATTGCCGCGTCCACGGCGGTGCTTTGCCCAAGTAGATCTACGTCTTGGGCAAATTCCCTTTGGTTCATAGCAGCGGCCTATTTTGCTCGACCATGGCTCAACCATAGCTCGCAGTTATTGACGGTGCTGTTGCACTTGCAATACAATTTCGAACGCTTCTAACTCCAAACGACGCCAATCGTCCATGAATTGAGCAGATGCGGGATCAGGGGCTCCAAGACGCTATACGCGCCGTCGGCGGCGTAAGCGAGTTGGCGCGCCGCATCGGCATTTCGCAGCCCTCCGTGTCGAACTGGGACCGCATCCCCGCCGAGCGGGTGCTTTCGGTCGAAGCGGCAACGGGCGTGACGCGGGCGGTGTTGCGGCCCGATCTCTTCAACGGCGATCCTTCCGAGCGTGGCGTCGATGAGGTCGATGCCGCGCGCGCGCAGGAGTATGCGCTGCTCGCAACCTTGCTGGCCCGCAGCCCCGACGCGCAACTGATCGGACGCCTGGCTCGGTTGCGCGGCGACGCGAGCCCCCTCGGTCTGGCGCACGTGGCGCTGGCGGAAGCCGCGGCGCGGGCAGATGTCGAGCGCGTGGGGCGCGAATACTTCGATCTCTTCATTGGGCTGGGACGCGGCGAGCTGCTCCCCTATGCGTCCTACTATCTGACCGGCTTCCTGCACGAGCGCCCCCTCGCGCGCCTGCGCCAGGACCTGCAGCGCATTGGCATCGAGCGGGCCGAGGGGCAGTCGGAGCCGGAAGATCATGCCGCGATCCTTTTCGAGATCATGGCAGCGCTGACCGGCGGCGATATCGAGGCTCCGGCAGGGGCCGATCGGGAAATCTTCGAGAAGCATCTTGCGCCCTGGATCGGGCGCTTCTTTGCGGATCTGGTGTGCTCCAAGACGGCGGACTTTTATGCCCGCGTTGGCGCACTCGGCCGAACTTTTGTGGAAATAGAAACCGAGGCCTTCGCACTGCCGTCGTGAGCGGGGACGTGGGTCTGAAGAGGAGGAAGCGATCATGAAAGCAGGAGGCAAGGCAAAGCTCGGCCGTCGTGATTTCCTTCGTGCGCTCGGAGCCGGCGCGGGCGTCGCGGCCGCTGCCGTAGGGCCGCTCGCGACGGGCGCCAAGGCCGACAGCGAGACCGCCGATGAGAAAAGGAAGTCGCGCTACAAGGAAACTGAACACGTGAAGACCTTCTATCGGGTCAACAAGTATCCGCGGTAAAGGGAGGTAACGTCGTGCTCATCAAGAAAAGCGAACGTCAGGCACGCCGCGGCACGCTTGCTGCCGCGCTTGCAAGTCAAACGAGCGGCAGAATCGATCGCCGTACGTTTCTGCGCCGGTCCGGTCTTGCGGCCGGCGGGCTCGCCGCGCTCGGGACGCTGCCGCTGGGCGGCGTGCGCAGGGCAGAGGCCGCGGCCGGGCCTGCACCGGCAAAAGGCATCATCCGCCAGAATATCTGCACGCACTGCTCGGTCGGCTGCACGGTCCTGGCCGAGGTCGAGAACGGCGTGTGGGTCGGTCAGGAACCGGGGTGGGATAGTCCCATCAGCCGCGGCTCGCATTGCGCCAAGGGCGCCGCCACACGCGAGCTGGCGCACGGCGATCGCCGTTTGCGCTATCCGGTGAAGCTTGTCGGCGGACAATGGCAGAGAATCTCGTGGGATACGGCGATCAACGAGATCGGCGACAAATTGGCGGACATCCGCGCCAAGTCGGGCCCCGATTCCGTCTATTGGCTGGGTTCGGCGAAATTCACCAACGAAGCCGCCTACCTCAATCGCAAGTTCGCTGCGTTCTGGGGCACAAACAATTCAGATCATCAGGCGCGTATCTGCCACTCGACCACCGTCGCCGGCGTAGCCAACACCTGGGGCTACGGCGCGATGACCAACAGCTATAACGACATTCGCAACTCAAAGACGCTTTTCTTCCTCGGCGGCAATCCGGCTGAGGCGCACCCTGTCGCGCTACAGCACATCCTCGAAGGCAAGGAGCTCAACAGAGCGAATTTCATCGTCGCCGATCCACGACTTACTCGTACTGCTGCGCATGCGACCGAATATGTGCGGCTGCGTAACGGAACGGACATTCCCGTCATTTGGGGCATGCTCTGGCATATCTTCCAGAACGGCTGGGAAGACAAGGAGTTCATCCGGCAGCGCGTCTACGGCATGGACGAGATCCGCAAGGAGGTCGCCAAATGGACGCCTGAGGAGGTGGAGCGTGTCAGTGGCGTGCCGGGCGAGCAGCTCAAGCGCGTCGCCAAGATGTTCGCAACCGATAGGCCGTCGACTCTGATCTGGGCCATGGGGCAGACCCAGCATACGGTCGGCACCGCCACGGTGCGTGCGAGTTGCATCGCGCTGCTTGCCACCGGCAATGTCGGTCTCTTCGGCGGCGGAGCCAATATCTTCCGCGGCCACACCAACGTGCAGGGTGCGACCGACCTCGGGTTGGATATCGTGACCCTGCCGCTCTACTACGGCCTCGCCGAAGGCGCGTGGAAACATTGGTGCCGGGTCTGGGAGGTCGATTTCGACTGGATGGCCACGCGCTTCGACACGTACACCGGCGCAGACGGCAAGCCGGTCAAGATGATGCATACGCCCGGCATCCCGTCGACGCGATGGTTCGATGCGACGCTGCTGCCACGGGATCAGGTTGCGCAGAAGGACAACCTGAAGGCCATGTTCATCATGGGGCATGGCGGCAACACCGTCACCCGCATGCCGGAGGCTGCCAAGGGTATCGAGAAACTCGAGCTGCTGGTCGTCGCCGATCCGGTGCCGACCACGTGGGCCGTGCTCTCGGAACGGAAGGATGGCACCTATCTCCTGCCGGCCTGCACCAGCTACGAGATGAGTGGCTCGCGCACAGCATCGAACCGCTCGCTCCAGTGGGGTGAGCAGATCGTCACGCCGATCTTCGAGTCGAAGAACGACCTCGAGATCATGTACCGGCTGGCGAGTAAACTCGGCTTCGCTGACAGGATGTTCAAGAACATCAAGGTCGAGAACAATGTGCCGGTGGCCGAAGACATCCTTCGCGAGATCAACCGCGGCGGCTTTTCCACGGGCTACTGCGGCCAGTCGCCGGAGCGCCTCAAGCTGCACATGGCCAACCAGAAGGACTTCGACCTGGTCACGCTCAGGGCGAGCGCAGGGCCGTGCAAGGGCGACTACTACGGGCTGCCGTGGCCGTGCTGGGGCACGCCCGAGCTCAAGCATCCGGGCACCCCCACGCTCTACAACACGAACCTGCATGTGAAAGACGGCGGCGGCACCTTCCGGGCCCGCTTCGGAGTGGAGCGCGTCATCAAGACCAAGGCCACCGTCGACGGCAAGGAGGTGGAGCAGGAGGTGCGGCACAATCTGCTGGCCGAAGGCTCCTATTCGTTGGGCTCGGAGATCAAGGATGGCTATCCCGAGTTCACCTACGGCGTGCTCAAGAAGCTCGGCTGGGACAAGGACCTCGGCGACGCCGAGCGGGCAACCATCGAGCGCATCGGCGGCGCCAATCCCGATGGCGTTTCCTGGGCGATCGATCTCTCGGGCGGCATTCAGCGCGTGTGCCTCGAGCATGGCGTCATGCACTACGGCAACGCCAAGGCGCGAGCTGTCGCGTTCGGACTGCCCGATGCGGTACCGGTGCACCGCGAGCCCATCTACTCGCCGCGGCCGGACCTCGTTGCCCAGTATCCGACGCTGCCCAACGCGCGCCAGTTCCGCATGCCGAACGTGGGCTTCGACGTGCAGAAGGCGGCGGTGGAGAAGGGCATCGCCAAGGAGTTCCCGCTCATTCTCGCCTCGGGCCGTCTGGTCGAGTACGAGGGCGGTGGTGAGGAGACCCGCGCCAACAAGTGGCTCGCCGAGCTGCAGCAGGACATGTTCATCGAGATCAACCCTGCCGATGCGGCCGAGCGGGGCATCAAGGATGGCGGTTGGGTCTGGGTGTTTGGCCCAGCCGATACCAGGCCAAAGGCCAGGATGAAGGCGCTGGTGACGGAGCGGGTCGGCAAGGGCGTGACCTGGTGTCCGTTCCACTTCGCCGGCTGGTTCCAGGGCACCGATCAGCGCGCCAAGTATCCAAAGGGAGCAGACCCGGTCGTGCTGGGCGAGAGCGTCAATACGCTCACCACCTACGGCTACGACCCAGTGACCGGCATGCAAGAACCCAAAGCCACCCTCTGTCAGATCAGGGCGGCGTAAGGAGGAACGACCATGGCTCGAATGAAGTTTCTCTGCGACGCCGACCGTTGCATCGAGTGCAACGCCTGTGTCACTGCCTGCAAGAACGAGCATGACGTGCCGTGGGGCATCAACCGCCGACGAGTCGTCACCATCAATGACGGCAAGCCGGGTGAACGGTCCGTCTCCATGGCCTGCATGCATTGTACGGACGCGCCGTGTGCCGCAGTGTGCCCGGTGAACTGCTTCTACACGACAGCAGACGGCGTGGTGCTGCACTCCAAGGATCTGTGCATCGGCTGCGGCTACTGCTTCTACGCCTGCCCGTTTGGCGCGCCGCAATACCCCCGCGTCGGCAACTTCAGCTCACGCGGCAAGATGGACAAGTGCACATACTGCGCCGGTGGTCCGGAGGCCGACCAGAGCCAGGCCGAGTACGCGAAGTACGGGTCCAACCGGCTCGCTGAGGGCAAGCTGCCGCTGTGCGCCGAGATGTGCTCGACCAAGTCGCTGCTGGCGGGCGACGGCGAGATCATCGCGCAGATCTACAAGGAGCGCGTGGTCAAGCGCGGCTACACTTCGGGCGCGTGGGGCTGGCAGACCGCCTATCGCGAGACGATTGCGTCCTAGACGATCTACTTGCCGAGGCGACGGGAGCCAACCCGCCGCCTCGACTGCCCCGCCGCCTGGCGGGTAACAAGCAAATGGGAGATGACGGGATGGCGACGATGCACGCACCGGTTCGATTTTTCATCGCCGCTTTGACGCTATGCCTGGTTGCGGCTTTCACCGTCTCGGCGCAGGCGCAACAACCGACCACGGTCAATCCGACCGCCCAGTCGGTCAAGGAACAGGAGTTGCTAAAGGAGCTGAAGAAGATCCAGGGTCGCGGCACGCTACCGGACGCCAGGTCCCAAGTGATTGAACAACCCGCTGGCCGCGATTGGCGCCAGTTCCACCAGGTGACGTTGCGCTGGATCGGTGCGATCGCCATTCTGGGAATGCTTGCGCTTCTCGTTCTCTTCTATCTGATCCGGGGCATGGTGCGCATTGAGGGCGGGCGCTCCGGGCGCACGCTGGTGCGGTTCAACTCGTTTGAGCGCTTCGTGCATTGGATGACCGCGACCTCGTTTATCATTCTCGCCCTTTCGGGACTCAACATCACTTTCGGAAAGGAGCTGCTCACGCCCCTGATTGGCGCCGAGGCCTTCGCGAGCTTCTCGCAGTGGGCGAAGTACGCCCACAATTACTTGAGCTTCCCGTTCACACTCGGAGTGGTGCTGATCTTTCTGATCTGGATCGCCTGGAATTTTCCCTCAGGGGACGACGTCCGGTGGATCAGAGAAGGCGGCGGGATCGTCGGCGGCAGGCATCCGCCGGCGCGGCGCTTCAATGCCGGCCAGAAAGTCATCTACTGGGTTGTCGTGCTGGGTGGTGGCGCAGTTGCCATAACCGGCTACCTGCTGATGTTCCCCTTCTACGCCACCGATGTCGCTGGCATGCAATTGGCGCAAATGGTGCACGGGATTGTGAGCGTCTTGTTCGTCGCCGTCATGCTCGCCCATATCTACATCGGCACCATCGGCATGCAAGGTGCCTTCGAGGCCATGGGCAAGGGCGAGGTGGACGTCAATTGGGCCCAGCAGCACCATAGTTTGTGGCTTGAGAAGCAAGCTGCCAAAGGGCGCGTCAAGGGCGGCGGGATGGCCCCCGCCGAGTAGCCGATCACGCACATCCAGTCGAGTGTAACGCCAATAGAAAGACCGGGTTCTGGAGGACGATGATGCGCACGTTCCTTGCCGCAGTTCTTGCGGCGATCTTGATCGCGGTGGGCGCTGCTGTCGTGCTCAACAGCAGCTATCTACAAGATTCGGCATCAAGCGTCTTCTCCACAACGGGCACGCGTATCTAGGGCGCGTTCAGCTCATATTGAATCGTAGGGGATTCCCGACGGGCGCGAATATGATTCACGCTGCATGCTGGAGGCGGAGGCCAGCCTGCATTGGCACGAGCCTACTCGCTTGATCTGCGTGAGCGCGTGGTTGCTGCGGTCTGATCCGGTCAGAGCTGCCGACAGGTGGCCGCGACATTCGGGCTCGGCGTGGCAACGGTCGTGAAGTGGTGGCAACGGTATCGCACAACGGGCGATGTGGCGGCCAAGCCCAGGGGCGGCAGCAAGGCGCGGGCGCTGCTGGTTGACGTGCAGGACTGGGTGCTCGAGCGGGTCGCGGCCGAGCCGCACGTGACCACGCGCGCTCTTGCTGGCGAACTCGCCGAGCGCGGGATCGCGGTCAGCCAGGCGCCAACGCCTGACGCAAAAAAAACCGTGCACGCCAGCGAGCAGGATCGTCTCCTGACGTCGCGCGCCGCCGGCTGCGTTGGCGAACGTATCAGGACCGGATTGATCCGCGGCGGCTGGTGTTCATCGATGAGACCTGGGCCAAGACCAAATGGGGCTTCCGCGCATCCGGCTGAGTGCCAGCGCTTCGGCCTAACACGGCTTCCAGTTGTTGCTGGAGCGCGTGAATCTCCTCACGGCTGTGCTGCTCCAATGCGCGGTTGCGGTGTTTGAGCGCCTCTATCCGGTCGAGCAACTCATGTCTTTGGTTCATTGAGCGCAAGCCGAGGGGGTCCCGAAAGTGTGACTAGCATTTTCATGCAAAAGTTACAACGACGGCCTTTTTCCGGATTAGCGTAGGGCGATGTACGCGTACGGCTATCCGTCAGCCGGCAAGCGCTCTGCTGTTGTTGCCCTTATCCTGGCCGTCTATACCCTCGCTGCAATCAATTCACGGCGCGCTCATTGATGGACACACGTGAAGCTCCCGATCTGATGACCGTGACCGAGGTTGCGGACTACCTGCGCGTGCGCCAGCGCACGGTGTACGAGTTGGTGCGCACACAGCGCATCCCAAGCTGCAAGCTCTCCGGCAAGCTTCTGTTCCCCAAGAGACTGATCGAGCTTTGGGTCGCTCAATCGGCCGATTATCCGCAAGCCGCAACGCATCTCTCCGCACCACCACCGGTCATCGCCGGTAGCCACGACCCGTTGCTCGAATGGAGTGCGCGGGAATCCAAATGCGAGCTCGCCATCCTTGTCGGCGGCAGCACCGCCGGCATGCACCGGCTTCTCGCGGGGCAAGCGGCCGCGTGCGCCTTGCATCTGATCGACCCGGCCACGGGCCAATACGACGCCAGCATCTTGGCCAACAGGCTGCCCGGGCTCGACTTTGTGGTGATCGAATGGGCTCGGCGGCAGCAAGGTCTCATCGTGGCTCCTGGCAATCCGGCCAAGATAAACTCCATCGGCGACCTTCTCAAGCGCGGCATCCGCGTGGCTATTCGCCAAGAGGGATCTGGAAGCGCGCTGCTGTTTTCCAAGCTCGTTGCCGATGCGGGACTCAAGGTCGACGATTTCAAGGTGGCTGGTCGGCCGGTGAGCAGCGAAACGGATATCGCCGTCGCAGTCCGTGAGGGCAAGGCGGGTGCTGGTCTCGCTATCGAAGCCGTCGCGCGCGAGCAGGGTCTCGATTTCGTGCCGCTGCAATGGGAGAGGTTCGACCTCGTCGTACGCCGCGTCGAGTACTTCGAGCCGCCGCTGCAGAGGCTGCTCGCTTTCGCGCGCACCGAGCCATTTCGCGACCGCGCGGCGTCACTCGGCGGTTACGACGTTACGAACACGGGCGTGATCGTCTTCAACGCTCGCCGATAATTCCTTGCGCGTTCTGCCCACGACGATGACATCGCTTGCCGCTCTCGCTTGCGAAGCACGGGTATCCTAGACTAGCCGACCGTTCTGGCCGCCTCGCGCGAGGCTCGCTTCACCGGGCCGCTGGTCGAGAGCCGCGGAAAACCCGCAAACACGGCGCTTCATGCACTTCAGGTGCGTGGCTCACGTGCCTCGATCTATCTTACTATCTGCCCACGGGCTGGGCGACCTGATAGCCAGTTGGAATAGGATTCTAGCGATTTTTGATCGGCACACGTTTTCACACAGATGCTATGGGGGATGCGGCGAGGACATTGCATCGGTCGGCAGACTGTTAACCGGTCGATGGCATCCATCGGCGCTGATGTTAACCGCCCGATGGAGCCACCGATGCGCAAGCCGAAGCAGCGCAAGCCGCTAAACGAACTGAGTCGATCCCTTACAACGCTGGATGCTAATCACACCTAATCGCCGTGATCGAGATGGGGCAGAAGAGTTGGCTCGTCGCCGGGATCGTGCCTGGCGTCGAGCGCCAGCCATTGAAAAAGCTCGATACCGATGAGGACGCGTTGCTGAAGCTCCTCGATCGATGGCGAATGGAAGCGGAAAAGGCTGGGCACAAGATCAAACGGATCACGGTGGCGTTCGAGGCCGGCCGAGACGGCTTCTGGCTGGCGCGGTGGCTCAGGGCGCGCGGCATCGAGGCCCACGTCATTCATGCATCGAGCGTGGCGGTGTCGCGGGAGCACCGGCGCGCCAAACCCGACCGGCTCGATACCGAGCTCTTGAAACGTGCCTTTCTGGGCTGGTTGCGCGGCGAGCGTGATCACTGCAAGACGGTCGCCATCCCCACCATCAAGGATGAAGATGCCAAACGGCCCAACCGTGAGCGC
>Ga0247727_10004704_pt1 | contig 28681 bp, 24 predicted proteins | sample WisWelCaveWW1625_FD_202498 | JGI IMG/M metagenome (GOLD analysis project Ga0247727, IMG submission 202498) | Biofilm microbial communities from Wishing Well Cave, Virginia, United States - WW16-25 | ecosystem: Environmental > Aquatic > Deep subsurface > Groundwater > Cave microbial mat | place...
CCATCCGACGTCGGCGGCGCGGCGGATCGTCGGTCATCGGACGGCGGCTCCGGCCAGCGGGCCCACGACCGACGCGCCGGCCTCGCCGGCGCGGACCTCCCACGCCGTCGCCACCCTGAGCAGCCCAGGGTCGAGGTCGCGCGGCGTGGTCGTCGTCACGAACGACTGCGGCAGCTCGGCGATCCGCCGCACGAGGTGGGCTCGTCGCTCCGGGTCGAGCTCGGAGAAGACGTCGTCGAGCAGGAGGAGTGGGGGGCGACCGTCAAGTGCGCTGAGCAGGTCCAGCTCGGCGAGCTTGAGGGCGAGGATCGCGGTCCGCTGCTGTCCCCGGGACGCGAACGACGCCAGGTCGTGTCCGCCGAGCTCGAAGGCGAGGTCGTCGCGGTGCGGGCCGACGAGGGTCGCGCCGTTCCACTCCTCCTTCTCAGCGGTCTCGGCAAGGCGCCGGGCGAGCGCGTCCCACGGCGATTCGCCGGGTCCCGGCGTCGCGTTCGTCACGTATCGCAACCGCAGGTCGCCGGCGCCCGCCTCGTCCGGCGCGATCTCCGCGTGGGCCGCGGCGAGCGGCCGGGCCAGCTCGTCGAGGAGCCGCAGTCGTCCGGTCACGATCTCACCGCCGGCCTCCACGAGCGGGCGGTCCCAGTAGCGGAGCTCGGCCCGCTCCGCGGTCCCCTCGCGGATCGCCCGGAGGAGGCGGTTCCGCTGCTGGAGTGCCCGGCCGTACGTCGCCAGCGCCGCGGGGTGGCCTGGCGTCGTGGCCGAGGCGATCGCGTCCAGTGCGCCCCGTCGCAGTCCGGGCGGCCCGGACACGAGCGACATCTCCTCCGGGGCGAAGACGACGACCCGGAGCAGGCCGGCGAGGGCCGCGGCCCGCCGCGGGACACCGTTCACCCTGATCCGTTTCCGCCCGCCGCCGGCCGCGGCGGCGGGCGAGCCGGGCCGGACGAGGGCGAGCTCGACCGCGTCCTCGCTGGCGGCGGCCGACGCCGACCGGACAGCGCCCTCGACGCGGGCGGTGTCGGCGCCCCAGCGGATCAGCTCGGCCTCGGTCGTCGTGCGGTTCGAGTGGCCCCAGGCGAGCATGACGATCGCCTCGAGCAGGCTCGTCTTACCGGACGCGTTGGGACCCCAGACGAGCTGCGGACCGGGCCCGAAGGCGACCTCGAGCTCGGCGTAGCCCCGGACGTCCCGGAGGCGCAGCGAGGCGAGCGTGGGACGGCTCTGGTCCGGGACTACGAAGTCGTCCGGACCGGCATGACGACGTGGACGTAGTGGTCGTCGCCAACCGGCTTGAAGACGCCGGGCGCGAGCGGGCCCTGGAGCTCGAGCGCGAACTGCTCCGCGTCGACGTTCGTCAAGACGTCCGCGAGGTACTTCGCGTTGAACGCGATCGACGTGCCGTCGCCCTCGACCGCGGCCCCGACGTGGCCGACGTGGTCACCGACCTCGGCGTTCGCGCTGACGGTGATGCCGGCCTCGCCGTCCGAGGCGACCTGAAGCTTCACGATGTTCGCCGACTCGTGGGCGATGAGCGCGGCCGGGCGGACCGCCCGCAGGAGCTCCTCGCGGTCGAGCACGGCCCGGGTCGTCCACGCCTTGGGCAGGACCTGCTGGTAGTTCGGGAACTGGCCGTCGATGAGGCGGCTGACGAGATCGATACCCTCGAGGTGGAAGAGCACCTGGTTGCGGGACTGAGCGATCACGACATCGACCGGGTCGGCTGTGTCGGCGAGCACGCGGCCGAGCTCATTGAGCGCCCGCGCCGGGATGACGATGGTCGTTTCGGCGACTGGGTCGAGGATCGGCAGCGTCTTCACCGCGATCCGGTAGTTGTCCGCCGCCGCGAGGGTGAGCTGGTCGCCCTCGAAGCGACACATGACGCCGGTGAGGATCGGCCGGGCCTCGTCGCTCGCCGCGGCGAAGGCCGTCTCGGCGAGCGCGCGCCGGAGGACGTTCTGAGCGATCCGGGTGGTCGGCCGCTCTCCGGCGGTCTGGATCGCCGGGAACTCGTCGGCGTCGATGCCCTTCAGGTGAGACTCGAAGCGACCGCAGCGCAGGTCCAGCGTCTCGCCCGGCCCGACGTCGAGGTCGATCCGGTCGCCGCCCTGGAGCGAGCCGACGAGCTCCGTCAGGAGGCGCGCCGGGACCGTCGTCGCGCCGTCCGAGTCGATCTTGCCGGGCACCCAGTAGGTGATCCCGATCTCGAGATTCGTGGCGGTCAGCTTCAGGCCTGCGTCCTCTGTCCGCATCAGGACGTTCGCCAGGACCGGCAGGGTGCTCCGCGGGGAGACCGCCCGGCTGACGACCGACAGGCCGCGGGCGAGGTTCTCCTGCATCACCGAGAGCTTCACGTGAGCAGCACCTCCGAGGTCGGGGTCATTGGGTGAGGGCGGGTCGCGCCAGCGCCTGTCGCGGGTATCGGAGCGAGGCAGGGCGGGCGGGCCCATCCCCGTCGGTGTCTATCTTCTCCCATTCCACTAGCTCCGTCATCATCATCATCATGCGGTGGACACGGTGGGCGCCCGCGTGTGGCCGTGCTGGTGAGAAGCGTGGAAGGCCGGGCCCTGCGAGGTGGACGACGGAGCCACCACCGGGGACGGCCGGCGGGCCGACTGTGGACGGGAACCCCGGCGAGGGGCAGGCCGTCGCCGGCGATGCAGGACGAGCCACGATTCCGGGGCGACCCGTCAACGTCAGGTGCCGCCGTGGTCCACACGTCGCTGCGATCGCTGCGACCCGGCCGGAGGGGCGGCCCGGCTCAGTCGGCGTAGATGAGCTCCCGAACGGCCGCGATCTCGCGGCGCAGCTCGTCGTTCGCCGACGACTCGCGATTGATCTTGTCGCACGCGTGGAGCACGGTCGAGTGGTCCCGCCCGCCGAGCTCGGCGCCGATCCGCAGCAGCGACACGTCCGTTTCCGCGCGCATCAGGAACATCGCGATCTGGCGGGGCACGACGATCGCCTTGTCCCGCTTCTGGCCGCGCAGCGCGTCGAGCTCGACGCCGTAGTAGTCGGACACCGCCTTGACGATGCGCTCGGGCGTGACCTGCCGCTTCTTCGGGTTGTAGAGGACGTTCGACAGCACCGCTTGGGCCAGCTCGATGCCGATCGGCAGCGCACCCATCGCGGCGTACGCCACGATCCGGTTCAGGGCGCCCTCGAGCTCGCGGATGTTGCTGACGACCTTGCGCGCGATGAACTCCATCACGTCGGACGTGATCGGGACCGCGCCCTCCTCGGCCTTCGCCCTCAGGATGGCGATCCGCGTCTCGAGATCCGGGGCGGTGAGATCCGCGATGAGGCCCCACTCGAATCTCGAGCGGAGGCGCTCCTCGAGCGTCAGGATCGCCTTCGGTGGGCGGTCCGAGGACAGCACGATCTGCTTCCCGTCCTCGTGGATCGCGTTGAACGTGTGGAAGAACTCCTCCTGCGTCCGCTCCTTGTCGGCGATGAACTGGATGTCGTCGATGAGCAGCAGGTCGATGCGCCGGAAGCGCGACCGGAAGTCGTCGATCTTGCCCTGCTGGATCGAGGTGATGAACTCGTTGGTGAACTTCTCGGACGTCGCGTAGACGACCCGCTTCCGCGGGAACTTCGCGATGACCTGGTTCCCGATGGCGTGCATCAGGTGCGTCTTGCCGAGGCCGACCCCGCCGTACAGGAAGAGCGGGTTGTAGGCGTGCCCTGGGCGCTCCGCGACCGACAGGCTGGCCGCGTGCGCGAGGCGGTTGGCGGAGCCGACGATGAAGTTCGCGAAGGTGTAGCGGGGATTCAGGTTGGACGCGCCGCCCTCGCCGCCGACTCGGGTCGGCTCCAGGCGAACGGGTCGCGAGCCGGCGGCGGCCGCCTCGGGTGCCGGCCCGTCCGTCGGCTGGACGAGGAACTCGACCTGGACGCTGTAGCCCACGATACGGGCGAGCGTCTGGCTGATGAGCGACCGGTAGCGGCCGTCCAGCCAGTCCTTGGCGAAGCCGTTCGGGACGCCGATCGTGAAGCGGTTGTCGTCGACGTCGAGCAGCTGCGTGTCGCGCAGCCAGGTCTCGTAGTTCGCCGGGGACAGCGACACCTGGAGCTCCCCGAGCGCGGCGCGCCAGACCTGCTTCGCGTCCATTCGGTCGATGAGTGCTTCCGCTGGATGGGTGGGATGGATCGACTGGGAGCGGCTGGGTCGCGGACCCGGATCTCGGCCTGGGGCGCTGGGGGCTCGTCCGTTCGGCGCCGGGGTCGCCGGCGCCCCTTCCGGACCCGTCGTATCGGGTGCTGGTGGGGTCTCGCCGCGGCGTCCCGGGAGCCGAAGGCCGACGAAAGATAGCACCGGCCCCCGGCGGCCGCAAGGCGTTTCCGCAGATACTCCAGGGGAGTATCGACGATTCACCGCCAGGTGCGCCCGTCACGCCGTCGCGCGGCTCGCTCGGCGTCGTCCGGGGATCCGTCCCTTTGACACCCGTTCCCGGGGAGTCCTATCATCCGCCGGACGACGACGCGCCGTGCGCTCTCGGGCGCCAGGCGCGTTCGTGTGCCTCTGGGGGTCGGAACGGACAGGTCCCCGAGGTCGATGGAGAGGATCCCGGACAGCCCAGATGAAGCGGACCTACCAGCCCAAGAAGCGCCATCGCGCCAAGGAACACGGCTTTCGTGCCCGGATGAAGACCGCGGGCGGACGCCGGGTCCTGGCCACGCGTCGGGCTCGCGGTCGGAAGCGCCTGACGGTCTGACGGGCGAGCGCGGCCGGACCACGCCGCGACTCGTGATGCTCTCGCGTCCGCGGGACTTCGCGACGCTTCAGGGCGCGGGGACGTTCAGTTCCCACCCGCTGCTGGCGATGCGCATCCTGCGGACCGGCCTCGACACCAGCCGCTTCGGGTTCGCCACCGGACGGGCGCTCGGCTCGGCCGTGACACGGAACCGGCTCCGTCGCCGGCTTCGGGAGGCACTCAGGGTGATGGCGCCCTCGTTCCAGGCCGGCTGGGACGTCCTCATCATCGCCCGGCCGGCACTCGTCGAAGCCGACCATGGCGCCCTCGTCGGAGCGCTCCGAAGGCTCCTGACGAGGGGTGGCGTGATGGAAGCTGGAGATGGCCCGTGAAGCGGATCGGCGTCGCGCTCATCCACTTCTACCGGTTCGCCTTCGGCTGGCTGCCGTCGTCGTGCCGATACGAGCCGACGTGCTCGCGCTACACCGAGCAGGCGATCCAGAAGTACGGGCTGCTGCGCGGCAGCTGGATGGGCGCCCGACGGATCGCCCGCTGCCATCCGTGGAGTCCCGGCGGCTATGACCCGGTCCGCTGATCAGGAGGCCGACCGAGTGATGTCACTTCTCCGGCGCGTCGCGGCATCCCGACGCGCCCGGCCGGTGGTCGGGGCGCTGCTGCTGGTCGTGCTCGCCGCCGTCCTCGCCGGCTGCCTCGGGGAGACGGGACCGACCCTCGCGCCCGGCGCGACACCTTCGCCGACGCCGCACCCCACCGAGATCCCGCCGCTCGTCCCGGCGCCGTTGCAGGCGGATCCGGTCAGCGTCCTGTCGTGGTTGTTCACGCCGATCTTCCAGGTCCTCTTCCTGCTCCTCGTCGGGCTCGACCTGGTGCTGCCCGACGTCGGCCTGGCGATCATGGTCATGACGCTCGTCGTCCGGACGCTGCTGGTGCCGCTGTTCCGCCGGCAGATGGTCTCGACCCGCCGGATGCAGGGCATCCAGCCCGAGATCAAGGAGATCCAGCGTCGCTACAAGGGCGACCCACGGAAGGCCCAGGAAGCGACGATGGCGCTCTACAAGGAGCGCGGCATCAGCCAGTCGGGCTGCCTCATCGCGATCCTGCCGCTGCTCATCATCCTGCCGATGTACACGGTCATCCAGTCCGGCCTCCAGAACCCGGAACCGCAGGCGATGTTGAGCGTGTTCGGCGTCCAGCTGTTCGATGTCCAGTGCATCGGAGCGCTCGACCCGTTCGGCAACCGAGGCCCGTGCTTCGACACGAGGATCCCCTGGCTCGCCGGCCTCGACGCCCACCTGCCCCACACGGACTTCACGATTCCGGTCATCGGCTTCGGGCTGTCGACCCTGGCGATCATCTACACGCTGTTCTCGCTGGTCGCCTCGCGGATGGCGCTGCCGCCCCACGATCCGAAGACGCCGCTCGACCCGCAGGCCCGCAGTCAGCGGACGATGATGCTGTTCATCCCGATCATCTCGATCCTTTACAGCGGGATCATCCCGGTCGGGCTATTCCTGTACCTGCTCGTGTCGACCATCTACCAGATCGTCCAGCAGTACTTCACGACCGGCTGGGGCAGCATGTTCCCGCTGTTCGGCTGGACGCCTGCGTTCGCGGTCGATCACAAGCCCCGCTTCCCGGTCGCAGCACCGCCGGCGACGGGAGCCTCAGGACGCCCGGCCGCTGGTCCGGCGCGACCCACCCAAGAGCGACCCGTCGATCGCGCCGCGTCCGCCGCGGCCACGATCCGCCCCAGGGGCCGCACGAGCCGTCGAGGGAGACGACGCTGACATGAGCACATACCAGGAGTTCACCGGCAGGACCGTCGAGGAAGCCCTGCGCGCCGCCCGCGAGGCGTTCGGCGTCGGGCTCGACGACCTCGATTTCGAGATCCTCACGCCCGGCAGTCGGGGCGTCCTCGGCATGGGAGCCGAGCCGGCGCGCATCGTTGCGGCACCGCGCTCGGAGCTCGGCGGCGTCGCCCCGAAGCGCGAGGCCGCGGCCGCCCGCCCGATCCCCGCGCCGCCCCGCGAGGACCGGCCACGCTTCGACGATCGCCGTCCCAGACACGACGAGCGCGGTCCTCGCCGGGACGACGCCGCCCCGCCACCGCCGTTCCGGGACGACCGGCCGCCGCGACGCGACGAGCGGCCGCCGCGACACGACGCCGCCGGCCCCAGGCCGCCTCGTCGCGATGACCGGCCGCCGCGGCGTGATGACCGGTCCCGCCGCCCCGACCACGCGGCCGCCGCCCCTCGCGGCTCCGACCTGAGCGAGAGCGAGGCGGCCGAGGTCGCCGCCGCCCGGGGATCCCTGGCCGCCGAACGAGCCGAGCTGGAGGCCGCGGAGGCGTCTCCGGAGGCGCTCGCCGCCGGGAAGGCCATCCTCGAGCAGCTGATGACGCACCTCGGCTTCGCCGTGCGGGTGGACCTCGAGGTCGGCGAGACCAGCCGGCTCAACGTCGTGGGCGACGAGAACGAAGCGCTCGGCGCCCTGATCGGCCGCAAGGGGGAGCGCCTCAGCGCGCTGCAGCACCTCGTGAACCTCATGCTGTCCAAGGAGATGGGCGGCTGGACGCGCGTCCTGGTCGACGTCGAGGACTATCGTGGCCGGCGAGAGCGACAGCTCCGTGAGATCGCCGAGCGCGCCGCCGCGCGGGTCGCCGAGACCGGCCGGATGGTCCAGCTCGAGCCGATGCCCGCGCTGGAGCGTCGCTGGATCCACATCGCCCTGCGGGATCACCCGGACGTCGCCACCCAGTCCATCGGCGAGGAACCCGATCGCCGCATCGTCATCCTGCCCCGACAGGTCTGACGTAACGCGACTCGCGGCTAAGCGTCTCAGCGCATGCCGGAACGAGGGGCCCACGGCCCGGCACCCGGTCGGGTCATGGACGGGCGACGGGCCGCTGCTAGGATGACCGCTCCATGGCGACCTTGACCGACGCCCCCGAGACGCTCGCCGTGGGCTCGCGCCTCGTTCGCGGTCGATTCCTGGCCGCGTTCGCGTTCGGTCTCCTCGGCATCCTCGCGATCGCCGCCGGCGCGATGGCCGCCTTCGAGCGCGCGTACGAGGGTCGGATCCTGCCGGGCGTCCGCGCAGCCGGGGTCGACCTCGCCGGGCTCACGCCCGACGAGGCCTCGGGGCGCCTGCTCGCGGCGCGCGCGGACCTCGCCGAGGGCGAGGTCGTGCTGGACGTCGACGGCACGCCGATCAGCCTCGGATACGCTGACCTCGGGCGCCGCCTCGACGTCGACGCGCTGGTCGCGGGGGCGATGACGGTCGGCCGCGGAGGCTCGCTCGTCGAGAGGCTCGCGGCCGACGTCCGGACCGCGATCGTGGGCGTCGAGCTCGAGGCGAGCGTCGCCCTCGACAAGGATGCGATCCGCGCGGTGATCGCCGCCGCCGCCGCCCCGCTCACGGTGCCGCCGGTCGATGCGAGGATCGTCGTGACCGAGGACGGCTACACGTTCACCGAGGCCTCCTCGGGCCGCGTCGCCGACGTGGACGCCGCCGCCCGCGCCGTGGCAGCCGCACTCGCCGACCCGGCGGCGCCGGCGACCGTCAGGATGACCGTTCCGGTCCTCGCCATGGATGCCGCGGTCACGACCGACGAGGCGAGGCTGGCCGTCGAGCGGGCCGGGCGCATGTCGGCCGACATCGTCCTGTCCGGGGGTGGCGCGACGGACACGATCCCGGGCGACACCGTCCGATCCTGGCTGTCGTTCACGACGACGCCGGACGGAACGCTCGCGCCGGTCGTCGACCCGACCGGCCCCGCACCCGCGCTCGCCGCCTTCGCGCCGAAGGTCGCCCTGGAACCGGTCGAACCGGAGTTCGTCGTGGACGGCACGGCGATCGTCGGGATCCTGCCCGGGACGGACGGCGCCGCGCTCGACGCTGCGGCGACGACGGGCCGCATCCTCCAACTCCTCGCGGCGCGGGCAGACGGCATCCCGATCACGACCTCGTGGGTCGCCGTCACCCGCGTGCCGCCGAAGCTGAGCGACGCCGAGGCCGCGTCGACGGCGCCCAAGATGCAGCTGATCTCCGAGTGGACGACGTACTTCCCGTACGGGATCTTCAACAACAACGGGGCGAACATCTGGATCCCGGCGCGGGACATCGACGGCCTCGTCCTCGCCCCCGGGGAGACGTTCGACTTCTGGAAGGCGATCGGGCCGGTGACCCGCGAGCGGGGCTACGGCGACGGCGGGGCGATCATCAATGGCCACACGGAGCCGCAGGGCGCGCTCGCCGGCGGCATCTGCTCGACGTCGACGACGCTGTTCAACGCCGCCCTGCGGGCTGGGCTCGAGATGGGCGCCCGGCGGAACCACTACTACTACATCAACCGATACCCGCTCGGGCTCGATGCGACGGTCTACAAGAGCAGCTCGGGCTCGACCCAGACGATGACCTTCCGCAACGACACGGAGTATCCGATCCTCATCCGCGGCTACGGCTGGCGGAGGGGCACGAAGGGCTACGTGAAGTTCGAGCTCTACTCCGTGCCGACCGGCAGGGTCGTGGCCTTCAGCACGCCGACGGTGACGGACATCAGGAAGGCCGCCGACTCGGTCGAGTACACGACCGAGCTCGCGCCCGGCGACAAGTACCGCCTGGAGCTGCCGCACGACGGGATGAAGGTGTGGGTCACCCGGACGGTCCGCGACGCGTCGGGGGCGATCGTCCACCAGGAGACGTACTACTCCCGCTACGCTCGCATCACCGGGGTCCTCCAGATCGGCGTGGCGCCGTCGCCCGATCCATCGCCCTCCCCGTCGCCAACGCCGACGCCGGAGCCCTCGCCCCCGCCGGACCCGACGCCCACGCCCTCAGCCCCCTGACCCGCCTGGCAGGACGCGTCGCCGCACGTGCGTGCGGCCCGCGACCGCGGCATGGACGAGGGGGTGAGCCCGGCGCACTCAGGCGGGCGAGTGGTGGAGATGGGGGAGAGTCGAACTCCCCGTCCAGAGCCCTTCGGCGGCGACCAGCTACGAGCGTGTCCGATCGTTTTCGTCGGCCGTCCGGGCGGGGATCGGCACTCTCCCGGTCGGTCCAGTCACGTGCCTCTAGATCGAGCTTGATCCCGGACTACGCGACGCTCATCCGGTCTGCAGCCCCGCTGCATGACGCTTCCACCACCCACGGGGCTGAGGTGGCTTCCACGCTCACCTTACCGCCTAAGCGGCGAGGGCGAGAGTCGACTGGCGGTTGCCAGGTACTTCGGTTTGCCGCCTGTTTAACGAGGCCTGACGGCACCTCGGCTCGCGTTCACCGTCAACCGGACCCTGTCGAGACCACGCATCCCCACGGGTCCGAACGCCCGTCAGGGCGCTCGTCCCAATCCTAGCGCACGTCGCGAGATCGGCCAAGAGCGCCGCTCCGAGCGACCCGGGGACGACTCCGGGCGAGGCTTCCGGTCAGGGCCACCGAGTTCCGCCGACCGAGCACCTGGGTGGCATCGGGCGAGGTCAACGCGGCTGATCGACGTCTCAGATGCCGAATGGGGCATCTGCGCCGTCGAGCCCAAGCTCGAAACGAGCACGGCCGCTGCCCGAGAGCCCCCGGGGGCTGGGTGAACGGCGCTCGATGCTCCGTCGGTGATCATCTGGTGGAACTCGCATCGTCGCTGGGACCTGGAGACTGGCGGAACCCCCGCGCTGTTGCGCTTCAATGCGCCGCGGCGCGTGCCGCCGGCCGTCGTCGACAGGCTGGCGCTACGATTCGGCGATGCGCCTGACCGCCTGGGAGGAGGAGCGGCTCCTCATCTTCACGGCCGCGGAGCTGGCCCGGCGCCATCGCGCCCAGGGCCTGCCGCTGAACCAGCCGGAGGCGGTCGCGCTCATCTGCGACGCGATGCTCGAGTCTGCGAGAGCCGGCGGCAGCCTGGCCGACGTCGAGGCGGCCGGGCGCGCGGCAGTCTCCGCGGGGGACGTCATGCCCGGGGTCGGCGCCCTCGTCGACGAGGTGCGCCTCGAGGTTCTCGTCGGCGACGGTACGCGGCTCGTCGTGCTCGTCGACCCGCTCGGTTCGGGCATCGCCGCAGGACCGGGTCCGGGCGCCATCGTCGCCGCCCCCGCGACCGGAGTGCGGGCCGACGAACGCGAGCGGCGGACGCTCGTCGTCCGAAGCACCTCGCGACGGGTCATCCGCGTCTCGTCGCACATGCCGTTCGCTGAGGTGAACCCGCGCCTGCTGTTCGACCGGGGCGCTGCCGCCGGATTCCGACTCGACCGGCCGGCCGGCGCTTCGGAGTCCTGGGCGCCGGGCGAGTCGAGGACGGTGACGCTCGTCCGCTTTGGCGGGCGGCGCCGCGCCGGCGCGCGATGACCCGTATTCCACCGCAGGAGCGCATCGCGAGGTACGGCCCATCGACCGGGGATCGTGTCCGGCTCGGCGACACTGACCTCTGGCTGCGTGTCGAGCGGGACCTCCAGGCGCCGGGTGACGAACCGATCTGGGGCTACGCGAAGGACCTCCGCGTCGGCATGACCCAGGGCGGACCTGCGGGTCCCTCGGAGCTGGACGTCGTGATCGCCGGCGCGCTCGTCGTGGACCCGAGCCTCGGCGTCGTCAAGGCGGACATCGGCATCAAGGACGGTCGGATCGTCGGCGTCGGACCGGCCGGCAACCCCGACGTCAGCGACGGCATCGAGCTCGCCATCGGTCCGCACACGAGGCCGGTCATGGGCTACGGGCTGATCGCGACCCCCGGCGCCATCGACAGCCACGTCCACACGATCAGCCCGAAGCTCATCCCGGCGGCGCTCACGGCAGGCGTGACGACGCTCATCACGGCCGGTTTCGAGGAGCCGCCCGCGGCGATGATGCGGACGCTCCAGGGCCTCGAGACGTGGCCGGTGAACATCGGCCTCCAGGCGAACGCCCGGGCCGCCGACGACGGCTCCCTGGACGGACTCCTCGAGGCCGGGGCGGTCGGCTTCAAGATCCACGAGGACTACGGCGCCTCGCCGTCCCTGATCGACCACGTCCTGCGCTTCGCGGATGCGCACGACGTGTCCGTGTCGCTGCACACGGACGGGCTCCACGAGACCGCCGAGCTGGAGGACACCGTCGCCGCGATCGCCGGCCGGACCGTGCACGCGTACCACGTCGAGGGCTCCGGCGGCGGTCATGTGCCCGACGTCATCGGCCTGGTGCGCGAGCCCTCGGTCATCTGCTCCTCCACGACGCCGACCGTCCCGTGGGGTCCGGGCGCCGCCACCGAGAGCCTGCCGATGACGATCCTGAACCACGGCCTGTCGTGGGCGGTCCCGGAGGACCTCGAGCTCGTCCGTGACCGGGTCCACCCGGCGACGATGGCGGCTGAGGGACCGCTCCACGAATTCGGGGCGATCGCGATCGTCAACTCCGACTCGCAGGGCATGGGTCGGATCATGGAAACGGTGCGCCGGACGATCCAGCTCGCGCACGTGATGAAGGCGTGGCGCCGATCGGACGCCGGCCGTGGACACGCGGGCCTGCCGGCCGACGGCGATGACGACGACAACGCCCGGCTGTTGCGCTACCTGGCGAAGGTGACGATCGAGCCGGCGATCACCCACGGGGTCGCCGAGCACGTCGGCTCACTGCTCCGCGGCCGGCTGGCCGACATCGTCCTGTGGCGGCCCGCCTTCTTCGGCGTGAAGCCTGAGCTCGTGCTGAAGGCCGGCACGCCCGCCTGGGCGCCGCTCGGCGAGGGCAACGCGACCGTGGAGCGAGCCGAGCCCACTCGCTACGCCCGGGACTGGGGCGGCATGCCGCACGCGGCCCCGGAGCTCGGGGTCACGTTCGTCTCCGGCGCCGCGGATCGCCCGGCGCTCGCCGGCCGGCTGGCGACGCGACGACGGCTGATCCCGGTCCGCGGCTGCCGCGGCCTGGCGCGCGAGGACCTTCGCTGGAACCGGGCCGCGCCGCCGATCGAGGTGGACGTCGCCGACGGACGGGTGACCCTCGCCGGCCGGACGCTCGCCGTGGAGCCGGCCACCGACCTGCCGCTGAACCGGCTGTACTTCCTCCGCTAGCTGTCGTCGGCGGAGCGGGCGATCAGGTCTGGCCCGCCCCGGGGACACGCCGCGGGGAAGGCACATCGCCGATACGACAAGGTGATCAGATCGGCTGCCAGCACGTCGGTCACGCAGCCGGATCCGGCGCCCGAAGAGACGTGGCGAGCACGGTCCCGGTCGAATCGATGACATCGACGTATCAGCGCCCGCGGACGGCCTGCGCGGGTGACCTTCCGACCCGCCTCCGCCGAGGGCTTTGCGGTACGGACCGGAGACCGGATCGCTGGCCCTCAGCCGCCGCGGCGTCGCTCCGCGATGGCGCGGTCCAGGTCCCGCCGCGCCTCGCGTTCCGCGATGTCACGGCGCCGGTCGTGGAGCTGCTTCCCGCGGGCGAGGCCGAGCTCCACCTTGGCGCGTCCGCGTTCGCTGATGTACAGCCGGAGCGGGACGAGGGTGAGCCCCTTCGCCTTCGTCCGGCCCAGCAGCCGGTCGATCTCATCGCGATGGAGGAGGAGCTTTCGCTCGCGGCGCGGATCGTGGTTCTGCCGTTCGCCGCCGGTCCACGGCGGGATATGGACGCCGATGAGCCATGCTTCGCCGCGCTCGATGCGCGCGTACGCCTCGGCCAGGCTGACCTGGCCCGCCCGGATCGACTTGATCTCCGTGCCGGTCAGCACGAGACCGGCCTCGAACGCCTCCTCGATCGAGAACTCATGACGCGCTCTTCGGTTGTGGGCGATCGTCTTCTCGCCCGCCATCTCCACTCCTCCGGGAAGCACGAACGCCGGCCCTGCACGGGCCGGCGTCCGGTTGCGCTATCCCACCTGCAGGGAACCGCTTAGACGGTCGCCTCCTGCGGGGTGGTGTAGCAGCGACAGTCATCGGTCACTGCACATCACCTCCTTCCGTTCGCCGCGAACCCTAACCGATGGGCCGGCCGGGCGCAAGGAGCGCGCCGGATCTCGAAGTGGCGCGCCGGAGCCGGTCAGGCCGCCTTCGCCAGCCCGGTCCGAGCGGCCGCCGGCGCGGCGAGGATCTCGAGCGCCTTCTCGAGGACCGGGTCCTCGCCGGCCGGCGTATCCGACGGCACGGCGACCGGCACGTCCGGCTCGATGCCGACGTTGTGGATCCAGCGCTTGTCCGGCGTGAGCCACTTCGCGATCGTGAGCCGGAATCCGCCGTACTCGCCGAGGTCGGTCCACGTCTGGACCGTGCCCTTGCCGTACGACTTCTCGCCGACCAGCGTCGCCCGACCGGTGTCCTGCAGCGCGCCGGCGACGATCTCCGACGCCGAGGCCGAGCCGCGGTCGATGAGCAGGACGACCCGGATCGACAGGTCGGTCGCGGCGCCGTCGGGCAGGGCGCTCGTCGCGGTCTGGACGCCGTCGGCGTCCTCCTGCCAGTAGACGGCGCCCGAGCCGATGAACGCGCTGGCGACCTCACGCGCGGCGGTGATGTAGCCGCCCGGGTTGCCGCGCAGGTCGACGATGATCCGCGTTCGGCCCGCCGCCACATCCTCCTCGACCGCCGCGACGAACTGGTCCGCGGCGTGCTCGGAGAAGCCATTGATCCGGATGTAGCCGACGCTCCCGTCGGCGAGGTCCTCCGCGACGACCTCGCGGCTGATGATGACGTCGCGGGTGATCGTGACGTCGAACGGCGCCTTGCCCTCGCGATCGATCGTCAGGACGACGTCCGTGCCCTTCTTGCCGCGGATCCGGTCGCGAGCCTGGTCAGGGCTGAGGCCGTCGATCGACTTGCCGTCGACCGCGACGACGATGTCGCCCGGCCGGAGGCCGGCCTTCCTCGCCGGGGAGCCCTCGAGTGGCGACACGATGACGAGACGACAGTCCGGCCCGAACTCCGTGCAGTCCACGGTGTTCCGCGCCGCGTCCACCGTGCCGATCTCGGCGCCGATGCCCTCGAACTCGCCGGAGATGTCCTGCAGCGTGTCGCGGAACTCGTCCGCGGTGAGATACGACGAGTACGGGTCGCCGACGGCCTCGATGAGCCCGCGGATGGCGCCCTCGATGAGGACTTTCCGATCGACGTCCTCGAGGGCGTAGAGCTCGGTGACCGCGCGCCAGGTGTCCCAGAACGGCTTGAACTCGTTCTCGAGCGTCGCCGGCGTGCCGGGTTCCTCCAACGTCCGTCGGCCGAGCTGGAAGCCGGCCATGAACAGGGCGCCCGCGCCGATGACGGCGACGAGCAGGACGGCGACCGCGAGGACCGGACCGCCGCGACGATCGGGCGGACGAGGCGTCGGGATCGGGGGAAGGACTGCGGATGGCACGGCGACGTCGGTTGGAATGGCCCCTGCGCCCTCTGCCGTGCCGGAGAGCGGATCGGGCGCGCCGTCGGGGCGCCCGGGATCGGTCGACATCATGAGCGGTGCGATTCCTTCCGCTGGGGCCTCTGGGGCCGCTGGGATCAGGGGTGAAGACCGGGTGGCCCGGCCGCGGGCCGCCAGCCTACACCGGCACGCCGTCCGGAGCCGTCGCCGGCATCTCGCCGCTGGATCGACGTCTCTCAGCGGGCCAGGTAGGTGCGCACCGACAGCCAGGCACCGAGCACGCCGAGCCCGACGCCGGCGCCGAGGACGAGGCTGACGACGTCGCGCGAGAGCGTCGCGAGATGGAGCGGCAGGATCCGTGACAGGTCGACCAGAAAGCGGCCGAGCGGGTCCGATGCCGCCCACAGCACGCCGAGCGTGATCGTCGACCCGAGCAGCCCGACGAGGGCACCCTCGAACACGAACGGCCAGCGGATGAAGGCATCCGAGGCGCCGACGAGCCGCATGATCTCGATCTCCGCGGCCCGCGAGACGACGGCCAGCCGGATCGTATTGACGACGATGAACAGGACGATGAGCCCGATGACCAGGAGGAGGACGGCGCCTGCGCTCCGAAGGAACGATGTCACGGCGACGACCCGGTCGACCAGGTCGGCGATGTTCTTCACCCGCAGGACGACGGCCTCGGACGCCCGCAGCGCGTCGACGACGGTGGCGTACGTCCGCGGGTCGCGCAACCGGACGTCCAGGCTGGCGTGGAGCGGGTTCGACTCGAGGTACGCAGTCAGGTCCTCCTGGCCCTGCGCCGCGCGCGCCTCCCGGAAGCGCCGAAGGGCCTCGTCGCGGCTGACGAACTCCACCTCGAGGACCTCCGGCATCGCTGCGATCCGGGTTCGCAGCGCCTCGATGTCGGCCGCCCCCGCCTCGTCGCGTAGGTCGGCGACGACCTGGACCTTCTGCTCGACGAACTCGAGGCCGGCGAGCAGGCCGGACTGGACGAGCCAGAAGCCGGACAGCAGCAGCAACAGCAGGACCATCGTCGCCGTCGCGACGACGCTCATGACCGCGTTCCGCCAGAAGCTGCTCCAGGCACGGCCGAGACTGAACGCGATGAACGACAGCACGTCAGGTCTCGCGGTGGTATGCGCCGCCGATCTCGTCGCGCACGATCCGGCCATCCTCGAGCGCGACCACCCGCCGCCGGAGCGCCGTGACGACGTCGGCATCGTGGCTCGCCATCAGGACGGTCACACCGAGCTCGTTGATCCGCAGCAGCAGCTGGATGATCTCCCAGCTGATGAGTGGGTCGAGGTTCCCGGTCGGCTCGTCGGCGATGATGAGCCGCGGATCGTGGACCAGCGCCCGCGCGATCGCGGTGCGCTGCTGCTCGCCGCCCGACAGCTGGGCGGGCAGGCTGTCGCTGAAGTCCGACAGGCCGACGAGGCCGAGCACCCGGTCCACGGCTGGCCGGACCAGCCGCCGCGGGGTCCCGGTGACCTCGAGCGCGAAGGCGACGTTCTCGCGGACGGTCTTGCTCGGCAGGAGCTTGTAGTCCTGGAACACGACGCCGATCTTGCGACGGAGGTTCGGCAGCCGTCGCCGGGGGATCCGGGCGACGTCGTCGCCGTCGACGATGACGTGGCCGCTGCTGGCGAGCTCATCGCGGATGACCAGCCGGAGCAGTGTCGACTTGCCCGCCCCGGACGGCCCGACGAGGAACATGAAGTCGCCCTCCGGCACCCGGAGGTCCACGTCGCGCAGGGCGGCGCGGCCGTTCGGGAAGACCTTGGAGACGCCGTCGAGTCGCAGGACCGGTCGCGGCGCGTCCTCGGCGGCCGGCGCCGCGTCACCGATCCGCCGCGGCGCAGGCACGGCCGGGCCGAGTCGGCGGGAGGCGGGCCGGGTCGGGGTGCCCGACGGGGAGACGGTCACGGGCGGCTCCGCGATGCTGGCCGGCGCCGCGGCGTCGGCGGCTGTCGGACTCCGATCGCGGGCACGGCGGCGGGAGCCACGTCCGGCCAACCGTACCACAGGCCGCTGAGCCGACCTACGGCAGCCCCGGGCTGAGCGGCAGGTAGCGCGAGAAGTCGGCGAACGGGCGCGTCCAGCCGAACAGCACCGGAAAGCCTTCGAGGGCGAGGCCGGCGTCGAGACACGCCGCGAATGCCCCGTCGGCCGCTCCCGGGAGCCAGACGGCCGACGCGCCGGCCGGCTCGACGGCCGTGAGGAGGTGGCCGACGAGCGGACCGACGAGGTCGGCGTCGAGCACGGCCAGCGGTCCCAACCGACCGTTGGCGCCGGCGTAGCCGTAGCCCACGAGCGCGCCGTGCGATCCGCGAAGCAGCCACAGCCGCCGACCCTCGCGCCGGATGAACGCGTGGTCCGCGACGTGCGCGAAGCTGACCGCGCTCCGATCGATCGCGTCGAGCTCGTCCTGCAGGGCCGGCTCGACGTCCGCGCTCGACCCGAGCGTCACCTCGCCGGCGCGCACGCCGTCCGGCAGGGCGGGCGCTCGCCAGCCCGGCCGCGGCCGACCGACGGCGAGCCAGAGCGGCATCCGCGGCAGCATCCCGAGCCTCGCGTACAGGCCGTTCGACGCCGGCTGCGCGCTGTCCGTGCAGACCGCGAGTCGGTCGACGACAGTGCGGGTCGGATCGGCGGCGCTGCCCGGCCGGGGCAGGATCCGCTCGAGCAGCGCGCGGCCGAGCCCGGCGCCCTGGTCGCCCGGCCGGACGAACAGCATCGACAGGAACCAGACGGGCCCGCGGACGACGGCGGCTGCGAAGCCGACGACGCGTTCGCCGGACCCCGTCGCAGCCTCGCGAACGGCCACCACGAACCGCTCCGGATCGGTCGCCAGGAGATGCGCGTGAAGGCGCCGGATCGGTCCGAGCTCGGCCGGGATCTCGCCCTGGCCGACGCGGGGCAGGTAGTCGTTGAGCGCCTCGCGCCACGTCTCGGCGCAGGCGTCGAGGTCCGCCGGGGTCGCCGGTCGGATCGTGGTCGGGATCACGCGGCGGGAGACGACGGCGCGATCAATCGGCAGCCAGCCCGAGCAGCGGCGCTCCGGTCGCGAGCCGCTCGAGCTCTGCCTGCATGAACGCGTCGAGGTCCCCGTCGAGCGTCGCCGACGTGTTCGACGTCTCGTGGCCGGTCCGCAGGTCCTTGACCATCTGATAGGGGTGCAGGACGTAGCTCCGGATCTGGTTGCCCCAGCCCGCCTCGACGTGCTCGCCGCGGAGCTTGCGCAGCTCGGCTTCCTTCTCCTCGAGCGCCCGCTCGAGCAGGCGGGCCTTCAGGACGCGGATCGCCAGCTCCTTGTTCTGGGTCTGGCTCCGCTCGTTCTGGCTCTGGGCGACGATGCCGGTCGGGAGGTGCGTCAGGCGGACCGCCGAATCGGTCTTGTTGACATGCTGGCCGCCGGCTCCCTGCGAGCGGAAGGTGTCCACCCGGATGAGGTCCCAGTCGAGATCGATCTCCACGTCGTCCTCGGCCTCCGGCAGGACCTCGACGAGCGCGAACGTCGTCTGGCGGCGATTCTGGGAGTCGAACGGGCTGATCCGGACGAGCCGGTGGACGCCGCGCTCGGCGCGCAGCCAGCCGTACGCGCCACGGCCGTCGATCTCGACGGTGACGCTCTTGAGGCCGGCCTGCTCGCCCTCGGTCTGGTCGACGACATCGGTCCGGAAGCGATGGCGCTCGCACCAGCGGAGGTACATCCGGAGCAACATCTCGGCCCAGTCGGTCGCCTCTGTCCCGCCGGCCCCGGCGCTGATCGTGAGCAGCGCGCCGCGCTCGTCGTACTCGCCCGAGAACAGCAGCTGGGTGCGCTCGCGGGCGAAGTCGCGCTGGAGCGCGGCGGCCTCGCGATCGAGCTCGGCCTGGAGGTCCACGTCGTCCGACTCCTCGATGAGCCCGAGGAGCGTCAGGAGGTCGTCCGCCCGCCGCTCGAGACCGCGCCACAACTCGAGCTCGCTCCGCAGGCCGTCCGCCTCGCGAAGCACCGTCTGTGCGGCGCGACCGTCGCTCCAGAAGTCGGTTGCCGCGGTCAGCGCCTCGAGCCGCCCGAGGCGCGCCTCTCTTGCGGGAAGGTCAAAGACGCCCCGAGGTCGACCGGATCCGCTCGACCAGGTCGCGGATGGACGCGGGGTCCATCAGTTCCGGACCCGGAGATCCTGGAGCAGGATCGGACGGAGCTCGATCAGCCGGACGGCGGACTTGCTCCGGACGACGACGGGGTTCACGCACGGACAGTACGAGTTATGCGGGCAGACACCGCAGTTGCCATCGCAGTCGAGGGCGGCGGCATAGCTGCAGGTCCGACAGTCGCGTTCGCAGGCGATGAGATCGACGAAGGTGGCTTCCTCGGCCTGCTTCACGAGTCCCTCACTACGATCCTATGGGCACATCGGATCCGGGGCGCGGGGGTCATGACCATCGGGCGCGGCGTCGGGGGCTGTTCGGGGGGTTTTGGGGAGTATAGATGGGCGATCCGCGCTCGCCAAGAGGCGATTTGAGGTCACGGCCCCGACGATGGACCGAGGCCGGCGAAGTACACCGCGAGCGCGCCGAGCTCGTGGAGGATCGCGTCGACGCGGCTCGCCGGATCGGCGTCCGTCGGGCTGTCCGGCGCCGGGGACCCGTGGCCCGTCAGCCCTTCGTCCGCGGCGATCCGGAGGACGCGCAGCATGTGCGTCCGATCCGACACGAAGACCGCCTCGTCGAGCCCCCGCGTGCGGAGCAGCTCGGCGACGGCCCGCAGCGACTGAAGCGTCGTGCGGCCCTCGTCCTCGACGAGGATCGCCGCGTCAGGGATGCCCGCCGCGAGGGCGAACTCGCGCCCGACCGCCGCCTCGGTCGTCCGGTCACCTCGCGCGCCGCCGCCGGTCACGACGAGGTACGGCGCGAGGCCGTCCCGCCAGAGGCCCACGGCGTGCTCGAGGCGGGCGCGGAAGACCGGCGAGGGAGCGCCGTCGTACTGGGCGGCTCCGAGGACGACGATGGCGTCGACCGGCCGGCGGTCGTCGCGCTCGCCCTGGCTCCAGATCCGGAGGGTGGCGTAGCCCGCGAGGAGGATCAGGCCGGCCAGGCCGGTGGCGAGGAGGGCGAGGACATCCCGGCCGCGTGACCGGCCGGCGCGCTCAGCGGCCGTGGCAGCGCTTGTACTTCTGGCCCGACCCGCACCAGCACGGGTCGTTGCGGCCGATCTTCGCGCCGGACGGCGTGTGCCCTGGGCGCGCCTGCTGGCCGGCGGCCGGGCCGGCCCCGGCGCCGGTCGCGCCTGCGCCCGCAGCCGCGCCCGCGCCGCTGGCGCGCGCGAGGAGCCCCCCAGCCGCGGCGGCTGGATCGAGGAGCGGGCCGCCGGTTGCCCGGCCGACGCCCGCGAGCCGCGCCGGCTGGCCGGGGCCGGCCAGCGGCGTTGCCCCCTCCGGCGCGGCCGGCTGGCGCGTCACAGAGACGCGGAAGACCTGCGTGGCGACCTGATGGCGGATGAGGCCGCGCAGCTCCTCGTACAGCCGGAAGGCCTCCTTGCGGAACTCGTTGAGCGGGTCCTGCTGGGCGTAGCCGCGCAGGCCGATGCCGCGCCGCATGTCGTCGATCTCCGTCAGGTGCTCGACCCACAGCGAGTCGATCGTCCGGAGGAGCACGATCCGCTCGACGACCGCCCACGCCTCGGCGCCGACCTCCGCCTCGCGCGCCTCGAGCTTGGCGTCGGCGAGCTCGCGCAGCCGCGCCGCGATGGCGTCTCGAGCGCCGAGGTCCCACAGCTCGTCCTCCGAGACCTCGTCGGCCGTGAAGCCCATCTTCCGGAGCTCGGCGACGAATGTCTCCATGCCCCACTCGTTCGGCGCCGACGCGGCGAGATGGTGGCTGTCGCACAGCGCGTCGATCTCGTCGTCGAGGAACGCCCGGATCGTGTCCGTGAGGTCCTCGTTGCGGAGGACCTTGTCGCGCTCGGCGTAGATCGTCTCGCGCTGGCGGCTGATGACGTCGTCGAACTCGACGACGCGCTTGCGGATGTCGAAGTTGTAGCCCTCGACCCGCGTCTGGGCGCTCTCGATCGTCCGCGACACGAGGCGCGACTCGATGGCGACGTCCTCCTCGAGGCCGAGCCGCTCCATGAGGCCGGCGACACGCTCGGACGCGAAGCGCTTCATCAGGTCGTCCTCGAGGGACAGGTAGAAGCGCGACGAGCCGGGGTCGCCCTGGCGGCCGGCGCGGCCGCGGAGCTGGTTGTCGATCCGGCGACTATCGTGCCGCTCGGTGCCGATGATGTGCAGGCCACCGGCCGCGACGACCGCCTCGTGATCCTCGTCGCAGGTCGCCTTCGCCGCCGTCAGGACGTCGGCGTACGTCTCCCTGTCCACCTCCGCCGGGTTCAGGCCGCGCTTGTGGAGGAGCTCCGAGGCGAGGCCGGCCGGGTTCCCGCCGAGCAGGATGTCCGTGCCGCGACCGGCCATGTTCGTCGCGATCGTGACGGCGGCCGAGCGGCCGGCCTGGGCCACGATCAGGGACTCCTTCTCGTGGAACTTCGCGTTCAGGACTTCGTGCGGGATGCCGCGCCGCTTCAGCATCTCGGCGAGCCGCTCGGACGTCTCGACCGAGACCGTGCCGACGAGGACCGGTCGGCCCGCTTCGCGCATCTCGTCGATCTCGTCGATGACCGCGTTGAACTTCGAGTTCTCGTTGCGGAAGACGAGGTCGGCCTCGTCGTCGCGGATCATCGGCCGATGGGTCGGGATCGCGACGACCTCGAGGTGGTAGATCTTGTGGAGCTCCTCCGCCTCGGTCATCGCCGTGCCGGTCATGCCGGCCAGCTTGTCGTACAGCCGGAAGTAGTTCTGGAAGGTGATCGTCGCGAGGGTGACGCTCTCGCGCTGGACGCGCAGGCCCTCCTTCGCCTCGATCGCCTGGTGCAGGCCCTCGCTCCAGCGGCGGCCGGGCATCTGGCGCCCGGTGAACTCGTCGACGATGACGATCTCGCCGTCGCGCACGATGTAGTCGCGGTCGCGCTTGTAGAGGGCGTGCGCCCGCAGCGCCTGCTCGAAGTGGCGCGCCAGGCGAGGGTCGGCGTCGTACAGGTTGTCGACCCCGAGCAGCCGTTCCATCTTCTCGACGCCGCCCTCGGTCGGCGAGACGGCTCGGTCCTTGAGGTCGACGAAGAAGTCGCCGCCGTCCTCCGCGCCGTCGGGTCGCGGCGAGAGCCTGGGCACGAGCCGGGCGAACGTGTAGTACAGGTCCGCCGACTCCTCGGCCTGGCCGCTGATGATGAGCGGCGTCCGGGCCTCGTCGATGAGGATGTTGTCGACCTCGTCGACGATCCCGAAGTAGCGTTCGCCCTGGACGCGCTGGGCGAGGTCATTGACCATGTTGTCGCGCAGGTAGTCGAAGCCGAACTCGTTGTTCGTGCCGTAGGTGACGTCTGCCGCGTACGCCTCGCGGCGGCTCACCGGCCGGAGGTTGATCAGCCGCTCGTCGTTCGTCGGGTGCCCGGGCTCGAACACGAACGAGGCGTCGTGCGTGATCATCCCGAGGCTCACCCCGAGAAAGTGGAAGACCGGACCCATCCATTGCGGGTCGCGCCGGGCCAGGTAGTCGTTGACCGTGACGATGTGGACGCCGCGGCCGGCCATCGAGTTGAGGATGGCGGCCATCGGTGCGACGAGGGTCTTGCCCTCGCCGGTCTTCATCTCGGCGATCTTGCCCTGGTGGAGGACGGCGGCGCCGATGAGCTGGACGTCGAAGTGGCGCATGCCCAGGGTCCGGCGCATCGCCTCGCGGGTCATCGCGAAGACCTCCGGCGCGACGGCGTCGAGGGCGTCCTGGATCCGCGCCACCTCGGCCTTCCGGCGCGCCTTCGTCAGCTCCCGGCGGCGCTCGAGGTCGGGATGGCGCAGCTCGTCGTCGGATGGCTCCTCGGCCACCGCCTCGGCCACGACCTCCGCGCGCAGTGCGGCGAAGCGCTCGCGGATGGCCGCGTCGGACATCGCCTCGAGCTCCGGCTCAAGCTCGTTCGCGGCATCGACGTTCGGCTGGATCCGCTTCAGCTCGCGATCGTTGGAGTCGACGAAGCGGGACAGGAAGCCGAGCATGGCCGGGAAAGTCTAGCCGAGGAGCCGCCCGCGGCCGCCGCCGGGCGCCCGCGTCAGCCGACGAACGACCAGAACCCGGTCCCGTAGCCCACGACGAGCACGATGAACGTCAGCAGCGCCAGCGCCACGAAGAACGCGACGGAGCGTGCGGCCGAGGTCGGCGCCATCTCGACGTTCCGCAGCTCGGGCAGGCGACCGCCGCGCAGGGACGCTCCCCAGCGCGACGAACGGAGTCCCGTCCGCCAATCGATCGGCGCCTCGGTGGTGGGTCTCGGTTCGAGGCCGCCCTCGCCGTCGGGCCGGTGGAGCTGGAGCGTCATCGGTCGCCGGTCGGGATGGCCGGTGCGACGGCGGCGGGCTGCGGCTCGGCGGCCGCTTCTCGCGTGTCGAGCGTGCGCTCGACCCCCTCGCCCCAGAACGTCATCTCCTGGACGAGCGGCAGCTCGCTGCTGAACAGCGCGCCGACCGACTCGCCGCGATGGATCCGCTTGATCGCCTCGCCGACGAGCGGCGCCACGGACAGCGTCGTGATCTTCGCCAGCCGCTTGGCGGCGGGTAGCGGCACCGAGTCGGTGAGGACGACCTCGAGCAGCGAACTCTCGCGGATGCGGTCCACCGCCGGGTCGGACAGCACGCCGTGGGTGGCGCAGGCGTAGATCTCGTGGACGCCCTCGCGCTCGAGGGCGCGGACGGTCTCCATCAGTGTGCCGGCCGTGTCGATCTCGTCGTCGACGATGATCGCCCGGCGCCCGCGGACCTCGCCGATGACGTTCATCAGCTCGGCCCGGTCGAGGTTCCCGACGCGGCGCTTCTCGATGATCGCGAGCGGCGCCTCGAGCAGCTCGGCGAAGGCCCGGGCGCGCTTCGCGAAGCCGAGGTCGGTGACGACGACCAGGTCCGCCAGACGCTTGTGGCGGAAGTAGTTGGACAGCAGGTGGACGGCCGTCAGCTCGTCCACCGGGATGTTGAAGAAGCCCTGGATCTGGCCCTGGTGGAGGTCCAGGGTGAGGACCCGATCGGCGCCGGCCACCGAGATCATGTCGGCCACCAGGCGGGCGGTGATCGGCACCCGCGGCTGATCCTTCTTGTCCGAGCGCCCGTAGGCGTAGAACGGGATGACCGCGGTGATCCGCCCCGCGCTCGCGCGCTTGAACGCGTCGATCATGATCAGCAGCTCCATGATCGACTGGTTGACGGGGTGGCAGGTCGGCTGGACGACGAAGACGTCCTTCTCGCGGACGTTGTCGAGGATCTTGACGAAGATGTTCTCGTTGGCGAACTGGAAGACCTCGGCTCGCCCCGCCTCGACGCCCAGGTAGCGGCAGATCTTCCGGGCCAGGTCCGGGTTGGCGTTGCCGTGATAGATCTCGATCTGATCGGCGTACACGGCGATCTCCCGTCCGCCCCGCCGGCTCAGCGCCGCCTCACCCGGCACTCCCGTCAGGGGCGCCATTGTCGCCGGTCCCGCGCGCCTCTGCCAAGCCCGGTCGGAAAGCCGAGATGCCGACCACCCGATCCCCTTCGTTGAGGCGCATGACGATGACCCCGCGAGCGCTCGAGGAATAACGGTTGATCGTGTTCGTCTGGGTCCGCACGACCTGGCCGCCGGCCGAGATGAGGAGCAGCTCCTCGTCGGCCTCGGTCACCTGCTGGACGGCTGCCACGACACCGGTCTTGCGGCCCTCGAGCGCGATGAGCCGAACACCCTGGCCACCGCGGTGCTTGCGCCGGAACTCGGACAGCCGGACGCGCTTGCCGTAGCCGGTCTCGGTCAGGACGAGCAGGTCCGCGTCCGGCTGCACGACGCTCATCGAGACGACCGCGTCCCCCTCGCGCTTCAGGAGGCGGATCCCGATGACGCCGGCCGCCTCGCGACCCATCGCCCGGACCTCCGCCTCCGAGAAGCGGGCGAGCATGCCCTGGGCGGTCGCGATGATGACGTCGTCGCCGCCCGTCGAGACGTCCACCCAGGCGAGCTCGTCGCGCTCGTCGAGCGTGATCGCCCGGATGCCCGTCGAGCGCACCCGTTCGAACTGCTCCAGCGGCGACTTCTTGACGATGCCGTTGCGGGTCGCCAGGACGAGGTACGTGCCGCCCTCGAAGTCGGGCAGGCAGATCGTCGCCATCGGCACCTCGCCGGACTCGACCTGGACGCCCGGCAGGTTGATGATCGGCAGTCCCTTCGCCTGGCGCGTCGTGTCCGGCATGGCGTGGACCTTGGCCGAGAAGACGCGGCCGCGGTTCGTGAAGAACAGCGCCCAGTCGTGGGTGTTCGCGACGAGCAGGTGCTCGACGGCGTCCTCCTCGCGGGTGACGTGGCCGATGATGCCCTTGCCGCCGCGATGCTGGCGGCGGTAGGTGGCCACCGGCTGGCGCTTGATGTAGCCGCGCCGGCTGATCGTCACCACGACGTCCTCGTCGGCGATGAGGTCGTCGTCGGTGAGCTCGCGGCTGGCGTCGTCGGCGACGCGCGTGCGGCGCTCCCCGGCGAAGCGGCGCTTCAGCTCGGTCAGCTCGTCCTTGATGATGCCGAGCACCCGGGCCGGGCTCGCCAGGATGTCTTCGAGCTCGGCGATGAGCTGGATGACCTCGAGGTACTCGTCCTCGATCTTCTTGCGCTCGAGCGCCGCGAGACGGGCGAGCCGCATGTCCAGGATCGCCTGGGCCTGCCGCTCCGACAGCTCGAAGCGGACCTGGAGGTTCGTCCGGGCGACGTCCGTGTCGGCCGACTCGCGGATCGTCTTGATGACCGCGTCGAGGTTGTCGAGCGCCTTCTTGAGGCCCTCGAGGATATGGGCCCGGTCGCGCGCTTTCGCGAGGTCGAACTCGGTGCGCCGCCGGACGATCTCGCGGCGGTGGTCGACATGGTGCTGCAGCACCGATTTCAGGGGCAGCGTCTGCGGCTGGCCGTCGACCAGCGCCAGCATGTTCATGTTGAACGCCGCCTGCATCGGCGTGTGCTTGAACAGGTTGTTCAGCACCTTGTGCGGGTTCGCGTCGCGCTTCAGCTCGACGTAGATCCGCATCCCGTCGCGGTCCGACTCGTCGCGCAGGTCGGCGATGCCATCGATGCGCTTGTCCTTGACGAGCTCGGCGATCTTCTCGATCAGACTCGCCTTGTTCACCTGGTAGGGCAGCTCGGTGACGATGATCGCCATCCGGTCACCGCGGACCTCCTCGAAGGCGACCTGCGCCCGCATGACGACCCGGCCGCGGCCGTGGGCGTACATGTGGCGGATCGCGTCGATCGTCTCCTGCTCGCCGGTGATCGCGTTGCGGACGCGCTCGAAGCGGAAGATCGTGCCGCCGGTCGGGAAGTCCGGGCCGGTCACGTGGTGGCACAGGTCGTCGGACGTGATGTCGGGGTCATCGATGAGGGCGACGGTGGCATCGACGATCTCGCCGAGGTGGTGCGGCGGGATGTTCGTCGCCATACCGACCGCGATGCCCGACGAGCCATTGACGAGCAGGTTCGGCAGGCGCGCCGGCAGGACGGACGGCTCGCGCTGCGTGCCGTCGTAGTTGTCGACCTCGTCGACGGTCTCCTTGTCGATGTCGGCCAGCATCTCCGCAGAGATCGGCGTCAGCCGTGCCTCGGTGTAGCGCATCGCGGCCGCCGCATCGCCGTCGACCGAGCCGAAGTTGCCTTGGCCGTCGATGAGCGGGTAGCGCATCGAGAAGTCCTGGGCGAGACGGACGAGGGCGTCGTACAGGGCGACGTCGCCGTGGGGGTGGTACTTGCCCATCACCTCGCCGACGATCGCGGCGCACTTGCGGAAGGCGCTGCCGGCCGAGAGTCCCATCTCTCCCATCGTGTAGAGGATCCGGCGGTGGACCGGCTTGAGCCCGTCGCGCACATCGGGTAGCGCCCGCGCGACGATCACGCTCATCGCGTAGTCGAGGTACGAGGTCTTCATCTCGTCCTCGATGCGGACCGCTCGGATTTCGCCGAAGTCGTCGGTCACGGCGTGGCGCTCCCTGGGCGCGTCATGTCAGCGGCGGCTCGGGCATCGACCGGCCGAGACCCATCGCGGCGAAGCGGGCGGACACCGCCGCGGCTCGTGAGGTGGACGGGCCGCCCGGGCTGCGGCGGATCCCGCCGAGGCGGCGGCGGATCGCCGTCGCGGTGCCTGGGTCGAGCTTTGCGAGCGCGTCGCGGATGACCCACGCCCGGTGGCCGTCCCGGGTCCTCGCCGCGACGTCGGTCTCGGCCGTCAGCGCGGCGGCGGTCGCGGGCGGATCGACCAGCGTCATCGATCGGTAGCCCCACGACAATGCCTTCTGGACGTCCGGGACGGCATCGCCGATGAGTTCGCCGAGGAGCGGAAGACCTCGCTCCGCGATCTCAGGCTGGCGCCCCGCGCCGCGGTCCTCGAACGGCAACGTCGCGATCGTGGAGCCGACCAGCCGGCGCTCCCATCGGCTCGGCGACAGCGTCAGCTGCTCGAGCTCCGCCCAGCGGTACGCCTCGCGGAGGATGCCGTGCCCGACGACGTAGGCGAGCGTGTCCACGGTGATCCAGTCCCGGGCCTCACGCGCCGCTCGCCGGATGATCTGCCAGGAGCGCTCGGGGTCCGCGTCGATCGTCCGCCTCAGGAGGCCGAAGGCGAACCAGCGCGCCTCCAGTTGCGGTTCGTGGAGCAGCCGATCGGCGACGAACAGCAGGGCGCTGGCCCGGTCGCGGCGGGTCGACGCCCGGAACCCGCGGGCCACGGCCCGAAGGAGCGGTGAGCGGACGCCGTGGAGCGCACCGATGCCGGGCGCGACGCGACGCTGACCGGCGAGGTACGCCGGATCGGCGAGCTCAGCCAGCGTATCGGCGAGCCGTCGGGCGAACTCCTCCGGATCGGGGACCGCTTCCGCGAGGGATCGACCGAGGCGCTCGGCCCGCCTGAGGTGGGCGTCCACGAACGCGACCGCATGAAGGGTCGCGGCGCTCGTCGCCGGGCGCGCGGCAGATTGGTCCCGCGCGGCGGCACCGTGCGCGCCGGCACCGTGCGCGCCGGCACCGGGCGCGTCGGCGACCGGATCGATCCCGGCGGATGAGGGGCCGGTCGACATCACCCGTCCACGCGTCCTGACAGATCGACAGGTCCGAGCCGGTAGCGCGCGGCCAGCTCTGCCCGCCGCTCCTCGGTCGCGGCGACGAACGTGGAGGCCGCGGAAGCATAGACGGTGCCGCGGGCAGGATCGACGATGCGACCAGCGGTCTCGTGGATCCGGCGGCGCGAGAGCGTGACCCGTCCTTCTGCGCGGATCACGACGCCGACAGGCACGGGTCGCTTGAACTCGATCGCCATCTTGGCGGTGACGCCCCAGCCGCCGCGTGCGATGACCGCCCACGCCTGGACCTCGTCGAGGATCGTCGCGAGGATCCCGCCGTGGGCGAGGCCGTCCCAGCCCTCGAATCGTGAGTCGAGGACGAGCTCCGTCCAGCAGCCGTTCTCGTCGCCGTGGAGCGCGAGCTTAAGACCGTGTTCGTTGAGCTCACCACACGCGAAGCAGTGATGGGGCGCGAGCTCGAAGCGCCGGCCGCCGACGAGGACGCCGGTGCGAGCGGCACGAGCCTCG
>Ga0247727_10004705_pt1 | contig 28678 bp, 24 predicted proteins | sample WisWelCaveWW1625_FD_202498 | JGI IMG/M metagenome (GOLD analysis project Ga0247727, IMG submission 202498) | Biofilm microbial communities from Wishing Well Cave, Virginia, United States - WW16-25 | ecosystem: Environmental > Aquatic > Deep subsurface > Groundwater > Cave microbial mat | place...
GCAGGGATGAGCCGGCCGCGGCGGCAAGTGAGTACCCGAATCCCTGCCAATATAAAAATGTTCCAGCGAATAACCCAAGCGCCGCGCCGAACACGCTGGTGGGGAACAGGATGAGGCGATGCTCAAGGTCAATCACGATGATGACCCCGAAATAAATTAGTACGATGAGGCTGAGGGGCAGACCAAGCGCTTTGGACGGGACCAGCCAAAAGTACGCGAAAGAGGCGGTGGTCAAAATCAGGACGAGCCATGTCCGCAGGCTTCTTTGTCTGCCGCATTGTTTGCACGCGCGCAGAGTCAAATAATCCATCCATGAAAATGGAGTCTGGCAATGAAGGCACACGGGTCCGCTAAAGCGCCGCGTGTGCGGCAAAACATCCGACACGTAGTTGATGAAGAGACCGCCCGCCAAGCCAAGTAAAATTGGGATAAGAAGAGTAAGATCCATCGCTGTCATTATAGTCCAGGACAACGGCAAAAAATGCCTGTAACAGCGTGTAAGTGTATTGTAATGTGCTTGCCGAAGGGGGCATTCTGCCTTACAATCCCGCTCGCCTCAATTCCCCTTTGAACGAAGCGAGCGGGACAATCTCGGCGAAATTCCCTGGAGATGAAAATGGAAAAATTTGTCATTGAGGGCGGGGTTCCGATCAAAGGGGACCTGATTCCCGCAGGAAACAAAAATGCCGCTCTGCCTTTGGTTGCCGCGTGTTTACTCACGGATGAGCCTGTGATCTTGCGCAACCTCCCCAGAATTCAGGATGTGCGCGTCATGCGGCAATTGATCGAAAGCCTGGGAGCCGTGGTCGAAGATTTGGATTCCACTTCGTGGCGCATCACTGCGCGGGACCTGCGGCCTGCTGATTTGAACCCAGACCTTTCGCGTCTCATCCGCGCCTCTATTCTGGCGGCTGGACCCATGGCGGCGCGTGCCGGAGAGTTTAAACTGCCGCCGCCGGGCGGAGACGTGATTGGCCGCCGCAGACTTGATACGCACATCCTGGCGTTGCGCGCGCTCGGCGCGGATGTTGTCTATGACCGCGGTTTTACTTTTAAGTCAAACGGTTTACGCGGCGCGAATATTTTGATGGATGAAGCCAGCGTGACCGCGACGGAAAACGCGATCATGGCGGCGGTGACGGCGAGAGGCGATACTGTCATCCACAACGCCGCATCAGAACCGCATGTGCAGGAATTGTGCCATTTCCTGAATGTGCTCGGCGCGAAAATCGAAGAGATCGGCTCGAACACCCTTCATATTCATGGCGTGCATAAACTTCATGGCGGCGAATTTACGATCGGACCGGATTATCTCGAGGTGATCAGTTTCGTCGGCGCGGCGGCGGTGACGCGCGGCAGTGTGCGCATAAAAAACGCCGGTGTGAAGAATTTGACGATGATCGCGCATGTCTTTGAACGAATGGGGGTGAGGTGGCAGGTGGAGGGAGATGATTTGATCGTGCCTGAGAATCAGGAATTAACGATCACCCCGGATCTGGACGGTGCGATCCCTGAAATAAAAACGAATGTGTGGCCCGCCTTTCCAACGGATTTGATCAGTATTGCGATTACGGTTGCAACGCAGGCGACCGGTTCGATCATGATCCACGATTGGATGTTTTCAGGCAGAATGTATTTCACCGATAAACTGGTGGGGATGGGCGCGAAGATCATTTTGTGCGACCCGTATCGTTGCCTGATTCAGGGCCCGAATCAACTGTATGGCGAAAATTTGGAAAGCCCCGATATTCGTGCAGGGATGTCCATGTTGTTAGCGGCGCTTGCCGCGAAGGGGAAGTCCACGATTCGGAATGTCAGCCAGATCGAGCGGGGATATGAGAATGTAGACGAAAAGTTACGGACGTTGGGAGCGAATATCGAGAGGGTCGAAGAATAAAAAAACCTAACTAAATTGAAACTCTACCATTTTCCTGACGCTGATACAATGGGTTACAGCAGACCTCTTGTGAAAGTGCGCTAGAGAGCGCACTTCTACACAAAAAATAATAATTCTGTGTAGCGGACGTTCTCTAACGTCCGCCTTTGCAAACTACGCATTCGACTTATGCAAGTGGTCTGGTAAAGAAATCGCAAAACGTGTCGTCTTGAAAGTGGAAAGAAATCACGAGTGAGGAATTCAGATACAGTATGTCTTCAAATGGAAATGCAAAGCACGTAAAAGTTTTGGTATTAGGTTCGGGTCCTACCGGCTATTCCGCCGCGTTGTATGCCGCGCGCGCGGAACTTCAACCGGTGGTGCTGACCGGGATGCAGTTGGGTGGTCAAGCCGCGTTGACGTACACCATCGAAAATTATCCGGGCTTCCCCGAGGGGGTCGGCGGCGCACAGTTGGGTGAGTTGTTCCAGAAGCAGGCGGAACACTTCGGCGCGGTGACTGAGTTCGCATCGGCAAATTCGGTGGATTTATCTAAGCGCCCTTTCAAAGTAGAAGCCGATGGCGGCGATTATCTTGCAGATACGCTTATCGTTGGCACAGGTGCAAGCCCAAATCAGCTTGGCATTCCGCGCGAGGTAGAGTTGACCGGACGCGGCGTTTCCTATTGTGCCACCTGCGATGGATGGTTCTTCAAAGATAAAAAGGTTGTGGTCGTGGGCGGTGGGGATAGTGCGCTGGAGGAAGGTTTATTCATCACGCGCTACGCGTCGTCTGTGACGGTTATCCATCGCCGCGAGGAATTTCGCGCAAGCCCCATTTTGCAACACCGCGCGAAAGAACATCCGAAAGTGGACTTTATTCTCAATACGGTCGTGACAGGGGTCATTGGCACAGATAAGATGGAAGCGTTGAAACTCAAGAACGTCAAAACCGGTGATGAGACGATCTATGAAGCCGATGGCTTATTCATCTTCATTGGTCATACGCCAAACACGGAACTGTTCAAAGGTCAGTTGGAGATGAGCGACCTGGGTTACATCAAGGTCAACGACAAAATGGAAACAAATGTGCCGGGTGTCTTTGCCGCGGGGGAGGCGGCGGATCCGCATTTCAGGCAGGTGGTCACGTCCGCGGGGATGGGCGCGGCGGCGGCTATTCAGGCGACTCGTTTCCTCGAAGCCGAATCAGCATGAGGCTTGGAATGAAGCGAACAGGACTTTCGTTTTTTGGAAGTCCTGTTTTTTTTGTCAACTTTTTTTATCAAGACATCGGAAGCCTGTTGAAAATGAAATTTTCGGATAAAATAGTTTTCATCACTGTTTTGGAGGAACCATGAATAAAGTTTCGATCATCGGCGCGGGCATGACCGGCGCAACGACGGCGCACTGGCTTGCCGAACGTGAGTTTGCCGATCTTGTGCTGGTGGATGTTGTGGAGGGAATGCCGCAGGGCAAGGGGCTGGACATGCTGGAGGCGATGCCGATCATCGGCAAGGATGTTTCCATTGTTGGCGCGAATGATTATGCCGCGACAAAAAAATCTGACATCGTGATCATTACCGCAGGGATCGCACGCAAACCCGGCATGAGCCGTGATGATTTGTTGAAAACAAATTCTGAAATTGTCGGTACTGCCGCTGTTGAAACGCTCAAACATTCACCGGATGCGATTTTTATTATTTTAACGAACCCTCTCGATACGATGGCGTATCTTGCGATGAAGAAAACGGGTTTGCCGCGCGAGCGTGTGATCGGGCAGGCAGGTGTTCTGGACTCCGCTCGTATGCGCGCGTTTATCGCGCTGGAAACCGGCGTGAGTGTGGAGAATATTGATTGCTATGTGTTGGGCGGGCACGGCGATGACATGGTGCCGCTCACGCGTCATTCGAACATTGCGGGGATCCCGTTAAATGAATATCTCCCAGCTGACAGGTTGAATGCCATCATCGAACGCACGCGCAAGGGCGGCGCTGAGGTCATCAATTTGTTGAAGACAGGCTCCGCGTACTATGCTCCGGCCGCGGCTTGTGCGCAAATGGCGGAAGCCATCCTTAAAAACAAGAATTTGATCGTCCCTTGTGCCGCGTACATGAACGGCGAATATGGGTTGAAAGATATGTATTTTGGCGTGCCAGTTCAATTAGGACGAAATGGTTTGGAAAAGATCATTGAATATAAATTAGACGCTGACGAAAAAGCGATGTTTGATAAATCCGCCGCGGCTGTGAAAGAAACTCACGATGCGCTGAAAAAAATAGTAAGTATCTAACGTCATTGTGAGTTCAAAGGCATCTTTGCCACTGATTTCACGGATTAGCACGAATTTTTAAAAAACCAATCCGCGAAAATCCGTGTAATTCGTGGCTAAGTTCTTGTTTCTTTCGCTTTGAACAGGCTCTCGCTCTCTGTGGGTTTACTCGCAATGACAAATTGGCAACATATTTTGGAGGAACAATGATCCTGCACGAAAAAATAGAAGCGCAACTGCCGGGCTGGCGTGAACGGGTTCGCATCCTTGCCAAGGAACATGCCGATGTTGTCGTGGACACGGTCACGATTGGCGAAGTCGTTGGCGGGATGCGCGACATCAAAGGCTTGTGGACGGATATTTCATCCGTTGACCCTGGCGAAGGGATTCGATTCCGCGGCTTGTCTGTTGCTGAGACGTTAAAGGCTTTGCCCAAAGTCCGCGGCGGAAAGATGCCGATGGTGGGCGGGCTATATTATTTGTTGATGGTGGGCGATGTCCCAACGAAAGAACAGGCGCTGGAAGTGGAAGCAGAATGGGCAAAACGCGCTGACCTGCCTGATTATGTTTGCAAGATGCTGAGAGCCATGCCGAAAGAGACTCATCCGATGACTCTCCTTTCACAGGCTGTGCTGGCTTTGCAAAACGGTTCTGTGTTCATGCAGAGATATCACGAGATAAAGAAGAACGCGTATTGGGAAGCCGCGCTCGAAGACAGCCTGAGCCTGACTGCGAAACTGCCGCTCATCGCCGCTTATATTTACCGCCTAAAATTTTTTGGCGAAACCAAGAAACCGAAATACAACCCCAGGCAGGATTACGGTGCGAACTTTGCGCGCATGATGAAGGTCTCGGATAAAAAGGGATACGCCGAACTCGCCCGACTCTACTTCATCATCCACTCTGACCACGAATCCGGGAACGCCTCGGCTCATGCCATGCATTTGGCTGGTTCAACACTCTCGGACGCTTTCTACGCCTTTTCCGCTTCGCTGAATGCACTAGCAGGTCCCTTGCACGGATTGGCGAATCAAGAAAGCCTCGCCTGGTTACTGGACGTTCGCAAGAAGTTCAATGGGGTTCCCTCGCGCGACGAGTTGTACAAGTTTGCCTGGGATACGCTCAATACCGGTCATGTCATCCCCGGCTATGGACATGGTGTGTTGCGTGTCATTGACCCGCGTTTTGTGACTCAATTGGAGTTTGCGAAGAAAAACTTCCCCGATGACGAGTTATTGCGACTGGCAGAATTAACTCTTGATGTCGTGCCATCTGTGTTGAAAGAGCAGGGGAAAGCCAAAAGCCCCGCTCCCAATGTTGACGCGATCAGTGGCACGTTACAGTATTACTATGGCATACGCGAATTTGATTTTTACACCGTTCTGTTCGGTGTCGGACGCGCATTGGGCGTGACAGCCAATTATGTGTGGGCGCGTGCATTGGGGCAACCGATCGAACGACCGAAGTCGCTCACAACCAAAATGCTCGAAGAATTCGCGGCAAAGCCGGCGCAACCAGCATAGTTTTGATTTAATAGGACTTACGCAAAACCCAAAAAGAATCCGCTAATCTCCGCGAATTCTCGCTAATCCCTCAAAAATTCGTGGAGATTGGCGTAGAGTAGCGGACAAAAAAATCATTTTGCGTAAGTCCAATTTAAGTAGCTCACCTTACGCACCCTCGCTCAAAGGCGATCTACCCTGAAGGGTATGATATGTGACCGCCTTGTTTTGCAGGTTACACCGCAGGGTCACATATCATCCCCGAATGGGGAGACCCTGCGGGAGCATGAATTGCGTGAGGTGAGTCAGGTAAAATCATTTCTTCTCGTGCTTATTGGCGGGACCAAACTTTTCCAATTTAACGATGCGCGCCTTGTCTCGTACTCTCCACGGGACGATTTGCTTCGCATGTTCCTTGTTATCCGTTTCGATGATTGCCCAACCGCAATGCACCCCGTCGTGACAGCCCCATTCGAAATGATGCAGGTAGCCCGCCGCGTGGATTTCCTTGATGATCGCATCGCAATCGCCAGCATCGTGTGATGATTCGACAAGATAACGGTCCATAACAAATCTCCTTCTTGAGTTAGTGTAGTGACGACTTCAGTCGTCTTTTCAGGCAAGGAGCGACTAAAGTCGCCACTACGCAGTTAGGAAATTATATACCCTTCGCTCATTCGCTTTCAAGAGCCATTCCTTTGGCGAGTGGCTAAAGAGGTGAGTAAAAAAACCTCTTAGCCACAGAGAACACTGAGCCCATTGAGAAAAAATCTCTTAAATCTCTGTGGGCTCTGTGGCTAAACACACTCAATTCGCCACTCCCTTACTTTGCCCCAACGCTTCGATAAGGAATGTGTACTCAAACACAACTTCCTTCATATAATCATAGCGCCCAGATGAACCGGCGTGACCGGCATGGAAATTTGTTCTCAGTAAAAGCAGGTTATCGTCAGTTTTGCATTCGCGCAATTTTGCCGCAAACTTGGCAGGCTCCCAATATGGCACACGCGGATCATTGAGTCCGCCTGTGAGAAGAAGGTTCGGATATTCCGTTTCGCGGATGTTGTCGTACGGGGAATAGGACAGCATATAGTCATAATGTTCTTTGAACTTAGCAGGGTTGCCCCATTCATTGTATTCGAGCGTCGTCAATGGGATGGTGGGGTCGCTGATCGAGCTGATCGCATCCACAAAAGGGACCTTGGCGATCACCGCTTTGAATAGTTCAGGTCGCATGGTCATGCAGGTGGTGACGAGCAACCCGCCTGCGGAAACGCCATAGACGGCAAGTTTTTCCTTCGATGTAAAACCTTGTTGGATGAGATGCTCTGCGCAAGCAATAAAGTCGGTGAACGAGTTTTTCTTGTTGAGCATCTTCCCATTATCGTACCAATCGCGGCCCATGTCTGAGCCGCCGCGAACGTGTCCGACGGCGAACACAAACCCACGGTCCAGGAGGCTGAGGCGGAAAGGTGTAAACTCCGCATCCAGATTTGCTCCGTATGCCCCGTATCCATGTAAGAGAGTCGGGTTGCTTCCATCCAATTTGAGATTCTTTTTGTAGGCAATCGAGATCGGGATTTGCGTTCCATCCGAAGCGGTAGCGAAGATGCGTTCGATGACGAAATCCGATTTGTTATACGCGCCAGATTTATCTTCTTTTCTTAGTTCCCATTTGCCGGTGTCCATGTGATAGTCAATGATCGAGTAGGGCGTGATGAGGGACGAATATTTGAAACGCAGGATGTTTGTATCGAATACAGAATTAGCTTCAAGTTCAAAATAATATGCGGGTTCAGGGAATATGACGTATTTGACATCGCTCACCCCATCCGCCGCGCTGATGCGTATCTGTTTCAAGCCGTCCCTGCGTTCATATAGCACAAGATGATCTTGGAAGGCATCCAGGCCTTCGATCATCACATCTTCGCGATGAGGAATGATCTCCTGCCATTGATCCTTGTTTGAATTTGCAACCGGCGCTTTCATCAGTTTGAAATTATTTGCGCCTTCGTTCGTTGCGATGAAAAAAGTTTCGTTGTGATGCGTTGCAACATATTCAACGCCATGCACGCGCGGCGAAATAACAATCAACTCGCCGTCGGGTCGGTCTGCGGGTAAAAATCGTACTTCAGTCGTGAGCGTGCTGTGATGATCTGTGAAAATAAATGCGTCGTCGCGCGATTTATAAAAATATAAATAAAAACTATCATCTTCTTCGTGAAAGATCAACTTGTCTTGCAAAATATCCGTGCCGATTTTGTGACGGAACAGTTTGTACGGTCGTTGCGCCGTATCAACCGTCGCATAAAAAATCGTTTCGCTGTCATTAGCCCACTCCAGCTCGGTATGGGCATACACACTGCCCGATGTGTTGGGGATCTCTTCAGGGTAATACGTATCGTTCGTTAAATCCTTGATGCGTACCGTGTACACTTCATTGCCGCCGAAATCCACTGCATACGCGAGTTTGTTTCCATCCGGGCTGACGGTAAAACCGCTGACACTGCAAAAGACTTTTCCTTCGGCTAACATATTTTGATCGAGCAAAATTTGTTCAGGACTTTCCAGCGAATCTTTTTTACGACAAAAAATGGGATATTGTTTTCCCTCTCCCGTGCGGACGTAATACCAATACCCGCCTCTTTTCTCAGGGACAGTTGAATCGGTTTCCTGAATCCTTCCCTTCATCTCGGAGAACAGGTCCTCTTGCAGGGTTTTGGTGTGACCCATCACCTCATCCAGATAATCCATCTGCGCCGTGAGATAGTTCATCACCTGCGGGTCTTCGCGATATCGAAGCCAGAAATAATCGTCCACACGCGTTTCGCCGTGTTGGGTAATTTTGTGCGGTCTCTTGGGTGCGATGGGGAAGGATGATGGCATGATGTTCTCTCAAAAGTTGTTTGGCTTGAAATTTGGGTGGTTGGCATTATATCCGCAAAGCGAAAAACTGCGATTTTCAAATACGCAATTCTAATTTCAATAATAAACCGCTTGCGAAAGGCCCTTTGCCACAGTCCCATGCTGGGATGATAAGAACACAGAGAAAATGAGTTTTTCTCAAAAGTCTCTGTGCGCTCTGTGGCTCGCAATCGCTTACTTATGCCAGAGGTCAAATATTATTTGATACGATAACTCGTGGCGTATTTCTTGTGATACACAGAAATCCACACCGCGTCGCTTTGGTTTCCGCCGAGGCAGATCACATAGTTTCCCACCTCTCCCAAATAAAACGAAACGTGTGCCCAGCCGTCGTCCCATAGAAATGTGGTTACACAGCCTCTGCGCGGCGCGGGAGCCGCCACGCCCCATTTCGTCCACGGGTGGACAAGCGCGGAATTTGCGGATGGCACTTTGGCTTTTTCGATGCACCAATTCACGAACGACGCGCACCAGTCGGTTTCATCCGGCAGGTAGGAATATTTTTGCGCGAGGTCGGTGCTCTTGTGATACTCCACGATGCGTGGATTGTTTTTCGAGCCGCGAATTTCGCGTACGCCGAACTCCTCGAACGCGAGGGGAAGCCAGGGAAATTCCTCGTCGCTTTGCGGCATGGCAACCGCGCCGAGTGATGCAAGGCGTTCGACCGGGTACCAGCCTGTCTCTCCGTAGGAGTTGTTGCAATGTTTCCATTTTCCGTCTGCCGAAATTTCATCCACGTAGACAACTCGGTTGAATTTCAAATCAGCCAGAGGCGGATGTTCCTCGCCGGGTCCCGTGCGCATCGGGAGCGAATCCGTCAATGCGCGGTGGAATCCTTTGAGGGGATAATCTTCAGGGGCGGCAACCGCCTCCGGGCGTTCGAGCAGATACTTTCGAGGAACACCAGCCAACATTGCTTTGGTTCGTTTTAATCCTCATCCATTTCCAATCCGGTGTGGCGCTGAGATATGTGACCATATCGCCGCGCATGAGTTTCCCTTCGATGGCATACGTTGTTCCGGGACCGGAACGGATATTCAGCGTGTCTGTCGTGACGATCATCAGGACGTCCGCCGAGTTCACGGGAGGAGGCGCCGGAACCTTTACCAAATATTTCAGCGATACCCAGCCGCTGATCGCGTTCGCTTTTCGGATCTGCGCCCACTGTGCCTCCGGTGAAATAGCCAACCCTTCGACCGCTTCGCCTCTGTTCAGCCAGCCGATCACTGCGTAGTTCAGCCCGGGTCCGTGGCGCACGTTCAACGTCCCGGTATTGACGCGGTACAACGTCTGCGCCTGGGGAGGAGGCGTGATTTCGATCAGTTCAAGATACGCTCGATGGCACCAGCCCGATTTGTTGTCGCCAGTGGTGATATGAAGCCAGTCGTTTTTAATTTCATCGCCCTGCACGATGTCGTTTCTATACAGCGCCCCGACGGCTGGAAAGGTTGTTCCAGGTCCCGAGCGAAGCCATAACGATGTCGCGGTAATTCGGCATACGGGATACCTCCGTCCTGTATCATCCTGGCGCTGTGAGCGCCGAGTGCACTTCAAAAAATGGGAAAAGCGATTATTTGACGACCGTTCGCACGATATCGCTTTTGCAGTTGATTTCCGAATCGATGCAGACGTCGAGACTGCCGCGATAATCACCCTCGGTTAGCGCGCGGGCTTTGAACACGATGGTGAGAGTTTCGCCGGGCGTTACAGCCCTGCGGAAATAGTAAGTCTGGAAGGTTTCGCCGCCGCCTAAATCATCGTATTGACGGGTTTCTGTGTAGGGAGGTGTCGTTTCTTCAACAAGGAATCCAGTTAGATAATTCATGCTGAAATCAATGCTGTTCAATTCGAGGGTCACAGCCGTGGTGTTTGTGATGGTCACTTCAATTTCAAAACTTTCCCCGGCGTTGATCTCGATTGGGACATTCAACGTGATGCTGACGTTATCAGGGGATTGCGAGCCCAGCCAGACCAGGCCCCCAACGCCCGAAAACGTCAGGACCAGCACGCAGACGAGAACGACAATGCATCCGCCTGCGACCCACCAGATGGTTTTATTTCCACTGCTCGATTTGGTTGTTTCCATTGCATTTTCTCCTTATGTGATCAAGGTGCTCTGCTCGATATTTTCCATGCGCCCGTACAAAATTTCCTCGTTGATCTCCAAACTGTTGATCAGACTCAAGGCAAGGATGACCCCATCGCCGATGATCTCGCCTTCGATCTCGCCGTATTCGATCTCAAGGATGATGTTATCCGCGCGCATGTCGTTTGCCGCGCCTTTCGGGTCCTGCCATGTGCCAGCCGCACTCAGTTCGGTGGTTGCCTTCATAAAATCAAGCGCATCCGATTTCATGCGCGGCACTGTGAGAGTGAGGAGTTCCCGTTGAATCCGATCAAAAGAGGTGTTTGTGCTTTCGTCGCCAAAGAGCAAGCCATACAACACATCCTTTGCGTGACCGAGTAAGTCATTGCCCTGTTCTGTGCGGAATTTTTCGGTGATCAAGCCCCTGCCTTTTGGAGGGGCATTCTTTTTCAAATAGCCATCGCGCGCCAATCGGAACCGGTCATGCCCCTTGTATTGGCGGAGGAATTTATTCAGTTTTGCGCGATCCAGTTTCAGGGATTTGACACGCTTCGCCCGTTCGGCGCGCCGGAGGGTTTCTTCCTCCTTGAAATGTTTGCGATCCATTTCTTCGAGACTGTGCGCGTCCAAAGTTAGGCGGACGATCTGCTCGATCAGCCATTCTTTATCCTGATTCGCCAGGAATGTACGTAGATTCTTCTCAAAGCGCGGCACCAAATCTTTGTTGATCTCTCGGACGATGGATTCAATCGTAGGCATACCGTCTCCTTGTTTTTGGTAATTTTACCCCCTCCGTCCCGCTTCGCGGAGACACCTCCCCCAAATCCACAAGAAAAATGAAAAATAATTAGGCAAAGATATCTATGTGGATTTGGGGGAGGGCAGGGAGGGGGTAAAATTCCCTCATGTCCAAGCGACGCATCTTCACTCGTCGAAGTAACCCGCGCGGCTTTCGTTTGCCGATTGGTTTGATTCTGGTCGTCATCACCATCGGGCTGTGTATTTTAATTCCAGTTAACCAGATCAATCTTTCGACGATCACTTTCTCCGATAACACACTGCCGCCTCCGCCCGCCACGTTTACCCTCCCTCCGCCGCCGACCAAACAGAATATCGGGCGCATCATCTTCACCTGCACGCGTGAGGACTTTAACCAGTTGTGTCTGGTCAATGCCGACGGAACAGGCTACCAACAAATCACGAAGGTGGAGGCGCATAATTATTATCCAGTGTATTCACCGAAGGCGGGGTCCATCGTCTATGCCTCCAATCAAAATGGGGGCGCGTTCGATCTCTTCCTATTTGTCTTTGAAGGCTCGCGCTTGATCCGGTTGACAAATTTCATCGGCAACGTCGTCTCCCCAAGTTTCTCGCCCGATGGGACAAAAATCCTTTTTGCGAACCGCGCGGGCGAGGGACCAACATCTTTGTGGACTGTTGAAAACACTGGCGAAAATGCAGATTTGCTGTACGCTGGTCCGAACACGATTGTCGCCGCGGACTGGTCGCCGGATGGAACGACGATCGCTTTCGCCATGACAGTTGACCAGCCCGGGACTTATGAGGTTTTCCTGATGGGGGCAGATGCTTCGAATGTGCGGCAATTAACACGCGGCTTGGGAGGAATCGGTGGTAGCCTAGATTGGTCGCCCGATGGGAAATCTCTACTGATCCACGCGGGTCCGCAAGGCGATAAGGACATCTTCCGCATTGATGTGGAATCACAGACCGCCGCGCAACTCACCGATGGCGGCAACAACGCCGCTTCGTCTTATTCCCCCGATGGTCAATGGATCGCGTTCAACTCGTTGCGCAATAACGATCAGGCTGATATATTTATCATGCGTGCGGATGGATCCAGTATGCGCCAGGTGACAGATAACCCCGAACCCGACTGGCAACCGCAATGGGAGCCTTAGCCACTCGCGCAGTACGGCTCAAGCCGCCATCCTCGGCGGCGAGGACGCCGCCGAGAGCAAAGTGAAGTTATTCAAAGGTGTTTATATGAAACAACTGGTCATCATTATTGTTATCATCTCATTGCTCGCGGGTTGCACCGCGTTACCGATCTCTTTTCCATTTTTTGGAACGCCAACTTCCACGAGTTCATCTGCCCTCACACCAACACCATTTGGATTACCCGCCACCTTTACACCAGACTTGTTCGCGATCAACACCGCGCAACCGACGACGACTCCGCCAACCGGTACGCCGAATGTTACGAACACACCCTTCCCTACGTTTACGAAGACGACCCGGCCGACGATTACTTTGGAGCCATTGGATGTGACCTTATTTACACCCTCTGCCAATTTGTTCATTGCTGTGCAACGATCCACAAACCAGCTTGTGTGGGGATATAACTGTGACGGCGCCCGCTCGATCAAATTTATCACGACAATAAACAAACCGAAGCGGTTGAAGTATGTACTCCTATTTATACGCCTGCAGGACAAATATAGCGGACGCAATACGGACTGGGGTGCCGGAGCGATCATGAATGATAACGACCAGGGCGTATATTTCTATACGCTCTCTCTGGACCAGATCGCAGATTACAAATCGTTTGAGGATGCCTGGCTGCAATATCAATTTGTTGGTTCCACCATCGGGCTGACCGTGCTGGGTCGTTCTGTGGTTTCCCGAAGCGATATATCGTTGACTCATTGCACCGTGTTTAATCGTTAGACTTCTTGGAAAAGTGCGCTAGAGAGCGCACTCCTACACAAAACAATATTTGTGTAGCGGACGTTCTCTAACGTCCGCCTTCCGCAATTAAATAACTTGATATTTGCAAGAGATTAATTTATCCCAAAGGACTCTTTATGAAAAAGACCCTGCCAATCCTTCTTGTTATTTTCCTTCTGAGCGGGTGTTCGGGTTTATCTCCCATCATTGAGCTTGTCATTTCTCCCACACCTATACCGCAGGATACACTCACGCCACAACCGACCGTCACGTTGATTCCCACGCGTGATCTGTTTGCAACTCTAACACCCACGCCGATCACATCCACGCCCACCGAAACGCCGTTCGTCCCCGACCAACCCGCAAATGCCACGGCTTCCCCGGTGGCAACCCTGGCTCCGCCCTCAACACTCCAGGGCGAGACATTTTTCACCCCCGTAAACACTGGATTTTTAACCGTGCTGATCTCCGGCGGTGTTATTTATTGGAACACAGGTCCCTGCTCGCCGCGCAGTTTAATCGTCACCGCGTTTGTTGGCGATTTGATCCACACCGATAAAGTATATTTGTTTATGCGCGCGCGTGAAAAATCAGATACCATGCTGTTAGGGGATTGGAGCTCAGGCGAGATGATCCAGGATGACAATGGATCATTCAGTTACACGGTCACTGCCCTGAGTATCAGGAAATATATCCATTTTAGGAACGCATGGATTGAATACCAGCTTGTCTCCTTCGATGAAAATTTGAAAGAGCTGGCGCGCACACAAATTTATGACCGATCCATGTCTCTCATCCTGTGCGGACCGTAGATACACTTCGTGACTTTTCCTCCAGACCTCATCACGCTTCTTCGCGGGACTTTGAACCTGGTCGCGCTTACAGGAGCCGGAGTCTCACAAGAAAGCGGGCTCCGTACCTTCCGCGATTCTCAGATGGGTTTATGGGCGCAATACAAACCGGAAGACTTAGCCTCCCCTCAAGCATTTGCCCGCGACCCCAAACTTGTCTGGGATTGGTACGCATGGCGGCGCGAAGCCATCAAAGGAGTGAGACCCAACGCCGGGCATTACGCGCTGGTTGAAATCGAAAAGCAAATTCCAAAATTCACTCTCATCACCCAAAACGTGGATAGCTTGCATCGTATGGCAGGGAATCAATCCGTGCTGGAGTTGCACGGTAACATTCAACGCGTGCGATGTTCTGAGTGCTACACGTTTACTGAAACATGGGGAGACGATTCAGAATCGGTTCCGCGCTGTAAAAAATGTGACGGCTTGCTCCGTCCGGATGTCGTCTGGTTTGGCGAGGCACTGCCGCGCGATCAGCTTGAAGCCGCAGTCAATGCCGCGCGAACGTGTGAGGTCTTCCTTTCGATTGGCACATCCGGTGTTGTCCAGCCCGCCGCGTCATTGGCTCATGCCGCACGCAATCGCGGCGCAGTCGTCGTCGAGATCAATGCCGAGCCGACACCATTAACACCAAAAGTACATTTTGCCCTTCACGGAAAATCTGGCGAGATATTGCCCGCGCTTGTGAAGGCAGTGTGGGGAAATTGACTCAGGGAGTTCGCAATTCGAAATTATCGAAGGCAATGATCGCCTGACGATTTTCGCTGTGGACTTGAAGGGCGAGCGCAACAGTCCCATTTTTGACTTTATCGTTGGAAGCCTCTCCCACCCGCCTGCCATTGATGAGGAAAATGAAATGCGATCCCTGGGCGATGACTGTCAGGCGATTTATCTTGTCCGGCAGTATGGCTGTCGTTTTTGTCCAGGTAATCAGGTCTGACCATCCGCCATTGAAATGCAGTGCAACAATAAAACTTCCCCTGTCTATGCCGAAATAGTAAAAATCATTTTTCGCGTTTCTCCGAAAAGCCAACCCATAGTCCGATCCATCGAAATCATCCAACCGTTCGGCATCTGTCGCGAGATAAAAGTCGCTTACGTTCTTTGTGATTGGGAATAGCCAGCTAACAAATGCCTTTTTCGATGTGACATCCCATTGATATTTGCCTCCCTCAATCGTTCGTATGATTGTTGCGTATTCGTCATCGTCAACGCCTGTCCGCCAGTGACTGGACTCTTTGTCGAAAGAATCTGAGAACACAATCTCCCAGCGCTCGCTTGCGTCGGCGGCAATTGTTTCCACTGCCTGCGCGGTGTTTGTGAGTATGACGACTCGTTGGGTAGCGGTCATGTTAGGTGTTCGCGTGGCGGTCGCTGGGAATAGTTTGGCAATAAGCGGCGGCGTGGCGGGCTGAAAGAAGATATACGAAAGGATCGCAACGATGCAACATCCGGCTATGCCCGAGATTAATAGAATCAACCTGACGGTCTTTCCGGTGGACTCTTCTTCGTCCATAGACGAGAAAGTAGGACTCTCATCTATCCCGATGGGGGCATTACTCCATTTTGAATCTTTCTCGTCTTCGTCAAACGGATTGGAATTTTGATTATCGTCCATGTTGTACCTGTATCATTTACGCATCCCAATCGCTGAATCTCTCCGCCAGTGTGGTGATCCGTTCCCGCATCAGCACCGCGAGAATGCCAAGTACCAGCAAGGCGAGCCCGGTCACTCCGACGATCAGGACGATAGACAGGTCTCTCAACGCGCTGTATAACACCGTCACCGTGCCAAGCACGGCAAACCCGATCGGCGCAATGACGAGACTGCGCGAGCGCATCACGATCCCGTACGCAAGGATGATCATGGACTGGATGAACAGCACGAAGAAGAAACTTAATTTCTCGGTGGAGGTCATTTGAATGTAGGTTGTGCCGAGCAGGGTCAATTGCGAGACCATGCCCATGATGAACGCGCCCGTTTTACTTTTCGCGCGTACCAGCAAATAGTGCATCAGCATACCCAGCAATGCCGCGCCGATGCTAAAGTATTGCGGCTCGTCAACATTCAGTTCGCTCAACAGGGAGAAATACGAGATCAGGTACAACGCATTCGCGGGGAATGCCAGCCAGACGTTGCGGCGCGCGTACGCTTCCACTGCAAATAATGTTGCCGCAATGGCGATTGGGATCGCTTTCTCTGCACCAGCGCTTTGGAACGGTGACAGGAATGCAACAATCGTTCCCAGCCCGAGTCCGCTGAAAAGCAACATCACATCCCATTCTTTTGCTCTGTTCAAGGCTCGCATAATATAGCCAGCCGCGTAATACAGCATGGCAATCCCGATCACGGGGAATATCCACCATGGAAGATTCGCGTGTTGCAATGCGAAATAAACCGCCAGCGGCAATGCAATTGTGGATGCGTATCCGATGATAGGTTTTTTGTACAGCCATGCATACAATGCAAAGAACGGCGCGTACACTCCGAAACAAATCGCCGCTTCGACGGATGGACTCATTAACAAGACGAATACATTGAGTACGGCAATTCCTCCGCCAACGAGGCGCACAAGCGATGCCAGTTTGCGCCATTTGAATGTTTTCTCGAAGATCACATCCCCGCCCAGCCACACCAGGCTCAACGCAAGCAGGATGTATGAAAATTCATTGACGTTGAAATCAGATAGGATGAGGAATGCCGCGATGCTGAACAGGATGTGGACAGCCGCTTCAAACCATCCATTACGGGTTGATACGGTTTCGAGGAGGAATACCAAGCCGACAATTAACGCGTACCAGCCTCCCGTTGGCTCAAGGAGGAGTAACGCGATCAACGACACCAAACTTCCCAGCCCAAGCCCGCTAAAGCGGAACATCTCAGACCAGGGCGCAGTCCGCTTGCGAATGAGGAAGCCTGCAAAGTAATATGCCAATGCCATGCCCGTAAAGATGGGCAACCACGTTTCGATGCTGAAGTAATCGAGCGCGTAGAACATCGTCACCGCGGCGCTGGCAGTGGAGAGGTATCCAAGCAGGGGCATTTTGTAGATCAACGCGTAAGCGGCGAAAAAAGCCGCGTAGACGGCGAAACAGATCGCGGCTGAGAGGGAAGCGATGCCTGTGACGAGGATCGCCCCGACCGCGGCAACAGTCAACGCGCCACATGCCAGCCAGGTGACGAAATAGAGTATCCGTTCTTTGAATGTGAGTTTGAGAATCGAGTCGCTCACCAGCCAGACAAGGCTTACGCCAAATACATAATAAGCAATCTCCTGCACCTTGAAATCGTTCAGGATGAGGATCAGCCCAATGCTGAGGAGGGACTCAATGAACAACTCCAAATAGCCGTTGCGGCGTGTGAACATTTCGATCACGAACAACCCGGCGATGACGAGCGCGTACCAGCCGCCGATGGGCTCCAGGACGAAGAGCGTGATGACTGAAATCAGCGCGCCAAGCCCCAGCCCGCTGATAATGAACATCGCGCCCCAGGTTTTGGTTTGATCTTTGCGTGCGAGAAAATAGCCTGCAGTGTAAAAAAGAATGGCAAGCACAGTGAGCGCTGGCATCCAGAGATCAAGTTTATAAGTTGTGAGTGCAAATACAACACACAATGTTGTGGATGCAGTAGCAAGATAACCAATGAGCGGCTGTTTGAATCTCAATGCGTATGCCGCGAACAACAAAGCATACACGCCGAGGTTGATCGCCTTTTCGCCGGAAACAGAACTCTGCGTTTCAATTAGAAGCAGGAAGAACAGATTGAAACTTGTGACCAATGCTCCGTATGCAACGAGGACCCAGTTCCACGAACGCGCGAATGTCAGTGGTTGCTTGAAGAATAATTCTGGAATGAGGAGAAGCAGGCTGGCGATCAACAACTGAAAGCCAAAGTACACCGTTGTCCCTTGCAGGAAGGGGAGGGTAAAGAACGTGAAGTACGCGCAAAACCCGGCGAAGAGGGCAGTCATCCACACGTACCAGCGAGCACGCAAGGCATGGACAATGGTGTAGATAATGCCCGTGAGAAGCAACGCACCGAAGCCGAAGTAGATGTTTTCTATAAAGCCCCAGAGGATGGAAACAAAGAACAAGGGGAGAGATAGGGCGAGCAAGGGGTAGTGATATTTCTTTGCAACCTCATATTTAATTTGTTGGGCAACTTCGCTGAGGATGCCGATCAGCGCGCCCCAGAAGCCGAAGCCCGCGATCATAGCGGGAGGCTCCGCTTTGAAGGCGGAGAGGAACAGCCAGGGGACGAGGAAGAGCGACGCGACAGCCGTCCACGGGAAGACGAAGAATGGGATGAGGAGGTCGCTTGCGGCGTAGAAAGAGGCGGCGAAGAGCCACGTCAGCGTTTGTGCGATCCATTGTCCCGCAGTCGCAGTTTCAAAAAGATTTGTGGTGATCCCGTATACAGAGCCAAGCAGGGTTATGCCTTGCAGTCCTTGAATGAGGAAGAAAAGCGGGAGCGCGAACTTTTGGTCTTTCCATTTTTTGAGAACGTAAACGGCAAACAAGCCAACTAAACATGCAATGCCCATCGCGAGGACGGTTCCATCGAAGGATGATTCAAGGGCATTCCCAAACCAAAGGATGCTGATTGTGAAGGCAGTGAATGAGGCAATACTGAATAACCTTGATTCATAGAACCACGTGCCGCCCGCCCAAATAATCGCCACGACCATGTAGATGGCAAACCAATACCAATTCGTAATTTGCGGGCTTAGGTTAATCGTGTCTGCAACGACAACCGCATCAATGGGAAGTAGGAAGGAAAATATGATGGCGAAAGCGAAACTGGGTTGCGGTAAGCGTTTTTTGAAAATCACCGAGCCAGCGCCAAAGGCAAGCGTGGCGATGAGCAAAGTGGGCAGTCGCGCGGCTTCCACCAGCGCGGCGAGGATCGCCGCCGAGGCAATGACGAAGAACGCGCCGAGATACAGGTAAATGCGGATGCTGAATTCACTCAGCAGGGTTTGCATCAGGCTGGGACGCGGCGCGGCGGGTTTGGACGGCGAAACAAGTTTCGGTTGTCCTGGTTGTGGAACAGACTCAACTGGAGTAGTGACAACGGGTTGAATTGGTTTTACTTCCACCTGTTGCATCTCGGGTGTTTTGGCAGGCACACCAGGCTTGGTGTCGAAATCGTAACGCCGCCGGATGACCTCCGCTTGACGCTTCTCGATCAGCCCATCTTTAAGCCAGCCCTCGGTCTCACGCAGAATCAGTTTCCGATCATCTTTGGGAATGGAAGAAAGTTTCGACGCCACGAACTGGCTGGTTTTTAGGTGTAGCGCGGAAAGAGCCATTTCCTGCACTTCATCTTGCGCGTTGAGCGCCAACTCCTCGAGTCGGTTAAGAATCGCTTCACTGGAGAAGGTTATCTTTCCGAGTTCATTGAGCGCGGCAATTTGACGCGCCTCCACCTTGCTCTGCAAGTCGCCCAAGATGCTGTTTAATACTTCCTGCACTATTTTGTCTGGCATGGAAATCTCCTTTCCCTCAAATAATCAAACCCGCACGGGTGATTATCGTTATGGGAATTTCCCCCATCTTGCCATGACTTATCTGCCAAAGCCAGATACAAAACTGCCAAAAACCGCCAGGTTTAAAAAAACGCTCTGGGCGGGTCTCAGACCCGCCCAGAGCGTTTACTTCAACACAACTCCGCTTTGTGCCGGGACTGTGAACTTTAACTTTCCGTCACCGGATATTTCGGATGCCTCCCCGAATACCGGCTTCGGACTCTTCTTCGCTTCATTTGTGACTTCAACCTGCTGAGGCGATTCTGACACGTTCAACGCCACGATAAACGTCTTCCCCTCGAACGAACGCGAGAAGGCATAGACTCCGTTTGCCGACCAAAGTCGTTTGAAATCGCCGCGCCGCATCGCAGGATTCTTCGTTCGCAACGCAATTACTTCTTTTGCATAACCCAGCAAACCCTTGTTCCATTTGTTTTCATCCCACGGAAAAGACTTGCGGCAGAAGGGATCATGTTCGCCATCCACTCCGATTTCGTCGCCGTAATAAATGCACGGCGCGCCGGGATAGGTGAACATAAACAACCATGCCAGTTTGAGCGACGCTGTATCTCCGCTTACGCAGGAGAGAAAGCGCGGCGTATCGTGGCTGTCGAGTAAATTCAACTGCGAGTATGTGATGTCGCGTTTATACAAGCCCAGGTTGTGGTCAATGCGATTGGCAAACTCATGCGCGTCAATCGCTTGTTGAATGCCATGATAGTTGGCTTGCTGGTGCAGTACTTTCAAATCGAGATGTTTGCCAGCGAAGAATGCCAGGGCGGGCTTGGTGACATCGTAATTCATGATCGCATCGAATTGGTCGCCCTGCAGCCAGCGTTGCGACTCGTGCCAGATCTCCGCGACGATATATGCTTCGGGATTGATCTTTCGTACGCGCTTGCGAAATTCCTGCCAGAATGAGTCGTCGTCAATTTCCTCTGCCACATCCAGCCGCCAGCCGTCCGCGCCGAATTTGATCCAATGCTCGGCAACGTCAAACAGGAACTCGCGCGCGGCAGGTGAGTTCGTGTTGAACTTTGGCAGGGCAGGGAGGTTCCACCAGCCGCGGTAGCCGATGGCAGTGAGGCTATCTTCGTGATGCAGGAGTTTTTGTTCGTGTGGGCTTGGGTACGCGCCCCAATGTTTTTTGCCGTTCAACCGTTCCTCATCGAAGAAGAACCAGTCCTTGTAGGGCGAGCCGTTCCCGTTTTCGAGCACGTGATGGAATTGCCAGAAGCCGCGTGAGGCGTGGTTGAATACGCCATCGAGAATCACGCGCATATTTTTCTTGTGTGCCTTCTCGAGCAAATACATGAAGGCTTTATTCCCTCCGAGCAATTCGTCCACGTTGTAATAGTCAAAGGCGTGATAACGGTGATTCGAAGCAGAGGCAAATATTGGGTTAAGGTAAAGAGCCGTGATTCCCAAATCCTTGAGGTAATCGAGTCGTTCAGCCACGCCGTACAAGTCACCGCCCTTGAATCCATGCGGGGTGGGGGGTGAGTCCCAAGACTCGAATGTCAGCCTGTCGTTTGGGTTGTGCGCGCTTCGCGCAAAGCGGTCGGGGAAGATTTGATAGAAGATTGCATCTTGAACCCAGTTTGGTGTTGTGATCATTGATAACCTCGTTGTGAAATAAAGCAGGACAAGATGACATCTTGTCCTGCTAACTTGATTTTACTTCAATTTGTTTGCGAGAGTTTTTATTCAAACAGGGAAGGAGCCTACCGAATCACCTGTTCACTCGCGCCGTCGAAGATGTGGATGTTATCCATGTCAAACGCCACGGATGCCTGTTGGCCTACGCGCAGTTTCGAGCGCGGGTCGACGCGGGCGACGAATGTATCCTTCCCGCTCATCAGGTAGAGGAAGATTTCGTTGCCCATCAATTCCGTCACATCCACTTTGACGTTAACCTTCTCGGAATCGATGTTCGTCGGCACGAATTCAGCGTCGTGGATATTTTCAGGGCGGATGCCGAAGATCACATCCTTGCCGGCAAAACCCTCATAGGGCTTCGACCTGGATGCAGGGATTGCCACAGTGAAATCGCCGGTCACCACAAGCAGTTTGCCGTTCTCGTTGCGCAGTTTGCCCTGGAAGAAATTCATGGCGGGCGAACCGATGAATCCAGCCACGAAAAGATTATTGGGATGGTCGTACAGATTTTGCGGTGTATCGAGTTGTTGAAGCACGCCCTTGTTGATGACGGCGATGCGAGTCGCCATGGTCATCGCTTCAGTTTGATCGTGGGTTACATAAATGAACGTGGTCTGCAATCGCTGGTGCAGTTTGCTGATCTCGGCGCGCATTTGCACACGTAGTTTTGCATCGAGATTCGAGAGCGGCTCATCAAACAGAAAAACTTTTGGCTCGCGCACAATGGCGCGACCTACAGCCACGCGTTGTCGTTGACCGCCGGAAAGTTGACGCGGCTTTCGTTGCAGAAAATCCTGAATGCCAAGAATATCCGCCGCTTCATTTACGCGCCGTTTGATCTCATCCTTCGGCAGTTTGCGGAGTTTCAAGCCGAACGCCATGTTGTCGTACACTGAGAGATGCGGGTACAACGCGTAAGACTGGAAGACCATGGCAATGTCGCGGTCTTTCGGCGCCACATCGTTCACCACGCGGTCCGCAATCTTGATCTCGCCCGAGGTGATATCCTCAAGCCCAGCCAGCGCGCGCAGGGCTGTCGTCTTACCACAGCCAGACGGTCCAACAAGCACAAGAAACTCTTTGTCCGCAACCTGAATGTTCAGGTTGTTGACAGCGGTCACGTCGCCAAATTTTTTGACGACATTTTCAAATGATACACTTGCCATGGGTCTTTCCTCCGTTTCGTGAAAGTATAGTGACCGGATTATACTCCCGAATTTTTTGTGGATGACCCTTCGACTTCCACTTCGTCAAGCTCAGTGTCCGCTCAGGGCGAGCCCGCTTCGCGCCTGGTGGTTGAGTAGGACGAAAGTCCGTATCGAAACCTAGCCGATTCCCTTCGATCAAACCCAGGGCAAGCCTGTTTCAATTTTCTGACGCGTTGCCCTCACATCCGATTCACCAGCCACACCCCAACAAGGATAACTGCGCCTCCGATTAACGATGCAATCGTGATTGACTCTGCCAATACAAAAAACGCGACCACTATGGCAACCAGCGGCTCGATATAAAGGAAGACTCCCGTCCCTGCGGTGGTGAGGGCTTGCAACGCGTCATACCACCAGAGATATGCCAGCCCCGAGCAAAAGACACCGAGAAACGTAATGCCAATCCAGCCATCCAATGACAGCGCAGGGATTTCCGCATAATATCCACCTGAGACAAATAATACAGATGTAAATAGACAGCCAAAAGCCATCATATAAAAGACAAACAAGCTTGCAGAATACGTCTTCAGCCCGCGCCGCGAGAGAACCGAGACAATCGTCCAGTTCACTGCGCTCGCCAGTACTAGCGCGTCTCCCGGCGCGCCAAACGTCCCGATGGAAATGGAGGCGATGTTCCCATCCGCGACGACAACCAGCACACCGAAAAATGCCAGCAGGATCCCGAAACTCCTACTCCAATCAAGTTTTTCCTTCAAGACCAGCCAGCCAAGCAAAGCCATGAATACAGGTGTGGTTGCCACGATCCATGCCGTAGTGCCGGCTTCTGAAGTCTTCAACGCGTTCGATTGAAGCCATTGATGAAAGGTGATTCCCAAAAAACCGAGCAGGGCAAAATATCCCCATTCATTTTTGTTCGGAAGTGAAAACTGTTTTCGCATGGCAACTGAAAATCCCAGCACGATGATGCCCATCGAAAACCGCATCCACACGATGGTGATGGGGGAAACATCCTGTAGCGCCACCTTAGTGGCGATGAACGATGCGCCCCAAACCGTCGCGGCAGAAAAGGCTTCAAGGTACGGCAGTGTTTTCGATGTAGACATGAGAATCTCCGCAGGCAGGGTTGGTCTATTATAAATCCATGCTTCCCCGACAATTGGATACGGTCCAAGAAATACTTTTACCCCGAATGCGGCGATTACACCCAAACCCTGCGCTGGAAATTTGTGGATGAGTTGGTGAAGGGGAATATTTCAGTTGGCTGAATCACGAATATCGAATAACTAACAACGTGTATAATTCCCCCTCGGAGGCACTTTCATGGAAATTACCTGGTACGGACATTCCTGTTTTCGTCTCACTGAGCGCAATATGGCGACAGTGGTGACGGACCCTTTCGACAACAAATCCATCGGCTATTCCGCGCTCAAGCTCAAATCTGACATTGTCACCGTGAGTCACGACGCGCCCGGGCACAACAACACGGACGCGGTCAAAGGCATCTCTCACGTGATTGACGGCGCGGGCGAATTCGAGATCGGCGGGGTCTTTGTCACCGGCGTGCAATCAGATGGCGGCGGAACGGGTAATAAGAAAAGTAAAGACAGCGCACGCAACACAATTTATGTGTTCGATTACGATGGCATCACCGTTGCGCACCTCGGCGACTTGAAGCAAACCCCAGCCCAATCCGAGATCGAATCGCTTGGCACCATTAATGTTGCGCTTGTTCCGGTGGGCGGCGGCGGGGGGTTGAACGCGGCAAAAGCGGCTGAGATCATCAGCCTCATCGAGCCAAACATCGTCATCCCCATGCACTACTCGACAGATGCTGTCAAGGTCACCCTCGACTCGCTGAACAAATTCATCAAAGAGATGGGGCTGTCGAAGCCTGAGAGTCAGCCGTCCCTGAAGGTGACGCGCAGTAGTCTTCCCGATGAAACGCACGTCGTCGTGTTGGATTATCAAACCAGTTAAAGTGTAGCGCGCGTTCTCTACGCGGGCGCGGCGATAGGATAAAATGGCTGTCAAAGTTTTAATGACCTGGGATATTGCCGGTGAACGCGATCAGGAATATTTCGAGTTCATCATCGGCGAATTCATCCCAGGTGTGCAAAGGCTCGGACTGCAACCCGCAGAGGCGTGGGCAACGATTTACGGATCGTACCCGCAAATACAAGTTGGGTTGCTTGCCTCTGATATTTCTCAAGCGCGGAACATTCTCGATTCGGGCGACTGGAGTTTGCTGCGCGACCGGCTGGATCAATACGTCAAAAATTTTTCATACAAAGTTGTGCCTGCCCGTAACGGGTTTCAGTTCTAGTCCATCACACGGAGCAACGCTCCGTGTTTTTTTAATCAATGCGAAAATCCCACGCGTGGTTTTTTTATCTTTGTGCAACAGAAGGTGTGATATCCCTCGTCACGCTCTTTTTGATTCCGTCCGAAGGCGGGAGCATTTCACTTGCGCGCCTCGCTCTGATCGCAATCATCATCATCTTAATTGGTTTATGGATTGTTCTCGGACTTCGCCCTCCGCAAAGACTGGATCAATTTGCCCGTCCCGTTTTCATCACGACATCAGCGCTTCTTTCTTTGACTTTTGGTCTGCTCCTGTTTCTCTTGCGTTATCTCAACCCCGAGCGATTCCTGCCGCTCTTCGAGCGATTGAGTCCATTGTTGTGGTATTTGTTTATCCTTTCGATTCAATTCACCTTTTTCCTCCTCTTCCTCAAAAACGGATTCCATCGCGAATCACTCCAGCAAAATAAGAATATTTACACAGCTTCCATCACTGCCTTCTGCCTCCTGCTTTTGGCTTTTCTCTTTGTCTCCCTCACAAAACTAGGCATCACACAAGACTCTGCATATTGGGGCGAACCCGGCGTCGCGATTCTCGGCTGGCAATTTGTAATGGCAATTCTCGTCGGTGCGGCATTCCTCATTTACCAATTCTCTAATTCTCCAATCTCCAGTCTCCAATCTCTAATTTTCCCTCTCTCCATCTACCTCACCGCTTCCGCCCTCTGGCTCAGTGTGCCAATTGACTCCCTGCGCAACAGTTTCTACGCGCCTATCACACCGCCTTACACAACGCCTTTTCCATATTCTGATGCAGGCTACTACGATTACCTCTCCCAATCCCTGCTCATCGGCACGGACTATCTCAGTGGCATCCCTCCGCGTCCATTGTATGTGACGTTTCTCGCCGCGCTTCATTTTCTCTTTGGTCAGGATTACGTCAAGATCATCGCCGCACAGACTCTTGTGCTTGCGCTCTTTCCGGTTGCGTTATATTTGCTTGGGGCTAAACTTCATTCACGCGCGGCTGGCATAACCATCGCCTTCTTCGCCATCTTCCGTGAATTGACCACATTGTGGATTTCATCCAACACGCGCACAGCCAGCACCAAGATGTTCGTTACCGATTTTACAACTGCCATGGGAGTTGCATTAACATGTCTCGTCGCTGTTTGGTGGCTGGAGCGGCGGGATACAAAATCCACGTTGATCGCAGGCGGCGCATTTGGAATCTTGCTTTTGTTGCGGACTCAATCATTAATTATTCTTCCCGTTTTATTTATCCTGGCGTTCTTCGTTTACCAAAAACGTATTAAAGAGTGGGTGATTGCTGGTATCACCTTTGGCTTGGTTATGGCGCTGACAATCGCTCCGTGGCTGATTCACAACTACACGGTTACTGGCAAAATCGCCTTCGACGACCCCGCGCAGATGGCGGTGATTTATTCCCAATACTCTTTCAGCGAAAATTTAGACATCAGCCAGTTCGACTTTGAATCAGAAAGCCTCGGCAGTCGCCTGCTCACCTTCACGCTCGCAAACCCCGGCTACGTTGGCGGATTCATTGCCAATCATTTTCTCAACACTCAAATTGGCGGCTTGCTGGCATTGCCATTGATCGAACAGTTTGATGGATTGCTCGCGCCTGTCAATCTCTATTGGATCGAGTGGAGTGGAACTCTCACCTGGTACAACCTTGTGCTAATCATTTTTTATCTTGCCATCATCGCGATAGGAATCGGCGCGTCGTGGAATCGTTTGAAATGGATAGGTTTGATTCCCCTTGCATTCAACGTCGGTTATGCCCTCGCGAATGGCATCGCCCGTTTTTCTTCGTGGCGATATAACCTGCCAGTGGATTGGGTTGCCTATTTTTATTTCGGCATTGGCGCAATCGAAATTCTCACATGGGTTTCCCTTCTCTTTGGTGGAGGAATCTTTGGAGTTAGGGAGCTTGCTTCCGACAACACGAACAGGAAACTGTTCGACTCCAAAATCTGGAAACATGCCTGGGTCGTCGCCGCGTTCGTACTCGTCGGCACGTCCCCATGGATGGCAAAGGGACTCGCACAGCCGCGTTACACAACAACAGATGAAGAGTTGAAAGAGCGAGTCGTCGCCCAGAGTTCGGCAGTGGCTGAATTTTTATCCCACCCTAATTCTCAACTCCTCGAAGGCAGGTTGCTCTACCCGCGCTTCTTTCGGCGCGATGACGGAATTTTCTCCGCGCATCCGTGGGCGATTTATCAGGTGCGCGACTTTTCACGACTTGGCTTTCTTGTTCTTAATGACCAAGCCGCGAGTATCGTCTTCCCCGCGAACAAACCGCTGGCGTTACCTCATGGGGCAGATGTTATCGTGCTTGGATGCACGCGCGAAGATTTTGTTGAAGCGCGCTGGATTTTCTTCCCCGAATCGAACGAAACATTTGAAAGCGGATCATTAACCGAGCCTTGCTCCCCCTAACATGCCCCGCATCGCCCCTCGACTATTAACCTGGTACAACAAAAATAAACGGACTCTCCCCTGGCGCGGACACCCGGATCCCTACGCTGTTTGGGTCTCCGAGATCATGCTCCAGCAAACGCGCGTGGAGACGGTGATCCCCTATTTTGAAAAGTGGATGAAATTGTTTCCGAACGTGCGCGCGTTGGCGCGCGCCTCTGAGCGGGATGTGTTGAACGCGTGGGAGGGGCTTGGCTATTACAGCCGTGCAAGAAACTTCCACAAAGCCGCAAAGATTGTCGTTGAAAAATATGGTGGGAAACTTCCGCGCGATCTCGATGAATTGCTAAAACTTCCGGGCATTGGTCGTTACACCGTAGGCGCTCTTGCTTCGATTGTATTCGGCATGGACGAACCCGCGCTCGATGGCAACCTGAAACGCGTCTATGCGCGATTATTTGATGTGAGTGAACCCGTCGATTCAACGGAGGGCGAAAAGATTTTGTGGAAACTCGCAAGAGAGAATTTACCCAAAGGACAAGCCGCTGACTTCAACCAGGCACTGATGGATTTGGGCGCGATGATCTGCCTGCCGAAAAATCCGCGTTGTTTGATCTGCCCCCTGATGAAAATATGCAGGGCGCGAGCGAATGGGACACAGAATTTTCGTCCCGTAAAAAAGCCGAAGAAAGTTGTGCCGCATTACATACACGCGGCGTCGGTGATTGTGAAGAAGGGGAGGGTATTGCTGGCACAACGTCCCTCAGATGGATTGCTCGGTGGGATGTGGGAATTCCCGAATGGGCGCGTAGATCAGAATCCTGCTGGGGGGTTGGGAAAGGTTCTTAAGTCAGAATACAGCCTCCGGGTTCGGATGAAGCGGAATGCCCGCCCGTTTGCAATCGTCGAGCATACATATTCACATTTTAAAGTGACAGTCCATGCGTTTCGGTGCGAGTTGGTGTCAATGCCGAAACGCGGAAGTTGTAAGTGGGTCTTATTGAATGAAATAGGTAGATTCCCCATGGGGAAGATTGACCGGCAAATTTCAGCTTCGGTCATCGCGGAATTGCCAATTAAGTGAGGGTTGATATAAAATTGCCTGACTGTTGACCGCCTGGTCAAATAGGTAGAACATGAAGATATCATCGCGTTCCAAACAAAGTTCAAATAAGGTTTTTCAGAATCCAGTTGTTTTGGTGGCTCTGGTTATAGGCATTGTTGGGATTGCCACCGCAATGGATTCCATCCTGACCCCGACGAGAATATCAACGCCAAGCGTGACTCCAGGTGTAACAGCCACAATCGCGCCGACCAATAGTCCAACACCCGTGTTTTCGAGTTCTTGCGGGGGGACGGTCGTGCAACTAAGCGGTG
>Ga0247727_10004706_pt1 | contig 28674 bp, 33 predicted proteins | sample WisWelCaveWW1625_FD_202498 | JGI IMG/M metagenome (GOLD analysis project Ga0247727, IMG submission 202498) | Biofilm microbial communities from Wishing Well Cave, Virginia, United States - WW16-25 | ecosystem: Environmental > Aquatic > Deep subsurface > Groundwater > Cave microbial mat | place...
AGTGCACGTGCTTGTGATGGACACAGACTTAACTCCCAACGGCGGACCCACTACTGCATCGCGTCAAACGTACGTCACTGGCAATGCTTCACGTTATGCGGCGAAAACTTTACGCGATGCAATTACAGCTACGATAGCTGAGAAATATGATGTGAAGCCCGAGCAAATAAGATTTGAGAATGGCATCGTCCACGCCAACGGACATTCGATGACCTATGCCGAAGTTGCCAAAGAGATGAAGTCCATGGGACAGCATCCGCGTGCCCTGTACGAATACGAAGCGCCGAAGACTCAACCGCTCGGGACAGGTGGCGATATGCATTTTGCTTTTTCATTTGGAGTCCAAGCCGCCGAGGTGGAAGTCAACAAACTGACAGGTGAAGTGCGCGTGCTGAAAGTCATCTCTGCCAACGATGTGGGCATGGCGGTCAACCCGCTTGGCTTGCAGGGACAGGTCGAAGGCGGCGTGATGATGGGACTTGGCAACGCCCTCACCGAAGAATTCATCATGGACAACGGCTACGTGGTCACAGACCATCTCGCACGCTATCGCATCCCTGGCATTATGCTCACGCCTGAGATTACATCCATCATTGTTGAACATCCCACCGCGGAAGGTCCCTACGGTGCGAAGGGAGTGGGGGAGATATGTAGCATCCCAACCACGCCTGCGATTACGAACGCGATTTATAACGCGGTCGGTGTGAGAGTTGATAAGTTGCCTGTGGATCAGGAGATGATTGCAAGGGAGATTTGGGAGAGGGAGGGGAAGTAGAAAGTGGAAAGTAGGAAAAGGACTCTCAAGGTTTCAAGCCTGAGAGTCCTTTTTGGGTCATGGCCTGACAGGTCTGCTTTGATATCAAGTAAAATCAATCCACTCACAAACTCAGGAGAGGAATTCCATGTCTAAAATCTTTACCCGTATGTTCCGGGTGCGTTGGGGCGAACTCGATCCCAGCGGTACTGTCAGCCCCGCGAATTATCTGCGTTATCTCATCGAAACCGCCTGGGATTGGGGCGTTGCGGCAGGTATGGACTCAAACTATAGCCAAGCCCCGGATGTGTTCTGGGTTATTCGCGAGACCGAGATTCGTTTCCTGCATCCGTTGCGACACAACGACACGTTCGACTTATCCATTTGGCTGGTTAACTGGCAGAGGGTACGCGGCACGCGCTGTTTTGAACTCACACACAAAGATAGCGGCGAGGTCATTGCGCAGGGTACACAACATGTTGTCTACATGGACGCGAAAACGGGGCGACCGACAAATTTGCCTGAAGAAGAAGCTGATAAATTTCGGTTTGAAAACCCGCGCGTGTTCCCGTTTGAACGCTTTCCAAAAATAGCGGCTGTGGAAAATCCGTTTGTTACACAGCGACAAGTGGAATCAATGGACTTGGATGTGTATGACCACGTCAACAACGTGATCTATGTCAATTACGCGGAAGAAGCCGCCGCACAGGATTTTTCCTCCAAAGGCTGGTCGCCTGCAAAATTGGCAGAAGCTAATCTGGTCATTGCCACACGCCGCGTGCATATTCAGTATCTATCCATCGCATCATGGGGAGAAACGCTGAACATTTCCACACATCCGCTTCAAGTCAAAGAAACGGGCGGCTCACGCTATGTCAGCATTACCCGTGCGGATGGTTCTCTCGTGGCTGAGTGCATCCTTGATTGGGAACTGGTTGACCGCAAAAGCGGTGAAGCGCGCCCTCTGCCTGATGAGTTGTGTTGACGGATTCGCAGGTGACAGTCACTTTTAAAGTGACTGTCACCTTTGTTGTTGAGGACTCTCAAGCTTTCAAGCCAGAGAGTCCTTTTTTGGTTAAGAGACCTGATATGCGCTATAATCACGTCAGAAGATTGAGGAACATATTATGGTAACTGCGACTGAAATCATCCCCCTGGAAACAGACGCCGATGGCGTAATCCGTGTCAGCAATACGCGCGTGACACTGGATACGGTTGTGACTGCATTTAAAGACGGCGCAACGGCAGAGGAAATTGCCCAGCAGTATCCAACTGTTCCGCTGGCGGATGTGTATTACGTCATTGGATATTACCTGCACAAGCGGGATGAAGTAGAAGTCTATTTGGGGAAACGCAAACAGGAAGCTGATGAATTGCAAAAGCAAATGGAAGCGCGTTTTAATCCGATAGGTATACGTGAACGATTGTTGGCGCGGCAAGAAAACGGGAAATAGAAGTCATGCTCCTTTTAGTGGCGGATGAAAATTTCAACAATGACATCCTACGGGGATTGTTACGGCGTAACCCGTCGTTGGATATTGTCCGAATTCAGGATGTGGGATTAACTCATGCAACCGACCCCGAAGTTTTAGAATGGGCGGCGCAGGAAAATAGAGTTCTGCTTACCCACGACCAAAACACAGTCACAAAATTCGCTTATCAGCGTGTCCTTGAAGGAAAACGAATGCCAGGAGTAATTGAAGTCAACAACTCCGTGCCGATGAGTGTTGCCATTGACGACATTCTTTTGCTGGCGGTATCAAGCAACAGCGGAGATTGGGAAAGTCAGATTATTTATTTGCCGTTGAGATAAGTTACGCATATAGATTTACATAAAAAAGGACTCGCAAGGCTTCAAGCCTGAGAGTCCTTTTTGGGTTGAGAGACCTGACATGTCTCCGCGAAAGTTTGATGGACACGCGTCTTTGTCCACGCGAGGGTTATAGTCAACGACGGCGCGGGTGAGACATGTCAGGTCTGTGTTTATATCGGGTAAAATCAATCTATGGGTAAATTCCTCGGCTATATTTGTTCGTTATGCAGAACTGAATACGCCCCTGATGAGGTGACTTACACCTGCCCCAAAGACGGTGGGAACCTGGATGTGGTGCTTGATTATGATTCCATCAAAGCAAAATATCAACCTGAGGATATTCTCTCGCGGCACGACCCGTCCCTGTGGCGCTATTTGCCGCTTCTGCCTGTACAGGTGCCGCCAGGTGACTCAACCCCGCTTCACGCCGCGGGTGGGACGCCTGTTTTTAAATTAACCTCCCTTGCTGAAAAACTTGGTTTGCAGAATCTCTGGCTGAAGGATGAATCGAAAAACCCGACAGCCTCTTTCAAAGATAGAGCCAGCGCCATCGTTGTAGCGCGGGCGCAGGAACTCAAATCTAAAATTATTGTCACCGCCTCTACAGGCAACGCGGGCGCGGCTCTCGCAGGGATGTCTGCCGCGGTGGGGCAGAAGGCGATCATCTTTGCCCCGAGGTCTGCGCCACAGGCGAAGGTGGCGCAGTTGTTGATCTTCGGTGCGAAAGTCATTCTCGTGGATGGAACCTATGACGACGCGTTTGATTTAACCGTCAAAGCCGCGAATGAGTTTGGATGGTATTGCCGCAACACGGGCTACAATCCGTTCACTGCGGAAGGCAAGAAAACCGCCGCGTTCGAGATTTGGGAATGGTGGCAGGAGGCACATGCCAATTGGCACGATGAGTTCGGCGAAGGTCTCGACCACGCGCCGCTGACAGTCTTCGTCTCTGTGGGGGATGGGAATATCATCTCTGGTATCCATAAAGGATTCAAGGACTTGCTTCAACTGGGTTGGCTTCCTCGTATGCCGCGCATCATTGGCGTGCAGGCAGAAGGCTCCGCCGCGATCTCGAACGCATTCCATGGGAACACTGAGACGATTACGCCCGTCTCTGCCAAGACGATTGCCGATTCGATTTCCGTTGACCTGCCGCGTGATGGAGTGAGAGCCGTGCGCGCGTCGAAAGAGACGGGCGGTACGTATATCACTGTATCGGATGATGAAATTTTGAACGCGATTGCGGAACTCGGCAGGGTTGGGGTCTTTGCCGAACCGGCTGGGGCGGCGGCGTATGCCGGTTTGGTAAAAGGATCAACTACCGGCGTAGTCGGAAGCGAAGACCCCATCCTGGTAATCAACACTGGCAGTGGACTCAAAGATATCCGCGCCGCGATGAGCGCGGTTGAATCTGCTCCAATCATTGAACCAACACTGGAGGCTGTGAAGAAATTGCTATGAAAAAAGATACTCAGTGGAGTCCGACGTTTCGTTATGTGGTGGGCGGTATTTATTTCGTTGCGTTTGTTGCGTTCCTTTTTTACGCGCATAACGCAATCCGAAATTTAGTGATCGCCGCGTTCGTTGCCTATCTGATCAATCCAGCGGTTGTGTATCTTACATCCAGTACAAAGATGACGCGCCGTGCGGCGGTGAATCTTGTTTACTTTTCGTCATTGATTCTGTTGGTGGGTGTGCCTGCCACTCTGGCCCCAATTTTTTATGATGAAGTGCAAATCGTTATTCAAGACCTGTTGGATATTTCAAGCCAGTTAAGCGCCACATTGATGGAGCCGGTGAAAATTGGCAGCCTGGTATTTCATTTGGAGGAATGGGGACAGAGTTTATCGCAAGTGCAGGGAGCCATGCTCACGCCTCTTCCCGAAGAGGCACTGCAATTGCTCGAAACAACATCAGTGGGATTTTTGTGGTTTCTGATCATCCTGGTGAGCGTGTATTTGTTTTTATCCGAATGGCATCGCATGCGTGAAAATTTATTTTCATTTGTGCTTCCGCCCTATCGTGCGGAGATGGAAGAGTTATACAAACGCATCCGCAGAGTGTGGATGGCATACCTGCGCGGTCAGATCGTTTTGATGATCATCGTCGGCGTTGTGTTTACCATCGTATGGCTGGTGATGGGAATCCCCGGTGCGCTGGTGCTGGGTGTGCTTGCCGGTTTGTTTACACTCGTGCCGGATGTTGGTCCGTTCATCGCGGTTACGATTGCCGCAGGCGTCGCGTTGCTTGAAGGTTCCAATTGGATTGATCTCCCCAATTTTTGGATCGCCGCAATTGTGGTCGCCACATACCTGATCCTGATCAACTTAAAAAATTTTTTCCTGCGCCCGATCATCATGGGTCGCAGTGTGCACATGAATGAAGCGCTGGTGTTCATCGTCATTTTGATCGCGACCATCCTCGAAGGAATCCTGGGCGCGTTGCTGGTCGTGCCTGTGGTTGCTTCTGTGGTCGTGATCTCCAGTTATGTGCAGCGGCGTGTGTTGGGCTTGCCTCCTTTTGAAGATGACGGAAGCAGGCAATTCGTCGCGCCGCCGGAGGCGATCAAGCCGCGTCGCAAATGGACGCGAAAAGAAAGACAGAAGCATCTGGATGAAACATCCGCCTCCGACTCGCCTGAGCCTGCCTTGCCCTCACAAGCAGACTCTCAGCCCAAGCCGAATCCTGCTCAAAAGAAAACGAAGAAATGAAAATTACCTACTCGATCATTACACCCATCTATAACGAAAAAGATAACCTGCTCGAATTATTCCGCCGCGTAAAAGAAGTGCTGGACAAAACGCGCAAACCCTGGGAACTCATCCTCGTGGACGATGGCTCCACTGACGGCTCGATAGAAATCATCCGCGAACTTGCCAAAAAGAATAAACAGATTCGCCCCGTCATCTTCGCGCGTAACTTTGGGCATCAGGTGGCAGTCACCGCCGGGCTCGATTATTCACGCGGCGACGCGGTCATCATCATTGACGCAGATTTGCAAGATCCGCCCGAACTCATACTTGAAATGGCGGAGAAGTGGAAGGAAGGGTATGAAGTCGTCTTTGCCATCCGCTCTGAACGCGAAGGAGAATCGTTCTTCAAACTGTGGACGGCATCCCTGTTCTATCGCCTCATCTATCGCATCACCGATGTAAAAATTCCGCTCGATACAGGCGACTTCCGTCTCATGGATCGCAAAGTGGTGGACGTGATGAACAAGATGCGTGAGCGTCACCGCTTCCTGCGCGGCATGTCTGCCTGGGTGGGATTCAAACAAGTGGGGATCGAATACAAACGCGCCGCCCGCGTGGCGGGCGAGACGAAATACCCGTTTCGAAAAATGTTCCGGCTCGCGATCAATGCTGTAACCGGTTTTTCATATTTCCCACTGCAAGTAGCGACGTTTTTTGGGTTTATCTCAGCGAGCGTTGCCATCGTTGCCATCCCTGTCGTTGCCCTCCTTCGCCTTACCGGTTCGCGTTTCTTTGAAGGGCAAACCACCACCTTGATCGCTGTGTTGTTTTTGGGAGGCGTGCAGTTGATCTCGCTGGGTATTCTCGGGGAATACATCGGTCGTTTGTACGATGAAGCAAAGGGGAGACCGTTGTATATTGTGAGAGAAGCGCCGGAAGATTGATTTTTGTAGGAGCAGAGCGCCGCTCCGACTTTTATTTCTGCATATACAATCACAACATGAAGCGCGCAATTTGTATTTGTGCCCTTTTTCTTTTCAGTTGCGCTTCATATACTTCCATACCCGCTTCAGGAGAGACTGATATGCCTGAACTTCGCTATCTTGCGCTTGGCGATTCATACACGATCGGCGAAAGTGTTCCCGAAAATGAGCGCTGGTCTAGCCAGCTTGCCGAGCTTGTAAAACTCTCCCCCCAGTTTGGGGGGAGCCGGAGGGGGGTGGATATAACCATCATCGCCCGCACCGGCTGGACAACTAACGAGTTGTGGGAAGGCATAAAGGCAAGGGAAATTACCCCACCCTATGATTTGGTCTCGTTGCTGATCGGGGTGAATAATCAATACCGCGGCTACGATATTGATGAGTATCGTGAAGAGTTTGTCTTTCTCTTGAATAAAGCAATCGAATATGCGGGTGGAGATGCAAACCGCGTCGTTGTTTTATCCATCCCTGATTGGGGAGTGACGCCGTTCGCCGGAAGCCGCGACAGCAAGAAAATCGCAACAGAAATCAACCTGTTCAATTCAGTGAATCGCGAAGAGTCTGAACTAGCGGGCGTGCATTACGTGGACATCACACCCATCTCACGCGAAGCGGTCAACGACTCATCGTTAATCGCTTCGGATGGATTGCACCCGTCAGGGAAGATGTATGCAGAATGGGCGAATCTCGTATTGCCAATTGCTTTAGACATCCTCAACAAATAAAACTTGTTTCCCTGTCTACTTGTTTGCTTGTCTACATATCCAAAGGAGAATCTCATGGCAAAACTAACGTACGATAAAGTGCAGGAATACCTTACAGCCCTCGTCCCGCCGCGTGAACCCGAAATGCAGGAGATGGAAAAATACGCCGAGAAGAATAACTTTCCCATCATCGGCGCGGCGTGCGGATATTATTGTTACCAACTCGCGCGCATGATCGGCGCGAAGTCCGTGTTCGAGTTGGGATCGGGCTATGGTTATTCCACAGCGTGGTTTGCGAAGGCGGTGAAGGAAAACGGAGGAGGGGTGGTGCATCACACCGTCTGGGACGAAGATCTGTCGAAACGCGCGGCAAGCCACTTGTCAAAGTTGGGAAGCGATGATGTCGTCAAATTCCATATCGCGGAAGCGGTGGAGACTCTTCGTCAAACTGGAGGTCCCTTCGATATCATCTTCAACGATATTGACAAAGAGGCATATCCAGATTCACTCCCAGTCATTAAAGGAAAACTTCGCTCAGGCGGAGTGTTGATCATTGACAACATGCTGTGGAGCGGGCGCATCTTCGACAAAAAGGATATTTCGCCAGCCACACAAGGTGTTCGTGAGTTTTCGCGGCTCATCACGAACGATAAAGATTGGATCGTCTCCCTCACCCCCATGCGGGATGGCATGATCGTGGCGTATAAGAGATAACAATTTTATATCGGTGGTTGAGTAGCCCCGCACGCGCTGAGCGGAGTGATAGCGAAGTCGAAGCGTCGCGGGACGTATCGAAACCACCACATAACAAGGAACATCATGGCTTACAACTTCGACCTCATCCCAAACCGTCGTAACCCGAACGTGTTGAACAAATGGACAATTTATCCGAAAGACGTGCTTCCCATGTGGGTGGCGGATATGGACTTTCCCGCGCCAAGACCTATTCTGGAAGAACTTCATAAAACTGTGGAACATGGTGTGCTCGGATATGAATTGCTCTCGAAGGCATTGCAGGAGACGGTTGCCGCTCGTATGAACCATTTATATGGCTGGAAAGTGAAACCCGAAGCGGTTGTGGCTACTACTGGCGTCGTCAACGAATTCCATGAAGTAAAGAACAACGTGGGAATCCCTCAAATTGACGCGCCACTTGTAAAAAGTGTGAGTGACAACGTCTTGCATTATGAGATTGACTGGGGTGTTTTCAAGAAACAGGTCAAGAAAGCGGGCATATTCCTGTTATGTAACCCTCACAACCCGCTTGGAATAAATTTTTCACGTAAAGACTTGTTACGAATGGCTGAGATTTGCATTGAAAACAATGTTTTGATCGTCTCTGATGAGATCCATTCTGAATTACTGCTTGATGATCAAAAATTCACCCCGCTGGCAAAGCTGTCTTCCGAAATCGCAAAGCACACGATCACCCTGATCGCACCGTCGAAGACGTTCAATGTGCCTGGGCTTTTCTGTGGGTTTGCATCATTCCCAATAAAGAGCTTCGCGAAAGATATCTGATGGTGCAGAGACATTTGCGGATACATGTGAACAGCCTGGGAATGCACGCTGCACGGATTGCATTCTCAGGTCAATGCGATGGCTGGTTGAAAGCGTTACGCCGCTATCTGACAGGCAATCGCGATTTTCTCGTGGATTATGTAACGGAACATATGCCAGAGGTGCGTATAACAGTGCCTGACGCAACATATCTTGTATGGCTTGACTTCACGCAATTGAAATTGAAAAAATCGCCGTTCGATTTCTTTATGAAGAATGCAAAAGTGGCGTTGAGTGAAGGAAAAATTTTCGGCGCAGGCGGGGAGGGACACGTGCGCTTGAACTTCGGCACGTCGCGCCAGATTCTGAAACGAGGGTTGGATCGAATGCGTAGAGCGCTTTATTAGCTTTTATTCGTAATAAGCCAAGAAATTCTTTTTGGACGCAGATGAACGCTGATTTCGCTGATTCAAAGGAATTAAATCTGCGTTTGTCTGCGTGAATCAGCGTCCCGAATTAATTTCCGGTACTGTCTATTAAACAAAAGGACGGATGGGGGTTAGCCATCCGTCAATAATTCTATGTCCCGGTAAGGAGTGGGGGAATGCCTCTTTCTTTTTCGTTCGGAGAACGTTTGGTGCAAAAGCCTGTGGCTTTGACCAGGTCAGGGCGTCCCAGTCCTTCCTTGTATGATACTGTCAGGTGGCATCTGTATCGCTACCTCCTTTCACTTGAATACATCATACTCTCGAAAACCTTGATTCACATTAAAAACAACATACGCTTCCATTAAATTTTGATTCATGAAACAGATGTGCGAGTTATTGTTTCTTCTTCATCCGATTGACCAGTCCGGCAACCAACGCGCCTGCAGGCGCGGCGAATACAAAGGCAAGCACGCCCGTTAGAATCAATCCAATGCCTGTGACGATACCGATCCAAAGAAAAGCAAAGCCGACGGGGTCCTCCTTCACAACATTGCCGCTTGCATCCACACATTCAAGTACGTAGGTCGTGGATGGACCGCTTCCATACGTTGCGAACGAACGAATCTTCGGGGTTGTATTGTCGGGGCAGACGATGGCGCCTGTCTGCTTGACCGCAAAATTGCTGGTGATTGTGAACATACTGCCTGCAAATGAAATGGGCAGGATGCACATGCCGATCACAACGAATGCTATGATCCACACGAGACATCCCGATATCGTGCCTGTTGTTGCTTCTTTCATTTTGTCTCCTTTTGCCATGTCACTCTGAGCAGCTTTGCGGCGAAGAGTCTCTTGGCGAATTGCGAAGAGTATAATACATCCGCCAGATAATTTTCCTCAGGAGTGACCAATGACCACCATTGACCTCACCGTTCACAAAACCCGCCGCGCCCGCGCCATTCAACGCGCAAAGGAAAAAAATATCATCATCCCAACGTACGCGCAGATGAAAGACCCCTCAAAGATTCCCGCGAAAGTTCAGGATGAATTGAAAGGGATCGGACTCTGGGACATTCATCCGCGAAATTTATTTCGGATCAACTGGCACAATCAACCCATCGCTTCAGGCGGGACGTTTGGCGGAGTCAATTTTCTCGAGCTTCCCTCCACGCTGACAGGAGTCCGCGCGCGCATCATCGTCATCGTTGGCAAGTGGTTCCCGACGGGCGCGCATAAAGTGGGTGCCGCGTTCAGTTGCTTGGTGCCGCGGCTGGTCACAGGTCAGTTTGACCCGACGACTCAAAAAGCAGTCTGGCCCTCCACAGGGAATTATTGTCGCGGCGGCGCATACGACTCTGCGTTGCTTGGATGCGAATCCATTGCGATCTTACCCGAAGGCATGTCTAAGGAAAGATTCGAATGGTTAGAAAAAGTTGCAGGTGAAACGATCAAAACCCCAGGCTCCGAATCGAACGTGAAGGAAATCTTCGATAAATGTTGGGAGTTGAAAAAATCAGGTCAGGACTTGATGATCTTCAACCAGTTCGAAGAGTTTGGCAATTACCTATGGCATTTTGAAGTGACCGGACACGCGATGGAGGAAGTATTCAAACAAGTCGCGGGCAAACACGGACGCTATCGTGGCATGGCATCTGCCACAGGTTCGGCGGGCACAATTGCAAGTGGCGATTATATGAAGAAGTTATTCCCCGATAGCAAGATCGTCGCGAGTGAAGCGCTTCAATGCCCCACGCTTCTCGAAAACGGATTCGGCTCACATCGCATCGAAGGCATCGGCGATAAGCACGTCCCGTGGATTCACAACACGAAGAACACGGATGTTGTCACCGCCATTGATGATAACGCCGTCGTCAACATCGCGCGCCTCTTCAACGAAGAAAACGGACGCGCTTATCTTGTCGAAAAAGGTGTCCCCGAATCTCTAATCTCCAATCTCGATCTATTAGGCTTCTCTGGAATCTCAAACGCTCTTTCCTGCATCAAGACTGCCAAATACTACGAGATGGACGAGAACGACATCATGCTCACCGTCCTCACTGACTCGATGGAACTCTATCGCTCGCGCTTACATGAAATGCATCAGGAATTCGGCGAATACACCGAACGCGATGCCTCCGCAGATTTTGCGCGTTATCTTCACGGTCAATCCACAGACAACATGCTCGAACTGCGCTATGCTGACCGCCGCCGCGTGCACAATCTCAAATACTACACCTGGGTCGAACAGCAGGGTCGCACATATAATGAAATCCAAGGGCAATGGTATGAGCCCAATTATTGGACAGATGTGCAAACCCAAGCCGATGAGATTGATGAGTTGATTGTGGAATTCAATAAAGAAGTTGGGTTGGTGTAGTGCGTGGAGTGGAGCGTCGCTCTGCCCCATTCTTTTCTCACTTGACGATTGTACGCCAATGGCGTACAATCGCATAGAAATATGCAATTTATTGAAACTAGCATTTTCACCCGCCAGATAATAACGCTTTTGAAAGATGATGAGTATCGTCGATTGCAACAGGCTTTATCTGCTCATCCCGAATCAGGCGTAATCATCCCACACAGTGGCGGATTAAGAAAAATCCGCTGGTCAATGACAGGACGAGGAAAACGCGGCGGCGTGAGAGCGATTTACTATTGGGTTGTTGCAAAAGACCAAATTCTTATGCTCTTCCTATACCCGAAAAATGAGAAAGACGATCTCACGCCACAACAATTGAAGACTCTGCGAGAGATTGTCGAAAAGGAGTTCAAATGAAAGACGAATTATTTGCCGACTTGATTGCCAGCGTGCGCGAAGGTGGAAAAATTCTGCGCGGCCAGGCAAAACCAAGCCGCTCGTTCGTAATTGATGCACCTGACGTGAAAGAGATTCGCTCAAACTATAAACTTTCCCAAACCGAATTCGCCGCGCTGATAGGAATTAGCGTCAAAACATTACGCAACTGGGAACAAGGGCGCCGTGCTCCCGAGGGTGCGGCTCGTGTGTTACTGAATGTCGCGGCAAAGCATCCCAAAATAGTATGGGATGTTGTTGTGCGGGCGAAATAAAAACTATTGTTGGTGCTACAATCCACTCATCCCATACACGGAGGCTGACAATGGCGCTGATTCAATTCACTCGTAACTATCGTGACCTGAGCACAGACGCAGGCTTTCAATTTGAGTTTTACTGTGACCGTTGCGGTAACGGTTATCAAACGGAATTTCAGGCATCCACGGTTGGGACTGTGACCAACGCTCTCGACGCGGCAAGCAACCTCTTCGGCGGCGTGCTTGGGAAAGCCGCGAACGTGGCGCGCGGAGTCCGTTCGGCAGGCTGGGAGAAGGCGCACGATAAAGCCTTCGCCGACGCTGTGGAAGAAGCCAAGCCGAATTTCCACAAATGTAAACGATGCGGCAAATGGGTGGACGGCGATTGCTGGAACGATCAACGCTCCCTCTGCAAAGACTGCGCGCCCGATTTGCAGGAGGAAATGTCATCCATTCAAGTGCAAGCCGCCGTTACCGACGCGCGCGAAAAAGCCCAGGCAGTGGATTACGTCTCCGCAGATAAATTCAAGGAAGCCATCATTACGACCTGTCCGCATTGCGGGGCAAAAGCGGGCGGTGGAAAATTCTGCCAGGAATGTGGCAAACCGTTGAGCGCCGAAAAATTCTGCAAGAACTGCGGCGCAAAAAATGAAGCAGATGCAAAATTCTGCGCCGAATGCGGAACGAAGCAATGACTTGTTCTGGGCGGGTCTCAGACCCGCCCAGAGCTTTAATTGGTGTTTTATAATTGTTCCATGATCAAACCGACAGATTTGATTCTCGTCTGTCTCCTTCCCACGCCTCGCGACCTTGAAATCGCTCGTCTCCTCGGATGGTATCGCATCCCGCTTCGCACCGCCCCCAAAGTTGTCGCAGTGGACTATCTGGCTTTTTACCAGCCCTCCGCATTTGCAGAACGCGGCGGACAAATCGAATTCATCGCGCAAGTCAAAGGACACGAACTCACCACGCGCGGCGAATTGCTCAAAGATGAAACGGATCATCCGCGCGCGAAGGAAGAATATTTCAAAATTCAATTGGGCGGGTTGGAAAAACTGAAAGAACCTATCCATTCGGATAAATGGAAGCGGTTGACGTTTTTATACACAACCGGGGAATATTTGCTCAACGCGAAACTTCTCAACGACCTCGTTGTCCAAAACGAAGAACGCGATCTGCTGTGGAAGAGTCTGCGCGAACGCGCCGAGAATGAACAACTCTACAAAGTAGACCTACCCGAAGCGGACCTTCCACCTGATGTGTTGATCGCGTTGCTGGGGATCAAGGAGGCAGAATCGGTTTATGGAACAAAGGAGCAGGATTATGACGCTCTTGATTAAAAATGGAACCTTGATTACTGCGTCTGAGACAGTTGTTGCTGACATCCTGGTGGAAGGGGAAACCATAGTTCAAATTCAGAAAAATATTAAAGTTGAAAATGCAGAAATAATTGACGCTATAGGTAAGCTTATCATGCCAGGCGGCGTGGACCCGCACGTGCATCTTGACCTGCCGATGTTCAACACCGTCTCCTCCGACGATCATTACACCGGTCACAAAGCCGCGGCGTACGGCGGAACGACAACTGTAATGGATTTTGTTCCGCTAGACTCCCCGCCTCTCGCGCTGAGCGGAGAGACGACCCTGAGCTTGCCGAAGGGGAGGAACGCAGACGAAGCGCGCTTCGCGGGAGACTTCAAATATTCAATAGATCTCTGGCTTCAAAAAGCCGAAAAAGCCGCGATAGATTATTCCTTCCACATGAACCTGACTCAGTTCGATGACAAAATTGCCAAAGAGATTCCCTCCCTGCGCGCGATGGGGATTCAGACATTAAAAGTGTTCACCGCCTACAACGGACGCTTGCGACTCGATGATGGAAGTATCTTCAAAGCGTTGCAAATCGCAAAAGAAAACGGAATGCTCGTCATGGCGCACTGCGAAAATGGAGATGTAATCGAAACTCTGGTTGCTGAAGCACTAGCCGCGGGTCATAGGACTCCAGAGTGGCACGCGTTGACTCGTCCCACTTGGGGCGCGGTGGAAGCGACTCTGCGCATGGCGGCGATGGCGGCGCAGGCTGATTCAGCGGTGTACATCGTCCACATGAACGCGGGCGGCGAAGTGGATATGTTGAAATACGCGCGCGAACGCGGAGTCAAAGTGATGGGGGAGACTTGCCCGCAATATTTATTTTTCACGATTGACGATTTGCGCCGCCCCGATGGCGCGAAGTGGATATGCTCCCCGCCGATGCGAACAGCGCAGGACAACGCGCGCTTGTGGGAAGGGCTGTCAGATGGGATTTTGCAGACGATAGGCACGGATCACTGTCCATTCTTTTCGGACGGGACCAAGCCCATCGTCTACGAAGGAAGCGGGGTTTCCATCCCAGGTAAAGAATTGGGAAAAGATGACTTCACAAAAATCCCGAATGGCTTGCCGGGTATCCAGGATCGAATGCCCATCATGTGGACGTTTGGTGTTCGAACTGGAAAGATCACTGCGAATCAATTCGTCGCGTACAATTGCACGAACCCCGCGAAAATTTTTGGCTTGTACCCGCGCAAGGGCGCACTGCTCGAAGGCTCGGATGCAGACATTGTGATTTGGGACCCGGAAAAGAAAGTGAAATACGGCGTGGCGATGTCGCATCAAAGAACAGACTACAACTTGTATGAAGGCTGGGAGTTGACCGGCTACCCCGAAAAAGTTTTCCTGCGCGGCAAGTTGATCGTGGATGGCGCTGAGTGGAAGGGCAAGCGCGGTGACGGAAAGTTTTTGAAGCGGGGCGAGGGTGAGATTCTTTAATTACAAAGGAAAATATGCCAGCCAAAAAACCCGTTATTCATTGCGATGCGCTTGTCGTCCATTGCATGGACTATCGCCTACAAAAATTCCTGCAACCGTGGATCACGGTTCGGTTTGGGTATGATAACTTCGATATTGTTGCCCTTGCCGGAAGCGTGCACGATTACGAGATGGTCTTGAAATACGTCCAGCTTGCGGTTCAAATCCATACCATTGAAACGGTCTGTCTCATCAATCACGAGGATTGCCGTGCCTATGGACGGGACGGAACATACAAACGTCACAAACACGATTTATTGGATACAAAAGAAAAAATCGAAGCTTTGTTTCCTCACCTAAAACTGGAAGCCTTTTATCTGCATTTGGATGGAGAGTTTGAGCACATTGATTGAGTTGCTCCCATGCTCCCGCCGCCGTCCCCGGCGTCAGCGGAGCAGTAGACTATACCAACTCTTTCACTCGCGGATGCTCTGCGTATACCCCGCGATATTTTTCAGGCAACAATACAGCGATCTGGCACATGATCTCATCGGTATATTTTTGAAGCGCCGCGTCGCGGTCTTTGTTGGGGAGTGGGGGAACGATAAATTGTTTTCCACCCGTGAGTGTGATGTTCGATTTACGGAATCGTTTTACGTTTGCGAGAACAACTTCATCTGCTGTGCCTGTGATCCCCACAGGGACAACGGGGAATCCCGAACGCGCCGCAAGATATGCAACACCTGGTTTGCCTTCGAGTAATGAGCCAGTTGGTGAACGCGTCCCTTCCGGTGCAATGACGAGGCACTTGCCCTCTTCCATGAGGGCGATCATTTTGCGTAATGCTTTCAGGTCCGGGTTGAAACGATCAACAAACAAAAAATTCAGGTGTTTTCCCAGCCAGCGAATCCAGCCGATCTTTTCAAACTTTTCTGCAACGGGGATGAATAAGTCCGTTCGGTCTATCCCAAAATAGACCATGAGGATGTCTAGGATGCCGATATGGTTGGCGGCAAGGATCATCCCACCGCTGAGCGGAACATTTTCCTTCCCACGAATTTCAAAGCGTGCAATCAGGTTGAGGAGGACGCGGATGAGGAAGCGCAGAAGTTTTAGCATAGGATCAGATGAACAAAAGAACAAAAGGGTAGAAGGATGGGGAAATTAAGATGGCGTCTTTATTTTCTGTATAAGCCGATGTAGGAGGTATCCAACTTCAGAACGTAACGCTTCCGCCTGGTTGTAGTCTTCCTGATTAATGTACTGAAGATCCAGAGAAAGTATGAGATAGTATTCCACCTCAGACAACGATCCTTGAGCAATATCAAGATATCGTCCTATCTGTCCGTGGTGTCCATAACCATGCCCGTATCCTTCTGCAATATTCGCAGGGACAGAAACCGCCGCCCTTCTCAGTTGGGATGTAAGACCATACAACTCGCCCTTTGGAAACTTATCAGTTAATTTGTAAACCAATAAGACCAATTGATGCGCCCGTTGCCAAACGATTAGCTTCCGAAAACCCTTCTCCCTCGGTTCAATTTTCTCAATCATCATTGATCCTTTGTCCTTCTGTCCTTTGTTCCTCTTGAGCCAATTCCTTCAAGCGCGGATGATCTGCATAAAAGCCGCGATACTTTTCAGGGAGCATTGAGCCGATCTGGCACATGATCTCATCGGTCGCTTCGCGCATGGCTTGTTCGCGCCCTTTGCCTTTGGGGATTTCGACCTTAAAGGGTTTTCCCACTCTCACAACAATCTTCGAACGCCGGAACCGTTTCAGGTTTTCAAGCACGGCACGGTCTTCGGTGCCGGTCACTGCAACAGGCACAACGGGAAACCCGCTTTTGCTGGCAAGGAACGCGACCCCCAGCTTTGCCTCCTGCATGGCTTCCGTCTTTGAGCGTGTCCCTTCCGGTGCGATGACCAGCAAACCACCCTGCTCCATGCGCGTCAGGATTTCACGCAACGCCGAGAAATCCGCTTCGAAGCGGTTCAGCCAGATGGCATTCACGGCGCGCCCAATTGCGCCGAAAATCGGGTGGTTCCTGTATTTTTCAGCGACGGGCATGATCAGGTCTTCGCGGTCAATCACACATAGCAGGGCGGCGGTGTCCAGCCTGCCGAGATGGTTCGCCGCACCGATCAGGTTGCCTTCGGGTACCGGGTCTGCAAGGTGGACTTCAATATCGGCGATGATCTTCATAACAAAACGGACGATGGAACGTAGAGTCTTATATTTCATACCCCCATTGTACAATAAAAAAACAGGCGCCTTGCGGGCCGCCTGTTTCTAGATGAAGAAACAAATTCTTCGGGGCTTATCTCCACAAATAATCATCTGATCGTTTACTCTTCGTTGTACTCTGCGAGCCGTACTTTTCGAACATGCGTTGGAAGATCACCATGTCGCTGGGCGAGATGTTGACGATCTCAAAACCAACATTGAATGTGGTTGGGTCCACGTGATCCCTTGAGATCCATTTACTGCGTGCGATGAATACCATGGCGTTCTTGTCGGCGATTTCGGGTGTGAGGTCGAGATGCATACGGAAATCCTGCCCGGGAGGAATCTCTTTGGGGCAGTCAAGTTTGAAGCCGCCGGAACTTATATCTGAGAGATATCCGATGGTCTGTTTGGTGGCTTCATCCTTCACTTGCATGTAGTAGGCGAAGTCACGCCGGTCTATTTTTCGTTTATCTGACTTGTCTGACATTCTTACTCCTTGCTTGTGGATTATAAAACAGAGGCGGTGAATCTGCAAAGCCAAAAAAACGGGTCTGCAATGCGGACGTCAGCGATTCTGGCGCCAGCTTGATTTCCCTGCCCAGATGTGGGTTATGAAAAAATCCAATTTCAATCTGCCTTCAAGATGTGCGTGAGGATCGTTGCGCCCGAGCCGCCGATATTCTGTGCCATGCCAATTTTCGCGCCGTCTACCTGGGTCTCGCCGCATTCGCCGCGCAATTGCTGGACGACCTCCACGATTTGATACATGCCCGTCGCGCCGACTGGGTGCCCCCGCGCCTTTAATCCTCCGCGAGTGCAGACGGGCACGCGTCCATTTGGGCTGATCTCGTTATCGAGGCCCAATCTCACGCCCTGACCGCGTTCGGCAAAACCGCAGGCTTCGAGTGAAAGCGCCGCCATGATCGAAAACGCGTCGTGCAATTCAAACACGTCAATGTCATCCGGCGTGACGTTTGCCATCTCGTACGCGCGTGTGGATGATGCATACGCCGCAGATAAGAACAAAGGATCTTTTCTTGAATGGACGGCAATCGTATCCGTCGCGGACGCCGAGCCTGCCACTGTTATTTTCGGCTTTCCCTTCAATGACACGACTTTCTCAGCCGGGACGATAACCACCGCCGCCGCGCCGTCCCCAATTGGTGAGGCGTCCATGAGGTTGATCGGCGAAGCGATCATCGAGGATTTCTCGAATTTTTCGACGGTGATCTTTTCGTGCAATCTTGCGAACGAGTTGTGCATCGCGTTCGCGTGCGCATTGATCGAGAAAGGCGCGAAATCTTCGTGCTTCCAGCCAAATTCATGTAGGTATCTGCGCATGATCAACGCGTTCAACCCGACGAACGAAATGCCCTGCTCCAGTTCGTAATCCGCATCTGCCGCGGTGGCGAGCGCGGAGGTTACATCGTGACCCGCTTTGTCGGTCATCTTTTCGACGCCGACGATGAGGGCAGAGTCCGCGTCGCCGGAGGAAACAGCCACCAGCGCCGCGCGAAGCGCCGCCGCGCCCGATGCGCACGCGGCTTCCACTTTCACGGCTTCCTGTTTCCAGAGTCCGATCCAATCTGAAAAGAACGCGCCAAGCTGATTCTGTCCGCTGATGGTGGAGGAGAGCATGTTACCCACGAAGAGCGCGTCCACTGTTTCGATGCCTGCATCCTGCAACGCGGCGAACGCGGCTTCTCCGCCGATTTCGCGCAGGGATTTGTCCCAATGCTCGTCAATTTTTGTCTGGCCGATTCCGATGATCGCAACTTGTCGCATGTTTGCCTCAGATGATTTATACTCGCAATTGTAATCGGAGAGACTATCAGGTGCTATCAAAAATGACGCGCGCGGCGTGGAGCCAAAATCTTTTGCTTTCGCTTGAACAATTTGGGGAGGAGGGGTATGGAGCCGCGTCGTATTTGCGTGCGCGTAAAACATATATTGGCTTTCGAAAGGTGCGAAAAAATGTGGGCGCGTTCTGGACAATCCTCGGAACCATTCATCTGAATACCGTTCATTACTCGCTTCAAACAAATCCTGCCGACCCGCGTGTGCTGACGTTGTTGATCCATGAAGTGAAGCATTTGCAACAGGGACTCGTCACCGCGCTTTCGGTGTATGGCGAGTTGGAGGCGTGGCAATTACAATTCGGGTTGTATCATCAAAGGACAAATGCGAAGTTACATCCAGCGATTGAAAAACTTCTGTCGCTCCCATTCAATTATGACCGTGTTGTGTTGAAGCAGGCGCGCGAGTTGATGCAGGAATACGCGGGCAAAGGCTATCGTGTGGACTTGCTTCCGTTGTATCCGGTGGGGAAGGAAATTCGATTCCGACTTTTTGGGCAAACTCTATGACAAGGTCACGCGCCGAAATCCTTTCGCTTCTCAACGGGAACAAACTTTCGTCGTCGCCCGCGTTCAGCGGGTTGATCCACGTCACCGCGGCGGGACTCGAAAGCGAGGGCTTGGTCTTTCACGAAATCCATCACGACGCGCGGAAGATGGCAAAAGCCGCGGCGAGCACATTTAAGTTAACGGGAATGCCGTCTGCAACTTTGCCTTTGGATTTGTGTGCGCCTGCGGAGGCGTTGGGTGCAGAGTTGAATTATTATGAGGATGGAAAATCTCAGTTTCCGCAACCAGCGAAAGCATTGCTTGCCTCAACTAAATATTTGAACACGGCTTATTTTCAAAACGCAGATTTCCTCAACAGAGGCAGGCTTCCGCTGATTTGTGATGCGATTAAGATTTTGAAAGATGATGCTGGTGAAGATGTGGTGATCAGCGGCATGATCCCAGGTTCGTACACTTTGCTTTTATATTTAATCGAAGCTGGCGGTTTATTTGCTGAAATGAAGCGCGAACCCAATGCGGTGATGGATGCCCTCCTTCATCTTTCTGCATTCCTCTCACAAATTGGCAACGCCTATAAAAACGCAGGCGCAGACTTTATCACGATCCACGAAATGGGCGGATCGCCCGGGTTTATTGGACCGGCGAAGTTCGAACAGTTTGTTCTGCCCGCGTTGCAGTCATTAATCAATGAATTGCCAAAACCGCGTGTGTTGTCTGTGTGCGGGAATACGAACAAGTCCATGCAGGCGCTGGCGCAAAGCGGGGCCGAGGCGATCTCGGTGGATCAGTTGAATGATCTCGCCGCGTCGCGCGCGATATTGAAAGATACGATGCTGTTTGGAAACATTGATCCCGTGCAGACGCTGTATCAGGGGGATGAGGCTCAGGTAACAGAAGCAGTTCGCGGGGCGAAAGAAGCGGGCGTGGATGCCGTCTGGCCCGGATGTGACCTCGTCCCGCAATCACCCGTCCGAAATGTGAAAGCGATGCTGGAATGATTTTATGAAGTACAGAATATCAAATTGGATTCCTGTCGTCTTGTTATTGATTGTTTCCGCGGCTGTTTACCTTCCATTTGTCTCGAAGATGGGATTGATGAACGACGATTGGTATTTGATGTTTGGAGGCAAAGCCGCGGGATCGGAAGTATTTACGACAGTGTTCAGTAGTGACAGGCCCATGCGCGCCTTCGTAATGGGACCCGCTTATACGTTGTTCGGCGACCGGATCATTTTGTATCACCTGAGCGCGTGGTTGTTCCGCTTTCTCAGCGGAGCATGTGTGTACTGGCTGTTTCAAATGGTCTGGCGTACGAATCGGAACGCGAATCTACTCATTGCAGTTCTATTCATGATCTACCCGGGTTTTCTTTCACAGATCAACCCGATTGATTATCAATCGCAATTGTTCGCGCTGTTCCTTGCCATGTTTTCGGTTGCGCTGACGATAAAAGCAAATTTTGTTTCTGGATGGCTGAAATTTGCCTTGATATTGATCTCGATTGTGACGGGAATTTTTTATCTGGGGCTGGTGGAATATTTTCTTGGTTTCGAAGCGTTGAGGCTGGTCTGCATATACCTGATTCATGCCAGCAACCAACCGGGCTCTTTTTTCAGCGCCTCCATGGCAACGTTCAAACAGTGGCTTCCCAGCGCGACCATCCCTGTTGGTTTTATGTTTTGGAGACTCTTTCTGTTTGAAAGCGAGAGGAAGGCAACGGATCTTGGCGCGCAATTGAACGTCATGGCCGAGTCGCCCATCGTCAACAGTCTCTGGCTTGCCGTATATCTTTTTCAGGATGCGTTGAGCGCGGCATTTCTGGCATGGGGCGTTCCCTTTTATCAGTTCACAGAGTCGCTGCGATTGCGCGAACACTTGCTAAGTTTTGCGATTGCCGCGGCAGTGATGATCGCAACCCTGTGGGTCTTGAGGACTTCAACGGATCATGATGAATCGGATCGTGATTCTGGTGGATGGCAGATCGCTTCGATCTCAGCCGGGGCTGTTTCTGTTATTCTGAGTCTTGTTCCTGTCATCCTGGTCAACCGCCGCCTCTCGTTTGAGTATTATTCACGCTATGCGCTTGCTTCTGCCCTCGGTTCCGCCATGATACTGGCGGGCTTGCTGTACCTGATTTCCAATAAACGAATACGCCATGCCTTCATTGCTTTTCTCATCCTGATCGCAACGCTTACGCATTTCCAGAACGCCGCGCGCGCCGCCGCGGAGACGGCCGTCATCAGGGATTTCTGGTGGCAGGTCAGTTGGCGCGTGCCTGCGTTTCAACCGGAAGCCACATTGATCGCAAATTATCCAATTACAGCCATTGCAGAGGATTACTTTGTATGGGGCCCTGCAAATTTGATCTATCACCCCGCTTCCACGAGTGAGGAAAAAATCAAGCCGTTGTTGTATGCGGTTGTGCTTACGCAGGGAAATCTTTTGGACATCCTGCAGGGTGGTCAAAGACAAACCATTGAACGGCGGGGCATAACCACTCATCCTGATCTTGCAAGCATCCTGATCCTTAGCCAGCCAACCTTGTCCTCCTGTGTCCATGTGTTGGATGGAAAATTTCCCGCCCTTTCAACAAACGAAAGACCGGAGATTGTTTCCGCCTCTCCCTATTCGAATATTGAGCTTGTAGACCTGAATTCGCAGGCAACTGTTCCTCCTGCGTCCATTTTGGGGCGCGAGCCTGAGCATGATTGGTGTTTTTACTTTCAGAAGGCATCTCTGGCAAGCCAGCGTAAAGATTGGCAGGCGGTGGCCGATTTAGGAAATGAAGCATGGGAAAAAGATTTGCGGCCCGAAGATAAATCGGAATGGCTGGTCTTTCTGGATGCGTATGCAAGATTGAATCAACTTGAAAATGTAACGAAGATCACCAAAGATTTCAAGAAGGATGATTTTCAATCTTTTTTGTTTTGTCGAAACCTGCGAAGCGGAACAAATGATTCAAGCCTGACAGCGAAATAAAGAATCATCTCGAAGATACCTTCTGTGGGAGTTAATCAAAGGTTGTGTGGGACTTTTTCTTACTTACCAAAACCATGCTCGGGGATTTGAGTGCTTTACGATCAGCGCTCATCATTGAAAACAGGTGAAGCAATTTGCTTCACCTGTTTTGTTTTACTCCTTTCCGCGGAAGTTACCCGCCACTGGATTGTGTGGGTTGAACGGGAGGAGCCTGATCGGGTCGCGGTCCACCATGAGGACCACCGAAGCCAAAACCGCCGGGTCCGCTGAGGAAACCTTTATCGAGTCCTTCGAGTAACCAGTCTGCGTGTTCCTGCGTGATCGTTCCATCCGCGAGAGCCTGCTCGATGCGTTCGCGCAGTTCGGTTTCGCGCACGGCTTGAATGGCGGCTTGCACATCTGCGAAGTCAACGCCCGCATCTTCCGCGATTTGTTCGAGCGTCTGCCCGCCTTGCAACGCGGCGGTCAATTCATCCGTCGTCATATTGAGTACGTCTGCCGCCGCGGCAAGCGCCGCCTCACTGAAACCGCGCCCGCCGCCTGGACCGCGTCCGTGCAGTGGTGTATCAGTTGAGGCTTGTGCGTACACGCTTGCGGCGCCAATCACACCGACCACCAGCAACGCCACCAGCAGTCCACCGATCAATATCGAAATTTTCTTTTTCATTTTTATCTCCATTCTTTGGTTTAATGGCTGGGGTACCGCCAACCTGCTACCATCTTATCGAATGGATGTTATCGGCGTGTAAAATCGCTGTGGAGAAATGATGCAGGTTTCAGGGGTCGCGCCAGATAGGGAAATTGTATGGAACGACTCTACGCTCTCAATCGTTGAATCTGCAACACATCTTATTTTGCAAGGAGAGGAAAATGACATCAACGATGAAGATCATAACTGGCATCCTCCTGCTCGTTTGTATTTGTGCAGGTGCGTTATTATTTTATTTCTATCGCCAGCCGCTCGGACCCAGCCTGAGCCTGCCCAGCCCCACCCAGCCTTTCCCCACACTGACAACTTTCCCCCTCGAAATATCCGCCGCCGAAGCCACGCTCATCCCACCAACTGCCACACCGCAACCCCTGTGCGGCGCACCTGCTGTGATGAACATCCTTGCCATCGGCTCGGACGCGCGCGGCGATCATTATCTTTATGGGTTGGCGGATATCATGCGCCTCGTCCGCGTGGACTTCGTCAACGCGCGCGTTACCATCCTTGAAGTGCCGCGCGACTTGTGGGTGGAGATCCCTGAAATTTCTGATCATTATGGAATCACACATGGAAAATTGAATCAAGCATATCTCTACGGCAACAAAGGACTCGGTTACTATGATGGCGCTGGCGAAGGACCCGGCTTGCTTGCGCGCACACTCAACCTTAACTTCGGCGTGCAACCCGATCACTACATTGCAGTCAATATGACTACGTTTGAAAATATCGTGGATGCCATTGGTGGCATTGACGTGTATCTGCCGTATGATATTGATGTCCGTTCAAAAGATAACCCTGAAGGATTTCACGTGGAGGAGGGTCAGCATCACTTCGACGGCGAGACCGCGCTCTGGGTGGCGCGAATTCGTCAGTATCACACGTTCAGCCGCGCCGAAAGTCAGAACATTGTCATGTGCGCGCTTCGCAAAAAACTTCTCAGCCCCGCGCTTGTGCCTGCCATCCCTGAATTGGTGCAAACGTTTCAACGCAACGTGCAAACAGATTTAAGTCCCGAACAGATCAACCAACTCGCCTGCCTCGCAAATCAAATGAATGGTGCGGATGTTGTGTTTGCCAGTTTCCCCATTGAACTTTTCGAAAATAAAAAGATCTTCGACCCTCAACTCGGCGCGACCACATCCATTCTCGACGCGGACTTCAACGTTCTGCGTGATTACATCCAACGCTTTCAGCAGGGAACGTGGCCCGACCCGAATCTCATCATCAATGCGACGCCCTCGCCCGCGGAGGCGGACGCCGAATTTGCGTGTGAGGATTAATGTAGGGAATGGCAGCTGCCATTCCCTACATGATAATTGTACAATGGGCGCATGAAACCCCAGAGGGAACGAAAACCCATGCGCATGCCTGAATATGATTATTCATTGCCGGGCGCATATTTTGTTACGGCCTGCACAAAGAATAGGGATATATTATTCGAATTACCCGAGGCAAAACTGGCTGTCGAATCCGCCTGGCATTCCATATTGGATGTGTTTGCCAATATTGAACTGGATGAATTTGTTGGCATGCCTAATCACATTCATTGCATCCTTTGTATAAGAGGTGATGGTGCGTATCGATTACATCCTGGAACGTGGAACCACAATGATGTTCCGTAGGGATGGGCAGATGCCCATCCCTACGGAAGACAACATAAAATTTGAAACATTGAGCAATATCATCGGCGCATTCAAAACGACAGCGGCGACGCGTATCAATAAATTGCGCGGTCTTGTGGGAATACCCGTATGGCAGAAGAGTTTTTATGACCGCATCATCCGGAATGAACGTGAATTGCAACGCATACAGGAATATATCCGCAACAATCCCTTCAATTGGAATGAGGATCGCGATAATCCCGTTGGTATCAAATTTGAACTGCCAGCAAAATCCATCGATGATTATTGGATTGAAATATTTGATTTACACCTGTAGGGGACGGCAGCTGCCGTCCCCTACAGGTGTAACATGTCATTTCTCACTTGACCTTCACCCTCTCCCGTTCTACAATTCAACTGTCTGATGAATCAATACCTATCACAAGGAGCATTTTCATGCCCGACTATCTCTTCCGCGGAAACCTTGCCAAACTCGACCCTGATGTTTACGAACTGACTCAACTCGAACAGGAGCGCCAGTACCGCAAGTTGATATTGATCGCATCCGAGTCCACGGCGCCGATGGCGGTGCGGGAGGCGTTGTCTTCCGCGTTCCAGAATATTTACGCAGAAGGCTATCCCGATGAGGACACCCGCTGGATGGATGACGAGGAGATTCTTGATTATCCTGCCCGTCTGGCAAATTACCGTCGCAACAGTGACCCGCGCTATTACAAAGGCGTAGAATATGCGGATACGGTCGAAGCGTTGGCTCGCCGCCGCGCCGCGCAGACCTTTGCCGCGAATGGAATCACAGCCGACCAAATTTATGTCAATGTACAAGCCCTCTCTGGTGGACCCGCCAACAACGCGGTGTATCAAGCCTTGTTGAATCTCGGCGATACAGTGATGGGACTCAACCTCCTGCATGGCGGGCATCTCTCGCATGGCTCATCTGTCAATCGTAGTGGCAAATGGTTCAAAGCGGTGCATTACACCATTGACCAAAACGAGAAGATTGATTATGAAGCCGTGCGCGCATTGGCGAATGAACACAAACCGAAATTATTAATTGCTGGCTATTCATCCTATTCATGGATGCCTGATTGGAAAAAGTTTAGGGAAATTGCTGATGAAGTCGGCGCGTATTTGTTGACAGATATCTCGCACATTGGCGGGCTCGTTGCTGCGGGTGTTGTCCCTTCACCAATTGGACATGCCCATGTGGTAATGTCTACCACGCACAAGAGCATTGACGGACCGCGTGGCGCAGTGTTGATGACAACCGATGCGGGGATCGCGAAGAAGATCGATAAAGCCGTTTTCCCCGGTGAGCAGGGCGGACCGCACGTCAATGTGTTTGCGGCACTGGCGTTGACGTTCAAACTCACACAGACTGAACAGTTCAAGAAGTTGCAAGCGCAAACATTGAAGAACGCAAAGGCGATGGCTGACCAATTCGAGAAGCGCGGATTACGTGTGCCATTCGGCGGTACAGATACACATCTTGTAAATGTCGATTGCACAAGCATCGTTGGCGAAGATGGCACAAAGTTAAGTAGTGATCAGGCTTCGCGTATTTTGGATATTGTCGGTGTGGTGGTCAATCGCAATACGATTCCTGGGGACAAGAATTCGATGGATCCATCTGGCATTCGTTTAGGAACGCCATGGATCACCCAGCGTGGATTCGATGAGAAGAAGACTCGTGAATTGGCAAACATCATGGCGGATGTGTTGCTGGCGTGTGCGCCTCATTCAGTGGATACCGTCCGCAAGGGGCGACAGCGACGCGCGAAATTGGATTTCAAAGTATTGAATGATGCCAAGTTGAAGATTCGTAAGTTGGCGGAGAGTGCGGGAATTGATTTCAAATACAAGAAGAGTGGGTATCCGCATTTTTATTATATTGATGATCCCGTGGGGCGGATTGGTAATCCGCCTGCTAAGAAAGGGCGGCGGGATAACATCCCGCCCCACGTTGTGTTTGAATTGAGCGGCAATAGAGCCAGGCAGATGTTGGATTATGCTGTTTCTTCTGATTTGTCGGCGCTGAAAAAAGGAAAAGTTCAAGCGACGATGATTGCGATTCCAAAAGGCGAGGTGAAATGTGCGTTGAAGAATGTAGATGGTTCTACATATCAATTGCAAGTGCCATTGAAGATAGCGTCGGTAGTGGCGACATGGTTGCGAGATTTATCTGATGGATACACATCTTTTAATTTGGATGGCGAAAAAGATTTCAGCGCGAAGAGAATGCCTGGGGCGTTTGTGGTGAAAGAGATAAAGGCACCCTCACCCCGTCCCTCTCCCGAGGGGAGAGGGGGAAGCGGCGTCAGCGAGGATAAACCTTATTTCATCGGGATCAGCTCTGAGGTAAAGAAAGAAGCGAAGCCGTCCTTCGTGTGGAATGAGTCAGAGAGTCCTCTTAAGCGGACGGCGTTGTATGATGTCCATAAATCGAGCGGCGGCAGAATGGTGCCATTTGCGGGTTGGGAAATGCCTGTGCAGTACACGGGGATTTTTGAGGAGCATCTTGCCACGCGCAATGCGGCGGGGTTGTTCGATGTTTCGCACATGGGCGTGTACGATGTGCGCGGCGCGGATGCGGCTTCGTTCCTCGATACGGTTTGCGGAAATGATTGCGGCGGCTTGCAGCCTGGTGAAAGTCTTTACTCGCATTTCTTAACGCCCGATGCCGATGTGTTGGATGACACGTTGGTGTATCGTCGCGGCGCGGATAATTATCTCGTGGTGGTAAACGCGTCGAACGATGACAAAGTTCGCACATGGCTGGAAAGTGTGCGCGATGGAAAAGTGAAAATTGACAACGCGCGACCGTGGGCGCGGACGTATGGATATAACGTCGAGATCCGCAACTTACGGGACTCGAAATCTGCTTCTGCCATGCGAGTGGATCTCGCCCTGCAAGGACCGAAGAGCCGCGATACGTTGCTGGCGATGGGCGTGGATGATGAGACGCGGGCGCGCATCATGAAGTTGAAGCGGACCGAGTTGTGCGACGCGGTGGTTGGAGGATTTGACTTAATTGTTTCTCGTACTGGTTACACGGGCGAGAAGATGGCATTTGAATTGTTTGTCCACCCGGAACGCGCCGCGGACTTTTGGAACGTGGTATTGAAAGCAGGCGAGCTGTTCGGCGTCAAGCCGATCGGTTTGGGCGCGCGCGACTCATTGCGCACGGAGGCGGGACTTCCGTTGTATGGTCACGAGATGGGAGTTGGTTCTGGAAAATTTGATGGTCGTGACTTGGGAGTCGCTGAAGGTGGATTCGGTTCGTATGTGAAAACATATAAGCCGTGGTTCATCGGGCGGGATGCTTATGTTGCAAGAGAGAAAGAACGCAAGGGCACTGTCATTCGCTTCCGCTTTGACGAACAGCGCGTCCGCATGGCGCACAATGGTGACCCTGTGGTGAATGCTAATGGCGAGCGCATTGGATTCGTCACTTCCTGTGCAATTGACGGAGAACGCTTCCTGACAGGTCAGGCGTTTGTGGAAAACGCTTATACTAAATTAGATACACCGATCCTGATTCATCAAGGCGGCGTCATGGATCGTCCCGCCACGGCGGCGAAGGTGGTAAGCAGGTTCGCGAAGTTGTAGGAATTGAAAGAGGAAAATAGGATGACACAGAATCAACCAGATGAATCAGAGCAGGAACAGAAACAAAAACTGCAAAAAGAGGAACGGCTGAAACTCGAGCAGGAACAGGCAGAGAAGCAAAAACTGCGACGACAGGAACAACAAAAGCTGGACCAGGAACAGCAACCGAAGAAAGAGTAATGCTGCGACCATCATTTGTAATCCGGCGTCATGGATCGTCCCACTCACCCCCAGCGAGCGGGGGCAGGCGGCAGCGAAGGTGGTGTCGAGGTTTGCGAAGCTATAGTTGGTGCCTGGCAAGCCTTCTATTAGTCTTGTCAGGCTTTTTTAATAGGCATTTTTTGTTGTTAAGCCAAAAGATTAAGTAGTTGTCGGTAAGAACCTTAAAAACATAAAACGAGAGCGCAAGCCGTGAGATACTGGGCGGATGCCCAAGACACTCAGTT
>Ga0247727_10004707_pt1 | contig 28673 bp, 21 predicted proteins | sample WisWelCaveWW1625_FD_202498 | JGI IMG/M metagenome (GOLD analysis project Ga0247727, IMG submission 202498) | Biofilm microbial communities from Wishing Well Cave, Virginia, United States - WW16-25 | ecosystem: Environmental > Aquatic > Deep subsurface > Groundwater > Cave microbial mat | place...
CGTTTTTCCGGATCTGGCGCGGCAAAACGATTTGCTCCCAGAACGAGCGCGTAAAACTGTTGCTGGAAAACGGATGGCCGGCGCACTGAATTTTGACATTTGCCGGCAAATCCAGGTCAACTCTGGCGTTCGGCACAAAAATATTGAAAAAAAAATCCGGCCGCAATAAAGCGAGATGGCGAATCAAACTCAGCGCGACGCGCGCGACGCCGCCTTTTTCGGCTGCTCCCAGGGCTTTGCCGTTGACTGCGATCTTCATCTCAAACCGCCGCCGCTTCGTGTAACCTGCCGTTCTGTGGAATCTCGTTTTTTATTGCCGCAGTTTTCGGCACGAACGTTTCCCAGTTTGCCCAGCGCAGCGTCGCAACGATTAGCCCGATCAACAACCAATGATCCAAATACACAATATCCGGTTCGGATAAAATTTTGCCGAATAAACGCACGATCAACGCAAAGAACAAAGCTTTCGGATATTCGGAAAGCATGGTGAAATTGTTTTGAATCAAGCGCCGGCTCAACCAGGCCGTGCGTTTGGCGAGCAGCCAGTTTCCCGCCAAAAACGCCAGCGTGCCGACAGAGCCGGTGGTGGATAACGTATTGGTCAACAAATCAAAAGTTCGATTGCTGCCCCAGCCGACCCCGAACAGCGGATTGGAGGAAAAAAGACTCAATCCCTGCAAAGCGCCGTCCAGCCGGGTTCCGCCAGATTCCGAATCGGCTTTGTCAATGATCAAAATTTCGATAAACTGAAAAACTTGATCGGTGGTCAAGCCAAAGGCAAATGTCGCCAGACTAAAAAGCGCGAGCGGCAAACCGACAAAGCCGAGCAAGACGACAAAGACGGTGCGCATGCTGTCGTTGAGCGTATAAATCTTGACGCTGAGGCGGCCGCGTTTGGATAAAATGTACAATAAAAAAAGAAACAGACTGCCAACTAAACCCACCAGCGCCGTCGAGGTGCTGGTGAAAATCAGCGTCACGGCAAAAAAAATCGCCAACCACAGCGCCGATTTGGGCTTTATCACCGAGCCGGCTTTGTTGTAGACATAATAGAAGCAAAGAAAAGTCGGCATGAGCAGAAAGCGCGCAAACATCGACGGCTCCGGCGCGACGGAATTCATGCGTTTGAATCCCAGCAGGCGAATTTTTTGCCCATATTTTTGGATGAAGCTGGCGCTGTTGTTGAAAATAAAATCCGGATAGGAAATGCCGGCGTAGTACATATAAAATTGCAGCCAACCCCACAGCGAGACGAAAATGCTGGAAGCGATCAGCACGCGCATGGCCCGGCGAATTTCATCTGGCTCGAGTTTGCACGCGGCAATCGTGATGGTGAGGAAAACGACGTAAGCGAGATAGGCAAACTGCGTGAAATTCTCCATGCCGAGGCGCAGCAATTGGTAATCTCCGGAAGGCCGCCGCACGTAAACGTATTCGCGAAATGGGATCAACAAAATCGACAGTCCCGCCACAAAAACAAAAAGGACGAACGGCATGAGCGTCATGCGCTGCAGATGGCTGAGACGATGTCCGGCGCGGCCAAACAACCATTCCAGAATGAAGCGCGCCATCAACAAGAGGCCGAGAAAGTATCCCGGCTGCAGTCCAAATGAAGGAGTCTTCAAATTGACCACGGCCGTAGCGGTGAACGGTATGAAAAAAATCGTGAGATACAAAATCGTCGTGCGCGACGGCAGCATCACGGCAACGAGGCCAAGCGCGATGATGAAGTATCCGATCGGCGTAATCGTCATCGCATCACCACCAATTTCCTCTGTTGCGCCAGTGCGCCGGCCTGCAAACGATAAATATACATGCCGTTCGGCAGCGCCGGCGTTTCAAATTTCAACGCATGTTCGCCGGCATTCATCTGGCGATCGAGCAACGTCGCGACCAGCCGGCCGCTTATGTCGAACACTTGCAACGTGACGCGCTCGCGCCGGCCGGTGACGAAACGAATCGTTGTCGCTTCCCGGAACGGATTTGGATAATTTTGCAAGAGCGCGAAAGAGGAGGGGATCGGTCCGGGCGGCGTTTTATCGCCAATCGCCGTCAAGAGCTTTCGCAATCTCTCTTTCAAATCGTTGACGATAGCGGCATAATTGGTGTCGTCGACGCTGTTTTGCAATTGATTCGGATCTTTGGTCAAATCATATAATTCCGGTCGATCATTTTCATTTTCAACATACACGTGGCGGCCGGTGTGCGCGGCGGAATAATATTGGCCCGGCGGCCAGGCTTCGAGCAGCAGCTCCTTGCGCCAGTCCGGTTGCGGTTGAAAGAGGGCCAGCAAAGAACGGCCATCAACCTCTGGCGGAACAGGCAAGCCGGCCAATTGATAAATCGTCGGAGCGATATCGATGTTGGCGACGAGTCGAGTTTCGATTTTGCCGGCCGGCGCAAGTGCGGGATAACGCAACGCAAAGGCCACCCGGCTCGCCGGCTCGTAAACGCGAACCTTGCCGGTCAAGCGATGCTCGCCCCAAAAATAGCCGTTGTCGGAAATGTAGAAAATAACGGTTTGATCGAGCCGGCCCTGATTTTTCAGCTCGTCCAAAATTGCCTCGATGCTGAGATCGAGCGACCAGAGCATCTGCAATTGCCGCTGGCGCAAGCTATCGAGACTTTTTTGCGCTTGCGCACCCAATCGCGGTTTGCTGCGCAACCAGGCGGGCTTATCCGAAACATCCTGTTCATTATAATTGGGCGGCCGATACGGCAGCAAATTGGAATACAAGTTCGTGTCACTCGGCGCCGGCTCGAGAGGCAAATGCGGCGTTTTGGGATTGAAAAAGAGAAAAAACGGCTGATCGCGGCGCGCCGCCGCATTTTTCAAAAAATCAATCGCGTAATCCCGCAGCAAATAAGTGAGGTATCCTTGCGGGTTGGTCCAAATGCCATTGACATTGAGATAAGGATTGTAGTATTCTCCTTCGGAGGGCATGCCGACCCAATAATCATAACACGGTTTGGGCGTCGCCTCGACGGAGTTGAGATATTTGCCGACGAGACCGGTGTAATAGCCGGCTTGCTGCAAGCGCTCCACGAAAGTGACGGCGTTCAGCGTCGAATCGTTGTTGAGCACGCCGTGATGCGAGGCGTACATACCGGTCAAGATGCTGGAACGGCTCGGGCAGCACAAAGGCGTGGTGGCATAAGCGGCGGTGAAAGTCACGCCTTCATTAAATATTCGCGCTTGCGTGCGCGGCATCGCGTCTTTTATGGTGTCGAAGCGCTGGTCATCCGTGATGATCACCAGAATATTTGGCCGCGAGCCGCGCGGCAAATTTTGCGCTTGCAAACAAGCCGCGGCAATCAACAGAACGGCGAAAAGCTCCCCACGCCATATCCTATTTTTCCCGGTCATGGTTTCAACCAGCTTCAAAATTTCATCGTCACGATCGTGGCTCATTGGCAAAAATAAATGAGTCCATTTTTTGTGAAGCTCCCGATTATAATGTTCACAGCCGCGAAGCTGAAGCTTCGCACTCCGATATTACACACAAGTGCGCAGAAATTTGCTCCACTGTTCCTCGGTCGCTCTGGCGACAAAATCTTTTTCCGGTTCGGTGAGATAACCGCGCCAGTATTTATTCACCTCGGCAACATTGCGGCCGGAATCGTGCGCTTTCCCGGCCCTGGGAACGCTGCGTGGCGATTCCTGGCGATAATATTTTTCAATCTTCGCAGCGATCCGGCCGTTCCAGTCAAGCGCCAACAATTCGTAAAGCCTGGCGTAGGTGGCGACCGGATCGCCGACGACATCATCCAGATTGACAAAACGAATGCGTTGATTCATCTGCGCCCATCGCGCCAGCGTCGGATAGATGATATTCCACAATCCGGTGCCGTTCGTTACCGAAGGATGAAGAGAGTCGCTGCGACACGCCAACTTGCCGTTCAAATCAATGCCGCCAGATTTCAATCTGGCGGTTAAGTCGGGCAGATCGAATGCCCAGTCCATGCGCTTGAAGCTTGCGGCGACGGCCCAGGGACTGCGCACGGTGACGAGCACGTCGACGTCGTGCCGCTTCGCAACCTGATCCGCCGTAAAACAAGCGAGCGGATCTTTCCAAATGATCGTGCGCAAGCTGGGCTGGATACGCAACCGGCGATACGAATTGAGCGGACGGCCGCCGGCAACATATTTCACGGCGCGGCGCCAGCCTTGGTCCGAAGGAAAAATTCCGGATTTGAAAACGAGCTGCAAATTTTTAATTTGCTCGAGAGTTTGATCGAGCTGCGCCATTGAAAAAGAACGCGAGCCGGGAACTTCGAAATAATGGCCGATATGATGCAAACCGGAATGAAAATTGAACGGCTCGTGCAACGTGCCGGCGCCGGGCGCTAACGACAACATTTGCCCGACGGCGGTCGTTCCGCTGCGCGGCGCGCCGGTGACGAGAATGAGGCGCCTGTTATCTGGCATGCGTGGCTGCATTCTCTTCCAACTGATGATAAAGCCCGTTGGTGTAGCCATACTGCGCGAGCAGCGGATACGTCAATATCGTCGCCATCCGTCGCGTATTCTCATTCATCTTCGCCGTCCATTCCAGATCCAAACGCAAATTGGTCACACCGTTGGAAAAGCGGTCGGGATTGCCGGAAATGGAATGATATTCCGGCAGCTTGATCGCATGATCCGCCGCAAAATTCAGGCGCTTGCCGGCAAACGGGCCGAGACGATCCAGCAGACGCTGCAATTCGTGGCGCGGATTTTTCATGAGATCTTCGTAACGCACGCGCACATACGGCAATTGCGTCGCTAACAGGCTCGCGAGCGTGTTTCGCATCATCCAAAACATGATCGTGCGCAGCGGCGTATATTGGCGCAGCGCCACGCCGCTGTTTGCATGTTGTTTCTTTTTTTGCCAGGCATAGACGCAGGCGCGCGCGTCGCGCACGAGATGAATCACGTGCACGTCGAGGCCGGGAACGCCCCGGAGAATCAGCGCGCCTGACGGTATTTTGGAAGAGTCGACGATAATCTCGGCGCCGGAAACTCTGGCAATGGCAAAATAAAGGCGGCGAAGAATGTCTTGATATTTCGCCAGGCGTTTTTTGAACGGCGCGCTTTTAATCGGAGAAAGCAGTTGCAGAAAATGCCGCGAATGATCAACCGCAGACCAGATGTTTTGCATCGCGGCGGGATCGAGCGGGCCGCACTCACCAAACGCTTCGATAATCACCTGGCGCCAAAAAGGGCATTCGCGAAAGACCGCGCCGCAGGAACAACGTTTATTGCCGCCGAATCCGTCGAGCCAGATCCGATTGAGCTCGTTGGTCGAAACCGTGCCGGGGATCGTTCCCAGTATGCGATCCAAAACGGTTGAGCCGCTGCGGCCGGCGCCGGCCACATAAACCACGTTGAGCTTACTCATGCCGGCGGCGCGCTCCTCATCAACGGAGCGGAGAGCCTCCGGTCAATTTTTATATAGCTGCTAATTTTCAATTTTCTTTTAATCACCATAACCATCCAAACGTTCGCTAAGCTCATCGTGATTGCGGTTGCCAGCGCCGCGCCTTCGGCGCCGAGCTTTTTAATCAGCGCGTAACTCAGCGCCAGCGTGATGGCCGCGCTGACCGAGACGATTCGCGCGTGCTCGCGCTGCAAATTCGTCATCGTCATCAACACGCCGGCCGTTCCCGCAAACGCGTTGACGCATTGGCCGGCGATCAAATACACCAGAATCATATCGGCGGATCGATACGGCGCGCCGAACAATCCGAGAAAAAAGCGCGGGAAAAAAATGAATGCCAGCGCAAAAGGAACGACGGCCAGAAAAACCATTTGCGACGCCCGGGTGACGCTATGCTGCAGTTGGGCCAATTCGTTTTTGTGAAAACGTTCGGCAATGAGCGGCGCCATGACCACCCGGATCGCCTCGAGAATAAAATCGGGGAAAGCCGCGAGGCGCGACGCCACCGAATAGCGGCCGGCTTCTTCCATTCCGAGAATCGCGCCGACCATCAACATGTCGGCGCGCGTCACTATCGTGTACATGATCATGGAAAAGAGCAGCGGCCTGGCCGTGTCAAACCACCTGTCGGTTTCAAAAACGAGCCGGCCATTCGCCGGGCCGAGAATATTTTTGATCCGGCGCGCATCGATAATGATCGCCACCGAAAGCGCGCCGCCGAGACAGGCCAGTGCCGAGGCTGAATTGGCCAGCCCGCCCCAGTACAACAGCGCCGTGAATAACATCGCCAGAGCCGGGCGCAGAATTTGAAATCCCATCAGCGCCGGCACCAAAAGTTTCAGGCCGCGCTGAAACTCGCGATTGAGCAACACCCAGGCCCAAAACGGCAGGATGCACAGCGCGAGAAAAATCGACTGGTGTTTGCTCTCGGATAGATTCAAGAAGCCGAGCAGAACCAGGCCGCCGGCCAACAGCAAAAGCGCTAAGCTGAAACTTAGTCCCGTTTGCCGGCCGCGTGCGAGCAAGCCGCGCAACTGCGGCATTTGCTTTTCAAGGTAATAAACCGCCGCAAATTTCGTCGTGGTGCGGTCGAATCCCAGCAAACAAATCGGGCCCAGCGCCGTCGCCACGGCAATCGCGTACATGATCGTGCCATAATCATCCGGCGAGAAGATTCTTGCCAAAAAAATCGAGTACGCCGTAAACAACAACGCGCCGAGAATTTTTATGCTAAAGGCTTTGATCGAGCTTCTGGCAAGATTCATTTTTGATCAATTCAATGGCGACGCCATCCAGGCCGGCGGGCACGGCGACATTCATCAGTTGCAAAATCGTCGGCGCCACATCGCCAATCCAAAAATTCCTCTGGTTGCGCTCGATCTCGCGGCGGCGAAAAAACAGCAAGGCGTCGTCGAACGTGTGCATGCCGTTGAGCGCGGTTTTCTCGCCCAGCGCGGTCTTCGTCACATCGCCTTTCAAATCATAACCGTCGTGCGGAATCGCGATCAAATCGGCCGCGGCGGAAACGTCCCCGGCACGTTCAGCGCAAATACTTTTTTGAAATTTGGCAAATCACCGGCCGCGCTTCTCGCTTTGATAAAACTATACGGAACGCCGTCGATCGAGATCACCACCACGCGCGGCGATAAAGTTTTTTGCAAAATCATTTAAAAAATCTAGTTTGCCAGTTAGCCAGTTCGCCGGTTCGCCGGTTAACGAGCTAACCGGCAACAGATAAACAGGCAAACTTTAAACGCTGCTTGCTTCTTGTTTTCTCGCTCTGCTCTTCTTCCTTTTCTTGTCGCCGTCTTTGCCGTAATAGTAATAATGATAATAATAGTAATAACTGCCGTACATGCTTTCGATGTTCACGCCGTTCAACAACGCGCCGAGAATGCGCGTTTTGACATTCTTCAACAAATTGTTGGCGCGGAACGCGGCTTCGCGGTCGGTCTGGCCGGACTTGATGACGAGAATGACGCCGTCGAGCTGCGAGCTGAGCACCGCGGCGTCGGTGACGGCGATGATCGGCGGGCTGTCAAAAAGAACGATGTCGAATTTTTCTTTCATGGCATCAAGCGTCGTTTTCATCGCCGAAGAACCGAGCAATTCCGAGGGGTTCGGCGGCAGCGTGCCGCAGGGCATGACGTACAAATTTTCAATCTCGGTGCTCTGCGCCGCTTCTTCAATCGTGGCGCGGCCGACGAGCACGTTGGAAAGCCCGATGCGCCGATCGATATTGAAAATGGAATGTAAAATCGGCCGGCGCAAATCCGAATCGATCAACAAAACCTTGCTGCCCATTTGCGCCATCGTAATGGCGAGATTGGCGACCGAAGTGGATTTGCCTTCGCCGGGGCCGGGGCTCGTCACCAGCAGCGCCTTCAAGTCGCGATCGAGCTTCGTGTATTGAATGTTGGTGCGAAAGGTGCGATAGGCTTCGGAGATCGGCGACTTCGGCGCAAAATGCGTGATGAGCCGTGAAACCATTCGCCGCGTTTCCGGCGCGTCCAAACTGCCGTTTTTGCCGTTCAGGCCCGCCGGCAAAACTTTCATCCGTTTGACGGCCTCGCCTTCTTTGATCATTGGAATCGAGCCGAGCACGGTCACGCCGATTCTCTCGATGTCTTCAATCGTTCGCACGGTGTTATCCATGTATTCGAACAAAAACGTCAAGCCGATGCCGAGGCCGAGGCCGACGATAAAGCCGAGCAGCAGATTGAGCTTTTTGCGCGGACGAACCGGCTCCTGCGGCGGCCGCGCCGGATCGATGAGGCGAACTTGGCCGAGCTGCCCGACTTCGGTGATGCGCGACTCCTGATATTTTTCCTGCATCATCAAATAAATTTTCTCGTCGGCCTGCGCCGTGCGCAGGAGACGAGCGAGCCGCAAGCTTTTATCCGGCAGCGATTCCAATTGCCGGTCGTAATCATGAACGATGATTTTGAGCGCTTCGACTTTGGGCTGCAGCGCTTGCAGGTTGGCTTCGATCTCGATCTTGCGCGCCACTAAATTTTCGCTCATCGCCAACGGATTCAACACTTCGACGCCGGCGAGTTTGGTAATGGCTTCCTGAAGCTGCTTTTTGACCAGAGCAATCTGTTCACCGTATTTGCCCACTTGCGGATTGTCGTCGCGATAAACTCCGGCGTTCATCAAACTGGAAATGGCGCCGGCCTTTTTGCCCTCGAGCTCGGCCAGTTGTCTTTTGAATCCTTCGATATACGGTCCGGCGGCAATATTATCCAGATCGAAATTCTTTTTGCTGCGGTCGAGCTGCTCGTCGACGTATTTGAGCCGTTCGCGGTTGGAGTTGAATTCGGTGAGCGCTTCATGGTAAAGGCCTTCAAACTCGGCCATTTTTTTGATGAGTTCTTCGGTTTCATCCGACAACGCCACCACTTTCTCGCCTTCTTTAAAACTTTTCAGCGCCTCTTCGGAGCCGGTCAGTTGCTGCTGCACGATTTTCAATTGCTCATCGAGAAAGTTTTTCACCTGCCGCACTTCTTCCTGGCTTTCAAGGCGATTCTTTTCGCTGTAAGCCTGCGCCAGCGTATTGGTGATAAACGCCGCTTCTTCGGCGGTCGGGCCGATGACGCGAATTTCGATCATATCGGTGTCGCGAATCGGCGTAATGACCAAACGGTCGCGCAGCTCGATAATCATGTCCTCGATGGTATATTCATCCGAGGGGTTGCTGCTAAAACTGACGAGATCGCTGACCCACCGTCCGATGCCGGCCAACAAACCGGTTTCGTTCTGCTCCGGCGGTTTGAGCAAACTCACCTGGCTGGCAAATTCCGCAGCCTGCAAGCGTTTGATGACGATTTCGGCCAGCGTGCGGCTCCGCAAAATTTCCACCTGGTTGTTCACCATGGTTTCTTTTTTCATGAAGCTGGTTATATCGAAAAGAGATTGCTCCATGCCGCCCTTGTCTTCGATCATCAGTTTGGCCGCGGCTTCGTATTCCGGCGTGCCGGTAAACGTCATGTAGATCGTGAGCCCCATCACCAGCAGAAACGTCATGACGATGACCCAGCGGCCGCGATAAAAAATACGGAGATAATCATTAAACGATACTTGTCGTTCGTGCAACTCTTCCATGGCTGCTCTCTCAAACTATATGATAAAATGTTGGCCGGTTTGCCGCCTGGGTCAGTTCACTCGGCTAACCGGCCAACTTTTGTTTTTCTATTGGCGGTCGGCGATATTGATCCAGAAATAAATCTGCGCGATCACCGCGAACTTCGAGGCAAAATCCATCGCTTTGCCGAGAAAATGCAGCGTGCCGCCGGGCACGACGATGGTATCGCCCGGGCGCAGTTCCGGAATCAATGCCTGCTGGCCGGTCTCGATATATTTTTTAATATTGACTTCGATGACCTGCGGCGACGGCTTGTTCAAACTCGCGCCATTGCTGCGGCTGGCCAGCATCGGTTCATTTTGGTTAAACCGGCTGTTGCCGCTCTGCGGCGCGACGTTGTGAGCCGCCGATTCAGCGACGCGAATGATTTTGACTCTTTTAATTTTGGCCTGTTCCAAAGGCCCCCCGGCAAATGAGATGAGCGAAATAAGATCAGTGTCTTTAGGCACCATGTATTGCCCCGGCTTGCGGACGAATCCCCAAATATTCACTTTGAAGAGCAACTCATCCTGCGCGCCGAGAAAATATTGCGCGCCGCGATTGCTAGCGCCGTCGTGCTGATTTTCTTCCTGTTGCGCGAAAGCGAAGGAAGGATTTAAAAAAAATAAGGCGGTGATCAGGAACAGAGAGACTGCTCCCTTGCCGAAGTAACGCATAGCTTTGCACCCACAGGTTGAAGTTCATGTTCGCCGCGCCGTCCATGGGTAAGCGAATCCGATGTCTCGCAGCGCTCCGCGCCTGATGACACCGGCGGACTTTTCGGTTAAATCGAATTGATGATTGAGCCGGAGCGAAAATGTAAATTACATTTTCGTATGCGATCTTTCCAATGATCTGCTTCCTGCTCTTGTATTTTATTAACCACAAGTCAATATATCGGCAAGGGGGGCGCTTTGTCGAAAAAAATTGCGAAAATTTAACAGAGGCGGGATGATTGAGGAAGGATTCAAAAATTTATTTTAATTAATGCCCCTAAGCTTCGCACTCCAATTTTTTTTATCAAACCCGTACCGGCAAGATGACGAACGGAATGCCCTGGTGATACAACCGGCGCTGCATTTCGTAGACGGTGGTGTTGTGCAGCCAACGCAGCAGCAACGTATCTTTTGGAAAAACCAATTGGCCGCCGAAAAAAACAACCTGACGAAAACGTTTCAAAATTTCCGGCGCCAGCCCGGCCACTTCATCGACGACGTCGGTGCCAATGCCGAACATTGATTCGGCGTAATAGCCATAATTCTTCATCAGCTCGATATAACGGTCGAGGTCTGCTTTGACCTGTCGCTGCAAATGTTCAATCTCGGCGGCGCCTTTGAACACGCCGGCATCCACCACGCCGACCTGTATAAAAAGAAAATTTTTGAATGAGTCGCCAAACAAGTGAAAAATATTGAACAGCGCATGCAGTCCCAGGCCGGTAAAACCGTTGACCAGCAAAATGGCGGTTTTGGCATTGGGATCGAATTGCGGATTTTCCGGCTGTTTAATGACGGTCTCGGGCACGGCCTCGGCGCCGCCCATTTTAATCGCCGTGACCAAATTATCAAGGCGGCGAATCATCCGGCCGGTTTGATCGTAATGCCGGCGAATGAACACCACACCGGCAACGATAGCGCCGGTCACAATCAGTGTAATCCAACCGCCTTCGTGAAATTTAAGAAATGTCACGGACACCAGAATAAAAGCTGCCAGCACCAGACCGATGCCGTTGATCAGAAGCTTCCTTCGCCATTCGGCAACTTCGCGGCGGCAATTCCACCAATGCCGCACCATGCCCGATTGCGCGAGCACAAACGTGACAAAGACATTGATGCTGTACAGCACGACGAGAAAGCTCACTTTGCCCCGGGTCACCATCATGATTAAAAAAGCCGTGCCGCCCATAATGAGAATGCCGTTTTGCGCCACGAGACGATCGCTCAGCATGGCGAAGCGCGTCGGCACCCAACGGTCGAGCGCCATATTTGCCAACACGCGCGGGCCGTCTAAAAATCCGGTTTGCGCCGCGATAAACAACAGCGCCGCCTCGGAGATGAGCGTCACCGTCACGAACGTCGAAGCGATGGTGTTATTCCAGGTGGCCGTCATGGTTTCGACCAGAACTGCATTCAAAGTTTTGCCGGTTTGATGGGTGACCTGATAAAGAAGATACGCCAACATCAAGCCGAGCACCATAAATGACAACGAGATCGCCATATAGCGCATGGTACGCCTGGCGGTTTCCACTTTCGGCTCGCGCAAAATCGGCACGCCGTTGCTGACCGCTTCGATGCCGGTGTACGTTCCCGCGCCCAGACTGTACGCGCGCAGCAGCAGAAAAAACATTCCCGCCCAACCCAGCTCGGTATGCGTATTTTGAATATCGAGTTTGGTGGCGGCAACAACTTCAGAGAAATTGAACAAATGCGTCATGACGGCGTAGATGATCACAAACACATGCGTGAGCACGAACGTCATGAAAATCGGCACCAGCGGCACGATCGACTCTTTCACGCCGCGCAGATTCAAAACGGTCAAAATCACGACGGCAACGAGCGCGACGTCGAGTTTGTACGCCTGCCATTCCGGCGGCATCAAACTGAACAACGCATCGGCGCCGCTGGCAATCGAAATCGTGATGGTCAGCATGTAATCGACGATCAACGCGCTGCCGGCGATCATGCCGAAGGTGGGCGAGAGCAATTTGCTGGCGACGAGATAGCCGCCGCCGCCGGTCGGAAATAATTCGATGATTTGTGAATAACTGGCGCTAATGACGGAGATGGTCACGACCGAAGCCAGCGCCACAAAAATGCTGAGATGGGCGTGTTCTTTCAAAGCGAGAAACGCTTCTTCCGGTCCGTAACACGAAGAAGAAAGTCCATCAGCGCCGAGGCCGACCCAGGCGAAAAATGCGATCAACGACAATTTGTGAAATATGCCGCGATCTTCCAGACTGCGCTCGCGTCCAATGATCAACGTGCGCAAACGCTCCGGCCAGGAGGGTTGAATATTATTTTCCATAATTCTTTTGTGCGAAGCCGGGCTCGCTTTTAATTCAGTTGGCTTTCCGGCAGCAGCGGCTTCGCCGTATTAAAAACCTTCCCAAAAGTTTAGCCAATGAATTTAATAAAGTATTTTAAAAAGTCAAGCCAGGCTTGAGGGCTTCGGTAATGCCTCACTCTAAGCAACTCATTGATTCTCAATTTTTAGCGAAGCATTACGATTTAAATGAAAAAGTGCTTGCTTTTTTAAATGGGTTGCCTAATTTTGTTATAAGATTCTCCATTCGCATCAAGTCGATCCGCCGGATCGCCGATTTGCTGTCCAATCAATTTCGTGAGGTATGTTCTGCATGAAGCCAAAATTCTTCCGTATTGTGGTTGCCGCCATGTTTATTGCCACAACAATTCCCGCTTCGGTATTTTCACAGGGTTTTGGCAAAAACAAAATTCAATATCAATCTCGCCGCTGGCAGTACATTCAATCCGAGCATTATGATGTTTATTTTTATGAGGAGGGTTTGGCGGCGGCGAAATTTACCGCGGCGGTCGCCGAATCTTCCTATCATCAAATCAGCCGCCTGCTCAATTTTGAAATGAAGGCGCGCACGCCGATTCTGGTTTATAACTCGCACAATGATTTTGAAGAAACCAACGTCAGTTCGGAAATTCAGGAAGAGTCCGTCGGCGGCTTCACCGAATTTTTCAAGAATCGCGTCGTGCTGCCGTACGAAGGCTCGCTCGAGCAGTTTCGCCACGTGATTCATCACGAGCTCGTGCATGCGATGCATTTGCAATTTTTTTATGGCGCCGGCGTGGGCGCGACGATTCGCGGCGTCGCCGGATTTGCCTGGCCGTTGTGGTTTGGCGAAGGCCACGCCGAATATTTCTCGCTGCACTGGGACGCCGAGTCCGACAACTTCATTCGCGACGCCGTGGTCTCCGCCTATATGCCGCCGATCCCGCAGCTCGGCGGCTTTCTCGCCTATAAAGGCGGGCAAGCGTTGTTGTACTGGATTGAGAATCGTTACGGCGTCGAAAAAGTAACGAAGTTCAATCAAGTTTTGCGCCGCGTGAAAAACGTCGACCGCGCCATTCGCGAAGCGTTCGGCATGTCGATGGAAGATTTCAGCGATGCCTGGCACAAAGATTTGCGCGAGGAATACTGGCCGGAGATTGCGCGCCGCACCGCGCCCGCCGATCTGGCGACGCAGGTCACGAATCATGTTAAAAACGACGCTTTCATTAATAACAGCCCGGCATTGAGTCCGAACGGCGATCGTCTCGTTTATCTCAGCGACAAAGCCGGCAAGTTCGATATTTATATTGCCTCCACGCTCGAGGAGCGCAAGCCGCAACGGTTGATCAGCGGGCAAAAACAGAGTGGTCTGGAAGAGTTGAAATGGCTGCGCCCCGGCATTACGTGGGCGCCCGACAGCAAAAAGATTGCATTTGCCGCCAAAGCCGGCGCCCGCGATGCGATTCATATCGTCGACATCGAGAAAAGCAAAATCATTCGCACTTACAAACCGAAGTTGGACGGCCTGTGGTCGCCGGCGTGGTCGCCGGATGGCAGACACATTGCATTTATGGGCATGAAAGCCGGCCGCAGCGACATCATGCTGTTGAATTTGAGCGACGGCAAAATTACGCCGGTGACCGGCGACGCGTTCAGCGATCTCGATCCGGCGTGGTCGCCGGACGGCAAGTCGATTGCGTTTGTGTCCGACCGCGGCGCGTTTTCGGGCCGAGCCGGCGATGAGCTGCCGCTCGCGGATTTTTCCAACACCGATATTTTTCTCATTCATCCCGACGGCACGGACTTGCAGCAAGTCACGACGAGTCCGTATGCCGAGAAATCCCCGACATTTTTTCACCATGCCGATTCGCTGCTGTTCATCTCCGATCGCAGCGGCATCGACAACATTTATTTGTACGACCGCAAACTCCGCAGCGAAAAACCGTTGACGAATTTGCTCACCGGCGCGAATCAGCTCTCGGCTTCGATTGGCGGCGACCGCGTGGCGTTCACCGCCTTTGCGCGCGGCGGTTATGATATTTTTCTGTGGAAAAGCCCATTTGATTATGCCGATACCTTGCGCGCGCTTTCGCCCACGCCGTTTCGCCAGCGCCGGCAAAAACAAGGGAGCGAGCTGCCATTCACGACGATGCCAATCGCCGATGCCGCCGCCGGCCTCGATCGCGAGGCGCGGCCCTACAAAAATTTTGTGTTCGATGCCGACTTTCGCTCCGGCAAAATCGGCGAGGCCGCCGATGGCGCGGCGGAAGTCGTGCTGCCGGCCGAGCAGCGCTTGAACGCCGACGGCTCATTCAAAATCAAAACCTATCGGCGCAAGTTCAGCATCGATTACGCCGGCGGCGCGGGAGGTTACGATCCGTTTTTCGGGCTACAGGGTTACACGCAATTTTTCATCAGCGATCTGGCCGGCAATCAGCAGATCGGCATCGGCATCAATTTAATTCGCGATATTTCCAACAGCGATTTCATTCTGAGCTGGGCCAACTTCAGCCATCGCCTCGCCTTAGGCGTGCAGGCCTTTCATGTGGCCAACTTTTTTCAAACCGAGTTTGACGTTGCCCGCGTGCGCAATCTCGGCGTGGAGATTGGCGCCGCTTATCCGCTGTCACGCTTCAAACGCTTCGAGTTCAGTTTGAATTACACGCATCTGCGCGAAAACAATCTCGGCTTTTTCTTCGACGTGCTGCCGACGCGCGTCACTCATGCGCTGCCGCTGACGGCGGCGTATGTTTCCGACAATACGTTCTTTCGTTTCTTCGGGCCATTTACCGGAACGCGCTATCGCGCCGGAATGATTTATGCGCCGGACCTCGGAGCGCGCTCCATCTCGTTTCGAACCGGCTTCGCGGATTTTCGCAATTACTTCGGCATCTCACGCGATATCGGCATGGCCTGGCGTTTGAGCGGCGGCGCGAGCGCCGGCAAAAATCCAACGCGCTTTTTCCTGGGCGGCGTGGATAACTGGCTCAACTACAATTTCGCGCGCAATCTGGATGCGTTCAACATCACGGATTTTTATTTCAGCGATTTCGTGACGCCGCTGCGCGGCGCGGATTATTACGAGCGCATCGGCACGCGCTACGCGTTGTTGAATGTGGAGCTGCGCATCCCGTTGGTGGATTATTTCATCGCGCGCTTTCCGCTGCCGCTCGGCATTGCCGGCATTCGCGGCGCCGGATTTCTGGACGTCGGCTCGGCCTGGAATTCCGATAAACGTTTTCGCGCCACCGAAAAAAATGCCAACGGCGAAACCGTGCTGCGCGACATCGTCGCCGGCTACGGCTGGGGCTTCCGCGCCAACCTCGGCATCTTTCTACTGCGCATGGACACTGTCTGGCGCACCGATCTGGCGCATCACAGCAAGCCGCGCTATCTGTTCTCGTTCGGCACGGATTTTTAATACAATGAACTTTCAGGAGATCCAATAAATATGCGTAAGATTTTGAGACTGAGCCTGGTTTTTTTTCTCGCTTTTCTTTTCGGCTGCGGCTCGCCCGCTCGCAACGTCAACCGCCAGCCTCGCTCCGGTTTGATGATGAGCGCGCGCATCGTCAATTTGCCCGCCGCAGAAAGAGGCCAGGGAATGATCGCTTTCATCGTCGAAATGCGTTACGCCAATTTGCAGTTCATTAAAACCGCGAACGGTTATTCCGCCGAGGTTGAATTAACTTTTTCGTTGCAAGACAAAGCGCTTCCCGAACAAGTTCGCCTCGTCGACCGCCGCCGCAAAATTGATTTGCAAAATTTCAGCGAAACCGTTGACCGTGAAAAAATCGTGCGGGTCGTGGAAGAAATGATCGTGCCGGCCGGCGAATATGTGGCGAATGTGGTGGTGACCGACCGCTATGCCAGAAATCAAGGTTTTGTCGCGGAAACTCACAAAGTGCAGGATTTTCTATCGCGTTTGAGCTTGAGCCGGCCTTTGCTCACGAGCGATTCACTCGCCAGATTTCAACCGGAGAAGCTGATTCCTTTCAGCCAGAACCGCTTCAAAAAAGATTTTTATACGCTCTTTGCGATCGGCGGCTTGCAAGCCGGACAGCCGGTGCTATTGCAATACGAACTGCAAGATGGAGAAGGCAAACCGCTGTTCAACAGGCAGGCCAACTTTGTTGCGCCTGAAATGATTGCCTATACGTCATTGCCGATACCGGCGAACAAATTGGCGATGGGTGTGACTGTGTTAAAAATCCAGGCCGAGCAAAACGGCGTGAAAGCCGAGGCTTCGCTGTCGATTTATGCCAACGTCGGCGTCAGTCCGCAGCCGGGACAGAGCATCAGCGCGATCCTCGAGCCGATGCGTTACATTATGGACGGCAAAGATTGGGAAGCACTGAAAAAAGCGGCGCCGGAAGAGCGCACGAAAGTCTTCAACGCTTTTTGGGCGGCGCGCCAGCCCACCACCAGGCAGGATGAAAATCCGCTGCTGGCGGAATTTTTTGTGCGCGTGCAAGAAGCTAATTTTCGTTTCCAATGGACCAGCGTCGAGGGCTGGAGAAGCGATCGCGGCCGCATTTTGATTATTTACGGCGAACCCGACAGCATCCAACGCCAGCGCTCGACGCGCAATAACGCCCAGTATGAAACGTGGACCTACGCCGAAATCGGCCGCCAATTTGTTTTTTACGATTTTAATAACGACGGTGATTTTCGCTTGATTTCGGGCGGGTAAATCAAAATGAAAATTGAAAACAGCACGCAGTTGCGCCAGTTGGTTGCTCAAGCCGATCCCGGCTCAACCGCGAAACTCAATCTGCTTCGCGATGGCCGCGAAATGTCCATTTCGGCGATTTTAGGCGAGCGGCCGAAAGAGCGTCGTCCTGTTCGTCAATCATCGTGGACAAAATACATTTTTCGCCGCGATTCGGATTCCTTAAGCCAATCCGATTTTATTGTCGGACGAAGCCACTTGCAGATCTATACTTGGCAGCTTGCGTAATTCTCGTTCAAGGGCTTGCAAGCGCAGCACCAGCATTTTGTTGCGTTTTTCCGATTCTTCAACGCGCAGCTCCAATTTTTTGAGTTCGGCGTAAAACTCGTGTCGCATCGCCGCAAACCGCGCATCGACACTGGCCTCGAACTTATCGAGACGTTTGCGGATGTAGATCATTTCAGCGCGCAGGCGCAGAACTTCCGGCGTGCTGGCGAGTTTTGCCAAAGGCGCCAGCAGGATTTGAACCAGTTTGTCGAGAATGCGCATCGGCTCTCCTTCCCTGTTGAATTTTATCTTGTTGTAAAGCTCACGTTATTCAACCTCGGCCATCGGAAAAGCGGAACGAGGATTGGGATAAATGCCAAGACTTCGCGGCTCGACGATCAAATCAAGGGTCTCCATCACAACAACCCCGATGAGAGCATATTTTTTGTTGGGTTGAACGAGTCCCATTATTCCTCCTGCAAAATATTTTAATATTGGAAAAGCAACTCATCCAATCTAATGCTATCGCAGGAAAGATGCAAGACGAATTTACGGCTTCGGCCAAAGCTCGGAACGATTTCCTGATTTTTTCTTCGACTTTAGTTCGGCGGGCGGTGAATACGGTTGAGTGGTTTTAAATTCATCCGCTCCCACGAATACAGTGTCACTCACCGTTCGCGAAATATAAAGCAAATCATAAATCGTCGTGTCGGCGACGACGAGAGTGTCCTGGTAAGTCACCGAGAGAACATCATAAGCCGTCACTGTATCCGGCATGGGAGGCGGAGCGGCGGTATAACTCAAGCGGCCGGGACTGTAGCTCCACATTTCAAACGTGGCGGTTTTAGCGTCGCGCTCAAAATAAAGTTTGATCGGCGCTTCCTTATAATTGCGCTGCAAGCCGCGCAGCAGCGCGGCGAGAATGCCGTTTTGCGCCGCATCGGTTTTCGTGCCTTCGAACACTTCCGGCGGACTGTTTTGCGTGACGATTTGATAGTTGGCGGTAAATTTCCAGCCATTCATGATCTGCTGCGCCGTGTCCGAAGGCGTCGGCACGTAAATGCGTTCCGAGGGATAACACTTCACCAAATCTTCCACGCCGAAGCCGTTGCCGGTGGCGTCGATGATCTCCATTTTAGTGACGGCCGTGTCCGTAATGAGAAATTCGAATATGAAAAACTGAATGAGTGCCTGATCATTGATGGTGGCGACCCGGATCATTTTTTGATCGACGGTCGTGCCGTTCTGCGCGCGGGCATTGGATGAAAACAGGATCGTTGCTATTATTGCAAGGGATGAAAGGACGAGAGGACGAAAGTTTTTTCTCCCGCTCGCCCTCTCTCCAATTCTCCCACTCTTTTCACTGCGTTGTATCATCAGCACAAAAATTTCTGAGTTGGTTGTATAAGTCAACTTAATTTGAGGCGCGTTGTCCCTGCGCGGCGCGGCGATAGCGCTCGAAATATTGCCGCGCTTCATCAAATTTGCCCTGGCGTTTGAGCGATTGGGTGACGAGTTCCAGGGCGGCCAATTCATCTTTATGATCGAGCTGCCTGGAAAGCTTGAGCGCCTGTTTCACAAAATTTTCGGCGCGCGGCGGATCGTTGACCGAAAGTTTGCCCAATTCCAAATAACTTTTGGCGCGATAGTTCCAGGCGAGAATGGACGATTGTTGAAAGTAAGCCAACGCCGTGGTGAATTTTTTGGCGGCGATCATTTTCTGGCCTTGATTGAAGCACATCGCGCCGTAGCTGTCGAGGTATTTTTGATGCAGCGAATCGGAACGCGCTGCCAGCGAATCGGCGCCGCGCGCTGGCACGACGGTTTGCATAAGGCGCAGCGCTTCTTCTTCGTGCTGCAAATAATTGAACTCGAGGGTGGCCAGCCGCCAGCCGATTTCTCGCCGCGTGCGAGAAGTTCGCAAATCGGGCAGCAACCCGCGAAAGCCTTTGGCCGCCTCGGCATATTTGCCGGCCTCCACTCTGGCAAACAACGAATCGCGCCGTTCCGAAGCCGGGATATTGCCGTTATCCCAGTTGATCCATTTGATGTTGTTGTCCGCGGCGGCGTGGCTTTCCGGCGTCTGCGCAAAATCCTTCGCGCGAGTCAACACGATCACGGCGGAATCGGCCTCCAGCAGCTTGATATAAGATTCGCCTTGATAATACAAATACAAAAACATCGCCCCGCTGTCAAGAGCGGCGGTCACATTCGTCGAGTTCAGCTCGCGGCCGGACGGCACATTGAAAACCGCCGTGGCTTTCAGCGTCGCTTCGGCAGTCTGAAATTTTTGCAAGGCCACCGGATATTTCTTCAACGCGAAATAGCAATCACCGAGACGAGCGTACAACACATGTTGATCCCTTTGCAGGCGCGCTAAATGTTCGAGAATGCCGATGGCCTTGAGATAATTCTGCTCGGCCATGAAACGTTTGGCGAGAAGCTGATAAGTTTTGGCCAGCCAGAGCTTCGTATTACTATCAAAAGGATTGAATTGCAGCGATAGCTCAAAAACAGTGCGCGCTTTTTCCAACGCTTCCAAAGCTTGCTGCCGCAAAGCCGGCGGAGCGGCTGAAACGGCGGCCTGCTTATCCAGCTCCAGCGCTTGTTTCAAATTGCGGCCGGCTTCATTAAATTTCTGAATGGCGGCGACGGAATCAATCGCGCCGGCGCTGTCCGGTTGTCCTTCAAGAATCTTCCACAACCGCTCGCTGCGCTCGAAACGAACCACCGCGGAATCGGCCACGCGTCTGGCTTTCACCTGCATCGGATAGTCGACAAATAACTGGCGCGCCATTCTTTGCGAAGCAAACGCCACGCTGGTATCCACCCCGACGGGAACCTCGATCTTCCCTTCTTTGGTTTTGATGACTTTGCTCTTCGGCGTGCCGGCGCAGGAACAAAGCATAAAAGCGCTCAAACCAAAAAGGATTTTCGTTAATAAACTAAATTGTCCCAACGGATATATTAAAATCCCTCGAAAACTATATTTTCTTTTTTTCATAAGTTTAACCAGCATTCAATGACCAATGACATAAGCCGGACGGGCCGGAACCAAACAGGGCAACCGCGAATGAGCGCGAATTAACGCGAATGAAAAATATTAGCGTTCATTAGCGTTGATTTGCGGTTTAAAAATGTTTGCCGAAAAAGCACGGATTTCATTTTAAAGATTCTAATGACAAATGACCATCCTACCCTCCAACTTCATGCTTCACCGTCTCCCACCATGAAAGAAAAATTTGATAAAATTCCTGGGCGCGCCGATCCGACGCTTCGCGCATCACCGAGCCAAACAGCAGGATGTTGCCGTTCGGCTCGCGGTTCAACGCGCCGGTGCGAAGATAATTGCTTTGCTTTTTGAAGCCTTGATCGATCAAATACGTGATATCGCTGCCTTCCACCATGCACACACGAATCTCATAGGTCGCCTCTACACAGAGCAGAAAAATTTCAAATCGGCGGCCACTGACAACGAACTTTTCCGACGCCGTCAAATTTCCGGATTGATAACCCATAAAACGATTAACGACGTCCGATAAAGTTGCCGGATGCCGGCGCATCCACTCGACCAACGTGCGATAAATCGGCGTGAAATTGCGATAATCGCCAAAATCATCCAGGCCTTTGAGCCTCACTCTGGCAGAGGCTTCACTGGCTTTGCTGCGGCCCGGACTCGCTCCTCGGTTGGCGCTGCCACCGTCCGTTCCGCCCGGCACTCCGAGACCGGCATCGACGGCGCCGTTTCCCAAAGCGCCGCTGCCAATTCCCGCCTCCGAATTTCCGCCGCTGCCAGGCAGGATGCCATTACTATTTTTTGAGCTGCCGCCAAAACCTCGTCCTCGTGAGTGACCGGGCAAAGTCGTTGCTGAATTCGGCCCATCAAGATTAAGATCGCCATCGAAAGTCGTGTCGGTCTCTTTCAACGCCGGCATAATGTCGCGCGTCACCACTCGCGTATCCGTAATGCCGGTGCCGCGTGAAGCGACGCGCGGCGGCGCTGCGACTGTTTGCCCCATGCCCAGATCATCCAACTCCGCGGCGAGATCCATTCGCGCCGGCACACCTGACGAACCCGCCAGCGCGGCTATTTCCGGAATTTCGCTCGGAATTCCCGCCGGTGACGCTTGCTCGACGGTATTGGTTTCTACCTGAGGCGCCTGATAGGTGATCCTGGTGTTCTCGTACAGCTCCGGATATTTCATAAGCTGAATTTTAACGGTTCGCGAGCTGTGCTCTTGCGGCGCCCAATAAATCGCGTACGTCCAATAAACGATGAGACCGGCGACGTGCAAGATCAACGAGATCAGCAATCCAAAAGTAAGATGGTCGCGATAGCTTTTTTTGAGCTCCGGTGCTCCATAATTCGTGAGCGTGGTTATCATAAATTCCGACATAATCACTGAGCCAGGTCGAAGGGTGTTATCGATTCAAAATCATTTTCACGTCATCGGCCGGCTGCTGCAAACCGTCAAATTTGCGGCCGACACGAATCGTGATCGTGCGTTGAAATTTTTTGACGTAAAATCTTCCCGGCGGCGAGTTGTAAAATTCACCGTCCGCCATCAGCCACGAAATAAAATAACGATAATAGCCGGCGGCGACAACTTTTCCCGCATGGTCGCGCCAGTTCCACACGAGCTGCTGTGGAATATAGCCCTGTCCCTCCATGTTCCAAACCGGACCGCCGGTTTCTTTTTCAACGGTTAACTGCCAGTGTTGCGGCGCCGCCGAAAAATTTGCCGTCGCAATATGAAAGATCGCCGCCTGCGGGTTGAGCACGAGAACTTCTTCGCGCGGCACGATGATGCGGTTGCCGGCGCGGCGATAAGCGCGCAGGCTGTCAATACTATTTTCAAAATTCGGCTCGCCGATCTGGATTTTGCCGGAATCGAGCGCCGTATTTTCGGCGAGATAATTGCGCAGCGCCAGCGCCCTGGATTTGGCAAACGGATTGGTGACGATAGTTGCCGTCGCACTCGGCGTTTTGTCGAGGCTTTCTGAAAGCTGCCGCAGCGAGTGCCAATAATCATTTGAATAGAGTCCCAACAATTTCACCGAGGTGTCGGCTGCCGCGACCGGCGTGAGATGAAACGACAGATTATTTGCGACCGCAGCCGAATCGAAAACGCCGAGATCGTAATGCGACAGCGCGGCGAGCGCATGCGCCGGAACATCGGGCGCGATGAGGCGCTGCAAACGTTTGGCGGTGATTTCTAAAACTTCGTTTTCGGCGCGAAGATAAGCGCGCGGCGCGGAAGGCTCGAGCGTTGACGGCGATTCGAATGTGTAACGAAACGGCGGCGGCGTTTGCAATTTGGGCAGCGGCGATAAACGATCTAATTGAAATACGAGCGCGAACTCGTGCGAGCCGCTGGTTTCGCCGCGCAAATCCGCGGTCGGATAATTCAACAAATAACTCAAACTCACCGGGCCGTAAAGCTGCAGGCGGCTCTCCAAATTCATCGCGATTTTGTCGATGCCAAGCCGGAGAAAACCCCACGCCGGATTATCATATTGAAAAAACCCGCCGGCGCGCAAACCCTGCCCGTCGCGTTGCGTGATAAACGCCGTTTGTATGTTGCCGAAATGATAGGCCAGCGCCAAATGGCTTTCGCCGTCCAATTTGAATTTTGCCTGGCCCAGCGCCACGTTCGGCTGATTGAGATGATCGCGGCTCAACGAAACGGAAACCGCCGGCAGCGGCCAAAAAGTTACTCCGCCGCCGAGATCGAGCCGCGTGAAGCCTTTTTGATTTTGAAAGACCGGATCGTTGGCGTCGACGAGATTGAATTCATCGCGGTCGTAGGATTTGTTCAAAAGTCCGGCTTTCAATCCCACCGCGAAAAGATTTTTGTAGCGCCGGCTCAATGCCAAACTGATATACGACTGGCTGTAAATCGGCAGCGACAGCGATTGCGCATGCGCAGCAAACGCCAGCTCTTGCGGCAGCCAATTCGGCAGCACGATGGAAACGTAATTCAGCCGAAATCGCGCCGCGCCCGCATCGAGAAAACCGAGATGAAATACGCGCATGCCGGCCTGAATCATGCTGGGTTGATAGCTGATGATCGACGGATTCAGCAAATGCGACTGGCCGCTGCGAATGTCGAGCGGATGCGGGGTCAGCAGGTTTTGTGCCGATACGGAAACAGAAAGCAAGAAGATAAAAATTATCGGCGCAATAGTTTTTAAGAAAAATCTCTGCATGTAATTTGTGTCGCGTTTCTATTCCAATTTTATCGTGCCAGTACAACATATCCGGACGCCACTTTCTTATCCACATCAAACAACAAATAAAGATACGGCCCGGGCGGTTGCGGCTTGCCGCTATTGTCGTTGCCGTCCCAACGCAATTGCGCCGTTGGTGCCGACGCAATCGTTTTGAGCAAATTGCCGTGTAAATCAAAAATTTTGAGCTGCGGTGATTGCACGCCGACGTTGCCAAGCTCGAAAACGGCGGCGTCATTGAAACCATCATTGTTGGGCGTAAACGGATTCGGCGCGACGGTCAATTGGCCGGGCTGCACGTCAAATTCCAGGCGCAGCGAGTTGTTATTTTCATCCCTTTCAGCAACGGTATTATTCACATCGATCACCGCTTGAACGGAATGCCGTCCGACTGAAGCGAGTCGAAAAGTGCGTGACAGCGTCACATTCGCTCCGATTTGCAGACCCGCGATCACCGTATCGGCGAGAATTTGCTCATCGAACAAAAGTCTCGCGTTGAATGATTGCTGCGCCGGCGCGGAAGAGTCGGCAAACACTGCGGTCACCGTGACGGCTTGATTGAGCCGCACGGGCGGCCTCACACCGGATAACGCCGAAATGTAAAGATCGGGCTGGCGCCGCAAGACGGTGATATTCACAATAAGAATACTGCGCAATGGCGGCGCCGTATTTTGTTCGAGCGCTTCAAATGTGACCTGGTATTGTCCGGCTGTGCCCAACGCCGGGCGCCAGGAAAATTGCCATTGGCCATTGCCTTGATCGACGACGGTTGCGCCGTTGGGCAAATTTTGCCAGGTCAAAACAAAAGCATCGCCTTCCGGATCGCGCACGATCACAGGAAACACTAAAGGCTCGCCTTCAAAAACTGTTTTATCACTGATGGAGTCGAAGGCGGGCGGATCATTCTCCGGCGGAGATCCGCAGCCGCGCAAAACAACCGCGGCAATCGGACGGTCGCGATCGTTGCTGCGAATTTTCAAGCTGTCGAGAAAATTTCCGAGCGAGTCCGGTGTAAAATCTATCGGTACGTCGATTGACGAACGCGGCGGAATTTGCCGGTTGTTCAAATTGTCGCGCACCATAAAATATCGCGTCAAATTCACCGCGTTGGAAAGCACGAGCGGAATATTGCCGGTGTTTTCAATGCGCAACGGGCGAGTGGCGGTGTCTCCCGGCGCCACGCAACCGAAATCCAACAGAGCCTCTGCGACAATCGTGGCGCGCACGCCGCGGCCACGCAAAGTCACGCTGCACGATGTTGAAACGACACCGTCATTCGTTCTAATTAAAAGATTGGATTGATAAAATCCTGTATCGCTCGGCATAAAAGGGACCTCGAAAGAAAACACGCTATTGCCGGACGCCGAGCCGCCTCGTGGCGAAACACTAAAATTAATCGAATCAGAGAGCGTTGTGTTAATTGAAAGCGCTAATGAGTTCGAATTGATAATACGCAGGCTTCGTGTTGAATCACGCCGCACCCAGACATTGCCGAAATTAACTTCAGAAACCGGAATGCCGTTATCGAACGGCGTGCAGCGAAGAACGCGAGCGCCCTGGTTGATATAAACGACGAGTTGGTTTTCAAGATAATTGCTGACGATAAGATCATTATCGCCGTCGCGGTCGAGGTCGAAATGTGTAATCGCTTTGGCGCTGGTTACCCTCGCGGTATCCAAATCTTGCGCGTTCAAATTAGAGAATGCCTGGATATTATTATCGGGATTGCGCAGCCACGAGACGCGATCATCGCGAAAACGCGTGTAAAATATATCGAGATCGCGGTCGGGCCGAATAGCCGCTGAACCGAGTGTATCGACATTGCAGAGCGTGAGAGCCTGCGCGTATCCGGCGAGCGTCGTAACGGGCCCGGCAAGATTAAGCTGATTGTTCGCAAAGTTGATAATCGCCAATTCACTCGTCGCGCCTGGTGATGATGCAGCGTTTTTGCCGAGCAAATGAAAGTCACTGCAAAGCGCCAAAAGCTCGCGGCGACCATCGCCAACGGTCGTACCCACCACATCACCGGAAACCAAGTCGACCGGCGGTAGAGATAACGGCAGAGTACTACCGGAGGCGAAATTACCGCGGCCGTTATTGAACAGGGTCGATAATGATTTCGCGCCATGATTGGCGACAATAATATCAAGCGCGCCGTTTTGATCATAATCCCACGCTGCTGTTGCAACCGGACCGAATCCTACTTGCAGTGATTGTGAAGCTATCGCCGGGAAACTGCCGGAACCATTATTGAGAAAAATATCGACACGGTCGGCGCCGAACATCGTCACCGCCAGATCGATGAAGCCGTCGCCGTTGAAATCCTGCGCGAGCACATGAATCGGACGCGCGCCGGTGAAAATCGTTTGCGGCGCAGCAAATTGTCCGTTGCCGTTGCCGGGAAAAATCTGTAAACTGTTGCTATTAAAATTGACTAAGGCGAGGTCGAGAAAATTGTCATTATTGAAATGAGCGGCAGCGGCATGAACCGGTGTATTGCCGGTGACCGGCGGCTTGGGGAAGGGTTCAAACAGCGATACGTCTCCCGTATTGCGCAACACGACGAGGCGATTGGCGCCGTGATGCACAACGGCGAGATCGATATAGTTGTCATTGTTGAAATCGCCGGGGACGAGATGCGTCGGTTCTTGATTGACATTGTTCGGTGGCGGGGCATTTTCCAAATCATAAGACATTCGCGTGAACGTGCCGGTGCCATTATCCGTGCGGACGAGAAAACGCCAAATGTAAGGCTGGATCAATTGCGTACCATCAGCGCCGCGAACGGTTGTGGTTACCGCAACAGTGATTTCTTCACCATCAACGAAACTTTGCGATGGTGTAAAAACGAGCGATTGATTCGCGGAATTGAGCGTGCCGGAATAACGCCCGTGAAAATTTCCCCAAACCTGAATCCCATTGGCAAAGTTTGTTACCGCTTGATTAAAACCGACGCGAATCGTCGTGGACGCCGTGGCATGAATATCATCTAAATCCGGCGAGCGCGAGACAATCTGCAATTGCGCGAAGGCGGGCATGGCCAACCAAAAAGGAAAGAGCCAAAGGGCGGCTTGCAAAAGGAAGATGAAGAACCCTGGTTGCCGTGCGAGAGGTTTGCTTTTCGTCATTCCTGACCACCCGTCAATTGATCCAGTTGTTTTTTGATAATCTCCGCCAGTTCCGTTTTGCCCTGCGCGCGCGAGGCGAGCCAAAGATTTTGCAGCGCGGCGACATCGTTCGGATCGATTTGCAGAATGCGCGTGTACCATTGCGACATGGCGGCATAATCGCCCAGATGCCACGAGCAATCGCCGAGGCAGCGAAAGATTTCCGCAATGGGCAGCGAATTTTTGCCGTCGAGATGAATCGCAGTGTGATTGCTATCCGCTGCGGTCGCGAGTTTGCCATTGGTGGCGGAAGCTTCCTGGCCGCGGCGCTTCAACGCTTCCTGAAAAAGCAGCAACGCGTATTCATATTTTTCGCGATGATAGTAATGCATCGCAAAGGCGCTGAAATCATCGGAAGCGCCGGACGCGCGCATCAATTCTTTGAAAGCCGCTTCGGCCTGATCGGATTTTTGTTGGTCCAGCACGGCGGCGCGGCAGCGCAGCGCCGAAACATCCCGCGAAGAGGTTTTGAGAATTTCATCGGACAGGCGCAGCGCCTCCTCATGGCGTCCGGCATTGTAATAAAGTTGCAGCAGCGCATGCCGCGATTCCGCATCAGCCGCATTCAATGCCGTCGCTTTTTCAAATGCGGCCACGGCGTCTTTGCTGTTTCCAATCGCCAATAAAGCGCCGGCCAGCGGCGGATAAGTTTCGCAGCATTCCGGCAAAATCAACACCGCATTTTGTAGTGATGTGATAGCTGGCGCCGGCTCATTGCGATTGAGCGCCGCCACGCCGCGATTGAAATTTTCCCGCCAAAAATATTCTTTGCGATTGGCGATTCTTTCTTTCCAACGGCTGTCATTGTTTTCGACTGTCGCAAAACTGTTTAACATGTCTTGAGTTTTTTGCAGGCGGCCCTGCAGCTCGCCGTGCCGAAAGCGCGCGGCGTTGTCATTGGGATGAGCTTCCAAATGCCGCACGAATGCCGCTTCGGCTTTATCCATCTCATTGCTGCGCTCGTAATGATCGGCCTCGATCAAAACCCGATTTTGGCAGGCCGCCAACAGGGTGAAACTCAAAAGCAGCAGTTTTTGTAGATTTTTCGTCATCAGATTAAATTATTGCAAATTATACACCACGAAACGGCCTCAAATTTTTTCCGGCGAAATCAACAATCATGAATGAATCTTTGATTTTTAACAAAACAACCATAAAAGCTACAATTTAGTTATTTCCAATGCCTACCGCAAGTTACAAAACTGTCTCACTCATTAGACGTCTGTTCCAGCATGGCACAAATTTGGTTCATTTTTGGAAGTGTTTAATGAACAACGGGACGCAAACTTTTCAGGACTTCGTCTTTCGTTTGTGCTGTGATCACCAATTTGAGCGCGGCACTCAATTTTTCCAATTCCTTGATTGCACGGATGATCTGTTTTTCATCATCGTCCAATTGAAATCGCGTGGCAAGCAGCATCATCAAGGCCTGTTGCATTCCTTCTTGCTTTCCTTCTAACTTCCCTTCTAACTTCCCTTCTAATTTCCCTTCATCTTTCCAGCGTTGTGCTAATGTCGGCATGACTTCTTCTCCTTGCAGTTTAGTTTCTTTCAACATTTCTTCCAATTGTGTGACAGGAATATCTTGTGTCGCCGTTACGTAAATTAGCAAAAACGTAACTCGTTCCTTCTCCTGCATGAAACCCATTTGATGCCATAATTGGAACACCTGACGGATGAGTTGCAAATCCTTGCTGAAAGCGGCTTTCATCAGCAGCATGGCCGAGAGCAAATACACATTCTCTCGCAAAGGGCGGCTGCTCTCATCCTGC
>Ga0247727_10004708_pt1 | contig 28663 bp, 25 predicted proteins | sample WisWelCaveWW1625_FD_202498 | JGI IMG/M metagenome (GOLD analysis project Ga0247727, IMG submission 202498) | Biofilm microbial communities from Wishing Well Cave, Virginia, United States - WW16-25 | ecosystem: Environmental > Aquatic > Deep subsurface > Groundwater > Cave microbial mat | place...
TGGTCACCGCCGCCACGCTGGCGTCGGTGAACTCCGGCGTCGTGACGTGGGCCAGCACCTCGCTGTTGCGCTTGATGCGGTAGCGCCACAGCCCGATCCCATTGGAGTCATCGACCGCGCCCTGCCAGCCGAGATCGACCCACGTGGGTAACACCGAGCTCGCCACCGACTGCGCGTTGATCGCCGACGGCGCCACCGTATCCTTCGCGCCGAGCTCGACCTGCTGGATGCTGTTCGCCGCCGGCGTCGCCCGCGCGCCTATCCCTGGCTGGCCGCCGGCAGCGATCGAATCGTTGAGCACGCTGAACGCCCACACCCCGTCCAGATGCACGCTGATCCGGGCCGAAGCGTAGATCGACCGCATCACCATCCCGTTCTTGCAGGCGACGGTTTTTGACGACAACTGCGTGGTGGTTCCGCCGGCGCGCTTGTTGAGGACCAGCGTCGCCGAGCAAGTGTTGCCGGTGAAGGTGGGATCCTGGAGCTCGACAGCGTAGTAGGCTCCTTGCGCCGCCGGTCCGGACATCGCGGTCGACGTCGGGCGCAGGTAATGCACGTAAGTTCCGCCGGAGGCGGCCAGCGTCAGAGTGGTCTTGACTTCATACTCGTTGGCCGGCGCCGGCATGGCGGGGGTGAAGATCAGTGAGCCGCCGTTGGTGGAAGTGGCGGTCAAACCCGCCGGCCCACTCGTCAGCGTCGAAGCTCCGTTTGTACTTGCGGAACTCGGTCAGGATGTCGGCGCGCGAGTGCTTCCCCTTCTGGAAAACCTTGATGTTGGGCGCGCCCGCCAGCGGAATCGCCACGAACGCCCTGCGATCCCGCGCGATGAACTCGACCAACGCGAAGTTGCCGTCGCCACTTTCCTCGAACCGGTAGGCGATGATGCCAGCAACAGCGACGCAATACAGCGTCCCATGCCGGCCTCCATTCTGCCGATTCGGGGAACGACAGTCTCAATAAATACACAACTCCGGACGGAATGCAAGAAAAAACTGTCAGAAATTCACGATCGAGGCAAACGAGATCGGGTCGAGGCTGGCCCCGCCGACCAGCGCGCCGTCGATCTCCGGCTGCGCCATCAGGTCGCGGATGTTCTTCGGGTTAACGCTGCCGCCGTAGAGAATGCGCAGCGCCGAAGAAGAGGCTTCCCCGTGGGCGACGCGCGCCATGTTGCGAAGAAACCGATGCGCCTGGGCGGCGATCTCGGGCGTCGCCGTCCTGCCGGTGCCGATCGCCCAAACCGGCTCGTAGGCGATGGTGACGCGGGCGAACGGGTCGGCCGTCAGCGGCGCGAGACCGCCGCTGAACATCTTCTCGAGGATGGCTTCGGTGCGGCCGCCTTCCCTGTCCCCGAGCGTCTCGCCGACACATACGATCGGGCGCAGGCCGGCCTCGAGCGCGGCGAGGGTCTTCCGGCGCACGGCATCGTCTGTCTCGCCGAAATGCTGGCGGCGCTCGCTGTGGCCGATGAGGACCCACCGGCAGCCGGCGGCCGCCATCATGGGAGCCGACACTTCGCCGGTAAAGGCGCCCTCCGCGAGCCAGTGCACGTTCTGGCCGCCGACCTCAACCCGGCTCCCGGAGACCGCCGAGACGGCGGCGGCCACGCCGAGGAAGGCCGGGCACACGACGATGTCGGCGTGGGCGGAATGCTCGACCAGCGGCAGGAACTTTTCGAAGAAACCAGCGGCTTGGGCGGGCGTCTTGTACATCTTCCAGTTGGCCGCCATCAAGGGGCGTCTCATGCGATCTCCGCGAGGAAGCTGGCGCCGTGGTCGATCCGGAGGCCGAAGTTCGAGGCCACCGTCTGGCCGATATCGGCGAGGGTGGCGCGCAACCCCAGGTTCACGCCGCCGCGCGCGGAGGGCGACCAGGCGAGCAGGGGGACGTATTCGCGGCTGTGGTCGGTCGACGGCGTGGTCGGATCGCAGCCGTGGTCGGCGGTGAGGATGAGCAGATCCTGCTCGTCGAGTTTCTCGCAGAGCCGCGGCAGCCACTGGTCGACACCCTCGAGCGCCCGCGCATAGCCTTCCACGTTATTGCGGTGGCCGAAGACCTGGTCGAAGTCGACCAGGTTCACCCAGATCAGCCCGTCGGAGCACTCGCCCAGGGCTTCGAGGGTTTTCGCCATGCCGTCCTCGTTGTCGCTGGTTTTGACGTAGTCGCGGATGCCGCGGCCGAGGAACACGTCGAAGATCTTGCCGACGATGAAGACGGGCACGCCGGCTTCCTCGAGCCGGTCGAGCAGCATGCCGGCGGGCGGCGGCACGGCAAAGTCCTTGCGATTCGCGGTGCGGGCGAACGAGCCGGGGGAGCCGGTGAACGGCCGCGCGATGACGCGACCGACTTCGTGCGGTCCGCGCAGAATCTCGCGCGCGATGTCGCAGATGCGGTACTGCTCCCACAGCGGAATCACCTCTTCGTGGGCGGCGACCTGGAAGACGCTGTCGGCGGAGGTGTAGACGATGGGCGAGCCCGTCCGAAAGTGCTCGGCGCCGAGCCGGTCGATGATTTCAGTCCCGCTCGCCGCGCAATTGGCGAGCGTGCGGCGGCCAATGCGGCGCTCGAACTCGTCGATGATTTCGCCGGGAAAGCCGCCCGGGTAGAGCGGGAACGGTTTCTCGAGCAGGATGCCGGCCATCTCCCAGTGCCCGGTGGTCGTGTCCTTGCCCGGGGAGGCCAGCGCGCACCGGCCGTAGGCTCCGGCGGGGGCGGCGGCCGGCTCCAGATGCGCCAGCGGCTTGATGTTGGCGAGTCCCATCCGGCACAGGTTGGGCACCGCGAGCGGCCGCCGGCGCGCGATGTTGCCGAGCGTGTCCGAGCCGGTGTCGCCGTAGGAGGCGGCATCGGGCATCTCGCCGATACCCACGCTGTCGAGCACGATCCAGACGACGCGGCCGAACCTTGGCGAACCCCGCGGCAGTGCGCCGCTCATGGCGTCTTGTTCGCCGGCGTTGGCGGGCCGGCATCGGCGAGCGCCTGCTCGATGCGCTCCGACAGCATGTCGGCAAACCGGTCGGGCAGGAACCCGTTCATGCGGCTCACTACCTCGGCGCGGCTGTTGAAGACGATGGTGGTCGGAATCGAGGCGACGTGCAGCAGGGCCGCGAGACCGTCATCGAACCACACGGTTTTGCTCCAGCCGTTCTGCTCAAGAAACGGTTTGACGACCTCGCGGCTCTGGTCGGTGCTGACGTTCAGGAACAGGATTTCGGGATGGTTCCGGAATCGTTCCTTGACCTGTTCGTACAGCGGCTGCTGCGCCCGGCAGGGGCCGCACCAGGTGGCCCAGAAATCCAGCACGAGAATCCTGCCGCGAACCGAGGCCAGCGCGAGCGACTCGCCGTCCGGCCCCGACAGCGTGAATTCCATCGGGTCGGTCACGGCGAAGTTCGGATCGATGCGCCGCATTTCCGCTCGCCGCTCGACGATCCGGCGGGCGGTGCGGTCCCAGGCGGCGAGGACCAGCCCGCCGAGTCCGGTCTCCGATTCGTGCCGCCGGCGATACCATTCGCCGAGCCGGACGCGGTCTTCGGCGCGGCGGACGTCGGTATTCTCCTCGTCGGGGATGGTGAAGGCATCGGCCAGGGGCGCGAGGGCTTCCTCGGTGCGTCCGAGCCGCTCGAGCCAGCGGGCGATCTCGCGGGCCGACTCGCCGGAAGGGAACACCTGGTAGCTCTGCCGGGCCAGCGCGACCGCCTCCTCGCGACGGTCCAGGTTGCCGGCGGCGCGGCTCTGATATACGAGCGCCTTTCCGAGTGCGCGATCGTGATCCTGCCGCAGCTTCGAGCGCAATCGCGCCGCCGGCGCTTCACTCCAGCGCGTCGCGCGGGCGATGTCGGCCAGCCGGCGGCCGTAATTCCAGGCGATCTCGGCGCTCTGGCGGTCGTCGCGCCGCAACAAGACCAATGCCAGCCGCTCGAGCAGCTCGGCCTGATCGCCCTCGCGCACCAGAACCGCCGGGCCATAACGGAGCAGCCGGCGATCGTCCTTCGTCTCGACGGCGGTCTTCACCAGCGAGCGCTCAATTTCGGCGCGCTGCGAGCTTTTCGGGTATTTTGCCAGGTGAGCCTCGAGCGCGCGGACGTAATCCGGCGTGCTGTTGCCGGCTTCGGCGAGCAGACGGCCGAGATGCTGCTGCTCGGCTTCGGCGGGGTCTTGCGCCGCGAGCCGGCAGAGAACGGTTAAGACAGCGAGCCCGGATAGGCCCCTCGCAAGCGGAAGCTTGCGCCACGGTCGCATCATTCCTCTTTCGGCTTCGGGTTTCGGATCCACTCGGCCAGCGCCGCCGCCCGCTCGCGCGCCATGTTCAGGAAGCTCTCGTTTTTGGCGATGCGGTCGAGCATGGGCAGCAACTGATCGCCGGCCGTCAGGCGGTTCTTTTCGACGGTGACCTGCAAATGGAGCAGGATCTTGTTGACACCAAGCCGGTCGTAGCGCACGGCGCGCTCGAGGAGGATCCGATGCCCGACCGTCTCGGTCATCTTCTCGAACCAGTCGTGCAAACCGAGGGCGTCGAGGTCTTGCGAGTAGTTGAACTGGACTTCGCTTTTTTCCGAGGGTCCGTCGACGCGGAACGTCTTCAGGCCCATGTTGGCCACCTTCAGGCCGGACTCGAGGGGCCGGCGGAAGCGATCCAGCTTCTCGACCAGGGCGAAGATCTCGTCGGCGTCGCCGGTTTTGAGCTGGAACCGCACCGGCTGGTCGTCGTTGGGAGCTTCCTTGTATTCGGCCTTGCCGTCCCGCTCGACGCGGATCTCGACGTAGGCGGGCACGCTGCCGGGGAAAGATTTCGAGTAGAACACGCGAGGCGGCTGCCCGTCGGCTGGAACCTGAGCGGCCAGCAGCGCGGCTCCTAAGAAACAGCCCGCACAACGGAGCCTGCCCGCGGCTTGAAGGGAGGCGGTTTCTCCAACTGCAATAGGGGCCGCGGCCGGCCCTGTGCGGGCTAACCAGGTCATCGCCGTGTCACCGCGGCACTGGCCGACAGGCGCGTTTCGGCCGCCATCCTGGTGGCGTGGCAGACGGCGACGGCCAAAGCGTCGCAGGCATCGGTGGAATCGGTGTGCGCCCCGGGTCCGAGCAGCGAGCGAACCATGAACTGGACCTGGTGTTTTTCGGCGCGCCCGTATCCGACGACGCTGACTTTGATCTCGAGCGCCGAGTACTCACCGCAGGGGAGGTCCGCCTCGGCCAGCACCAGCAGCGCCACGCCGCGCGCGTGAGCGAGCTTCAGCGCGGACTTGACGTTGACGGCATGGAAGACCTCTTCGACGGCCGCCGAGCCGGGCGCGTGGTCCCGGATGACCGATCGCAAGCCGGCGGCGATCCGGGCCAGCCGCGCCGGCAGCGGATCGCGCGGGCTGGTGCGAATCGTGCCGGCGGCGACGATGCGGTGCGCGCACCCGTCGCTGTCGATGATCCCGAAGCCGGTCAACTCCGTGCCGCAATCGATGCCGAGCACCCGCATCGGCGGCTTCAAGAGGCGAGCGCCTCCAACTCCTTCTCGTCGATATCGAAGTTCGAGTAGACCTGCTGCACGTCCTCGAGCTCTTCGAGCGCCTCGCTGAGCCGCAGCATCCCGCTGGCGTTCTTGCCCTCGAGGCGAACCAGGTTTTTCGGCACCATCGCGATGTGCGCCGACGCCACCGGGATCCGGGCCTTCTCGAGGGCTTCCAGGACGGCAAGGTGCGCCTCGGGCGGCGAAAGAAGCTCCCACTGCCCATCCAGCCGTATGTCCTCGGCGCCGGCGTCGATGACCGTATCCATTAACTTCTCTTCGGTCGCGTTGTTCCCCTCGATCAAGACCTGGCTCTTTCGCTCGAACATCCAGGCGACGCTGCCGAGCTCGCCGAGATTGCCGCCGTTTTTGGTGAACAGGTGGCGGATTTCACTGACCGTGCGGTTGCGATTGTCGGTGGCGACGGCCACCAGCACGGCCGCGCCGCCCGGACCGTACCCTTCAAAGGTCACTTCCTCGATCTGGCCGCCCTCGAGTTCGCCGGTGCCACGCTGGATGGCGCGCTTGATGTTGTCCTGCGGCATGCTGACCTGCTTGGCGGCCAGAATGGCGGTGCGGAGACGGGGGTTGGCATCCGGGTTGCCGCCGCTGCGGGCGGCGATGGTGATTTCCTTGATGATGCTCGTAAAGGCTTTGCCGCGCTTGGCGTCCAGCGCCGCCTTCTTGTGCTTGATGGTGGCCCATTTGGAATGTCCGGACATGGTAAACCTCCATGCGGGAACGCGGGACTCGGGCAGTCCCGGAACCATCTCTGAGGATAACAGAAGGGTCCGGACGCCTCAACCGATCAGCGGGGCGGGGCGAATTTCTGCACGCGCCAGTTCTTGATCTCGACCACGTAGATGGCGCCGGTCGAGTCGACCGCCATGTTGTGGGCGAAATCGAGCTTGCCGGGCGCTTTGCCGAAGCTGCCGAGCACGCCGAGGATCTGGCCGTCGGGGTTCAGCTTGACGACGCGATTGTTGTTTCCGTCGCACATGTAGATGGCGTTTTCCCGGGCGACGTAATAGAGGCCCCACGGCGCTCCGGCGTGCGTCCATTTGCCGACGAACTTGCCGGCCGGGTCGAAGATCTGCACGCGGGCGTTGGAGCGGTCGGCGACATAAACGCGCCCGGCGGAATCGACGGCGACGTCGTGCACCAGGTCGAACTCGCCGTCCGCCTTGCCTTTCTTGCCCCAGTGCAACAGGTACTCGCCGTCGCGGTTGAACTTGATGACGCGCGAGTTGACATAACCGTCGGAGACGTAGAAATCGCCCTGGGGCGTGAAGGCGAGGCCGGTGGGTTCGTTGAAGGCGTACTTCGCGTCGTTATCGCCGGGGCGTCCGGAAGGCTGGGCGATCACCATGAGCAGCCGCCCGGACCGGTCGAATTTGAACACCGAGCTGGCCTTCTGATCGACCAGCCAGATGTGGCCGCGGGCATCGACACGCATGCCGTGCGAGCGCACGATCGGCAGATCGTCCCAGTGCGCCAGCACGCGCCCGTCTTTGTCGAACTGGATGAGCTTGTGGGTGCCGCGGTTGAACACCCAGACGTTGTCGTCCTTATCGACGTCGACACCGGAGCATTCGCCGAAATTCCAGCCCGGGGGAAGCTGCGGCCAGTTCTCGACCAGCTTGTGCGGCAGCGCGGGGCCGGAAGCGAGCTGGCCCGCCAGCGGAAAGACGCCGAGCGGAGCGGCGGCCATGATTCTCAGGAGAGCGGAACGGGTCATGCCGCTGAGCGTAATCCAGGCGGAGGCGTATGTCAACACGCTCGGACGTGCTACCAACACACGCTCAGACGGGCAGCACACACAGGCACCCGCAATGGGTTATGATAATCCCCACGATGCACATCTCACGGCGCACATTTCTCGAAGCCACGACGCTCGGCACATTGGCCCAGGCGGCGGTAGCGGCGACAGTCGACAAGAAAACCGGCATGCCGATGCGCGTGCTCGGAAAGACCGGCGCCCGCGTCTCGATCCTCGGATTCGGATGCGGCAGCCGGTTCCTCATGTACAAGGAGGAAGACAAAGCGCTCGAAGCGGCCAGCAAAGCGCTTGCGCTCGGCATCAATTATATGGACACGGCGCAGAGCTACGGCAACGGCGTGAGCGAGGAGCGTGTCGGCAAGCTTCTGAAAGGCCGCCGCAACGGGATCTGGGTGACAACCAAGATCCAGAGGCGGAAAGCCGACGAGGCGATGCAAATGATGGAGGCGAGCCTGAAGCGTCTCCAGATGGACCAGGTCGATCTGGCGCACATTCACGCGTTCGGCGGGCCGGACGATCTGGCGGCGATCGAGGCCAAGGGCGGCGTTCTGGAGGCGATGTACAAGATCCGCGATCAGAAGATGGCGCGCTTCATCGGCATCACCAGTCACACCGACCCGGTCACGCTGAGGACGGCGCTCGAGCGCCACGATTTCGACTGCACGCAGATGGGGCTGAACGCGGCGCTGGTCGGCATGAAGAGCGGCCAGGGCGGCATGGTGATCAACGAGGAGCTCAAGGACAGCTTCGAGAAGATCGCCTTGCCGGTGGCGCTGAAGAAGAAGATGGGCGTGACGGCAATGAAGGTGTTCGCGCAGGGTCCGCTGGTGGGCAAGGCGCCGACCGAGAAGCTGATCCGCTACGCGCTCTCGCTGCCGGTGGCGGCGGCCATCGTGGGGATGCCGCAACTGGAACATATCGACGAGAACACCCGCATCGCGAAGTCGTTCCGGCCGCTGGGGAAGACGGAGATGGAGTCGATGTCGGGCGGCCTGAGCGCGGCGCACAAGGCCGCGCTCGACCTGTTCTTCCGCGACCACGTCGACGCGTAAGGCGGGTACGGATCATGCGAGCAGCGATCCTCGCGGCACTGGCCGCGATTTCGGCGAACGCGCAGCTCCACAAGCTGACGCGCGAGCAGATGGTCGAATACACGGCCAAGAATCCCTACGAGCGCTTCGAAGACGGGCGGCCGAAGACGCCGGACGCGCTGCTGGAGAAAACGCGCGGCCTGTCGGTGGAAGAAGTCTGGGGGCCGCTGCGCGGTGAATTCCCGTTTCAATATGAAGGGAATTTCCGCATCCTGCATCCGGGGAAGAAACTGGCGGGCCGGGCGGTCACCGCTCAATTCATGCCGCTGCGGCCGGACCTGAACGAAATCATCCTCGGCAGGCTGAAGAGCCAGGGAGCACAGGGAGCCGCGCACCAGTGGGTGATCGACCAGCTTCAGGAGGGCGATGTGTTTGTCGTCGATCTGTTCGGCAAGCTGGACGGGGGCACGGTGGTCGGCGACAACCTGGCGACGGCCATCCACTCGGCCACCAAGACCGGCGGCCTGGTGGTAGACGGTGGGATCCGCGACCTGGAAGGGATTCAGCCGATCGATATGGCCGTCTACTTCCGGCACGCGCACCCGTCGGCGATCTCCGGCGTGATGCTGACCGGCTATAACATCCCGGTTCGGATCGGAGAAGCCACCGTCATGCCGGGCGACGTGGTGTTCGGCGACCGCACCGGCGTCTATTTCATCCCCCCGCACAAGCTGGGCGGAATCCTGGACCGGGCCGAAGAGACGCACATCCACGACGAGTGGACGAAGATGAAGTTCATGACGGGCAAATACAAGTCGAGCGAGCTGTACCCGACGCCGCGCGACCCGGCGCTGAGGAAGGAGTACGAGGAGTACAAGAAGAAAAAGCTCGGCAACCCGTGAAGTGCGCGGGGATCAGCGGTGGTTCTCGGCAATCATGATACTCATGTCGTTGCGGATTTCGCGGGCATAGAGAATCCATCGTCCGTCGGGAGAAATCGCCAGGGCGGCGGGGGATACTTCGAGACGAATATCTGGCACGGTCACGGCGCGCCGCAACGTCCCCGGCGGCAGGTCGGCCACCTGGAGTTGCTGGCGGTCGGGGTGGCTCTCGAACAGAAACAGGCGCTTGTGGGTCATCGCCCACCGCGTGGGAATCGAGCCCTTGTAGAGCAAGGTTTCCGGACCATGGGGCAGGGCCCTTTTCCAGATTCCGGAACGGTCCGGCTTCACCAGATAGAGGGAGTCTCCGTCCGGCGACTCGATGGCCTGGATTACGGCGTCGGTGATCAGAACCGGAGCCCCACCCTCGCGGGCGACTTTCCACAAGGCGCTTTGGCCCTGGCGTGGAGCAGAGAAATAAATCCATCGGCCGTCGCGCGACCAGGACGGGAAAAGGATCGAGGAAATCTGGGTCGCCAGGCGCCGGTGCGCGCCTCCCTCGGTGGACACGACGTAGAGACCGGCGCCCTGGTGGAGAGCGGTGACGGCAATCGAACCGCCGTCGGGGGACCAGGCGGGCATGTCCATCTGGCTGGCGCCGATGGCGGTCAATTGAATGGGGCCGGCTCCTTCGGCGTCGGCGATCCACAACTCGTGCGTTCCGGTGCGCGAGGAAATGAACGCGATCCGCCGTCCATCGGGGGAGTAGCTGGGAGACGCATCCAGGCGTTTGGAGGCGATCCAGCGCGTCCCTTCCTCGAAACGGGATCCGACCGGGGGCGCGGTCCGCCAGATGTCGACGTCGTGCGCGATGGCGACGTAAGCGAGCCGTGTGCCGGAAATCGACGGATACCGCGCATTGTCTGATCCGGCGAACAGCGGTTGGGGCTCTCCACCCGAGGCCGGGATCCTGTACAGGCGCTGGAAGCCGGATCGGTTGGAGGAGAAAACGATCTCCCGGTCGTTGTGAGACCAAGCCAGTCCGGTAATGAAGCGCTCCTCGAATGTGATGCGTTTCGGCGGCGCGTTTGGCACGCCGTCCGGACCGAGGTTGGCTATCCAAAGGTCGGCCGTCCGGGCGGTCCGGAAACGGCTGATGGCGAGCCGGGCGCCATCCCGCGATATGGCGAGGTAGCGGTCTCCGATCTCCGACGGCGGCGGGTCGGTGATGCGCCGCTTCGCGCCGCTGGCAACGGAAACCAGAAAAACCCCCAACGGTTCGCGCTCCCGGTCACGGTCGCAGATGGCGATCGACCTGCCGTCGCGCGTCCATGCGACACCGAGCCCGTTGCCATGGCGCGGGGCGACTCTTCTCTCCGCCCCGCCAAGAGAAGGGACGACGAACAGGCCTCCGGGTTTGCCGGCCCGGAAGAACGCCACGTATTGACTGTCGGGCGACCAGGCCGGGCTGTGTTCGTCGGCGGGATCGGAGGTCAGCCGCAGCGGCTCGCCGGCGCCAACCAGCTTGACGTAGATGTCATATTGCTTTTGGGTCTCGCTGGCCCAGGCGTAGGCGAGCTGACGCCCGTCGGGAGAGAATGCAGGGAACTCTTCGCGGCCGAGGTTGCTTGTCAGGGGAGCCGCCTGAATCGGAGCGGATTGGGGAACGCGCGGCGTCACCAGCAGCCGGTAGACAGCGACGGCGCCGACGGCGGCGATGCCGGCGATCATCAGCGGCAGCCAGCGGCGCCGAAGGCGCGACGCCGGCACGGCCCTGGTTACCCCCGAGCGCGGCTCTTCGCGGAGATCCTCGATCGCCACCCGCAAATCCGCCATCGTCTGCCAGCGCCGGTTCGGGTCCTTGCGCAGCGCCCGCGAGATCACGCGCCCCAGCTCGGCGGGCAGCGAGGGCGCCAGCGTCGAAATCGGTTCCGGCTCACCGAGCACAATCGCCGCCAGAATCGAGACCCGGTCCTCGCCACGGAACGCACGCTGGCCAGTCGCCATCTCGTACAGGAGAGCGCCAAGCGAGAAGATGTCGGAGCGGCCATCGAGCTTTTTTCCTTGCGCCTGTTCCGGGGACATGTAGGCGGCGGTGCCCAGAATCCGCCCTTCCTCCGTTCTCGGTCCGGCGGTGAGCGTCTCCCGCTCCGGGCCTCCCGGGTCCGCCTCGGCGAGCTTGGCCAGGCCGAAGTCCAGGACTTTGACCTGGCCGCCGGCGGTGATCATTACGTTGGCCGGCTTCAAGTCACGGTGAATGATGCCGCTTTTGTGAGCGCAGGCGAGCGCGTCGGCGATCTGAACGGCGTAGCGGAGGCAGAGGTCGAGCGGCAACGGCCCATCCCGCAGAAGACCGGCCAGCGTTTGGCCGGCCACGTACTGCATCACGATCGAGCTTTGGCCGGCTTCCTCGACGATGTCGTAGACAGTGACGATGTGCGGGTGATCGAGCGCCGAGGCGGCCCTCGCTTCCTGAATAAACCGAAGGCGGCGGACGGGGTCGGCGAGCGCCTCGGGAGCGAGCGCCTTGATGGCGACGACGCGGTTGAGCCGCGTATCGGTCGCCCGGTAGACGACGCCCATGCCGCCGGCTCCGAGGCGCTCGTGAATCAGGTACGGTCCGAGTTGGTCGCCGGTGGTCACCGCCTTACGAGCCTGTTCTCATACCAGGCTACGTTGCGGCTTTCCTGTCCCGCGATGAGAATGTCGAGATCGCCGTCGACATCCATGTCGATGAGCCGGATGTCGTAGCCGGCCTGGTCCTGGTGGACGTAGTGGGTGGTGAAGTTCCCGCGTCCGTCGTTCTCGAACCAGGCGGCGAGGTAGCTGTCCTTGGCGCAGGCGGCGGCGTCGATATCGCCGTCGCCGTCGATGTCGCCGACGGCGAGCGCGTGCGGCCCGGCGAGCGCGCGGTGGATATCGTGAGGCGTCCAGTGGGGCGCTTCGTACCAGGCGACGCCGAAGCCGTGGCCGCGCGCGGCGATGAAGTCGGTGCGGCCGTCGCGATTGACGTCGGCCATCAGGATATTGGTGGCGCCCTCCTGATCCCGCGCGATCATGTGACGGACCCACGGCTTGCGCGCATCGGCCGGCTGTTCCCACCAGGCGAACCAGTTGCCGCCGCCGGCGGCCTTGGCGGCACTGGCCAGGTCCGGCCTGCCGTCGCTGTTGACGTCGCCGAAGCCGAGGTAATGGCTCAAGCCGGGCGCATCGCGGTCGGCGAAAATGTTACGTTCCCAGCGCGGCGCGGATCTTGGCGACCGGGGCGCGCGAAACCAGGCCAGGGAATTGGGGAAGGCGCCGGTGGGCTGGGCGGAGTTGGCGATCAGATCGGGCTTGCCGTCGCGGTCGACGTCGCCGGTGATCAGCCCGTGGATTCCATGGACGCCGCCGTTGGCGAAGTCATCCACGACGTGGTAGGGCCACGGCTGGCGGAGAGGATCCCTGGGCCGCTCGAGCCAGAAGATCAGCCCGGGTGTGTACCGCGCGCCAATGAAGTCGGCGTCGCCGTCGCCATCGACATCCATCACTTCGCTGTGAATGAGATTGCCGCCGGTATGGAGCACGACGGGCTTCCAATCGGGGGCCGGGTACAGGATGGTACGCAGTTTGTCGTTGTCGTTGGTGATGACGTCGGTCCGGCCGTCGCCGGTGAAGTCGGCGGCGATCGCGGTCTGGTTGCGGAAGCCGGCGGCGATCACGTGGCGCGGCCAGTCCGGCTCGGACTCATTCCAATAGATGACGACGTTGCCGGTGGCGCGCCCGGCGGCGATGATCTCGGGGCGACCGTCGCCGTTCAAATCCTCGACCGCCAGATCCTCGGCCGCCATGCCGCCGTCGTCGACCATGGATTTCGACCAGCGCCCGGCCGGGTCGCGGCGGTAGACGCCGACGCCGAAGGGCTTGCCGCGCCAGCCGACGGCAAGATCGTCGGCGCCGTCACCATCGAAATCACCCCAGCCGAGCGCGTGCGCCTGGGCGAGCTGCGTCTCGATCACCTCGCGCTTCCAAAGCGCATTGGCGATGGCGGTGGGCTTGTCGCGAAGGGCGGCTTGCGGATCCGGCGGCGCGGTGGGCTCCGAATACACCACGATCGAGTTACCGTGCCACGGCTCAACGGTCGCCAGGTGCCGCACGCGGTTCAGGCGGCCGAGCTTGATTTCGCCCGGCGCGCCCTCGCCGAGCCGCCGCTTGTTCCAGACGCCGCCGGCGCCGCGCTTCAGCGCGTGCACGCCTTCCTTGCTGGCGGTCCAGATTTCGCCCTCTTCGACGATGAAATTGTGGACGATGTGGAGCGACTCGTCGGCGACCTCCGGCTGCCAGGCGTCGCGCGAGGGATCCTTCGGGGGACGGTACACCAGAATGCGCGCGCCGTTTCCATCCCAGGCCGGACCTTTTGTCCCGCGCCCGTGCAATGGAACCACGATCAGCTCCTGGCGGCCATCCCCATCGACGTCGCCCCAGCGGATCCGGTGCAACGTCGGCTCCTCGCCAATCGGAATCAGATTCCACGGAAGCGCCGGCGACTGGCGGATCCATTGCAGGCTTCCACCGGCGGCCGTGTTGGAGGGCTGCCAGTCGGCGCCGACAGCCAGATCGAGCTTGCCGTCGCCATCGACGTCGTGGGCGGCGATGCAAACGTTGTCCTTCTTGGTGCCGCCGTCCAGCACGACATGCCGCCGCCAGCCCGGATTCTCATACCACACCGCCTGTGTCGGATTGATGGCCACGATGTCGGGCTTGCTGTCGCCGTTGACGTCGGCGGTCAGGACCGCGTAGACGACTCCGAAATCGCGCTGGATCTGCTCGGGGCGAAATCGCAGCCCGGCGTGGACGGGCGTGGACAACGCAAGAGCGGCCATCAGGAAACGCATGCGGGTGAGCTTCCGAAGCTCCGCACCCGATGACGTGGCGGCTAGGAGGATCTGAACCACCGAACGCACGATAGTATAGTCTAACACCCCGTGGTTAGAGGATCGCCAGCCCCGGCGCGAAGGTGCAGAAATTTGGGACTCGGCTCCCCAAGCGGCCACACGGCTCCTGCGAAGGGTCCATCTTCAGAGCGGCGTCCGCGGCCGAGCTCACTGTTCAAGCAGCGGGTGAGACTTCCACTTCCTTGGCGAGACTGGTCGGCTCAGGAATCGGTTCCCCGAACTCGCGCATGGTCTGAAGGTGTCCCTCGATAGCTTGCCGGATGTTGTGCTCCGTCTCTTCGAGAGTGATGCCCGTTGTGATGCAGCCCGGAAGGTCCGGCACGTACGCCGCCCAGTTGTTCTGTGCCTTTTCGAAGATCACCGCATACCTGACGTTCATTTCTTCTCCTCCAGCCCACCGGCTTTAAGAACGGACTTAAGAGTTCCGACTGGAATGTCATCTCCGGGGTGCCCCGGAATCGTTACAACGTTCGGCTTACGAGGATGCTTGAAGTGGCGGTGGCTCCCAGTCGTCCGCACATGCTTCCATCCGTCCGATTCTACCAGCCGGATGAGATCTCGAACTTTCAATGCAGCCTCAAGGCGCCATTGTAGCCGTTCCGTCCTGCGCCTCGCCCCCGCGCGCCCTTGGCGGCCAGCGTGCTCCAATCCCACTGTGGTTTTGCTCAGGAAGTAGCGCTGGGCCTCCATCAAGCCTGGCGCCCGTTTGTTGGTTCAGCCTGAATTGGGGTCTCTAAGAGCGCAGATGCGAGATTGAGGCGATTCCGACACAGGAATAGGCCGCAAGATGTCCCATTCTCGACACACCATTGTATGGGTTCTTATTTAGGATCAATGAGTTAGGAACCAGGACCGTGAATTGCTTACATATGTCATGAATCTTTCGTTTAGTACCAATCCAGGTGGGAGTATAGCCCCTGGACTAGGAGCGTGATTGAGATACGAGACAACCATTCAACGGGCAGTGGAGGCTTCCGGAATTGGGCTTCACAGCGGTGTGCCGGTCAAGATCCGGATTCTGCCGGCCCCTGCCGGCACGGGCGTTGTTTTTCTCCGAACCGACCTGGAGCGCTTCCCGGTGCCGGCGAGCTGGCGATATGTGGCGCGGGTGAGTTATGCGACGAGCCTGATGCGTCAAGGGGTATTGATCTCGACGACCGAGCATCTGCTGAGCGTGCTCTACAGCATGGGGATCGACAACGTCTATGTGGAGATCGACAACCTGGAGGTTCCAATTCTGGACGGCAGCGGGCAGCCGTTTGCGGAGCTGATCCGGGAGGCGGGCGTGCGCAACTGGCGGCGGCGGCGGCGCTACCTGCGGATCCGGCGAACGGTTTCGGTGGAAGGCAACGGGAAGCGGATCACGATCGTGCCGTCGGACCGGTTTCTGCTGACGTGCGACATCTTCTTCAATCACCCGATGGTGGGCCGCCAGCAGTTGGAGCTGGAGGTGACGCCGGAGCGGTACGCGGCCGAGATCGCGCCGGCGCGGACATTCGGCTTCGCCTGGGAACTGGACCAGATGCGCGACATGGGGCTGATCCGCGGCGCCGCGCTTGACAACGCCGTGTGTTTCGACCGCAACGGCACGATAAACCCGGGCGGTCTGCGTTTTCCCAACGAGTGCTGCCGTCACAAAGCGCTGGACCTGATCGGCGACCTTGCGCTGGTGGGACGCCCGCTGCTGGGCCATGTGATCGCCGAACGGGCCGGGCACGCCATGCACGTGGCGCTGGTCTCGAAAATCATGTCGGATCCGTCGATTTACGAGATCCTGAGTTTCGACCAGCTCGCCAGCCGGGTGGCCCATGCTCTGGTATGCTGATTCCACCAGCGATGAGGTTGGCCCGTGCCGTTCCGAGCATTATCTCGCTTTCGCGTGCAGCTTTGGCCCCGTGGGTCGGACAAGCAGTCGTCGACGGCCGATACGGGATGGCGCTGGCTGTGTTGCTGGCGGCGGCGGTCACCGACGTGATCGACGGGTGGGTGGCGCGACGGTATTCGCTCGAGAGCCGGTTTGGCGCCTACGCGGACCCGATCGCCGACAAGCTGCTGCTGACGACGGTTTATCTCAGCCTGGGAGTCAGCGGCGACGCGCCGGTATGGTTTGTGGCGCTGGTGTTGGCGCGCGATGTGTTCATCCTGCTGATGGCCGGCTACGGGCTGGCATTCACTACAGTGCGGCGCTTCCCGCCATCGATCTGGGGCAAGCTGAGCACGTTCGCCCAGATTGCGACCGGGGTCGCGATTCTGACGGGCCGCGCGACCGGGATGCCGCTGATCCAGTTCTGGGGCCGCCTGCTGCCTTATGTGGCGGCAGTAACGACGGTCTGGAGCGGGCTCGATTATGCCCGAAAAGGCTGGAACACGCTGGCGGCGGGGCGGGCCCGCTGATGGGGTGGGGACCGGCCCGGGTATTTTCACGGTATCATCGTGGAACAGCCTCATGGCACCGCTGATGGAAAACGGGAATCACCGCGGCAAGCGGATGGTGTTGACCGCGCCGCTCACCGAGACGATCGATCACGCCGGCTACTTCATTCAGATGACGATGGCGTCGCTGCCCATCTGGATGGAAGGCGTTCTGAACCGTAAGTATCCAAACTGGCGGGTCGTCGAGCGCAACCCGGACGGGTCGGCGCGCACGATGCCGGCGGGCTCGCGGGTGCTGGAAGCGGCGATGCTGCGCGAATTTTCTTCCGACGACATGGTGGCCTGTTACCCGGAGGATCTGGAGCGATTTATCGGCCCGGAAACGCGCATAGTCGCCGTTTCGACTCACAACCCGCTGGGGGTCACCTTCGCCGCCGGCGTGTACACGTCGATTTTCGGCTCCTCGAGGATGCCGATCAACTCGCACTACTCCCGGCTCATGTTCGACCGGATCAAGAACAGCCCGTATCGGGCGAACTTCAAAGTGATAGTCGGCGGCTCCGGCGGCTGGCAGATCTCGCAGACTAACACGTACGAGGAACTCGGCGTGGACTGCGTGGTCGAGGGGCGGGCCGAGTCGGCGATGGACATCTTCCACGCGGCTCTCCGAGGCGATCCGCTGCCGCGGCAGATCGAGGTCCACCATCCGACCGAACGCGAAGGCATCCTGATTCCCGACAAGCGCACCACCTTCGGGGTGGTCGAAATGACGACCGGCTGCGGCCGCCGTTGCCAGTTTTGCCTGCCGGACCTGAATCCCCAGATCGACGTGCCGAAGGAAAGAATGATGACGGCGGTCCGCGCCAATGTGCGCGACGGCAACCGGCAGATTTCGCTCGCCACCGAAGACATGTTCATCTGGGGGCAAGTGCACACCGACACGCCGTTCTACTTTCCCAACCGCGAGGCGCTGCTCGATCTCTATTCGGACATCGTCAACACTCCGGGCGTGGACCACCATCTGCTGAGCCACTCGACGATCGCTCCCTCGGTGGTCGATCCCCTGCTGATCGAACGGCTCAGCGCGACCCTCATCGACAAGAGCCCGCTCCACATGCCGCGGCTGAGCAGCCATTCGAGGAAGAAGGTCCTGAGTCCGCTGATTGGCCTCGAGACCGGATCGGTTCGTCTGGCCAAGGCGATCATGCCGAGCAAGGGGGTTCCGTTTCAAATCGAAGACTGGCCGAGCGTGGTGGTGCGGGGACTGGAAATCCTCAACCGCAACAACTGGTTTCCCGCCATGACGCTGATCGTCGGCAGTCCGGGGGAGACCGACGAGGATGTCAAGGCGTCGCTCGATCTGATCTATGAGGTCCAGCGGCGCGGCCTGTTCGCCTTCTTCATCCCGTCCATCTTCACGCCGCTGCACGACACCCGCATGCAGGACAAGCAGGGTGTGACCGAGACCCAGCAGCTCACCCCGCTCCAATGGCAGCTCATCATGAAGTGCTGGAAGATGAATCTCCGGCCGGGAAACTACAGTTGGTGGGCGCCGATGGTGTGGCGCATCGGGGCGATCCTGGTTTGGTTGTGGAAGCTGCGCAAGATCAATGGCCGCAATTTCACCTGGCCGTTGTTGATGTTCGCGAGCGCTCTGCCGGAACCGCTGATGGAGCGGCTGGGCAAGATCTATGTCGGAAAACCTCTGGCGATCAAGACGCGCAAGGAATTACTGTCGACCATCAAGCCCGCATTCTGGCAGCACCTGCGCGCCGACAACGGCGACCTTCCGGACGGATGGGAAACGGTGACTGCCGGCGCCAAACGCGCGGCGGCGTTCCAGGTGATGAACGCGTAGCGTTGCAAGCTGAAGCTTGCGCTACGGCTGGCGCGGCGCTCCGATCGAGTACAGGCTCTGGTCGGAGCGCAGAAAGATCCGCCCATCGGATATCGCCGGAGAGGCGAGAATACGCTCGTCCAGGCGGTTCCTTTCGAGAATGCGCTTTTCTCGTCCGGCGGCCAGCACGAAGGTCTCCCCTTCCTCATTGACCAGGTAGACCTTGCCGTCGGCCGCCACCGGGGAGGCGGAGAACAAGCCGCCGAAGCGGTCGCGCCAGACGAGCTCGCCGTTGGCGGCGTCGACGACTGAAACGATGCCGCGCTCGTTGGCCATGTAAATCAGTCCCCGGTAATAGAGAACCGAAGAGACATAGGGGCCGCCCGTCTTCTGTTCCCACACGACTCGCGGCGCGGCGTCGCCCTTGCCGCCTGCCTTCACGGCCAGGTAGGGGCTGCTCGAATAGCCGCGGTTCAGATACACGATCCCGTCATGGAACACCGGCGTGGGGACGGGCACCCTGTTCGGCTCGCCGACGTACCACAACAGCTCGCCGGTGGCCGGGTCCACGGCATCGACGCGTTCGCTGGAGTTGATGATCAGCTCGTCCTTGCCGGCGAGCCGCACCACCAGCGGGGTCGTGTAGGACCGCTTCTCCTTGCCGCGATCCTTGCGCCAGCGCTCCTGGCCGGTTCTCGAGTCGAGCGCCACCAGGTAGGCGCCCGGCGGGTGATCGCCGAGCAGCAGGAGTGAATCCTTGTACAAGGTGGGCGAGCTGCCGTGCCCCCACATCACGTCGTACGGCGCCACATCGACGCCGAGGTGCCGCTTCCAGACCAGCTTGCCGCCGCGATCCAGGGCGATCAGATGGCCGGTGCCGAACCAGGCGTAGACGCGCTCGCCGTCGGTGACGCAACTGGGGCTGGCGAGGTTGTGCTTGATGTGGACCGGAGGGAGGCGGCCCTCGGCCGCGAATGTGTAAGCCCAGGCCAGCTTGCCGCTGAGTCGGTGGTAAGCCTCGACGGCGAAGCGCACCTGGTCGGTCTCGCCGGCGCGCCGGGCAACCGAGGCGTTCTCGAAGTCGTGGCTGCGGCCATCAAACGGGCCGTCGCCGATCTGCAAGGTGACATAGACATGATCGCGGCTCACGATCGGGGTCGAGGTGCCCAGCCCCGACAGCGGCGCCTTCCAGGCGATGTTCTCGGTTCGGCTCCACCGGGTGGGCGGGTTGGTCTCGGCCGAGATGCCATCGCTTGTTGGGCCGCGCCATTGAGGCCAGTCCGCCGCCATGGCCATCGAGAAGAGCAAGGAAGGGATCGCGAGAAGCATGTGCGGCACATTCTTCGTATATCAGAAAAGCGGTCGTTGAGGCCAGCCTGGTTCCTGGTAGGGGCGGCGGGACTCGAACCCACGACCCTCTGCTTAGAAGGCAGATGCTCTATCCGCCTGAGCTACGCCCCCATCGGTTCCAGGGTAGCACCGGCATCGCTCGCGTCGCCGGCTGAGCCGAAGTGCTCATTCATCCACGTTCGCCACGAAGGCTCGTCGCGTCGGGCGGTGGCGGCCGCCATGTCGCCGTACAGGTAGAAATCGATCACCAGGTAAACCTGGCCGCCCATGGCGTGGGCAAAAAGGGAGACGATGCCGGGCGCCGGCTCGTCGAGGCGGAGCAGGAGAGGATGCCCGCCTTCGCCGATCTGTTCGACGAGCCCGGCAAATGGCGGGACGCCGGCGCCCGCGTTCCGGCGCTGGCCAATGGAAGAGTCGGCGAGCCCGAGGGCACCGGTCAGCGTCTCCCATGCCTGGGACTCAGGTTCGGGGACAATGCCCATCACTCGAAATGCCGAGCAGGGCTGGCCACGGAAGTGAGTGAGGTAGAGGCGCAGGACGCGGAAGAACCACGGCCAGCCGGATTCGAAACTCTCGAGCTGATTATCCCAATCGTCCCCGCTCGCGAACAGGCTGTGAACCACACGCACGACGCAGGCGCCGCCGGAGCGCGCTTCGACGATCCATTCCGTGGCGACCGGCGGGGCGTTCGGACCCAAATCCCGGCTTTCGGCGGCAAACCGGCGGGGCGGGTCCCAGACAGTCCTGGAAGCGATGGCGTCCATGCCCGGGCCAAAGTGGGAGACAACGGTGCCGTCTTCCTGGACTTCGGTCGGGACGAACCAGGAGGAGACTCCTGGGCCGGTCGCGATCGCCTGCCAGACTTCCTCCGGCGTGCCGGGAACTTCGATTTCAACTTCGACGGATCGGCGTCCGGACGCATCTTGTTTCACGCTCATGATGTCTTGGACTCCTTCGGCAATGGGTGCGCCACGACTACCAGCCGATGGGTGCGCCCGCCAGCCGACGATCGATCGTGGTAGCGAGCGGCCAGTGTCGTAACGGCGGTGGCAAGGTCGCGACTGAAGGCGGCGCGATCGGCCGCCGACCGGAACCGAATCTCGGTGTCCAGCGACAGCGTCGGCAGGCGCTTGTCGATTTCCCTGGAACGGCCGAGGAGGGCGCCGACCTCGCGAACGATGCGGGCGGCCAAGGCGATGAGGTAACTCGCCGAAAGACGGTCCCGCTCACGGCCCGGATCGGCGGCGACCGGGCCCAGGGCGCTGGGCGAGACGATGTAGGAAGCAGCGGTCGCAACCAGCAGGCGTTCCGTCAGCCCGCCCCACTGGCGCGTCTTGGCCACCCGGACCAACCGGTGCGACTCGAGGGCTTCGCAGGTGATAGTTGATCTTCTGCCGAGCAATCCCCAGCCGAGTAGCAAGCGCGCCGGCGGAGGCAGGCTGATCCAGTTCCGAGAGCAGCCGGCTGCGGACGGGATCGAGGGCAACCACTGCCGCCGCCGGATCTTCGATAACGGCGACATCCGCTTGCCGCGGGTTTGCCGCCTCGGCGGGAAGAACGCGTCTTTCCGGAGGCGCCATGGGCCCATGCTAGCAGTGACAAGAAATGTTGTCAAGGACTTTATTGCGATCCGGGTTAGAATCGTATCCAATGAGACTCACAATTCTCGCTGTCGCCACCTTTGTGTGCCTGGCGCAGTCGCCCAAAGGCACGATCACCGGAACCGTCTCCGACGCGCAAGGCGCCCGCGTACCCGGTGCGGAAGTCGTGGCGCTGCACGTCGGGACCGGCATCTCCCACAAGTCAAAAACATCGGGCGAGGGAACCTACGTGATTCCGTCGCTGCCGGTCGGGGCGTTCACGGTGTCGGCTTCGGTGACCGGCTTCAAAGCGTTCCAGCGGACCGATGTCGTGCTGGAAGTCGCCCAGCGCATGCGGCTCGATATCGTGCTCGAGGTCGGCGCAACCACCGAGACGGTCACGGTGACCGGCGAAGTGCCGCGAGTCACCACCGAGGAGTCGGCTCTCGGCACCGTGGTCGAACGGCAGCGCATCGAAAAGCTGCCGCTGAATGGCCGCCACGTATTCAATCTGGTGAAGCTGGTGGCCGGCGTACAGCCGCGGTTTCGCGACCAGGAAGGGTTCGCCGAGATCGCCAACCAGAATTTTTCGCAGATCCGCTTCAACGGCGGCCCGATCTACGGCAACCAGTTCTATCTCGACGGCGGCACCAACACGGTGCCCGTACACAACGAGATCGCGGTGGTCCCGATGGTCGATGTCGTCGAAGAGTTCAAAGTCGAGACCAACGCGCTCAAAGCCGAGTTCGGACAGACTTCGGGCGGCGTCGTCAACGTGGTCACCAAGGCGGGGGGCAACCGGTTCCACGGGTCGCTATACGAATTCGTGCGCAACGATTCGCTCGACGCGCGCAACGCATTCGCGACCCAGCGCGACCCGATCACCGGGCGCATCAAGCCCGTGCTGCGATTCAACCAATACGGGGGCACCTTCGGCGGTCCGGTCCGGGTCCCGGGCCTTTACCACGGCCGCAACCGGACGTTCTTCTACGGCGGATACGAGCAGTGGCGGCACCGGACCTCAACGCTGCGGCGCGGCACGGTGGCGACGCCGCTCGAGCGGACCGGCGACTTCAGCCAGACGCTCGACGGGCTGGGCGCCCGGATCCCGATCTTCGACGCGGCGACCACCGCCGCCAATCCCTCGGGCGGCTTCGTGCGGTCGCCGCTGCCGCTGAACGTGGTGCCGCGCAACCGCATGGACGCGCTCTCGCTTCGCGTGCTCGAGTACATGCCCTTGCCGAACGTCGCGCCCAACAATCCGTTCACCAACTCGAACAACTTTCTCGGACTGGCCAGCTCGCCGTCGGACCAGGGCGTAACCAACATTCGCGTGGATCACCGGTTCTCGGAGGCGGACAGCGTTTTCTTCCGCTACTCAGGCACCCGCAACACGCGCCGTGACAAGGGATTCGGTCTCGGTCCCGCCGACCCCAACGCGCGCAACGACCAGCGCGACAACCACAACTTCATCGTCACCGAGACGCACGTCTTTTCGCCGACACTGATCAACGAGTTCAAGGCCAATGTCACCCGCCAGAACCTGCCGTTCCTGCATCCGAGCTTCGATCAGAACTGGCCCGAGAAGCTTGGGTATCCGAAGATCATCCCGCAGGACCAGTTCCCGCCCATCGTCATCACCGGACTGCTCGGCATCGGTTCGGACGGCTTCTCCGGCGGCAAACGGGCGCAGCATGCCGTCCAGTTCGCCGACAGCCTCACCTGGGTTCGTGGCCGGCACCAGCTCAAGTTTGGCGTCGACCAGCGCTGGCTGCGGCTGAACTGGGTAAACCGCCTGAATCCATCCGGGCGCTTCGACTTCTCCAGTTCGCTCACCAACGATCCGCAGCGGCCGGCCGGCACCGGCTTCGGACTGGCCACCTTCCTGCTCGGCGAGGTCTCGGGCGGCCAGCTCGGCATTCGACCGTTCTTCTCGTTTCACAACTGGTCGCACGGCTCCTACGTGCAGGACGATTTCAAACTCACGCCGCGGCTTACGCTGAATCTCGGCCTGCGCTACGACCTGGCTTCCGGTCCCGTGGAGCGGCACAACAAGCACTCGAACTTCGATCCCTTCGTCACCAATCCGGAGACCGGACGGCTGGGCGTTCTGGCGTATGCCGGAGCATCCGCGCCGCGCTCGTTTGTCGTCCGCGACCCCAACAACTTCGGCCCGCGCTTCGGCTTCGCCTACGATCTGACCGGCGACGGCAAGACCGCCATCCGCGGCGGCTACGGGTTGATCTACCTGCTGTCGGAGTCCGGCGACACGCAGGGCGACGCCTCGAACTCACTCGGCTTCGAAGTGGTCACGCCGTTCGTCTCTCCGACCTCCGGTCCATTCCGCGCGTTCAGGTTCAGCGACGGGCCGGCGTCGATTCTCCCGCCCAGAGGCGCGGCCGGCGGACCGTCGGCGTTCCGCGGACTTGGCGTGCGTTATCAGGACCGCAACGCGTCGACTCCGTACATCCAGCAGTGGAACCTCACGCTCCAGAGGCAGGTTGCCCGGCAGTGGGTCGCGTCGGCCAGCTACGCCGCGAATCGCGGCGTCAAGCTGTTCGGCGCCAACTACAACCTTAACCAGCTCGACCCGGTCCATTGGGCGCTGCGTTTGGGGTTGCAGGACCAGGTAACCAATCCCTTTTTCGGACAGATCACGACCGGCGGCATCTCCGGGCGCACGGTGCCGCGGTCGCAGACGTTGCTGCCGCTGCCGGACTATCCCGGGATCTCGACGCACGCCAATCACGGAGCTTCGAGCACCTACCACTCACTCCAGGTCACTGTCGAACGGCGGTACTCGAAGGGCTTGAGCACGCTGATCTCCTACACCAACGGGAAGCTGATCAACGATTCGTTTTCTTCGGCCGGGTCGAGCGGCGAGATCGGCGAGTTCCGTCTTGGGCGATTCAACCGGCGCCTGGAGCGCGCCCTCGACCAGGACGATGTCTCGCAACGCCTGGTGATCAGCGGCGTCTACGAGCTGCCGTTCGGTCCGGGCAAGCCGCTGGCGTCCGGTGCGGCGGGGGTGGTCAAGCAACTGGTCGCCGGCTGGCAGGTCAACGGCATTTCCACGATGCAGACAGGCTTCCCGCTTCAGGTTCGTGGAGCGAACAACTTCACCGGGATTAACTTCCCGGACGTTTTGCGCGATCCCACATTACCCGGCTCCGAACGCAACGCGCTGCGCTGGTTCGACACGACGGCTTTCCGCAATCCGGCTGACTTCACCCTCGGCAATGCGCCGCGAACGCTACCGTCGACCCGAGGACCGGCAATGTTTGACGTGGCGCTGTCAGGGTTCAAGGAGTTCCGCCTGCGGGAAACCACGGGTCTGGAATTCCGGCTCGAGCTGTTCAACGCGCTGAACCGGGTAAATCTCAACAACCCCAGCGTCACCTTCACTCCCAACCGTGACGGTGTCAACACCAACGCCAATTTCGGCCGCGTGACCAGCTCGCTCAACGCGCGGTCGATCCAGCTTGGATTACGGGTGAGTTTCTGATGCGAAAGCCCTTCGTCCTGTTACCGCGAGCAAAGGCGCGGTGATGGAGTGCTTGCCGGCATCGTTCTTCCAGAACTGGAATCTGTTCCGCCGCCTCCCGGCGCGGTGAACTCAGTGGTATGTCGTCGCCGGCAGCAGCTCGTAGCTGACGCCATCAGCGGCGTTCGTCCTTGCCCGGCTTGTCATAGGGCGCGCCGGTGCCCGACGAGCCCATGAAGAACTTCCGGCCGTCGGTGAGCGTCACGTCCCGTGCATTGGCCCGATTCGAGCGGTCCTTGGCCTGATAGCCGTCCACGATGATGACTTGTCCCGGCTTGATCGTATCCCGCTTCAACCCCCGCCGCAGCAGACTGTTCGGGGTTCCTCCCTCGACCATCCACACTACCTTGGTGCTGTCGTCCTTGGTGACCTCCAGATGGATCCAAGTGTGCGGGTTGATCCACTCGACCCTCACTACGGGCCCCTTCAACAACACAGGCCGGCCCGGGTCGAACTCGGCGCCAAAGGCGTGGTGAGCGTACAGGGGTGCGACCTTCGCGAAAAACAGCGCGAAACTGCCGAGGGCGGCGGCCGCCATGACCACGATCGATTTCGGATGCTTCTTCATTGGGTCTCGATTCCGCAGGACCTCACTTGCGCGAGCCGGCCGGCTTGCTCAGCGCTTCGGCTTCCAGCAACCGGGCGCCGCGCAAGATGTTCCCGAACGAGTAGTTTCCCTCGTGGCAGGCGTACTCGTAGATGCGCTGGTCGGTCGCCGGCCAGATATATTCTCCGCTCCAGGGTCCGGTCCAGACGGTCGGATCCTCGACCGTGAACCGGTAGAGCAGCGTCTTCTCATCGATGCGGCTGAAGCGTTCGACGACATGCAGATTCCTTGAAGCGGCGCCCAGCGCGGGCTGATTGGTAAAGTTCGTGGTGTCGACAACGAGCGTATCGCCTTCCCACTGACCTACCGAGTCTCCCAACCACAGGCGGACGTCGGGTGGTTCGTGCTTCGCGTTCATGCGAATGATGCGGGCGTCGTGGACCATCTCGTTGAGGATCATCACGTGGTCCTTGGTCTGGACAATCTGCTTGAGATTGTTATAGAGAACCGGCAACATCGGGGGCCCTCCGGTCGAACCGAAGCCCAGCAGACACCGCTCGGCGAGCGGGCGCAGCTCGGGATCGTCGTAGGGACCCGGGGTGATCCCCTCCTTGACCCACCAAGCCTCGCCTGCGTTCGGCCGGCCGGCGAGCCTGACGCGCGCCGCGGCGCGCTTCATGGCGTCCGGGGTCATCGGGGGTTGACGGCCGTTGTTCGGATCGGTGAGGATCGAGGTGCGCCATTTGCCGTCGATCTTGAAGGCCCCGGAGCCGCGGTCGATCCAGAGCGTGTTGTACCCGCCGACGTTGCCAGCCGCGCCCTCGGATCCGTCTCCCCCAACGGGCGGCGCTGCCCGATTCGGATCGCTTGCCTGGTTGGTTTTCGCCATCCGGGCGGCCTCCTCCCGGGCGATGGCCTTGGCTTCTTCGTCGGTCAGGCCTAGCCGGTCGCCATACTTCGGCGACCGCTGCAACGGCGTTAGCGTGGCGATGTCGTAGGTACCCGACAGATCCGGGCGGCCGTCGGGAGTACGGGGGATCTCCGCGCCTGCGAGCGCCGTGACGGCGATCGCGAGAACGCCCGGAATCGTCAACAATCGAATGCGCATGGCAACCTCCCTCGGTTATCTTGTTAGTGGATGACGGCGATGCTCCCCGAACAGGAGCTCCTCGACAAATTCGACGCACTTGAAGTCCATCAGACGCGCGTCCTTCTCCATGCGGCGGTAGAGCGGCAGCGAGATCTTCCAGGGGCGCGTGAAGACTTCGGGGTCCTCGATCGTCGCTTCGTACCGGATGTGATGGGGCGTGGTGAGCGTGTACCGCTCGATCACGTGAAGCTGGTTGCTGTGGTGCGTTCCGGAACGATCAAACCAGGTCTGATCATTGAATCCGGTGACGTCCACCACCAGCGTGTCGCCCTCCCAGCGTCCGACGGACTGGCCCATCCAGGAATCGGTTTCGGCCGGTCCAGGGTTCTGGAAATAAATGTCGCGGACCGCGCCGGCGTACTCGTAGGCGATGAAGAACTGGTTTTGATTCTGGACGACTTGGAGCGGGAAGGGCATGTAGGTGGCCCGCGGCACGCCCGGCAGGTAGCAGTTGATCTCTGGATCCCGCTCGATCCAGTGCTTGCGGTTCTCCTCCCTCTTGGTTTGCGCCTCGGGTTTGTAGGGTATCGCGCCGCCTTCCACCACACCCATGCCTCCGGGCACGGCGCCCACGGCGCCCAGGCGCAGAACCGGCACGGCCGGGAGCGGTCCGTGAGGACCTTCGCGCAGCATCATGGCCGGGCGGGCCAGGTGTCGCTCGACATCGTAGTTGGCAGCGCTCAGCGCCTGCCAAACCCCGTTGAAATCGGGCTTTCCGTTCCTCAGCCGGGGCGGCTGGAAGCCGCGGGCCTGGCCCCAAATCGGCACGGTGACGGCAGCCAGCGTCAGCATCGAGATGGCGACCATCGGTGTCATTCGAGAGAGTCCGGGGGATTCGAACTGAAGCTACCACAGAACGGTTATGCGGTCAATCGCAACGTTGGTCGCCGGGTTTGGCGGCGCGGCGCAATTCAATAGAAGGCGATCCAGCGGCCCGAGAATCCCACACCGAACCAGAGCCCGAGCGAGACGGCGGCCGTCAACCGGGTGAAGACCGGCCTGACTCGTCCCGGTTCGGCGGCTGCCACCTTGCGCCGCGCGGTGAACGTAAAGGTCGTGGCAAGCACCAGAAAGCCCATCTTGTACCAGAACGGCGGGCTGTAAAAGCATTTGATCGACTCGGACAAGAACAGCGGAACTCCGGTCGAGATCATCGTCATGAGTGCGCCCACAAGCCAGGGTTGCACCTTGCCCGCCAACCCGGCGGTCGGCTGAGATCGCAACCCCAACCCGAGCAGACGCAGGTCCAACAGGAGCACGGTCCCGCCCAGGAGAGCCAGGCCCAACAGGTGAATGCACTCGATCACCGGGAATAGCCACAGCGATTCCCGCACGGCGGTCCCGATAGCCGTCGCCTCAAACCATACGAACAGCGGATACAGATCCTTTGCCGCCAAACCGTCCCTCAGTCAAACCAGTTGTAGGCCTGCAACCGGCCGCAGACGACGACCCCGCTCCACAGCAGCAATGAGAGCACCCCCGCCAGCTTCGCCCGCGCCGGCGGCGACGGGTCGTGATCCCACACCGCTACGCGGCGGCAGATCGTCAAATGGAAAAGGAGAGCGTTCAATCCTGCCAATGCGATCATGACAACCTTAACGCGAAAGAATATGTTCTCAAAGGCCCGCACGGGACCCGAGTAGAACAGCAGCGACCCGCTGATGCCCATCAACACGAAACCCAACAACGCCACCGGCAGCAGCCGCCCGGCGACTTCGGAAACGGGCACGCCGCCGAGGCCCACGCCGAGCAATCGCAAGTCCAGCAGCGCGATCATTCCGAGAAACAGGCACAGCGTCAGAACGTGGGTCGTCTCGACGATCGGATAGAACAGGATCGACTCACGGATCGCGATGCTGCCCGCCGTGCCCTCGAGCCACTCGAAGAAAGGAAGTAGGTTCATGCTTGCCTTTTGAGGAACCTAAGGAACAGCGCGCACAGCGTGTAGTCTAGCAGAGATCCCTTCTGGTACAATGCCCTTCGCCGCGGATTGTGGCAGCATGCACGTAAGGTCGAATAAGCGCGCGAGGGTTGGCGTCTGGGTCGCTCGGTCCGGACTCTTGCTGGTCGCGTCCCTCGCCGGATGCGGCGGCGGCAAAGCCGGCCCGCCGTTCAAGGCCGTTGCGACCCTCGGCGAGATCATGCACACTGTGGTC
>Ga0247727_10004709_pt1 | contig 28659 bp, 28 predicted proteins | sample WisWelCaveWW1625_FD_202498 | JGI IMG/M metagenome (GOLD analysis project Ga0247727, IMG submission 202498) | Biofilm microbial communities from Wishing Well Cave, Virginia, United States - WW16-25 | ecosystem: Environmental > Aquatic > Deep subsurface > Groundwater > Cave microbial mat | place...
GATTCGCCTGAAGGCATTCGCACGCTCTATCCCGATGGCACGGATTGCGTGTTCATCATGAGCTCCGGGCCGTTCGATCTGCCCGCGGGCGCCTCGACCACCTTTTCTTTTTGTTTATTGATGGGCGACGATTTGGAAGACCTCAAACAAAATGCGCGAACTTCGCAATTGATGTACGACAAATACTATCAAGGCGCGAATCCACCCAAGCCGCCCGGGGTGACTGCGGTTTCGGGCGACGGCAAGGTTACGTTGTATTGGAACGACGTGGCCGAAAAATCCACCGACATCTTGACGAACTACTTCGATTTCGAAGGCTACAAAATTTATCGCACCACTTCCTATCCCAGCCGCAACGAGTGGGGCGATAAAATTTATGACGGCAAAGGCGGGCAAGTTGGCTTTGTACCGATGGCGCAATTCGATTTGGTCGATCGCGTCAAAGACCTCGACCCGGAATATCCGCACCTCAATCGCGGCACGGACAACGGGCTGGTGCACTCGTTTGTGGATGAGACGGTGCAAAACGGCGTGACGTATTGGTACTCGGTCACGGCTTATGATCGCGGCTTGCAGCCCGATCCGGTGCTCAATCCGGAGAAATGGGGCAGTCTCAACTACCTCGAAAATGCGCAAGGCAACAACGTGGGTAGCGTGCCCAATCTCGTCGAAGTCATACCCGGCACAGTGGCCGCGGGCTATCAAGCGCCGAAAGTGGTTGCCCTGAAACCCGATCCGGATTCTTTGAGCAAAGGCGCAGTGGATTTTACCATCTTCGAGCCGTTTGCGTTGAAGGAGCAAAACGCGTATCAAATCGTTTTCTCCAAAAATCAAAAAAAGGACAGCCTGTTCTACAGCGTGAAAGAGGCGAGCAGCTCGAAAACACTGGTGGCCAATTCGCCCTACACGAACGGCGAAGATTCCGGCCCGGTGTTCGATGGCATGCGCTTGCGCGTTGACGAATACGCCTCCAAAATCAGCGCGCGCGATAACAAGTGGATCAAAGTCACCGGCGCGAAAGCGAGCACGTATGTTTTTAGCCTGCTCGCGGAATTTGGCGTAGGCTCCGGCCGACCCGCGGATTATGAGCTTCGTTGGACCGGCGGCGCGGGCGATACCATCTTGGTTGGCGGCACCAAAACCGTGCCCTTCCAAATTTGGAACATCGCGGAAAATCCTCCCAAGCAAGTCAATCTCCTGCTCACCAATCCGGTGCGGCCATTTGCCAGCGGCGATCAAGTGACGCTGTTGGAATATACCGTGCGCGATCGCACGTGGAGATTCGCCGTGTCCTGGGACTCCACCAAGATTGCGCCTTCTCCCGGCGACGTGTTGCGGTTCCGCACTTACAAACCTTTTGTCGAAGGAGAAGTTTTGACCTTCACCACCGCGGGCGTGCAGTTCGCTTCGACTTTGGCGGAAGGCAAGAAGGTGGTGGAAGAAACGCGCGTGGTGCCCAATCCCTATATCGTCTCCGCGGCCTGGGAGTTGGATGCGAATGCCAAAAAGCTGCAATTTACCAACTTGCCGCCGGTTTGTGAGATTTACATCTACACGCTCGCCGGCGAGCTGGTGCAAAAGCTCTCGCATAACAGCCAGACCCAAAGCTGGGAATTTTGGGACCTGTTGACTTATAATCGGCAGGCCGTCGCCTACGGTTTATATCTCTTCGCCGTGGTGACCCCGGACGGCCAAAAGAAGATCAGCAAGTTTTCGATTATTCGTTAGGAGACCCAGTTCATGAAAACTCATATCACATATCGTTCGCTTTGGTTCGTGCTGTTGCCCACAGTCTGCGTATTGGCGCAGGATCCCGGCAATCAACGCTCCGGCGGTGAAGTGAGCCGCGTGGGCACTTCGTCTGCCCAATTTTTAAAGATCGGAGTGGGCGCGCGTTCGGCCGCGCTCGGCGAAGCGCTCGTGTCCGTGTCCGGCGACCTTTCCTCTTTGTATTGGAATCCCTCCGGCATTGCTTCGCTCAAACGCAACGCGGCCATGGCCTCGCGCATCGATTTCCTCGCGGACGTCGAGCACAACTTCTTTGGGTTCGTGCACCCGCTCAGCTCCACTAGTGCGCTGGGCCTGAGTCTGACGAGTTTGTCGAGCGGCAACATCGAAGTGACGACCATTGCAGAGCCGAACGGTACCGGCACCTATTACGACGTCACCAATTTCACCGTGGGCCTCACCTATGCGCGCTTCGTAACCGATCGTTTGCTGCTCGGTCTCACCGTCAAGGCGGTACACGAGAGCATCTTCCGCGAATCGGCCACGTCCGTGGCATTCGACGTCGGCTCGATTCTCGACACCGGCTTGCTCGGCATCAAGCTCGGCATGGCGCTCACCAACTTCGGCGCGGACATGCGCATGAAAGGTCCGGATTTGGAGAGAGGCTTCATCGATCCCGATAATCCCCAAACGCCGAGCGTCGATACGGAGCTGCAAACCGAAGGGTGGCCCTTGCCGCTCTCGTTTCGCCTCGGCTTGTCCACGGATTTGATCGGCGAGAAGGGCCAGATCGCCGCGACGAAGAATAACCGCATGACCGTCTTCGCCGATTTCGTGGATTCGAACGACGCGTTGTTGCGCGGCAATGTCGGCGCAGAGTACGCGCTTTACAACATCGTCTTCCTGCGCGGCGGCTATCACGGTTTAGCCATGACCAGCGACATCGCCCAAGCCAATTTCAATTTCAGCACCTATGAAACCGCGAGCTACACTTACGGCGGCGGTTTGCGCTATGACTTCGGCTGGGGCTTGGTGACGGCCGACTACGCGCTCTCGAATTATGGCCGCCTCGAGGATACGCACATCTTCACTCTCGCTCTGGGATTTTGATGCAATATCTCCGGCTGCAGAGCAGCATCTCCTCCGCTGCTCCGCGGCCGTAGGCCTCAAATTTTTCCCGCCTTGCTTTCGAAGCCGCGTTTTATTATCATCCTGCCCGTGATAAAATCCAACATCCTTTTTAACCTTTGAGGAGGAAGCATGTCGCTCCCGAAAGAAGATTTTGTTTATTCCAAAGTGCAAGAGCCGCATCGTGATCGCACCAAAGAAATCTTGCGCAAACATCCCGAGATTCGCGAATACATCGGCAAAAATTCCATGACGTTTTGGTATACTGCCGGCATTGTCGCGCTGCAAATCACGCTCGCTTATCTCCTGCGCGAGCAATCGTGGTGGTGGGTCGTGGGCGTGGCCTACTTCGTCGGCGCGTTCGCCAACCACGCGCTGTTCGTGATGATTCATGAGTGCGCGCACAATCTCGTGTTCAATCGCAAAGCGCCGAACATGCTCGCCGGCTTGCTCGCCAACCTTCCGTTGATCATCCCCAGCTCCGTTTCGTTCCAACGCTATCATCTCAAACATCACGCGTTTCAAGGCGTGTATGAATTGGACGCCGACCTGCCGCATCGCTGGGAGGCGAAGCTCGTCGGCCATTCGTTTTTAGGCAAAGCGCTGTGGCTCTTGTTTTTTCCCGTGTTTCAAAGCTTGCGGCCATATCGCTTGAAAGAGATCGCGTTCCTCGACAAGTGGATTGTGTTGAATTGGGTCACACAGTTCGGCTTTGACCTGGCGCTGTACGCGTTCTGGGGTCCGAAAGCATTTTTCTACATGCTGCTCTCGCTCTTCTTCTCCATCGGCTTGCACCCGCTCGGCGCGCGTTGGATTCAGCGGCATTATATGATGGACGGCGGCGAGCAAGAAACGTATAGCTACTATGGCGCGCTCAACACCGTTGCGTTCAACGTCGGCTATCACAACGAGCACCATGACTTCCCGTCCGTGCCTTGGAATCATCTGCCCAAAATCAAAAGCCTCGCGCCCGAAGCCTACGATAATCTGGCTGCGCACGGCTCTTGGACGAAGCTGCTCTTCCAATTCTTGTTCACGCGCGAAATCTCGCTCTTCTCGCGCATGGTGCGCAACGAACGCGGCCAAGTCGAGCTCGATGCCGAAGTCAAGCCGGATATCGAGGTGATCGAAGCAACCCAATCGCAACGTCAAGCCGTGCCGGCGTAATCTTTCTGGCTGAATCTCAGGCAAGTTGCCTTAACCCCCTGGGAGCTCCTGATGCAAACCGATTCCATCTTTTATGAAGTTTTCCGCTTCGATCCGCAAAGCTTGCAGCAACTTTTGCAGTTGAACTTGAAAGGCCGATACGACTTCGAAAGCATCACGGTCAAGTCCACGGAAAAACGCTTTGACGGTTTTCTGCGCAGGATAGACGGCGAAGGACCGCATATTTTTCTTGAAGTGCAGGGTTACCTCGACCCAAAAATTTATTGGAAATTATACCGCGAAATCTGTACTTTTTATGAGCAAAGAAACGATCCCACACCGTTCATCGCAGTGGTTTTGTTTCTTGATGAAAGCTTCGACCCCGGCGAGTTCGGCGTCACTTGTCTTGCGCCATGCCGGTTGATTCGCGCGAACTTGATCGAGTGTTTGAAGAAATTAGAAGGAGCGGCTGGAGCACTGACGGCTCTCATGCCTTTAGCGCTCAATACTCGCGAAGAAGCTGCCGCGTCCGTTCCTCGGTGCAAGGCTGAAATCAAGTCGCTCAATTTGATCAAGAGTCGCGAGAAGTATTTGGTGGAGCTGCTCATCAATGTCCTTGCCCAAAAATTCACCGAGTTAACCGAAGAGGAGATTAACGCCATGTTGCACCTTACTCCACTGGACCAGACGACCGCCGGCAAGCAAATTTACGGCAGGGGTCTGGGGCACGGCGAGCTTATGGGAAAAATCCAAGTGGCGCAAAAAATCTTGCGACATCCCATTAGCTCAAAAGAAGAGTTGTTGGCCAAATCTCAGGAAGAACTGAAACGGATATTGCAAGATTTGGAAGCTAAACTCGACGCTTTGTTGCCGGTGAATTAGACGTGCATGCCTCGAACCCGTCGTCGGATTTCAGACGTTTTGCCTTTGTTTGATTGAGCTTCAAACTTTGAAGTGCGTCAAAACGATTAGCCCCACGAGGCAAATGCGCGTGGGGCTTTTCTTTAATTTGATTCGGTCTTCTGTTGCATCATTTTCTCACGGCTAAGTTGGATCCATTCTTAACCCCAAAGGAGCATTACTACCATGTCCACTTCTCAACGCGCTAGTGTGGGGATTTACATTGACGAAGCCAACATTCGCAGCAACGGCGGCTACGGCATGCAATACGACGTGCTGCGCGAGTTTGTGTGCCACGACGGCGCCGAACCGGTGCGGCTGAATGTATACGCCACGTTCGATCCGCGCCGCGCGCATGAAGATCAGTTGTATCAAGTCAAGACCAACCGTTTTTTTGCGATGCTGCGCAATATGGGCTACAAAGTCATCATCAAAAACTATAAATGGTACACCGACGAAGAGGGGAAGGCTTATGCCAAGGCCAACTCGGATTTGGATATGGCCGTTGATGCGCTGCTGCAATCGGAAAATTTGGAGCGCGTCGTCATGTGTACCGGCGACGGCGACTTCGTGCAAGTCGTCCGCGCGCTGCAGAACAAAGGCTGCCGCGTGGAAATTTTGGCGTTCGACAACATCTCCGCGGACCTGCGCCGCGAAGCCGATGTCTTCTTCTCCGGCTATTTGATTCCGAAATTACTGCCGACGCGTTCCATCTTTGGGCCGGGGTTGATCAAAGAGTGGGGCGAAGAAGGCTCGCGCGTGCGCGGCGTGTGCTATGCGTACAAGCACGAAGGCAAATACGGCTTTCTGCGCTTTCTCAAAAATCTGTCCGGCAATTTGTGGATCACGGACACGCGCCATCCGCAATCGCCTTACGCCGCCGTTTATTTCTATGAATCCGAGTTGCCGCGCGAAGTCGCTTCCATGGAGTTGCCCGATCACGAATTGATCTTCGAGTTCGATCTGCACATCCAAGAGATCAACAAAGAAAAAAAACTGCAAGCGCGGAATATGCAAGTCGTCAGCGCGTTGGACTACTAAAAGATCAGTAATCAGTGATCAGTGATCAGTGTTTAGTAAACTGATCACTGGACACTGGTCACTGGTCACTGAACACTGATCACTGGCAACTGAACATGCCCGGCTCAACCGTTCGTCTCCTCAAAATCTTCATCGCCTCGCCCGGCGACGTGAAACTAGAGCGCGAGAAGGCACGTGAAGAAATTTTCACCCTCCGCTCGCTCGCGCACAATCATGGTTTCGATCTCGAAGCCGTGAGTTGGGAAACGCACGCCGCGCCCGGCATGGGCCGCAGCCAGACGCTCATCAATCCGCTCGTAGTCGAGTGCGATTTGTTTATCGGAATTTTGTGGCGAAAATTCGGATCGTCGACCGGCGAGGCTGAATCCGGAACATTGGAAGAATTTCAACTCGCACGCGAACGTTTTTCCAAAGAGCGCGCGCCGGAAATCATGCTCTACTTTCGCGAAGTGCATCCCGATTTTCTCAGCGACCCCGGCGCGCAACTGCAAAAGGTTTTGGATTTCAAAAAGCAGATTGAAGACGGCTACCTCGCGCTTTATAAAGATTATCGCGACCCCGAGCACTTCGCGAGTTTGCTGCGCCAGCACGTCACGGATTGGGTGTTGAAATTAACTCCCGCTTCACACGACCAATCAATGACGACAAATGACGCGCCAGCAAATGACGCCCCTCCTCTCTCCACCTTCACCGAACACCTTGAATACTGCCGCACCGATTTGCAGAAGACCGCGCGCCCTTTGCGATTGCGCACGCTCACATTGCCGCCGCTTTTTTTAGAAGAAGTTGATGTCGAAAGACCGCGCAACATGAAAGTGAGCAACGCGGTGAAAATGTTTCCGCGTTTGCTCATTCTCGGCGAGCCGGGCGCGGGCAAAACTACTTCGCTCAAAAAGCTTGCCGAAGAGTATGCGCGTTGGCGCGGTGAAGGTAAAGAACCGGGCTTGAATGAGCCGGAAGATTTCAATCTCCCCATCTTCGTCGATCTCTCTGCCTATCCCACCCTCTCTGCGGGCGATGCCAAACACGGCTTGTGGCGACTCATCACCGCGAGCGTGCGCGGTGTTCACGATATCGATGTGCGCAAGCGCATTGCCGCGGGAGGATGTTTGCTCTTGTTCGATGGCTTGAACGAAGTGGGCGAGGCGTATGATGAAGTCGTATATCAAATTCGGCATCTTGTCAATTCCGAAGCGCCGCACAATCGTTTTGTGGTCACATGCCGGCCGGGCATTTATCGCAACGAGCTGCATGCGGAGTTCATCGCGTTTCAATTGGAGCGTTTGAGCAGCTTCAATGCTTCAAAAGTTTTGGAGATCGAGATTGGCGAAACGAAGGCCCAGTCTGCGTGGAAAGGACTGGATGAATACACGCGCGATCTGTGCCGCAATCCACTCATGCTCACCCTGCTCGCGGATGAGCTGCGCGTGAGCGACACCTCGCCCACCAATCGCGCGGAATTGTTCGACCGTTTCATCGACCGCTATTTGAGCGAATGGGCGCGCGTGAAAGGCGCCGGGTCCGTGCGCGTGGAAAAAGAAATTCTTTCCGCGCTCGCGTGGCGCCTCGGCACGAGCCGCACGTTGCTCTCCGCGGACGAAGCCGCAGCCACAATGTCCGCGCGTCTCACCGAATTGCAGAACAAGAAAGAAGCCGCGTCGAATTTAAACGTCGCGACATTGAACCGAGAGTTTCTCGAACACGGTCTCTTGCGCGAAAGCGCGGGCCAAACCGGCTTCTTCCATCAAGCCGTGCAAGAATACTTCTTCGCCCGCGAAGTGGCGCTGCACCAATCAATGGAATATGTGTTGAAGCACGTGAGCGACCCGCAATGGACCGAGGTGCTGGTGTTCGTGTGCGGGTTGGTGGAGGATGCGACGGAGGTGGTGAGGGAGGTGATGAAAGGGGATTTGTATTTGGCGGCAAAGTGTACAGCGTTTGCGAAGATGATCAGTGGACAAGTTGTCGATGAACTCGCCCTCTTGCTCATCAAAAACTTGAAAGCAAAATTCGACGCCGATATTTGGGTTGGCAAAATATATCAAGAAATGCTAACGCTGCTCTCAATTGAGTCAAAGACTCATACCAAAAAGCTAGCAGAGCTGTTTTATCGCATTTATGATCAAAGTTCGGAAGCTTTACGCGATTTTGCCCTCTTACTAATCGGAATGCGGTTTGCGGAAAGAGTTATCATCTTCCTCAAGCCTTTGTTAGCCGAAGAATCAACAGATATTAGGTTGAGAGGAGAGCTTGCAGTAGCTTTTCGACTCGCAATGAAATTTGAAGAGTCCATCGCTCTTTTTAAAGAGTGCTTAAGTTTGGTACCAGAGGACGCTTGGGTTTGGGGTAATTTAGGAAGGACATACAAAGATATGCGGAACTTTGAAGAAGCTGAATTCTGTCTGCGTAAGGCTATCGAATTGGATAAACAATTAATTTGGGCATATAACCATCTTGGCCTCACTTTGCTAGAAAAGGGAAATTATGAATCTGCTATAAAGGAATTTCAATATGCTATAAGTATTGCTTGGGATTATGCCTGGCCACACACAGGATTAGCGGATATCTATCGTGAATATCTTAATCAGCCGGAGAAAGCAGTTGCAGAATATGAGATCGCTCTTCAGTTTGAACAGCGTCCTTATCGACGGACTAGACCCATGATCGGCCTCGCCCGTGCTCTCGAAGCCGCAGGCCGCACCGCCGAAGCGCGGCAGCGTTATCAAGAATACCTCGACCGCTTTCCGTGGGGCGAGCACGCGCAAGAGGCGCAGGCGGCGTTGGAGCGGTTGGGGGAAGGATGAAAAAGCGAAAGGGAGAAAAGAAGAAAAGGTGAGTATGAGAAAAGGCACGTAGCTCCTGGCATGCCAGAGCAAAACAAAATTAGAATTTCACGCTTGCCAGTTTCTTGGGATAGCTCGAGAGCAAAGTGCTAATAGTAAGAAAGTCCTGGAATCCCAAAATCAGCGGCGCCGAATCGGTCTCAAGGAGAAAAGCTCTCACTTTTATCGGAGCCGTAGCCTTCGCACGATATGAAAGACGAACCGTCACTTCTCCGAGATAAGCGAAAACTTTTCCCTGGCCGATGCCGCTGAGAGAAAACTTTTTAGCAAGAATGAGTCGATTGACCGATTGCGACCAAATGTGCCGTGGGATAAGATTGGCTGGGCTTCCCGTGTCAACGATCGCGTGATACTTTTGCGACCATCCCGTGAGTGTTTTGAAATCGGCGCCGGCAAGCAGACGAATCAAATTGAATTTGACGCCTTCCGACAATAGCTCCGGATCATATTGCGATTTAAACCGTAGTGGAATAACCGTAGACATGAATGCCGCTCTCGCTGAATGTAAAAACCGGATCGCTGACGCCAAACTGCTGAACTTGTTTAGCGACGCGGCCAAGCTCTTTATGGTGCGCAATCACTTCTTGATTGTAGACGGCAATCCATTGATTTGGATATTGTTCGGAGAGCGTTTGGGCATTGGCAATCGCCCAATCGCTATCGTCCCAATAGCGTGCGGCAGAGTTGGTCGCAGTGTTTGTCTTCTTGCGCATAATCATCTCCAAAATAAATTTGCACAATTGAGGGCCAACGTCTGGAGCTCGACAAGTGCCCAACCCGCTCTCAACTATGCGTAAGAATGATACCGAATGAGTGCCAGAGAATCAAGCTGCTTTTCATGCTGCCAGGCCGCACCGCCGAAGCGCGGCAGCGTTATCAAGAATACCTCGACCGCTTCCCGTGGGGCGAGCACGCGCAAGAGGCGCAGGCGGCGTTGGAGCGGTTGGGGGAAGGATAAATAAAACATGTCGTCAAACTTCAACGCCTTCGTAGCTCTCGTATTCCTCTTCCGTCATGGCGCTCAAGCGGCTGATGAAAAGCTCGCCATTCAGGTTCAACTTGGCATGTATAAAATCGAAGAGGCTATCGTGCCGCTCCGAACGACGCCAATTTTCAAAGCCTTTGCGGGCGACGACTATCACATGAACGTTTGAGCCAATTCCTCTGGGCTGAATATCTATTAAAGTGGTCTCGACGTTGTGAATGTCAGCCCACTCCTCGATTGTAGCGCGAAGGTCTTTCAAAAGTGAAGTTTTCATGACAGCACCTCAGAAGTTTTGCGACAAAACCGTTAATAAGCCATGCGAAAGATCAAAGAGGGCTTTATCACAATCATCAGAATCTTGTTGGGTTTTGACGGCGCCTTTATAACGCAGCGTCATCGCCCAATGGTCTTGAATCTTGGAGAAGTTTTTACGTAGAAGCGGTACCCTCCTCAAAGCGCTTTTGTTGGCCGCTGCAATAGAGCAACAAATCGAGATCATGCACTTGAAAAATTGCGGGGAGATTTGCAACTCCGAGCAGCTTGCAAATCGCCAATTTCAATGCCAATTCGAGTAAGGTCCCGGCATACAAGATCGCGCCGGACCATCTATTCGTAGCGCGCAAGGCCTCGTACTCTGCTTTGCGCTCTTCATAGGCTTGAAGCAAAGTTTTGGCATTTTGTTCGATAAACTTGAGAGCCATGAGAAATCCTCCCTGGAATCGCTTCATGCGTGAAGTTTAGGCCACACTTGATTCTTCACGACAACGATAACAAGCATAACGCCAAAAATAAATGTGAGTTTTTCGAGTTCGACGGCCTCATCGTTTGCGCCGCCGAAGCGCGGCAGCGCTATCAAGAATACCTCGACCGCTTCCCTTGGGGCGAGCACGCGCAAGAGGCGCAGGCGGCGTTGGAGCGGTTGGGGGCGCAATGAGTTGCATCAGCTTTCAACTTCAACGCCTTCATATTTTTCGTACTCTTCTTCCGTCATCATGCTCAAACGGCTGATAAACAAATTGCCATTGGCGTTGGCCTTATCATGGAGGAAATTGAACAGGCTTTGATGCCGCTCGTAGCGCGACCAATTCTCGAAGCCTTTGCGGGCGACAACCACCACGTGAACACTAGAGCCGATTCCAGTGTACTTAGCATCAATTAAAACAGATTCGATATTGTTAATTCGCGCCCATTCTTCAGCCGCTTCGCGCAGCTTTTTTAAAAGTGAATTTTTCATCGCCGCACCTCAAAAATGTTGAGATAAGAACGTGATCAGGCCCTTGGAAGGATCAAAAAGCGCTCGATCAAATTCATCAGATTCTTGTTGAGTTTTGATGGCACCCTCATAGCGGATCGCCATATGCCAGTTCTCGTTAATGAAAGCAAAATTTCCCTGCAAAGCTTTATTCGATTCGACGCGATTCAGTTGGCCGCTACAATGAAGCAACAAATTAAGGTCATGTACTTGAAAGATAGTTGGAAGATTGGAAACTTCCAGAAGTTTGCAAATCACCAATTTCAATGCCAATTCGAGCAAAGTTCCGGCGTACAAGATGGCGCCCGGCCATCTCCCCGCGGCTCGCAAGGCATCATACTCAGCCCTGCGTTCTTTATAGGCTTCAAGCAAGGTTGCCGCATCTTGCTCAATAAACTTGAGAGCCATTGAAATTTTCCTTCATCAAAAAAATGCCTTTCACAGGCTTTCATTGCGCTCAACTGTGCTGAATCAAGATAAAGGGAAAAATGTTAAAATCAATTTTTTTCAAATGAAAGAATTCAATCAACCGCGCCACCGAGGCCCATCAGCATTATCAAGAATACCTCGACCGGTTCCCATGGGGCGAGCACGCGCAAGAGGCGCAGGCGGCGTTGGAGCGGTTGGACGTAGGATAGTCAGATTGAGCTTCAAACCTCAACTTCTTCGTACTTCTCATATTCTGCTTCGGTCATGGTGCTCAAACGACTTATAACAAGATCGCCATCGCTCTCGAGTTTGTCGTGCAGAAAATCGAAGAGGCTATCATGGCGTTCGTGGCGTGACCAATTTTCAAACCCCCGACGTGCTACCACCCGCACATGAACGTGGGAGCCGATTCCGATGTACTTCGCTTCGATTAAAGTGGCTTCCACATTGTGAGCTTGCGCCCATTCTTCAATCGCCTCACGCAATTTTTTTAAAAGTGCCGTCTTCATTGTTCACCTCAAAAATATTGGGACAAGATTGGAATTACGCCATAAGAAGAATCAAATAGGGCACCATCAAAACGGTTGGAATCGCTTTGTGTTTTAGTGGCTCCCTCATAGCGTAGCGCCATCGACCATTCATCTGCGATAAGTGAAAAGTTTTTTCGGAAATCTGAATCGTTTATAAAACGGCTTTCTTGGCCGCTGCAATAGAGCAGCAAATCGAGGTCGTGCACTTGAAAAATCATTGGAAGCCTTGAAACACCGAGATGTTTGCAGATAACCAATTTCAACGCCAATTCGAGCAAAGTTCCGGCGTGCAAGACAGCGCCCGACCATCTTTCGGCTGCGCGTAGGGCATCATACTCAGCCTTGCGTTCCTGATAAGCTTCACGTAAGGTCGTCGCATCTTGCAGAATAAGTTTAAGAGCCATAGCAGTTCTCCCAGAGATAAAAGGGCACGAAGAGATTATCTAAAAAAAGCGAATCATACTTCGATAGCTTTTTTTTCGCATGATCATCTCCAAAATAAAAGTAACTTCGACCTTGTGACCTCGCGCCCATTCTTCAAGCGCCAAGTACAACTCTTTTAGAACAGAAGCGTTCATAACCCATAAGCTTTTTAGTGGCATCAAGCTTCAACTGCAAATCATCACTGAGGACTCTTAGCATACAATAACAAACCCACTTTCACCAAGCAAGGGCTTTTTCGATTGAAAGGCATTCATGAAAATCCTCCTCTTCGATATTGACGGCACGCTGATTCATTCCGGCGGTTCGGGCGTGCATGGCATGAATCGCGCGTTTGCGGAGATTTGGGGCGCGCACGAGGCTTTGAATGGCATTCCACTTTCCGGGCGGACCGACAATTTAATTTTGGAAGACGCACTCACCAAAACTGGGCGCAGTTGGCGCGAGGATGAGGTTGCGCGGTTCAAAGAAAAGTATTACGTGTATCTCGCGGAAGACATGCAGACCCCGCGCGCGAAGCGTCGCATCATGCCGGGCTTTCCTGAATTGCTCGATCATCTGCACGCCATGCCGCACGTTCATCTCGGTTTGCTCACGGGCAATTGGAAGAAAGCGGCTGAAATCAAGCTCGCGCACTTTGGCCTGTGGAAGTATTTTGGTTTCGGCGCTTATTCGGACGATGAAACGGATCGCAATAAGCTCGTGCCGCATGCGTTGCGTCGCGCGCAGGAGCAGTTTGGTGTGATCGCACAACGCGACCGTGTGTACGTGATCGGCGACACACCGCGCGACATTGAATGCGCACGGCCGCATGGCGCAGTTGCGGTCGCTGTTGCCACGGGTGATTATACTCTCGAACAACTGCGCGCCCATCAACCGGATTTTCTGTTTGAAGATTTTTCGAATGTCGAAGCAGTTTTGGAAGTTTTGAAGTAACGACGGCATTGCCGCCGATGCTTGCTTTCTAATTCGGCGACTGTCGCTCATGAGCCGGGCCACGGGGCAAATTTCTTGCTTTTCTCACGGGCTCTTTTAACTTGGAGCCGCATTCATTTTTCTCTTTCCCATGTCATCGTATGACTCAAATACTGCGGTGATCCTTATGAAATCATACCAAACATTTCTTTGTTTCATTGGTTTGAGCGCGAACCTCCTGTTGGGCCAAACCAAAGGCACCATCTCCGGCCGCGTGCTCGATGCGCAAACACGCGGCGGTTTGCCGAGCGTACACGTCGTCGTGAAAGGCACGTACTACGGCGCAGCAACCGATGCGAGCGGCAATTATACGATTTCGAATATCAATCCCGGCATTTACACGCTCGAGGTTTCGATCATCGGTTACAAGCAGATACAGAACACCGGCGTGAAAGTGGCTGCCGGAGAAACACTCACACTCGACTTCAAATTGGAAGAGACGGTGCTCACGCTCGGGCAGGAAATCGTGGTGATTGGCGAGAAGCCGCTCTTCGATATCGAAGAAACTTCAAGCCGGCGCAATTTGACGAGTTCTGAAATTCAAGCCGAGGTGGTGGAGAACGTCACGGACATTGTGGCGAATCAAGTGGGTGTGGTGAAGACGGATGACGAATTACATATTCGCGGCGGGCGTTCGTATGAGAATGCGTATTTGATCGACGGTATTTCGGTGCAAGATCCGCTCTCGGGCACGGGCTTCGGCTTGCAATTGAGCACGGATGCGATTGAAGAAGTCGAAGTCATTACCGGCGGCTTCAACGCGGAATTTGGGCAAGCCATGTCCGGCGTCATCAATGTGAAAACCAAAGAGGGCGCAAGCGAGTACAAAGGCAGCATTGCATACAAACGCGATCACTTCGGCGGCTTCGATGCCGATACGCCGCTGTTGGGTGAATTCAATAAGAAGAGCCAACACAGTTTCAACACCGACATCACCGAACTGAGCATTAGCGGGCCGGAGCCGATTTCGCAATACGTGCTGCGCCCAATGGGACTTGATCTTCCCGGCGAGTTCAGCGTGTTCGGCAATCTGTATATGTCAACGAGCGACTCGTATCTCAAAAACAGCGCGCGCCAGCTTTATTCCTCAATTTCGCCGCGCGAAATCTTCGGCCAGAATATTTTTAGCGGCATCAGCTTCGCGCCGCGGCAGGACAACAATTGGTCGGGCCTGCTCAAGCTCACGTGGAAGCTCGATGCCACGCACAAGCTCGTTTTCACCGGGAGTCAATCAATCTCCATCAATCAAAACACGCAATCGCTGCAAACCAATCTCGAGTTTGTGGAGCCGGGCCCGGGTTATCCTTACGAATACCAAAACAATCTCGACAACTTCAACACCTTCACGCATGTCAACAAACAACTCTCCGCCGCGTGGACGCACACGCTGAATCCGCAAACTTTTTATGAGCTCAAGCTCGCGCGCTTCCTCGCACACCTGCGCAGCGACGTGAACGGCAAGCATTGGAGCGAATACGAAGAGCCGCAGGATATCGTGACGCAGCCCATCGACTATTTTTATAATCGCGACAGCTCCATCGTGTCCGTGTTCCCCGGTGACGGCTTTTGGGATTTCGGCAACGGCGAAAGGTGGTATGATCATTACTTCGAAGAGCACACGTTCAAAGCCGAGTTGACGCGCCATTCGAAAGACAACGCGCACAAGCTCAAAGCCGGCCTTGAAACCGGTTTCGTCGAATTTCAGATCATTGATATCAACAAACCGTGGTTCGGCGGTTTGGGTTTGAACAACGACATCTACAAAGTGCGCCCGGCTTACGGCAGCATGTACGCGCAAGATCAAATCAAATTCAAAGGCCTGATTGCGAATGTCGGCTTGCGTTTCGATTATTGGTTCCCCGGCAAGTTCGTCGAAGACGCGGTTGACAATCCCGAGATCGTGACGATCAGCGAGGCGACGCGCCAGCAATTCAGAGATGACACGCACAGTTTTTTCGGACGGCGTTGGCGTGGACGCATTAGCCCGCGTCTCGGCGTTTCGCATCCGATCTCGGACAATCAAATGTTGTTCTTCTCGTACGGCCATTTTTCCAAACGGCCCAAGCCGCAATTCGTGTATGCCAAGCTCGGCGAGAACAGCGCGAAGTCTACGTTCCAAAAATTTGGCAATCCCAATTTGGATTTTGAAACCACGGTCGCGTATGAGTTCGGCATTCGCCACAAGTTTTCGGACAACGACGTTTTCACCGCGACGGCATATTATAAAGACATTTTTGATTACGTGACCACCGTGAGCTTCACAGGCACGGGCCGGCTTTCGGGCAGAAGTTTTACCACGTATCTCAATCTCGATTACTCGCGCTCGCGCGGCATTGAAGTGGAATATCGCAAACGTGCGAGCAGCTTTCTCACCGGCTCGATCAGCGGCTCGTACGCGCTCGCCACCGGCAAAAGCTCTTCGCCGGATGATGCGTTCCTCGTCGCGCGCGGCACGTTGAACGAGAAGCCGATCACGGAAGATCATTTGATTTGGGATCGCCCCTGGCAGGTGAGCGTGGTGGCGAACATGAGCGCGCGCAAGGGCGAAGGTCCGCGGGTGTTCGGCTTGCAGTTGCCGGATCGATGGAATCTCAACCTGCGTGCGTTCGCGCAAGCGGGGAAGCGTTACACGCCGCAATATTTCACGAACGGCTATTTGCTGAATGGCCGCCCGGAATATGAAGATGATCTCGATCAAAACGGCGAGCCGGATGATCCGCTCGGCAAGCTCGCGGCGCATTGGTTTTGGATCGATTTGAATTTTGAAAAATACTTTCGCGTGCTCGGGTTGGATTATACTTTTGGGATTGAAGTCGTGAACTTGTTGGATCGCAAAAATCCGCAAGTCATTAATCCCACGACTGGCCGAGCGTATGAGTTGGGCGATACCACGCCCACGAGCTGGAACGATCCTTATTATCCCGACACGCAAGCGCCGCTCGAGCCGTTTCCATTCAATCCCGCGCGCTATTTGAAGCCGAGGAATATCCGGCTGGGGTTGATGGTGAGGTTTTGAATGACTTTTCCGGACAAGCCGCAACCAAAAGCACACTGTAAGCGGATTATTCGAATCAAGATAAAGAAACAGGCTTTATCCGCTCGATTCGGCAAATCCGCTTACAGAAAAGTCTTTGCTTTTTTTGCAACGAATGAACTTTTAATAGACTAAAGTCGGAAATGGACCGCGAGATTTCCAGCGTAAGCCTCATCGCGCCAGTTTTGAAAGTGATCAACAGGCTGCGAGACAATCGACTGCTCGAAGAATATGCCATTGGCGGCGGGATGGCGGTTTTGTACTATACCGAACCGGTGCTGACTTATGACTTCGATGTGATCTGTGTCTTCCCCGAGTCCGGTTTGCTCGTTGATCCCTCTCCTGTGTTCGAATATCTGAAGAACGAAGGCTACGTTTTTGGCAAAGAAGATCGCGTTAGTATCGAGGGGATTCCAGTGCAATTTATTCCTGTCTCAAAAGGCCTGGTCGAAGAAGCGATGAGAAATGCGGTGAATGTAACGATCAGCGGCGTGGAAACCAAAATCTTGACCGTTGAGTATCTCGTTGCGATCATGTTGCAACTGAACCGCCCCAAGGACCGGGCTAAGATTGACTTGCTGGTCAACAACGAGGAAGTGATACTCGACGCCTCAAAACTGCAGAGTATTCTGACGAAGTACGGTTTGATTTCAAAATGGCAGAGGTTTAACGATGTCATATGATATCGCCAAGCTCAAAGAGCAACATCGACGCGATCTGGCAAAGCTTTCGTTCGACGAAAAAATTGCCGTGTTGATAAGGATGCAGAAGATGGCCAAGGAAATGGCGCTTGCCGCCGGTCGAGTATTCAACGGCATCGTTTGGGGCGAGCGCGAGAGGGACGAGAAATCTTTTCGCCAATCAACGCGGCATTTGGAATTATGAAGGAGAACAAAAATGACGAATACCATGACTATCACTCAGATTGAACAACTGGCGGCTCAACTCCCGTTGCGAGAGCAAATGGGCATAGTGGCGCGGCTCACACTACGATTGAGTGAGTGCTTGCCTTCGGCGCTAGATAGCGAAACCCACGAACGGAAAGCATACGCACAGCGAGTAGAAACTTTTTTAAAAATGAGCGAGGAGTTTGCGGCGGAGACGATTAGCGCGGTGGACTCTGCGGAGGATATTCGTCAACTCCGTGACGAAAGGTTGTTGCGCTTATGACAGAGTTTTGTGTGGATGCGAGTATTGGCGTTAAGTGGGCGGTGAGAGGAGAACCCTTTCGCGCCAAGACACGCGCTCTTTTGAAAGACGCCGGAGCAAAAGGAATCAAACTTATTGCGCCGCCCTTTTTTGTTTGTGAGGTGGATAGCGCCATCCGCAAGCGGGTTTTCGATGGTAAAATGGCTGCTGCTGAAGCGCAGAAAGCATATGCGATTCTCGAGGCGGCGCCCGTCTTCATTCTGAATGCGGCAGGCATGCGCCAACGCGCCCGTGAAATAGCAGAGCAGTTCAACCAACGCGCCGTTTATGATGCGACTTATATTGCACTGACCGAAGCGCGTGCCTGCGAGTTTTGGACCGCGGATAAATTGATTTATGACGCTGTTAAAGCAAGCCTCCCCTATGTGAAGCATTTGTCTGACTATCCCTAGCACGGCTCAATATCTAGAAAACCTTGTTGCAGTCGCATGCGACAACCTCAAGTTGAAGTGTTGGCAATGTAAACAAAGAAAAAGATCATGAAGATTAGAAGCATAATACTCGTTGCTCTTTTAGGAATTTTGAGTGCGGCTCACGCCCAACTCATCCCCGTGCTCGGCAGCCAGCGCGCGGGCACGGCCATGGCGCAGTTCCTCAAGATCGGCGTGGGTGGAAGAGCCGTGGGCATGGGCGAAGCCTTTGTCGCCGTCGCGAATGATGCCTCCGCGTTGTACTGGAACCCGGCTGGCATCGCGCAAATGACGAGCAATGAGCTGATCTTCTCCCACGTGAATTGGCCGATTGACGTGCGCCATGAATTTGTCGGCTACGTGCATCGCTTCGGCAGCGTCAATGCGTTCGGCTTGAGTGTGACCGCGCTGCACACCGACGATCTCGAAGAGACTACCGAGTTTCAACCGCTGGGCACGGGCAATTACGTGCCGTTTGGCGATCTTGCTCTCGGCCTTACGTTCGCGCGACAAATGACCGATCGTTTCAGCTTCGGCGTGACGTTGAAGTATATGGATGAAACTTTAGCCGAGCTGCACGCGCGCAATGTGTTCATCGATCTCGGCACGTATTATCGCACCGGCTTCGGCTCGACGCGCTTCGCAGTTGCAGTGACCAACTTCGGAACGAACATCAAGCCGAGCGGCACGGTGACTTATCGCGATGGCACAACGACAGGTCGCTTTCAAGATTTTTCGCCTCCCACCATCTTTCGCGTCGGCTTCGCCACCGAAGTGATGGACAACGAGACGCACAAGATGACCACTTCGCTGCAACTCAATCACCCCAATGATAATGCCGAGAATGTCAGCGCGGGCCTCGAATATTGGTGGCACAAAACGCTCGCGCTGCGCTCGGGCTACCGCCTCAATGCCGACGAGCAATCGTTCACCTTCGGCGGCGGCGTGGCGATTCCGCTCGCGCGCTTTCATCTCAATTTGGATTTTGCGTATTCGGATTTTGGGAGGTTGGGGAATGCGACGAGGGTGGCGGCGCATTTTAGATTATAAAGCTTTGGCTCAATCTCATTCCCCGAACAAGACAAAATAAAAATGTCCAACGGATAAAAGCGGCCAACGGATTTTCAGACAAGCGGAAAACAGAAATCCTTTGTTTAGCACACGCGGATCAAAAACGCACACCGAAAAACTTTTCCCGAGTGTGTTTTGATTCGCGTGCTGTCAAAAGGAGCCTCCGTAGTAAGTGGCTCTAAAACTCGAAGTAGCCAGTTGGCAGCTTTTATCCATTGGTCTTCATCTATCCGGTGCGAAAAATTTTCAGCATTCTAGTGTAATATGATTCTCGAATCCGCTCAATCAAGGAGGCCATATGCGTCGCTGGTTGATTCTGCTATCTGCATTGCTGTGCGCCATGATGATTGCACCTGCTTTCAGCCAAAACGTTGCAGCCTCTAAAATGGCGTTGATGACGTTCACGAGTTCTGTTGAAGTGAAAGCCGCACCCGCACAAGTTTGGGCCGCGCTCACGGAGATCGACAAAATGAAAGCCTGGTATCCCGGCTGGAAAAACGTAGTAGCCACGGCGAAACCACTCACCACCGCTGGACACATGCTCGATTACGTCGATGAATGGAACAACGCCGGCAAAACGGTTGTCATTTATCTCGCCAAGAACCAAGAACTGCGCCTCGCGCACGTGCCCAATGATGGCAGTTACGTTTGCCAACTCAAATTCAAGCTCGAGCTAAAAGGCGCGGCGACATTGGTGACGGTCGTCGAGCAATACAGCGACAATCTCGACGTGCCCACCGACAAAGACACGGCACTCATCGCGAAGAATGGCATGATGAAATATCTGGCTGCGCTCAAGGCCGTTGCCGAGAAAGGCGCGAGCACGAAGTAAATGACAAAGTGTTTTGATGACAAAATCATGAAGGTTGGTATGTCTTTCCCCTCTTCTCCCAATGTGGATGAATCGCAAGCAAGTAAGCTTAGAGAAGCTCCAGCGGATAGATTAAATCCAACGGACAGAGCTCATTCGTTGGTCTTCATCTATCCGTTGGGGCATTGTCTTAAACTGTCATTGGCATTCTTGATGGTCACGTTGTTAAGCTGCGGCGTGGAAAAATTTCCTCTGCCGCGAGAGCAAGGCGCGAACCCAGGCAACACTGCGGTGAGCGATACGACCTATTTGCAACTGCGCCCGGTGTGGGAGGCGGCGAGCGGATATGATTTGAAAGCGCCGCAGGATATTCTGGTGGGCAGAGAGCCGCTCATTTACATCGCGGACACGGACAACCATCGCATACTCATGCTCGATCTCGCGGGTAATATTCTCGGCAGCTCGCAGCCCATTGCGCATCCGGTTGCGCTCACGCAAGATGCGAAACTGAATTTGCTCGTGGTCACGGACAGTAACAAGATCTATCGCCTCAATCTTGTGGCTGTGCAGCATCGCATCGCGAACGCGCCGGTCGAAACCGTCTTTCATGAAATCGACAACCCCGACCGGCGCTACACCGGCATCGCTGCCGTGCTCGCCACAGTCCAAAACGAGGCCGCGACTTTTTACTTCGTCACGGCGACGGGCAATGACAAGAAAGACAATCAAGTTTTGATTTTTCCCGAAAATTTCGACGTGCGTGTTCCCGATGCCGTGAGTTTGGAGCCGAACGGTTTGGGCATTCTCTCCGCGGCCAGTCCGAGCGGCATCACCGCGTTGCGTGATTTTTCCGGAGATTTTATTTTTTGTATGATCGGCGACAACTCATTCAAAGTGCAGTGGGTCACTGCCGGCCAGTTTGGTTTTGTTCCCCGCCTCAATCCCTCCCAAGGCAACTTCGATATCTTCGCGCAAGACAAATTCGCCGCGCCGGAAGACGTGACGATTGATGCCGAAGGCAACATTTTTGTTGTCGATGCTGCGCGTCACACGCTGTTCAAGTTTTCCTCGTCGGGAGAAGAGCAGCAATCCTTCGGCGCTTTCGGTTCGGGCGAAAAACAATTCAACACCCCCAAAGGCGTAGCCTTTTTCAATCGCACGCTGTATGTGGCCGACACCGGCAATGATCGCATCGTGCGCTTTAGATTGTCCACGGATGTAAATTAATCCCACCTCTATTGTCATTCAGAAGGAATCCTTTTCAGCGCCGGGATACCATCCTATGAGGTTTTCTGCCGAGCCTAGAAAAGATTACCACGAAAACGTCGTAGCGCAGGCTTCCAGCCTGCATGCAGACAAGGATGTCTGCGCTACGTTTTCATCATACTCGGATGGCCAAACGGCCATGGCAATTCCTTCTGAATGACAACGCGTGCATAACCTCACTCAAGGAAAACTTCATGAGAACCACTCTGCTGTGCGCTCGCCTCTTCGTTTTGGTTTTCTCTCTCGCCGTTTCTTCGAAGACTTCCGCCCAAACTTATCACGCCTACTTCGGCGACATGCACTCGCACACCACGCTTTCACACGATGCCAAGACCGGCGCGAAACCGCCGGCACAGGCATATGCGTATGCCAAGCACGTGGCAAAGGTGGATTTTCTCGCAATCAGCGATCACACCAACGGCCTGCCGCAAACGAACTATCAAATTATTCGCGCCGCCGCCGCAGCTTATGATCGCCCCGAAAGTTTGTTCGTTGCCATCGCGGGACAAGAGTTGGGCAGCCTCGGCGCTACCGGTTACGGCCACATGAATATTTTCGAAGCGCCCACGATTGCGGGCAACGGTTTGGACAACGATGCCATTCGCTACAACTTGCAAATGGCGTATCAATTCCTCGCGAGCAACAACGTCTCCGCGCAGTTCAATCATCCCACCACGGAGAATGGCAATTCCAACTTTCTCAACTTCGATTACTTTCAATCCGCGGATGTGAGCATGAGCAGCATCGAAGTGATCAACGGCACGCGCTCGACAAATTACGAGCGTTACTATTTGCTCGCGTTGCAAAAGGGCTGGCGCCTCGGCGCGCTCGGCGATCAAGACAATCACGGGCCGAATTACGGCGACTTGCGCTCGAGCGATGGCGATATTTATCTCACCGGCGTGCTCGCGGAAGAATTGACGAAGCCGAAAATTCTTGAAGCCATTCGCGCTCATCGCACCTATGCGTTCGAAACCAATCCCGCGAATGATCGCCTCTATCTCGACAGCTTCAAAGCGGACGGCCATGGGATGGGCGAAATTTTCAGCGACAACGACGCGCACGTGACATTGGAATTATCCGCCCACTCTTCGCCCGCGACCAATACGCGTTTTCGTCAAGCCCAGCTTTATCGCAACGGCTATTTGCTCGCGTGGAAAAATTTGAGCGCCGCTTCTTTCACGTGGACGATCGAAGACAGCAATTCGACGGGCTCGCATTATTATCACGCGAAGCTCGTGCAAGAAGACGGCGATCTTTTGTGGACGAGTCCGATTTGGGTGAATAGTCCGGGCGTAGCGCCGGCTCTGCCCAATGTGATCACGATCAGAAGTCTGCGGCAAAATTTTAGCGACGGCGTACCTGAAAGTTTCGGCTGGGCGAATGTGCGCGTGCGCGGCATTGCGACTGCCGGCACGCACTTCGGCGAATCGGGACCGGGTTATATGCAAGACTCCACTGGAGGTGTTGCTGTGTTCGGCGGCGACTTCACCAAAAGCGTGGTCGTGGGCCCGCCCTCTTCGTTTGAGATGGAAGTCTTCGGCGCGGTCTCGCTCTTCAACGGCTCGCTCGAAATGCTGCCCTACTCCGTCGCGCGTGTGGGCGTGAAGCCCGCGGTCGTGCCGCAAACGGTGGCGCTCGCTCAACTCGTGGCGAATGGTGAGAGTTATGAGGGCCGGCTCGTGAAAATTGTAAATGCGCGTATCACTGCGGGAAGTTATCCGGGCCTTGATAATAGCGGCAATCTCACCATCGAAGACGGCACAGGCTTTTTCACCATGCGCATCGATGACGGTACCGACATCGACGGCCAGCCCACGCCGGCGCAGCGCCTTGACATTATCGGCATCGTGAATCAGTTCGATAGCACGTTGCCCTATACCGACGGCTATCAACTTTTGCCGCGCCGCTTGGCCGATATCGCGACTTCCACAGCGGTCGCGGAACGCCTCGATACGCCGCGCGCGTTTCGCTTGGAGCAGAATTATCCCAACCCGTTTGCAACCAGTCATTTCACCGCGCTGCGTTTTGTTTTGCCGAACCAAGCTCATGTGCGTTTGGAAATTTTCAGCGTGATGGGCGAACGCGTGGCGCTGTTGCAAGCCGAACGTTTCGCGCCGGGCGAACACGCCTTTGAATGGGACGGCCGCGATCAAGACGGCGCTGCCGTTGCGAGCGGCGTTTATTTTTATCGCCTGCACGCGGAAGAGCTGGGCGTGGGTGGAAAGAATTGGTCCGCGGTGAGGAAGCTGGTGGTGATGAGGTGAGGTTACAAAATTTGCGCATAATCAGTTGTGGGACACGGAAATGGAACAGGGCACGGAAAAAAGCGTGATTTTATTTCTGTGTTTTGTTCCGTTTCGGTGCCCTTATCAACAAACTCTTCTAACCTTCAGTGACGGGAGGCGTTATGAAGCCAGGGATCGAGTTACTTTATGAAGACCTCACTTACGAGGTTATCGGATGTGCCTTCGAAGCCTTCAAGGAGGTTGATGTCGGCTTTGATGAAATCAAGTATCACAAAGTCTTCCACCGGAACTTGCTTGGAAAGGGCTTGAAAGCGGAATACAAAGTACCTGCCTGTCTGGATTATCTTGGCAAGAAAATCGGCGAGTTCGAGATTGACGAAATTATCGAGAACAAGCTGATCGTTGAGTTGAAAAGTATCCAAACGGTTTTCCTTCCGGAAAACCAAGCGCAGCTCATCACCTATCTTCGGCTTAAAGGCATGAGGCTCGGCTTGTTGATCAATTTTGGCCTGCACAAGGCCTTTACGAAGCGAATGATCTTTGATGCGCAGCGAACGGGTGATTTCGAAAAATGGGACAACAATTATTTTCAAAGCCTGCCCTCACGTGAAAGTTTAGATCGTGTGACGGCGGCAACCAAAGCGGTGGACGAAGTTTTGGGTCCGGGATATCGCAGCAAATTTTACAAGGCCGCATTGAAAATCGAATTCGACCGTAATCGAATCAAGTATGATGATCATGTTTTTGCCACTGTAAAAGCAGCAAATATCCAATTCGATCCCATGGAAATTGATTACTGGCTCATCGAAAACTCTTTGCTCTTGGGCGTGCTTGCCGGTAATGACAAGCCGAGAGTATATGATATTTTCCGCATGCGTTCATATCTCAAGAAGCTCGATTTGACGCATGGTTTGATTGCTTTTTGGAGCACGAAAAATCTGCAGCTTTCTGGAATTCGCGTGCGCTAAAATCTGGCACACGGAAACGGAACGGGACACGGAAAGGCTCTTTCCGTGTCCCGTTCCGTTTCCGTGTACTAAACCACCTGTTGTTTGAATCGCCGCGCTTATTCTTTCTGCATTTTGGGGTATTCGACGCGCCGGAAAAACTTGCGGCCGGGCTCAAGGCCGCGCTCGATAGAATCAATTCCGCGAAGAACAAGTAGCGTCGAGGACAAAAGGAATTAACCTTCGTGAATACCAAAAACACCGAAACTCTTCGCCCTCCCACTTTCATCGAGGCCCTGCGCTTCTGGCTCAAGCTGGGCTTCATCAGCTTCGGCGGCCCGACCGGACAAATCGCGATCATGCACACCGAGCTGGTCGAAAAGAAAAAGTGGATCAGCGAGACGCGCTTTCTGCACGCGCTGAATTATTGCATGTTGCTGCCCGGCCCGGAAGCGCAGCAGCTCGCGACGTATGTCGGTTGGTTGTTGCACAAAACGCCCGGCGGCATCGTCGCGGGCGCGCTCTTCGTGCTACCCTCCGTTTTTATTTTGTTGGGATTGAGTTTTGTGTACGTCACTTATGGCAAGCTCGAAGGGATCGCCGCGATTTTTTACGGCCTCAAGCCGGCAGTGATGGCGATCGTCGCGTTTGCGGTGATTCGCCTCGGCAAGAAAGCGCTGAAGAACGAGGCGATGTGGATGCTCGCGCTGCTGGCATTCATCGGCATTTTCTTTTTCAAGATTCCCTTTCCACTCATCATTCTCATTGCCGGCGTCATTGGTTTCATCGGCGGAAAAATTTGGCCAAAAAGATTTTTGATAACGGCGAAGCACGGCGCGAAAAGCAGCGACGCGCAATCCGTCATCAACGACGAAGATGAATCGCCGTTGCACGCCAAGCCGTCGTTGAAACGCGCGATTAAAGTAAGTGTGATTTGTTTGACCTTGTGGTGGCTCCCGATTCTGGCACTAGGCCGATGGCAAGGTTGGAGCGGGACACTTTTTCAACAGGGCATTTTCTTCAGCAAAGCCGCGATGGTGACATTCGGCGGCGCGTATGCCGTGCTGCCGTATGTCGCGCAAAAAGCCGTTGAAGATTATCATTGGCTCAACGCCGGCCAAATGCTCGACGGTCTCGGCCTCGCGGAAACCACGCCCGGTCCGCTCATTATGGTGTTGCAATTCGTCGGCTTCCTTGGCGCTTGGCATCATCCCGGCAACCTCTCGCCACTGGTTGCGGCTACGCTTGGCGCGCTCATCACGACTTGGGCTACTTTTCTGCCGTGCTTCTTATGGATTTTTCTCGGCGCGCCGCACATCGAGCAACTGCGCGGCAATAAAAATCTGACTGCCGCACTTTCAGCCATCACCGCCGCCGTTGTTGGCGTTGTTTTGAATTTAGCGATTTGGTTCGGCCTGCACGTTATTTTTCCAAATGACGGCGCGATGGATTGGTTCGCCGCGAGCGTGAGTGCGATCGCGTTTATCGGCATGCTGAACTGGAATTGGAACCTCCTTCACGTCGTGTTCGGGAGCGGGTTGGCGGGCTTGCTCTATAAAAATGTTCTCGTGCAAGCGATGCTTTAAATGTAAAAACTTCTTCAGACAAAAATGAGATCGCCATTCTTTTGATCGAATCCTACTCCAACCACCTCGCGCCCTATTACAAATACTTGTTCCTCGACTGGAACGTCAGCGTTGATCGCCAAGCCGCAGTGCTCGATGGTGTGATTCGCGAGTTCTTTGGAGCATCCGCGCGGCGCATTCTTGACGCGGCGTGCGGCATCGGCACGCAGAGCCTCGGCTTGGCGCAGCTTGGGTACGAGGTCAGGGCCTCGGATATTTCCGAGGTTGAAATTGCGCACGCGCAAGCCGAAGCTGCGCAGCGTGGGTTGTCCATTGCGTTTGGCGTCGCCGATATGCGCCATTTGCGGCAAAGCAAGGACATCTCCTCGTGTTCGATCTGTGGGAATTTGAAGGCGAGTATTACAACTTCACGACGTATATTGTCGAAGATAATGGCCAGCCCACTGCGAACACGCACGTCATTCGCGGCGGGTGGTATTACTGCGTCACGGTTGCGCAATTGGAAACGCTGCTCAAGCAAGCAGGCTTTGCGCGCGTGATGACATTGCGCGAGCGCTATTATCAGCCTCTGCTCGTTGGGTGCAAATAAGCTCTTGGGATAACGGGGAAGTCGGACTTTGCACACGCGAGTAAAATAAGAATCTTATTCGCGACTAAAACTTTCTTTCAAATGCAGCGCGGCAAAGTCCGACTTTAATTGCCCATTCAAATCTGCTTCCTCACCCTCCTCGCCCCCTCCACCATATTCGCCAACTTCTGTTTCGCGGCCCAGCGCGCGGTTTGGCTCAGGCCGCAGTCCGGCGCTACCGACAACTGCTCAACAGGAACATATTGCAAGCAGAGCTTGATGCGCTCGATAACGTCTTCGACGGTTTCGATATAATAGCTCTTCACATCGATGATGCCGACGGCCACGTCCATCTTCTTCGCAATCTCTGCGATCATCTCGATCTCCGCAAACTCTCTGCTGGCCATTTCAACGTGCAGCTCGTTGACTTTGAAATCGAGGAAGTCGGGGAACATGGGCGCAAGGCGGCGTTTGCCCACGGCTCGGCCTTTGTAATTGCCAAAACAAAGGTGCGCGGAGAGGCGGCATTTGCCCGCGACCGGCTCCACGGTGCGATTGAAAACATCCACAAAGCGCTTCGTGTCTTCGCGATAGGCATAGCAGCTCATCGAAGGCTCATCGACACTGATTTCCGCGCAGCCCGCTTGCACGAGCGCTTCGAGTTCCGCGCGAATGATCGGCAGCAAAGCTTCGGTGAGCGCGTAGCGATCTTTATATTGCGCATTGGGCATGAGCCGGCCGCTCAAAGTATACGGCCCGGGCAAACTCGCTTTGAGCGTTGGCCCGTGCGGCGCGAGGCGTTTGAGTCGCTCAAACTCTGCCACGGCGCCGAGTCCGCGTGGCGCGCGCAATTCGTCGATGACTTCATGTTTGCCGCGTTGATCGTGCGCCGGCGGTCCCCACTTGCGCGGCGCAGCGGATTCCAATTTGATACCTTCTAAAAACCCATAGAAAGAGAGATTGAAATCGAAACGCGTTTGCTCGCCGTCGGTGATCACATCGAGTCCGGCGGCGACTTGATCGTGAATCGCAGCGATGACGGCGTCGTCTTGCAGCTCGGCAATATCCGTTGGCCCGAATTGCTCGAGATGCTGGCTCGCAAATTCAAGCCAACTCGGAACGGGATAGCTGCCGATGACGGTGGTGCGGAGGGGAGGGAGGAGCACGTTCGATCCAAGATGAGGTTCAAAAATGTTCGTGCGCGCGAAGGTTTAGTAGCGCAAGCTTCCAGCTTGCATTCTTTTGCAGACTGGAAGTCTGCGCTACGTGTACTCTTTAAAATCCTCCAGCGGAGCATCAAAATCGTCGGACATACTGATCATGCCTTTGGCGCTTCCGAATTGTGCGCGAGGTGCATTCTTCCCAAATCCTTCATACAACTTGCTCAGTCGATACGCATGCTCATCATACGCGGCTTCGAATACGGCGTGAGATTTCTCCGCGCCGATGACGGACGAAGCAGTGAGCACTTTCGGCGGTTTGCCTGCAGCAGTCAAGCGCGCGGCGACTTCGGCTTTGATGGCATTCACAATGAGACAGCCGCCGACAGTCGAGCCGGGCGCAACTGGAAATTCGAGACCTTCGACTTTCACCATCGCATCGCCCACCGGCGCGCCGGTATCGAGCACGAGATCGGCATAATCAGAAAGCTTCTTACCGGAGGCGTGCTTGCTCGTGCTCGCCGCCGCATGCTGCGCTGTGATGATCGCCACGACTTTCACGCCGCGTTGCTTGAAGCCCGTTGCCATCTCGATCGGCACGGCATTGCAACCGCTCGAAGAAATCACGAGCGCGGAGTCTTTCGGCGAGAGCACGAAGTTGCGCAAGATTCTTTCCGCCAAACCGCTGACGTTTTCGATGAACATCGCTTGCCGTTGGCCATTCGCTCCGACAACGGGATTGTGAAAAGTCATCGAGAGTTCGACGATGGGATTAAAGCCCGGGAACGAGCCATAACGCGGCCACATTTCTTCGACGAGAATGCGGCTATGGCCCGAGCCGAAAAGATGCACCATGCGGCCCTGGAGAATGGTTTCCGCGAACCAATCCGCCGCGCGATTGATCTGCTCGTGTTGGCTTTCGACAATGGCGAGAAGCTCGCGGCATTTTT
>Ga0247727_10004710_pt1 | contig 28656 bp, 48 predicted proteins | sample WisWelCaveWW1625_FD_202498 | JGI IMG/M metagenome (GOLD analysis project Ga0247727, IMG submission 202498) | Biofilm microbial communities from Wishing Well Cave, Virginia, United States - WW16-25 | ecosystem: Environmental > Aquatic > Deep subsurface > Groundwater > Cave microbial mat | place...
CTTTGATAAATCATCATTTCCATTTGTTTCTGACTAAGTAAAGAAACCCTTAAATTCAAAGAATCTGATTCACTCCTAGTTACTTCTATTTTTTCTTCATTCATGAATTTTCTCCTAGCTATATCCTTTAGTGATTAAATTTGCTTCAATCTGTGTAGCAATGGAAGCATCCGTTGTCCCTGTCAGGAAAACATATTGTTCCCTCACGTAAGCACCATCCTTGAAAACCTTGTACACACAAATATCCCCAGTATCGACATCCGTTTCTTTTTCAAATGTGATCGTCATGCTGTCACCATCCATTCCACATCTAACGTTACAGGGAGCGTGAATTTAACTTTAGCCCCAACAAACAATGATCCTGACTTGACGTATTCAACTCTTGCTGCTGGCACTGTGGTCGTGTCAGAAACAGTAAAAGACACATTCGGTCTTATGGTAAATGATCGTTGCTGACCATTCGATTCATCAATAAAATAAAACGTCGCCGTCTTCGAATTGACAAGACTTATGCTTCCTTTTATCGAATTCACTCCTGTTGCCAAATGTTCAGGCATTTAAACCCCCAAGTCCAAAGTTGATATAATCCCTAGATTGCTAACTGTTATCTTCCATCTATGCCCATCGGGAGACTCAATAATGACCGCTTTCTTGCAGTCTACAAAGTCACCGCTTTGTGCGATCTTGCCTTGCCCAGTTTCCTTATCAATTCCCACAGCTATTATATCCGCCATCGATCCTCCTATTAAACAAAGTATCCAAACAATTCTATCGCCAAGGTCACAAGGGCTCCACCAAAAGGCGTACTAATGTTTATCTTGTATCCGTTACCTGGAATCATTGTTTGTCTCGTGCCTTGAGCGACAAATTCAAACAATTCTGTTGTGGCATTAAAACCTGTCAAAGTGGTTGAGGGAAACAAAACTGTTTGATCCGTATTGTCCCCAATACTCATAGTTATAGAGCCAGTAAGACCAGAGGCTGCTGTCATCCTGACAACTGCCCCAGTAACAATTGCTATCTTTCCAGTCGGGATTATCCCATTAAGATTAACTCCCGCTGCTACCAATCCGTTTATGCCTGTCGTCGAGGAAAGAATTGTAAGCGCGTAATTTTCCAAGTCAAATTTATGAGACATAGATCACCTTAAGTTACCGAAATGGTAATGTTTGCAGGATCAGTCACAACTACTGCTGATAATGCATCATATCTTTTCTTTGAGTCTATTGAACCACAAAGAAACAACTTCAATTCTGTTTCCGGTGCTGGATGAACTTCCCTCAACTTCGCATCATCTGCATCCGTCAAAACAATTGTGTACGTCTTAGCCATATATTCCTCCTTAAATTATGAACCATGCTGCCCCACTACAAATAAGTGTGGCAGACCCAAAATTTGTGTTAATCACTTTTGTTGCAGCTCCATCAATTGTCTCAGCACCATTCCCGTCAATCGTGATATTGTTAGTGCCAGCCGTTCCAGATTCATCTTTGATAATATAAACTTTTCCAACAGCTGCTGTCGCTACTGCTGGTAATGTCACTGTGTCCCCACCGCCTGTTATTCCAGTCTTACCAATATAATAATCAGTAACAAGAACTGTATAGGCTCCTGCTGCTGATGCTGTTCGCTTAACTGTCTGAGAACCATTAACATGTAATTCAGAAGAAGGTGTCGATGTGCCAATACCAACTTTTCCAATTGTACCTACTCCCGAACCTCCACCAACAAACAGGGTGGCAATCGTGCTATTAAAGCCAACCATCAAACATTGTGATGTTGTATTTTCCAATCGATCAGTTGTGCTAACCCCAACTCCAATTGTCGCATTACTGAAATCAACTCCAGAATTGTTTCCATTGGTTAGGAACTTTCCTAACATATAAACAAACTGACCATTTCCACTCAAATCATTTCCGATAGCTACGGATCCTGCTCCAATGGCTGCCGCTGTATTTCCTAGCGCTACAGTTCCAGTACTTGATGATGAATTTGAAAGACCCAATGATACCGATCCATTGCCACTGGCTGTTGAAGTGCCTCCAGCAAATGAATTAATGCCACTGGCTGTTGATTGTAGACCACAAGCAAAAGAATTGGCTCCACTCGCTGTTGTATCCCGACCAAACGCTACTGATTCTATACCGACGCTTGCATCATTCCATTGAGTGCCACTTACTTTACCCGCCCTAAATGCTGCTTTTTCAGGAACCCACATCAGTCTTGTTCCAGCACCAGAAGCAGGTGTTCCACCTGTAGTTCCTTCAGATAGAATCGCACCATTTTGGACATGCAATGAAACAGGGAATGTGATAGTAGCATTCGTTCCAGCGACAGGTGATCCAGAGATTGCAAAGGTAGAAGCTGTGGTGATTGTCGATGCTGCAACAAAGGCATGAGTGGGAGGTTGAATAAGGAATGACCGTTGCGTTGTAATAGCACCTGTGGCGTGCTGTTTTGTTTGTGACAAATTGACATGAAAATCTATAACTTCTGTTGATGCTGTCAGACCTGTATCTGCGGCACCAGTGAATAAGAATGATGTTAATGAGCCGCTTGTATTGGCAACTGTTTTATTGAATGTCTGTGAATTTGCGAAACTATGGGTAGTACCAGTGGTTGAAGATATTGAAACAGTGTCCTGCAATGAAATAGCCGCTGTAAAAATTCTCCAACTGCCTGCCACCAGATCAATCGATCCCGTCGTGGAAGTTATCTGATTATTGCCTGTTGATTGTACGTTGGATGTTGAACCTGCAACCATACTGAATGAAGTAGTCGCTGTTATTCCCAAACTGCTACCAGCGCCAAACGACATCGTGGTCCCTGTTGCAAGACCTCCACTAGTCGGACTATTGAACGACCATACCCCCAATGAATGATTCAAAAACCCAAATACATTTACTGCGGCAATGGCAGAATGACCAATGTTCACCACTGAAGTTCTAGTTGAGATTGTGCCAATAGACAGATGCGGTGTCGTTGGGGTTTGTAATCCCAGGCCACCATCAAGGCTCAATGACCCGCCGTTGCCTTGTCCGGCACCACCATCTGCGCCTGCATCACCTGCACGCACATGCAAGTCTCCACCATTCCCCGACACGTCAACACCAGTACCTGCGGCACCTTTGCCGCTCAAATAATCAACGATCACACCTATAGTGCTTATTCCGGTTGTTTGCTTTGGTCTTATAATAGCTTGTGAATTATCTTTAGAAAATTCAAGAAATGAAGCGCCACCAGTTAAACTTATTTCAATAATATTTGACCCATTACTGGAAAATAAATGTGGCACCCCTAAAGGAGTATTAAACTTTAAACTTAAGTCTCTTACGATGCCATAATCTGTGGCAACGATGGAACTCTCGGAGAGAAAAGTCAATTTCTTGTCTATCCTAAAAAATGGTGCGAATACTGACGAATGATCAATATTAGACATAAATCACCTCATGTTAAAGCAAGTCTTGAAATGCCATCCGGTGCTGTTCCATTAATAAAAACTGTCGATAAATCAGCATTTTCAAGAGTCACTCCCCTTCCCGGTTCTAAAATCAAACCGTTCGCAGAAGTCACCGTTGATGGTCCAAGAAATATATTATTTCCGTTTGTAATGTTTGCGATAATATGTAGCAAATCAACTTGTGTAGCAACACCTGCCAAAGCAACTGCTGTTCCAGTAACAGCTATATTTACTTGAGCAGAAGATGGCGTTAAAGCTGGGAGGCCACCCCCAATCGATACTGCAATTGCTCCACCTCCAGGCCCGACTATTGTCATTGCTGCCTGTCCTGGAACGCTAGTAGATTCTACCAAGGCTGCATGCAATCTTGAATTTAAATCTTGCTGTGAATCAAAAGGCTGTGACATAAAATCTCCTTAAGGATAATAATTACTTGAGTCTTCAGACCCCCAACTTTCAGTATATCTACGCATTTCAGTTCTTTGTTCCATCGCTTCTTTAATATTTTGTTCCCATGAAGTAAGCAACATTCCTAAAGAACCCAAGTCGGTTCCTGTATTTGCGACTGCTTCTTCTTTCATCTTAGCCGAAATGGCCGCACGAATCACGATCGGTTCTTCCCACATCTCCAAATAGCCAGCATCAGGAATAGACGTGTCTAAAGTCATTTGTGTTGCAAATGGAACGTATTCTAAGCGTATTCCGTCAGTAATGTTGCTATCAGGGGTAGGTTCTAGAACAATGTTCTGACCTTCAAATCGATAGGTGGGTAGGTAAAGGTTGCTAAAGTTAGAATTGGAAGTAATGTTTGCCGATTCCATCCGATCATAAACACGGAGTGGAACTGTGAAAGTATCATAAACCCTTTCAACTAACCTCACTTTAAAAAAATCAGATGGAACTAAATATTTAGCTTGTCCCGCAACGATACTTACCAAAGTGTCTTTAGTAAAATAGCCATCAAACGTTTGGACAACCCACATGTAATAGTAGAAGTACGCTTGGTTGATCCAACTGTTTAATTCTGTGTCAGTCCAGTAAGCTTCAGAAGTCTCATCCAGATACTGACGCACTCTCGTTCGCAATTGTGCCCTTGTTGACATAAGTTTCCACTTTCACATTACGAGCAGGACGCCCCCTACGTTTTAAAGCAAAACTTGTTTCTTTCTTTACTTCTTCCTTAATTTCTTTCACTCCATCTTCTTCTTTTTTAAGTAAAGCTTCAACTTCTTTTACCTTATTTTTAAAAAAAGGCACACGAGTCGTGCCCAATTCCACTTCTCCACCATTCTTGTGCTGCACTTCCCTTGGAAACATTTGTTCCTGCATTAAACATTGATCCAAGAATGCCTTATAACTCGCAAGACCTTCTTTCTTCTTAGTCTTCGTAAATTCTTTTAAAGAACCAAACTTCGCTTCTTCTTTCACTCCATAGTCTAAACTTACTAAACCGTACATTCCCATTCTTCTTACCAAGTGCTTGCCAGCATCATCAGATACTGACTTGGTTTGATCCGGGCCTATTATATAAGAAAACCCATTAAACATGTCTTCAATGACATCAAGGGTTGGATTATACAGATTCATGATTTTCTCCTTTTAAAGTTGGGATTGAATAAACTTTAGTTTCTTTTTCTTTTGGAATGTCAAGAATACCCCTTTGAGCATTTTCTATTGCTTGTTTCCATTCGGTTTTATGTTCTTTATGCCACCATTTCATGTATTCTTGCCTTAAGTCCTTTTCTTTAAGTTCGTGACGAAAGTTCTTTTCTTGTATGAATCTATGATAATCCCCTGGCTTATCGAAATGACGCCAAATATCACATTCATAAATTTCTTTTATCACACGATCATCTAATTGTCTAAACGATCCATCTTCATTCTGAACATAGAAGATATGGAATACTTGCCCATCTTCTGCTCGCCTTTTAAGTGCCCATCTTTCTAAGTTCACATCCCATTCTACAAAAAGACGATCATCATAGTTTTTAATTCGTTTCAAAACAGCTTTATCTAATGCTGGTCTCATATAAATTGAACTACTAGGAAGGAAGCTTGAGGTTCTGGATTCAAACTTCCTTCCTTTCGTTCATTTTTTCCTACCGATATCTTTCAACTTAGAAAGTCGGTACCACTAAGTTCTCCAACCGTGCCAATGCATTCGGTCGTTGAGAACCTAGATTCCCGTAGTATTTGAGATACGCAATAAAACTATCAAATCCAGGGTTCCACTTAAGAGTAGACCCTGATTGATCATCAAGCTTTAAGCTATGAACCTCATATTTACGGAAATAAGTTCTATTCAAGAAGTATACCACGTCAAAAGGACAATCGGTATCTTCCATCCAAGGACGACCATTCCATTCTAGAGAAGTATATCCACTATCCAAGGTTTGAGTTTTATCAAACCGTTTCAGTGGAGTAACAATATCTAGATATTTTCTGGTCTGCTGAGGATGCGCGATCAAGAAATCAGGGTCAGGCGCTCCTGCTACCTTCATTCTCATAATTGTCCGCTGAAGAAGATCGTTGGTTAAGTTAACCGCTCCAGCATTTACGATAGTCCCTCTCCAGTTAGGAAAAGAACCTGAACCAGTTCGCGCAATACCTTCATAGGTTGCAGAAACTGTTCCATCATCTACAGCAAGGTCTAGACCACCCAATTCCTTACCGTCAGTGGGCGCACCATCATGAACATTTTCACGAAACACGAACGCGTTATCATCAACTGTAACTGCCACACTCAAAGTAATCGTGTTTGTGGTTACATTGATATCAATTACCTGAACGCTATCCGCTTGCTTAATGGTGTTTGTAGCTGCGTCAAAAATATCAAGCTTCATAAACTGCTTAATATATTGAACACTGTCTAAAACCACAGTCGCAGATGCTACAACTGCGCCATTTACAAGAGTAAGCGTTCCTTGTCCGTCCCTAAACACTTGACCATTCAATTCCTTAAAAGAATCCCTTAAAGCTTCATCGGTCTGGAAAGTGAGGTTGTTTGCAAACGCTTCCTCATTTCCTTTTGCGATCTCTAAAGAAAGTCCTGAAAATTGAACTGTATCGGTTAAGATTTTAGGACGAATAACGTACTGTTCTGGACGTTGCTGACCAGAATTACGAAGAGACTCAAGCTCATTTTGTGAGCCCAATCCTTCCTGGTTACCTGCCAAAAGAACAGACCCGAAAAATCCTAAGCCTGTAGGACGTCCAGGAGCTGTATCTAATTTGGGCCAGGTAATATAAAGTCTATTCTGTTGATCCTGAATCGCTTCAGGTGAATAAACTCTTTTTAAAATTCCACTAATAGTACCTGAATCAACTGCCATATTTCACCTCTATTGGTTAGCTGCTTTTAGCATCTCCGCAACGAGAGAAACTCGCTCATCTTGAGTTCTCATCTGTGGCTGAACTCTCCCAGGAGATCCGCTCGCTGAAGTCGATGCGGGAGTTTGATTATTCTTCTTTTCAGCAACATATGAGGAAAGCTGACTTCTTTGTAATGCCTTTGCTTCCTGGTCAACTGCATCAAAAGCCTTATCCAGCAATGTTTGATCATAACCTGTAAGCGCATTAGGATTCATTCTAGACACTTGTGTTTCCACTTGCCTTTGATAATAGTTTTTCCAAGGTTCAGGAACGTTCAAAGAAGACACTTTTTCATTAAATCGCCCCATATATTGCTGATACACCGCTGATTGATGAGCAACTTGATTCTGATAAACCAAAGCTTGCACCTGTTGCTCCAAGATAGCGGTTTTCCTTAAAGGGTCTGCAATTTCCTGAGGATATTGAGCTAGAGGATCGGGCTGTTGCTGTTTTTGTTGCTGCTGCGCCTGGTTGTAATAACCTTGCACAGTTTTAACAAAATGGTCAGCAAAGCCAGAATCATTATCAAGCGCTTCTTTAAGGCGCTGATAACCCAACCAATCCTGAGATTCTTGCAGATCTTTAAGCTTACCATTCACCTCCTGAAACCGTGCGTAAGGCACAGCTTCTTCATGAGGCCTTTCCTCAACTTGCTGAGTGGTGTTTAACGTCTCCCCAGACGATGATTCAGGCTGTTGAGGTTGTTCGGGTGCAACATTGGACGATTCTGCTGCCACGTTAACGTCCGGTGTTACTTGTTCCATCATTGCCATAAGGTGTCCTTTCTTCCATTAACGCTTATTTTACGCCCAGCGAAGGCGAGGAAGAATAATAAACAAAACCTTTATTGTACGAACTCAGGAGGAACCTGCCCCTCAGCTTCAGGAGAAAGTCCTGCCGCTTTTTGTTCCATCCCTGGCGCCATTGCTCCAGGCAAATTTCCCTGCATCAAAGCATTCTGCTGAGCCATCTGCATTTGTTGCTGCTGCAGAATTGCGTCATGCTGATCAACATGTTGCTGATAAGCCTGCTTAAGTTGTGAAGGCAATGACATGAACATTGGCTCTTTCATGCGATTCATATGGATTGTCTTATGGATCGTATGATTTTCAAAAGGGAGTACCAGGATGCTTTCAAGATTGCCGTTATCAAGCATTTCGTTTTCCCACTGAGCTCGTTTAACATCGACTTCTGAATTAACATCAAAACCTCGCACTCCTAGTCTTTCTAGGAATTTCTGTTTTCCAACAGGATCGTTAACAAGATCACCCAACACCCCAGTCTTGGCTAAATCCATCAACTGCTGCTGTTGAGCAGCATTGGATCTAGGAATAGTTGATCCCGCTTCAATTCTAACGCTGCAATTGTCCCTTAAGTCCGCCCCAATAAAGTTCACAATTTCAATGTCCGAAATGTCCTTATTAAGTGACCTAAGTTTGTTGATAAATTCAGGCCTGGGTTCACGATAAAAGTGAGCAATCAGTTTCAATTTTTTAGTCGTTCCTTTTTCAATGAACTTTTCCCATCGTTGAATCGTAGGAGCAAACGTAGAAAAAGACTGTTCTAAAAGTAACTGGAGACCTGCATAAGTGTTTACACCTGTAGGCCTAATTCCTTGAAGCACCTCATTCGTTCTAGCAATCTGATACAATTCCGACTTGGTTACTTCCCTTTCCTGATAAACCGTTCCAGGCAAAGGTATTCCTGGTATAATTTCTGGCTTTGCCCCGTTTGCCCCGACGGGTCTATATTGAATCTGAAGACCAGGCGCACCATTCCAGTATCCTTCAGGAACTCCTGATCCATGAGGCACCAGCCTTTGAGGAGAAACCATTGTTTTACGGTTATAAATAATAAGCGAATCAATTGCGTTAATTCTACGTTGAGGTTCAATCAAATCTTCTAATAGCGACTTGCCCCAAAATCTTCCAGGAATGGTTTCATAACGAAACACAGTGTAAGGATTCCAAGAGTTAGGAGCGCCATCATAATATGGAGAATTCCCTTGATACAGAATCTTACCACCAGCAGAAATGATCATCTGGCCTTTAGGATGATTCTTGGTCGGACGAATATAAAGCTCTTTAACAATCGCAGCACCTTTAATGGATGTCTCATGACCTCCAGAGGATCCAGCATAACCGCCTGATCCTTTTACAGAGATTGTCTTAAGCCTTTGACTCAGCTGAAGGAGAGTAGACAAGCTCTGTTCTTCTTTTACATCCTTGGCAAAGCCTGTATAACCATTTCCTTCCTTATCGAAATTCTCCCTGATCCAAAAAAGTTTTTGAATTGATGTTTCCATGATCCAATTCATGGAGTCTTCACTAGAAGCATTGGGATCAACAATAATTCTGAATGGATCAATGATTTCTACTGCGTTATCCCCTAATGGAATCTCGTCAAACATCGGAGATCCCTTTTCATCAAAGACTGGCTTTTCTTCAGTAGAAAATTGCATCTGACCCATCTCATCCAAGTATGGTTTCTGCATAGTTTCCATCATTGGAATGCGTACAATCTTTCCATAACTGGAATCCCAGTAATCTTTACGAAATACTGTCCCGCACACGATCGCCCATAATGCAGCTTCGGATAACTTTTCTTGTTCGTTATCATCTTCCCATTTTACATCCTGAATCTTTTTTGCGAGTCTGGCCGCAGAGATGTCTTTCTCATTAGGAGAGTTTGGAATCACGTCTGCATTAGGCTTATTACGAATCAAATTCGAAACCATTGTGGAAGTAATGGGCTGAATTAAATTCGTTGAAGGACGTGGAACAAAATCGTTGTGACGCGTTGTAGGAAGCAATTCGAATTGACGCGATATTTGATTGTAGTAAATATGCTGATCGCCCAATAGAAAATGAATGTTCTGCATCCAAACATAAGCCATTCGTTGCTGATAGAATGGTGCGACACGATAAACCTGATCGATCTCCTGGGCTACAGAACTGTAGGTTTCAGGCTTTCCAGGCTCTTCGGCTTGTTCCATCTTATCTAGTTTTTCCAGGTCAAGATCGTAGAATGACATTATAAATCCTTCACAATATCTTCGATCAATTGAATCAATTCTTTTGAATCAGATATTGTAATTAACTTTTTATTAATCAAAGTTTTTACAATATTAACTGACTGCTTATGCTTGCTATCATCAAAATGATTATAACAATCACGAGTTGTAGTAATGGTGTAAGGATATATTGGTCCCAATTCCTGTACATTTGGATAAACTTTTACATTATACATTCTGTTAATGTTGGGTGGTGTTTCAGTTTGATATAAACTCCTGCCATTTTCATTTTGATACATTTGAATAGCCTCCTACTTTTTTGACTTCTGCTTGGCTTTCAACATCTTTGCTACCTTAGCAGCCCTACCTTCTGTTCCAAATTCTTCACGGACAACTTGTTTCTTGGACTCCCCCTTATGTTCAGGCTCTTTCAATTCTTCTTTCAGAAACTCTTCCATGTTTTCATTCTTCATTTTTTTCTTAACCATATTAAGCTTCTCCTTTTTTCTTTGCTTTTAAATCTTTCATCATCTGCGCTATCATTGCGGCACGTTCTTCATCGCCCAACATCTTCTTATGCCCTTCCCAATCCTGATCCGATGAAGACTTTTCATTTCCAATCAATGCACTTTCATTGATAGTAGTCCTACATATTGGGCAAAAATATTCTTTATACTTATTCGTTGATGCCATAATTTATCCTTTCTATTTCTTCATCATTCCAACCATGATTCCCATACGGTTCATTGACTTTTCTTTCGACTCCCAAGCGTTACAACATCCGTTAGGTTTAATATCGCCTTCTACTCGAATACATTCTTTTTCTTCCGACATAAAATGCCTACATCGCTTACAGCTAAATCCTTCCGGCTGAAACTCATACAAAGATTGATGCTTATCTAAACGATGAGGGTTGATGTTTTCTATTGATGCATTCTTTCCCCGCTTGTAATAGATGCATCCGCCTTTCTCATCGATGTAGCCTTCTACTGCTGTGCATTCATTCCGGTCCTTAATGAACATCATGCAGGATCCACAAAAGTAGTCTCCATCAGGATCGTCTTCTACATAGACTGCATGTGCTTTTGAAATCTTATGACTCATTTGTAGTACTTGCTCTTTCCTGCTTTTTTTAAAGCAATGGCGACCATTTGTGATCTTGCTTTCTCAGCAGACTCAGGCTTACTGGTCCCAATAGAACCTTTCTTCTTGTACGATCTAGTCATCTCACTGATATTTTTACTAATTGTCTTACTAGACTTACCTACTTTTAATGGCATAATCAGTATCCTATAATTTCATTCACTACATTCACTTCTTTCACTTCATCCAAATCTTCTAGTACATTGGTTTCTTGGGTTTCTTTTTCTTCGTTGTCTTTGCCATATTGAACCAACTCTCCTTTCTCATTAATGGAAATCGGTTTAAATTGAACTTCTGATACCTTGTATGGTCTCACCAAATCCTGCACCATTGCTCGCAAATATTGAATCTCACTATCCCTTGCCGAACATCCTTGACATTTCAATTCCATATTAACTTTCCATCTTCTGCATTCGTGTAATGAATCGTTCCTAACTTTTCAAAAGACTGAATTTCTTGCTGTATCATTTTATTGATACACACTTCAGCCCTTTCCGATCCCAATTGATTCGGAACAGAATGTCTCAAATATATGCACAATCTATCTTTAAAAGCTTCATGCATTGAACTGTTCCAGGCATTGTAACAATCTAAACACAATGGCATAACCATCCGTGTTCCATCTGCGAGAATAAATCTCATCTCCCTAAAGTTACCCATAGGACGATCTAGTTTCCCATGTCGGATCTTAAAGATCGGTGTATCACAATTAGGACATTCCCCTAAGATGGCCATGATTCAGATCCTCCCAAATCGAAAGTATCATAGTTATCGTAGCCTTCATCGATCCCAAATAGAAGCGTCTCACGGGGTAGCAGTATATCATTGACTTGCTTAGGCATATCATTATAATGCGCCCTCCAAAATATTTCTGACGCAGGATCTAAGCCTTTATATTTTTCCTTCTTGGCCGTCTTTCCTAAAGGCCGCGTCATAATCAAATACCTTAAACTATCAACCGCATGATCGTCCTTCTTTAAAGGTTTAGGTCTCGCGTCAGTCCCAAGCCTTGTATGACTAGGCTCCCATTGATACTGCTCAATTTCTTGTATGAGTTGAGAACAATGCTCTAATATCTTGATCTTATCTTCTAAAAGATATTGAGCTACTAGGTTGATCCCAATATTGACGTCATTGATTCTGCGGGTGGTATCAGGGTTATAAGAATGAAAGTAAATTCCGTACTGACCAAACTCTCTCGCTTGAGCTAACGCAGACGGATCAATGACCCATGAATTCAACTGATCAAAGTCTGCCCTTGTTTTTAAGATGTCCGCCCATTGAGAGACCGTCTTTCCTGAATCGTAGAGCATGTCATACACATAAACTTTTCCTTCAGGATTGATCGCTGCGAAAAGAATCGATGTTGCATTTCGTGATCCCCAGTCCATTGCAACTACTCGATCCCAGTCTTGAGGAATTTCTCTTGGTTGAATCACGTGAAGAGAACGTTTAAACATGGGATAGATTGATCCTGTCAGTTGTTCGAATGAAGCCTCATACTCTTGACGAAAGATTACAGGGTTCGTTTTATCCTTAAGCTGTTCTATCTCTTTTTTGTTCACATAAGGATTATCTAGCGTTTTAAATCGAAACGACTCAAACTCAGGATCACCGGAAAAACCTTTATCATAGAGAACTTTAAAGTGATTAAATCCTGATGGAGTACCTATAAAAAGAGCTCTAGAGCCCTTCACATCAACCATGGAAGGACGTATAACCTCATCCCACACAGTAGGTCTCATGCTCGCATACTCGTCCAATACAACGAATTTAAGCTTTGCACCTCTAAGAGAGTCTTGAGAATCAGCTCCTTTAAGTTCAATCATGGTTCCATTCTTAAGCCGGATCGACAATTCAGCCTCGTTCACCTGCTCTATCACTTGTTCAGGGACGATCTCTTTGATCATTTCCCAAGCGACTGTTTTTGCCTGACGATAGTTAGGAGCAACGTACCAACATCTAGCCAATCGATCATCATTATCCCAAGCTTCCATGTAGAGCTCTTGTAGAGCTAAAAGCGTCTTTCCAAATCGACGCCCACAAACACATACACGAAACCTAGCTTCACAATCGTGAATCTGATCCTGAGCCGGATGTGGCTCATAACCGTTAATTAATTCTCCATCGACAATCTTTCCTAACATAGGCTACCAATAGAAGGTGCGTATCGTTGTTGTCGTTAACCAGTCAGCCAAAGTTCCAGCTTGTAACGAAGTATTCTTCTCCAAGAAGTACCTTAACTCATCAGTATCTACACAGCTTCGCTCAGTGTCAGCAAAACTAACTACCTGGTTATTGTACGTAACCGTCTGCGCGCTCCCACTCACGTTCTTCATGAACTTACGCTTTGTATTCAGGTAGGCTTGAGCCGTTGCATCCCCACCATCCGCTAGTTCCTGAATTCGACCAATGATCGCCCTTATACCCGTCTGCATCAAATCAGTCTGAGCTTGATCAAAATTGTTGAGCTCTCTTAACGATATCAAGCTGTCTGCCGCTGTTCCATATTCTGCCGCTGTTGGCGCTGCCATAAAAACCTCCTGTTAAAGTTTAACAATTTTTACAAACCAATTGCTTGAAATTCTATATCACTAAGCGCTGATAAATTCGTGCCGTTCGCTATCTCCACAGCCGCCCCTCCAGAAATAGGAGTTCCTGTAAACGTTGGCTGGCTTACTGTCCCTGTCGGTGTAAACGATACTGAAGTTTCAGAAGTAATATCTATCCTTAATGCATTCACGATAGCTGCAGTGACCGCATCAGCCGCATTGAAAGTTAACTTCGTTAAGTCTGTAGAAACCTCGTAACTCACAGAAACCTGACCAGCAGCAGGAGCCGTTAAGTGACCCACCATCTGCTTCGGTCCAATAGACGCTCCAACAGTCGCTTCAACCATGAACACAATCGCAGGAAAGAATCCAATATTGCCCACATTGGCCGCAACGACTACAGGCCGCTCCTTCATTACAAGAACCCCACCCTGTCCAAAAAAATTAACTATAAAATCATGATCGTTGTTGATGCTTTGAAAATTTCCAGCAAAAGTAGGCTGGCTAACCGTCCCAGAAGGAGTCACACCCCCACTCCCAGCGAACACTTTTAACTTCTGATTCACATAGTCATACTCAAACAAAAAACCCTTCTCCTCCCCATCTATATTAAGCGATTCTAATCGCGCTAATCCTATCGTGTCCGCAGTAAGTTCCTCACCACCAGTCGTGTAAGGACCTACAAAGGATAGACGCCCTAGCATCTTCCACTTGCTACCATCAGACATCCGCTGAATATCATTCAAATCTATCGTGATTGGCATCTATAACCCCACTGCTGTCCACTGCCCATCCTCGTCAGCGTTAGTAACTATCGTGACATCCCCAAACTGGTTGAGAACAGGAAACGTCTCATTCACTACCGACTCACTCGCTAGTATCGATGTGTTTGTAGGACTCAAATCAAGTCGCTCTACAGTGCTAAGGCTAGTACGAACGTCCCCACCAGTACTACCTCCAGTGTTCTCATAAGTGCCGTTAATCACACGCTTGTTACCCATAACCGTTGTTCCAGTTATCGTAGATGTAAATGCCATAAACCATCTCCTTTTTACTTGAAAAGTACCGTTATACGTCGTAAAATGGTACTTTATGCCTAAAGTTAAAAGATCTACTACCCGTAAAACCAAAATCCTCCTAATCAAAGAACTAGCCGACTACTTTAACATCAACCGTAAAACTGTCAGAACTTACCTCAAAGCTACTAATACAAATCTCAAAAACATCAACGAAACCATACGCTTCCTAATCTACATGCACAGCATCATCAACTAGTTATCCACAACCGGCATTCCAGGGAATTTCATAAAACCTACCGGGGCTGTTAGCCTGGGTCCTTTCTAGAAAACTCTCATTTTTCTCACCCCAGTCTGTCAGTTAGGGTCCTTTCTACCAGGATTCCCGGTCTCTGAGTCAGGGTCCTTTCTAAATCATATGCTTCGTCTCAACTTCACCACAGACCCCCAGGGGGGATACAAATCCTACTCCCCAAACTAACCTCCCTAAACCCAATATGCCCTAAAACTAATTTAAATGACTTATAGGACCTTTACTCACCTCACCCCTTGCCTTGGTATTACTTTGCTATCCTATCGTCCTATAAGTCATCCTCATGCTTTACAGAGGCATGCCTGTCTTCGGCTGCCTACCTAAATTTACTCTTTCGCCTTCTCTTCTCTCTTCTTTTTCCTAGTGTTCCAGCCAATAGCCTTAACCTTTTCAAGCACATGCGTATGATCTACCTTGTCTGTGAACATTTTTAAGTACTTTCCTATCAGCTCCAAAGACTTTGTTCTCACAATAGGCTCATTTCTATTCTGAGAGTCTTCTAACAAATTTGTTATTACATATTCACTAGTTGCATCAGCAGCAGACAATTTATCAGCCAAATAATTAGCTACCCTTAGCTTTCCTAAGTTTTGACTTGCCATAGCGTCAGCCACGTCTGCAGTCGTGTTATAACCTGCTTGTAATATAGCTTGAGTTCCGTTTCCTTTATTTTCTATGTAAATGTCTGCAAATGCTTTTTCTTTGAAGGAAAGACCGAAAGGGTTAGTTGGAGTTACTTTGATCTTAGGCATGGTAGATAGAGTTAATATCTATATTTTCTAGAAAGCTTTTATAGAAAGCCATGTCTAGTTTTTCTTTTACTTCCTTTGAAAGTTCTTTAGTTAGCTTTTCTATTTTTTCTACTTTTAGTTTCTTTTGGGCGAGACAGTTATAACAAACTGTGTACCCAATTAGAAAACCTATCCCTAAACATAATCCAGTCATCGCACCAAATGTAATAACTGAAATTAACATCTTTCTTTTAAACTCACTTTTCAACTAAGCAGGCCTTCCTTCAATCGTGTATGTTCCAGTATCGTTGATCGTCCCTGTTATTCTTAACCGACTCGCAGGACTGAACGTCGCAGGACGTAAGTTAAACAAAATGTCGTTGTTCCCATCGCTTGCTAAAGTAAAATCTTCAATCTCACGAATACTTGCATTAAACGCTGTCGAACTTGGAGTCGTTGTAGCCGCTTCAGGAATTATATCCCCTGTCGTCACTGCTGCTAAACTCCACGTTCCCTTCTCAACCATTACACCACCTGCCTTTAAAAACTTGTCCGTCGATGTCTTTATGAATGCCATAACACGTCTCCTTTTATTTAAAAAATAAGTTAAACTTTACGAAATAAAACTTAATTAAGTTAAGTTTATAGAAATAATTTATACAAATCAAGAATAAACTAGATGTTTTCCCATCTTCCACCAGACTTTTTAAAAACGATAAGGGGACTAAGCGGATGCGTCTCGTCAAACAACTTCCTCATCCGCTTAAAGTCTTGAGTCGCAAATCCCTTTACTTCAATCGCTTCCACATGTCCCACCTCTTCGCCCGTTTCCCCTACCGAAACTGTCTTCTTCCAAACTAGAAAATCAATACTAAACCTTAACCCCCCTGGCAATGTCACCGGTACATGACAATCAATGTGAAGCGTCGCTACATCCGCCTTCAGCAACTGATACATCTCCGCCTCACTCTTCGAATCAAACCGTATTCCATCAATCGTCACCGATATTGCATGATACTTGTTAACGCCCACATTTGCCCTAGGATACGGTATTGACCATGCAGCCATTTTATGAAACCTTTCTTCTTTGTTCTAATTCTTCTTGAAAACGTTTTTGAATATTTCCGTTCAAATTATCTTTCCCCCAATTCAAATAATCTAAAGGCATTTCTAAAATACTCATTCCTTTGTGCTTACCAAATGGCATTATAAATTCCGAATTCGTCTCTTTCAAAATTCTGCCGTAGTTAATTCCACAGTTTTTATTCATGCATCGCTTTTCTCTTCCTCCACTAATGTAAAATAAACCCAACCTTTCATTGCAAGTTTGACATAATTCATTCTCAACGTATTTTTGAAATGTATCAGACATAAACTTTTAACTCGAATGAGCCCAATTAGGATAATCAGAATATTCCAATGGTTCTAATTTGTCTTTCTTGATTTGATAAAGCGTATAAGAATTATTGTAGTGATTGAGTTTCAAATTAAAATAAACACACCCAATATATTTTTTAGAAACTCCCATTCGTGATTTAGTAATTCTAAATAATGTCGCTGATAATTCTCCTGAATCTAATTCAGGCCATGAAGAAATCGTGATACACGTTGAAGCAATCTTGGGAATATTTGAAGTTCCGTGAAAGTCTTCGTTATCAGGAAGAAGAGATCTGTCTTTCGTTTTTTTTCTCAAGTGAGAAATCACCACAATCGGAATTCCGTGAACTTCAGTCATGTCTTTTATCGCTCTCATCACTTCCGTTAACTGATTATGCTCAACACCATCCTCCAAACTTAAATAATGCAAATGATCAATGACAATTAAATTTGCATTCTCAATCCTGGAAATCTTTTCTGAAAGCGCATGAATATCTAAAGTCATCTTTCGATCAAAGATATTTAAGTTAGTTCCTAATTGCATCATCCTAGTTTTAAAACTTTTATCGTAATTTTCTATTTCTTCAATTTGATTCATTAAATATTTTTGATAGTTCATCTGTTTCCCATTCGGGTTTTTATAATATTCATGACAAATACTTTTCCACCTCGCTCTTGCAATCACTTCGTTTTTATCACCTTCAAGAGAAAATAAATAAACTTTCTTTCCGAGATGCGCATTCTGAAATGCTAAGTCATTTGCAATTTGTGTTTTACCTATTCCTGTATCAGCTCCAATCACGATTAATTCGGAAGGAAGTATTCCATAGCAAGCATCATCCAAAAACTTAATTCCGTATCGAGGCATATTTTTAATATCACGAGACCTCCTTTCTTTTTCTTCCTCCTCACTTGCCTCTAACGCTGTTAGAAAACCACTCTTCAACTTTAAGAACTTCTCAGTGGATTCCACAAGTCGTTCCTCCTTTAGTTTTTTATAAAATGCTCTTGCATAATCTGTTTTACTTTTTTGTAATCCCGATAATACCAATGCAACCATTGCCACAAAGAAGGACCGCCTTTATCGTGCGATCCAATCATTCCGTTTTTATCAATCCAACAAGATGAAGATTTACCATTCACCCAAATTTGTTCCGTCCCATTATGATTTCTTCTGAAAGTAAATTCGTCTCCATTTACCCAGTGAGTTCCGGAAAGAGATGATAGCCCTTGCTTGCAATGAATGTTTTCTAAGTCTGAAATGAAAGGCTTCGATTCTCGAGTTACTTTTCTTGTTTGTTTTCTCGGAGCAGAAAAAAGCTTTAGCATTTCTTCTTCGCTATAAGTTTTAGGATTCCAAAAAACTATTTCAACAGGGAAAGGATTTTGAGGATCTTTCATGTGTAAAAATTGTGGTAGTCTTAAAACACGGCATAAATCTTTAGCGTTCGGATCAGCTCCAAAGAATGGAACCAATCGATTACCTACAATTTCTTCATAACCTTCTTTCGTTGCTCCTTCTTTCGCCGCCCACCAAACATGATATCCTCCTTTCGTTTCGATAATCATCGTAGGCGTTACATTCGCTCTTTCAATTCGTTTCTCTTGTTCTTGCTTTGTTCCTTGATCCAAATCAATAGCCCAAGCGTTAATGTTTACTAAGTTGTCTTTCACTCTCCTTTCTTCGAAACCATTAATCGTTACAAAAATTCCAAATCCTTTTTTGTTAAGTTCTTTAGCTTCTTGAAAAGAAACAATTCGAGGATTCTTTTTCACATCAGGTTGATCTTCCATTGCGACGATCAACGATTTATAAAACAATTTATCCGAGTATGGATTTGTAAATATTTCCATGATCAATCCAAAAAGGGTTGAGGGTTAAATATAATATTCGCTTCAGGCTTAACTTCTTTTTCTTCTTTTATTTCATCTTCCCATCTTTTTCCGTTCAACCAAGAAGAAGCATAAGGAATATATTTTCCATTTTCTTTTATCCAATCTTCAGTTTTTTTAAATTTCTCTAACGAGATTAAAATCTTTTTAAAAAGTTCCAAATCGGGCTTTAGTTTTTTCCAAACTTTAAAAGCGTAATCCTTGTTTAATTTTTTTGGATACAATTTCCAAAACTCAAGAAATGTTTCCTCTAAGTTTTGACGCAATGAGTCATTCGCAAGCCTTGAAGTTTTATTTTTAAAATCATTACTAGTTTGTGTATTAGTAGTAATAATATTTGAGCATATATTAGTTTCTGTATCTGTATCTGTATCTGTATATGTCCACAGTGTCCTCTTTTGTCCACAATTGTCCACAAGCTTGTCCACATTTCGATATTCCCTTTGCTTGATTGTTTTATATTGCCTTCTTTCATCTTCATTCATCTTTCGTGAGTAAAGTTCACCATTTAGGATCAACCATCCGCCATCTACTTTCTCAATTCTACGACCCTCAAAGGCTTCACTTCTGGAGTAAGGATCAGGGGATTGAAATTTGATAAGATATTTTTCACATTCTTCGATAGGGATGTTGCTTAAATTAGCTAAAGCTGGGATTGTAGCATCACAAATTTGTTTACTGTTTTTTAAAGCTAACATTGTTATCCATAGCACCCTGCAATTGTTAGGTTCTTGCCAAATTGTCGATGTAATAATGCTCTGAAATAACTTAGTATATCCAATCATATTTTATATGTAGACATTTTTGTCCACATTGTCAAAATGTTTCATATAACATATGCTTAAAAAAGAAGACCACGCCCTTCAAGGTGAAGGTAGGCACGTAGAACTCCGCTAAGAGATAGACGTGTTACGTGGTCTTTCAAATTCTTTTAATTGAAGCTAGCGGAGTTCTTTTCATTTGAATCAAAATGATAATAAAATCACTCAATTTTGTCTATAAAATTCTTCCAAAAACTAGGCTTTAGTTTAGTAGCAGGAAGTGTAATGGTTTCGTAAGCATCGTCGATAATCATAGCAGGCTTATCTAGGAAATAATCAAAGAAGCCTTCAATCTTTTGTTTCTCGCACATCCTTCTTGCATACTCCATACCACCACCAGACCAACAGATAAGCCGATACCCTTTTTCTTTAAGATGGCGAAGTCCTTTAGCTACTCCAGGATAAAGGTTATCATCATGATCAATCATCGTTAAATCAACATCAATGTAAGCTGTCCCCATCAAGTCATTCTTCCTTAAGATAAATTAAACTTTATAAGCAATCTGTTCAAAAAATGATTCGTTATCACTCCAAGTAGCCACAAAAGCCTGACTACCTTTTACATGAAATCTAAAGACTTTACCGTTCAACTTTTCTAAAGGGTAAAATATTTTCCATCCTGACACACGTTCATATTTATAACGCTCCAGCTTAGCTTCAGCTGCGTCTAAATCATCCGAAGCAGGACTTATAGTTTCCAAACAACCCTTCGAGCCTATAAGCCGTTTATTTCGTTTTGATCCCTTTTTAGGACCACGCTTTTTTCCTTTAATCCATCCCATTTAAATCCCCCTTTTTTATTTTGTTAATATCAAGCCCCAGCTTTAAAAGCTCTTCAGCTATAAATTTAGTATTTCTTAATTCAGTCGTTCTTGTTTTATAATGTTCTTTGCCTTTTTCTTCCAACCATTCAGCAAGAACATCTACATCACTTTTCATTTCCTCAAACCAATCATGAGAATTTTCTACAATGTCTCTAGGGAATCCAATATAACGTGAATCATCCAATCGGCAGAAATATCCCTTTTCTGTTTCTTTGAACATTCTACCAGGACTACAACCAGGAATGTGTTTGATAAGCTTATAGACTTTCATTTTATAAACTTTTCCAAATACTCAACCCAATCTTCTGAATCGATCATTGCGTGGCGATGTAAATCACAAGATTTAGCTTCAAAATAATAGCCACCCTCATCAGTAACAACTTCAATGGATGGGAATGGATCGGAAATATTATCTTCATTGATTGCATTTCCCCAAACAATTCTCGCATTCTCTTTAGCTTGTTCATGAATCCCAACGAAGTCTTCTAAACAAAAAGCTTCTGGATGATTTGCAAAATTAGAATCTCCAAGATGAGCCGGAGAATTACCACCATACCAAAAGAATTGGCACTCACTTATACATCCCATCTTGATTAGTTTTTTACACAAGTTTTCAGGAAGGAATTTCATTCTTTACAGTCTCATTAGTTAATAGCAACGCCAAATTTTATTAATTGAACAACAAGTGATGATGTTGCCTTTAACGAAAATAGTCTTGCATTCGGCTTTCGCTATCTGAGAAATTAATAATAATCCCAAACTAATTGTTAATAACATCAATGTTTTTTTCATATTCCCTTCTCGTAAGAATAAATAATCATTGCAGTATAAGATTCCATCTCATTCTCATTACCCCAACCACTAGCTGAATATTTTATATCCACAATTTCAGTTGGAGATATATCTTCTAAAAAATTATTTACTTCTAATTGAAAATCCGCTGATTGGGTAAAAGGTCCAATATGTTCTATTTTTAATATTTTCATAATTATCCTTTAAAATCCCTAATCTATTCTTGAATTGGATGAATTTAAAATGATTCTCTTCTTTTCAATAAGAGGTAGTTTTTCTAGGCCTTTCACGTAATCTTTAACCCAAGTAAAATCGTTAATATTATAATTCCCTGCTCTATCTTTCCCTATTCGATCTATCTTTCTCCAATGCCCCATCACTCTCCATCTATGAGACCAATCGATAGATTGGCCTATTAAAGAATCTTTAATTTTCGCTTTTCTAGGGCAAACATAAACAATATCTTTAATTGAATGGAATTTCTTTTCCTTAGAAATTCTATCTTTATATTTTATTTTGTATTTCTGTTTAGATAATCCAAAATCAAAGTTTTTAGAAAACAATCTTTGTAAAACAATTTCTTTAAATTTAGATTCCAAAGTATTTTTTCTTTCATTGTTATAATCAATTAATCGATATGAACTATAATAAATTTTATCTTTATAAATTAATTTATTAATCTTAGATGTAAAATTAAGAGGATTAATATAAAATTGCTTGGTTATTCTTTCTATATCTTTAAATATCATATTAACTAAGCAAAAAAGTCTGATTTTACATGGTTTTGTTTCTATTGCTAGAATAGCTTCAATATGATGCCCACAAGTTAAATCATTAGGATTTGTTATTGTTTCAGTTATGTCTTTAAAAGTAAAAATAGTTCTTCTTTCATAAGCAAAAAAGCATGATCTGAAAGGCAAAGAAGTATCCCAAGTAGGAGGTAAAATTTCATGAGTGTTTATAATTTCATTTAAATTAGGCTTCCAATTTTCAGGAAAAACAAAATAAAAATGTTTAGCTTCAAAGATTGATTTTTTAATTAAATTAAAATCTTCTTGATTACTAATAACAGGGACCAAATAATCATTTTTTTCATCTAAAATTCTAACATCATAAAATTCTTCTTCTTCAACAAGCTTACAAAATATTTCAAATTTTTGTCTACAATCTAACATATGAAATTCAACCTTTGAAATTTCTAACCTCTTCCCTTCTCGTGGATATCAAAGTCCTTAAGACTTCTATCTTCAATCGATCCATTTCGTATTTAACCTGAGCAATTAGATAAGCTTTTCTTGCCTCTCCCAATCCATTCAAGTATTGCCCATATACTGGCTCTGCTAACGCTTGTTGTTCCTTTGCTGCTTGAGATCCTTCATGAGGCATAAGCGATGCCAAGTAAGACTTTCTTTTATCCTCAAGGTCTTCGTATAAAGCCTTAGCATTTGCCCATTCTTCTCCTGACTTCTCCGCTTTATTCACGTGCTCAATAATGCTTTCTTCCAATTGAGCTATTGTTAAATTATTCTTCGTTTCCATCTTCTTTATTTTGATCTTCGAATGAAGAATTAGTTCCGTTTTCAATCCAGTTTAAAATCTCATTGATACATTCCTGACAAAGATCATAAGCATATGATTGAATATAATTACATTGAGATAGTTCCGATGGATTTGAATAAATAATAATATTGTGCTCATCAAAAGGCGCATTACACATAGATCTACACCGAGCACACAATCCAAATTGAGTTATTTTAATCTCTTCCATATTTATCCTTTAAGGAAATGAAATATCCGAATCTTTAGTAAGCAAAGACTTCACTTCTTTCATTTGGTCTTCTAGTTGATTCAGCTTCTTATAAAGCTCTCTTAATGCGTCCATAACTTCATTCTTCACTTGATCCTGTTTAGTAGGAAGTTTGAAGTTCCAATACTTTCCGTTCTGAGAAATCTCCAATTCTAACGAAGATCCCTCTTTCCATTCATCAGAATTGAATGATTTCAATGGAACCCAACCTGAAACAGTTCGGTCTCCTCCTTCCATTGCTTCTCTAAACACAATCCTTTTTTGAGGACCGTACTTACCTTCTGTGTCTTCTATTGTTTTAATCTCTGCTATCTTTACTTTCATATATTCTCCAATAACTTTAAAAGTTTAGTTTTTACTTTTTTGTCAATCTGTTCAAGCAAATCCACATGCTTTCCATGGAAAATCCATGAATCAATATCTAGATCAGTTATGATTTTGTTAGCTAAAGCCTTAGAAAATTCTAAAGCGAAAATGTCACTGTGAATAATTTCGTTCCATGAATTGAATATGAGATCATCAAATTCTTCAGTAGTTTCTTCTAAAATTTTTTTCCTTTCTATTAAAACGTCCCAAAATGCTTTAGCTATCTCATGAATTTTTTCATTTATAATTGCACTTGTTTTATTAGAATTCATATTGCTCTCTCCTTTAACCAAGGCCATTCTTTCTTGTTTAAACTTTATTTAAATAAGCAAATTCTTTATGATAAATTAAGGCTGCATTATTGTAAGCTTTTGCTGCATCAAATTCTTTTTCAAAAGCTCCAAGAAAAACTTGTTTCCCATTATTACTAATAATCGAATACCATTTATTTATTTTTGGAATCCAATAAACGCCTTTATATTTATTGGTATAACCATTTTTACCTCTCTGGTTTCTTGAATTTTCAGACGGGGTACAAAGTCTTAAATTTAATTTTCTATTATCTAATCCATCATGATTGATGTGATCTACTTGCAAATAGTCTGGAGCATTCAAAATCAATCTATGCATTTGAATTTTTAAATATTTTTTAAACTTAATAGTAATTGTAGTTCTTGCGTAATTAACAGTTTTTCTTTTATGTAAATGCCATTTGTATTTATTTAAAATATCAAAATCTTCATCATCTACTATTGCATAATAGTTTTTGGATAAATGGATCTTTTTCATATACAAATTTCCAATGTTTTTTCATGAAGCCATGGCCATTCTTTTTTAGTTAGTTTATGAAAATATAATCCTTTAAATAATTCCAATGCACAAAGAAACTTTTGAAAACAGAAGTTAACATGTTCGTATTTAAAGGTTTTAATTTCTGCTGTTTCTCTGTTAATTTGCACACCCATCATTCCACAATCCTTAGAAATTAAGCCGCTTTCTATAGCCATTTCTCTATAAGCTGAAATCTGATAACCATTTGTTATTTTATATCTAGTAGAAGTTTTCCAATCTATTATCGTCTCTTCACCATTTACAGTGCCTATAAAATCGGTTGTCCCGGCTATGCCTAACTTTTCTGATATCATTGTCTTTTCACAATGATCCGCTTTGACATTGTTATCTATTACCCACTTCATAAACGCAGCTATATGAGTATTAAAAGGATTGTAAATATTCCCAGGCTCAGAAACTTTTTCAGGATCAAATTTTTGACCTGTTAGAATATTTGCAATGTGCTCATGAAGAGCTGAACCAAAGTTGGCAGTCCTAGTTTTAACTTCTTCTATCTTCTTCTCGGAATTCTGTTTATACCATTGAGCTAGCTTAGGATTGGCTACAGTGTTCTCAAGAATGGTTGTGATTGACACTTTATTACCGTACCATCTCCATCCATCCTCATCGGTATAAACCTCTAAATTAGTTTCTAATTGTGTCATTTAATGGCCTTTCTATATTTAAAGTTTCTAGTAAGTTCTCCAACTCTTCTAAAGCGAAATAAGCGTTAGAAGCAAACTTCTCAGCATCATTAATAGCTTGTCTTACTTTCCTTATCTTAAGGGCGAGTTCATTTCTTATCTTCTCCGACTCTGCAATTAAGGATTCTAAATTGAGAATGCTATTCATAGTAATCTCCTTATTCATATTGAAACCCCACGGTTTGATCTTCAGAAATAGGCGTGTCTTGATCGTAATATTCTATAAGACAAGCCTCGCATATCCATTGATCAGGCCAAAGCTCTTGAAATGATTCTTGATGGGTTAAACAATATTCTGTGTTGACAGCGGGTATCTGTGAAGATACTATGAAGTTGCGTTTCATTCTCAATCCTCCTTTGTGGGTTTAAGGCCTTCAGTCCTTCCGAGACTCGAAGGCCTTTTTAGTTCTTAAGAAAGTAAACTACCATACAACTAATAAAACCTCCGAACATCATTCCGATCATAAACCACATATACCGATCATTCTGCTTAACGTAACTTTCGATTGCTTTATCAGTCTTTTCTATCTGCTTCTTAGATAAGTACTCTATCGCTGGCTTTAGTTCTTCGTAAGTTCGATTCATTTAAATAACCTCCTTTCCGCTTTCTGGACATTCGTTATGAAAAAACTGCAATTCACCATCTTCATCCTCATCAAAATCGTAATCATCACCTTCCTCGAAATCGATCCCACATCGACAACAGTCTCTATTGTCTTCCCAAGGAGCATCAAAGAACCATTGCCCATTCTCTTTCTTTGGTCTCATGATTCCTCCTTTTTACTTAGATTAACTTTTTCTAAAGAAATCAAACGGCAACCTTCACCTATCGAAGAACCAAAAACCTTCTTACAATAATCTACTAACCTCTTATATTGAATCGCCGTAAGCCTAAACCCTACCCAGTGATTCTTCTTCTCCGTCACCTTTCGATCTTTCTTAATGTTCATATTTGTTACTTGTATGAGTTTTGTTTTCATTTGTCAACAAGAATAAATAAACAATTATTCAATAAGATAAGAGAAATATAAGTACATCCTTATTTATCAGATATTTAGATGTTAAATTATTTTTAGAACAAGATAAGATAAAACTTATTATCTTAAAATACGCATCTACCTAATTGGTCGAAAATAAGATGTCTCTTTATTTTCCGCTTTCCCCAAACTTGCTACAAACAATGTAGCTTTGCTACAAAACGTGTAGCAAATAAAAAGGGCCAGCGCAGAAAGCTAAAAGCTTCCCATGCTGGCCCAGTCTTAAACGCATTTAAAGCCCTTTTAAGACGACTTCATGCCCTTCCTAAGGAACATGAAGGCTAAACCGTTTAGAACGGTTGTAATGGCATCCATGGCGCTCAAACCCCCAGACAAATAACCCCCTGCTGCTGTTAATGCAATGCCAGCTCCAACAAGATAGGTTTTTTTACCAGGTAGAAAATTTAATGGGTTCATAAATACCTCCTGATAGATAGTATAAACTAAAAACCCCGGCCAAAGCCAGGGTTTTCTCTTTACATTATCTTTTGAACAACATAAAGTTCTCGGTATGCAACGAGAGGGTTCAATCTTATCCAAAGAGTGCTGGTTAGTCAAGTCTAACAATTTAAAACAGGCTCGTTCAAAAGCTCTTATCAAAAAGATTTCTCTTCCCGACAGCTTTATACTGGCCCGGAAGATGGTTCGGCACATAGGCACCTACCGAGTGTAGCCACGTGAAAATCCACGTAAGCGGGTAATCAGCAACCTGCTTGGACAAACTAAAGTCGGCTATTCCTAAATAGCTACCATGAGCTGATCATTAAAGTTTAATTTACTCTCATTAATAATGGGGGGTAGGGGGGCAACTCTTCTCTAACCCTCTAGCATTACCTAGCCTGGGCAGTTGATTAGTAGTTAGGTAATGCAGACATGACTAGTTAGCTATAAGTGTGTTAAAATAAATTAAACCGAAAATTTTTGAAATTTAAATTATGAGTATTTTACTTTGGATATTACTAGGCTTCATTATCACAATTGTTTGGAAAGCTATGGAGTAGGTTGCTGCATTCCAGTACGAATTACGGCGGGAGCTAATCTAGCAGTTGGACCAAAAGCTCCTAATAAATTCATAATGTTCTTTAACGCAATAGCACTCCCTGTAGTAGCTCCAGTAGTACCAGCAAGTCCTGAACCTAAAGCTGCACCTATTCCAGGCTGACCTCCAACCCCTAATCCAAGAAGCATGCTTCTATAAGGCACAATTGGTTTACCACGCCCTCGCATTTCAGTAGCTTCTAAAGCATCAGCAAGTCTTGCAAAAAAACCAAGCTGTTTATTAATTTCAGCGGTTTCAGGAGATACCGCTTCTACCCCTTTTCTTATTCCCCTTGCCATTGACATTTCAGCTTCAGCTTCAGCAGGCAAAACGTCAGAACCGTAATATTTCTTTCTTAATTCATATACTCCTTGCTTAATTTCATTAGCTTCAGGAGCCTTAATTTTACCCCTTGTTCGATAGTCTTCCATAATTCTTCTAACCCTTTTAGCATCCCTTCCACGCGTAGGAATCTTTTCATAAAAGTTAGCCAATTCTTGCATTTCATTCAAAACTGTACTTTGATCTATTTCGCCTTTGCCCTTTAATGCTTTAGCCAATTCGTCAGTATATTGGGAAATGCCTTTTTCAGCTTCTTTCATTAAACCCTTTTGAGTTCCCCACATGCCTTTTTCAACCATTTCCATGGCTATATCCTTCCCCATCTTAAGTTCTTTAGTAGGGCTTTTTATTACCGTTTCCATTAATCTAGTTGCCACCGGAACTGCTGCTTTTCTTGCTATCTGAAAAGGTAATTCAACCAATGGTCCAGCGGCACCACCTAAAAACTCACTAGCAGTCCTTTCTATTCCTTCCCTTGTTGTTGGTAATTCTTCCCTTTGAGCCAATCCCAATAAAGACGCCAATCCACCCAAGGTTCCCATCTTGGGCAATAATCCTGGAATTTTAGTCAAAGCCCCACCAGGAGCAGCGAGTTGTGCAATGGTTCCAGCTCCAGTCCCTAATGCAGTAGCTAAAGGAGCTTCCTGCTCAATTCTTTGAGGTAATCCTTTTAAAGCTTGAAATCGTTCAGGCAATAAAGGCAATATATATTCTTCTAATAATCTTTGCCTTGTTTCCGGGAATGGCATTGCTTTCTGCAAACCAATTCCCACTCCACCAGCTTGTCTTGCAATTCTAGTTAACAAATCTTCTGGAGGTTGTTCGGAAGGTTCTTGTGGAACAAACCTTTTTCTTTCTTCTAAAAGTCTTTTCTTTTCCTTCAGAAGTTCGCCTTTTGACATTTCTTGATAAGATTTAGGAGTTGCCATTTTATTTCCTGGTTCTATATGCCAATGATCCCCTTCATCAATTATTTGATATCCTTGACCTTTAAAATAATCTTTAACCGTACTTCCTTTACCAGTTTTTCTAAGATCAATAGCTTGTCCGGTTAGATGATAAGATTCAGGCACTCCACCCACCATTACGTTTTCTTCTGGAGTTCTTGCCCCACTAGTAACAAATAAAGATTCAGGTGATCCTTCAACCGCTCTCCTTAATTGAGGAGCCACTTGCTCATATTGAGACCTTACTTGTGGGTCTTTAAATTGTATTCTTTGTTT
>Ga0247727_10004711_pt1 | contig 28648 bp, 30 predicted proteins | sample WisWelCaveWW1625_FD_202498 | JGI IMG/M metagenome (GOLD analysis project Ga0247727, IMG submission 202498) | Biofilm microbial communities from Wishing Well Cave, Virginia, United States - WW16-25 | ecosystem: Environmental > Aquatic > Deep subsurface > Groundwater > Cave microbial mat | place...
CGATGAGGTCGAAACAGGCTAAGGGTTGTTTTGATTCGAGCGTGTAAAGCGGAATCCTGTGTTCGCGCATGAGGGCTTCCATATCCAGCCAGGGTGCGTAGGCGCGTTCGGCAAGCGCGTCATCGCGTTGATTTACTTGATCGTACAGAATTTTGAGTCCCACATTGGAAACGCCGATGTCGTAAATATCCGGGAAGACGAACGCGACCTTCGTTTGAACAGAAGCCCAATCCTTGAGCGTGCTGTTGAGTTCGCCGCCCACATAGCGCCCGGGCTTTTGCACCCTCAAAAGAATTTTATCCAATTTGTTTTCTATTTGTTCAGGGGTTAGCATGGGCGGAATTATAACAAGGAACTGGTTGAAACTTTTCCCAAAATATTTCTTCGCGCTCCCGAAATGCACACCTGCACGTGCGCCAGGTGCAAGCGTCGGGCTGATATGAGCGGAGATGGGGTGTTACCTAACAGCCCGCCAGGGCAGGCGTACGTCGCAGTCGAAGCGCACTTGCAAAACATCCTTCGACTACCGCTTCGCCTTCACTCCGTGTCCGCCCAGGACGAAAAGATCTAACACCTTCGCTGGTAAGTTTGTCCTCTTTTCAGTCTTGTATAGTAAACTGTGTATTAACTGAAGTAGAATGATGAAAACAAAAGGAGCAATTTATGAGAAAGACTATCATTCTGTTACTTGCAATGACTCTTGGCGCATGTACTGCCGCGCCAACACAACCGCCTGCCGCTGTTCTCCCTGAAGCATCGCCGACGCCGGTCGTTGTTGTAGAAACTGTTGTCGTGACTGTGATTCCCACGAACGTTCCGACAGAAGTTCCATCTGCCACGCCGCTTCCGCCGCCGACCGCCGCACCGCTTCCTACACAAGCCCCACCCTCAACGTCTTCTGATACAAGCGCTGGTCCCATCAAGATTGATGATATTCTTGGCAAGGGCGTCTTCATCAACATGACCATGTCTGGCGATAATTTCTCGTTGCGCTGTCTGCCAAGAGAGATTACTTTTAATATCACATCGAGTCTTCCGGATATTGTGGAAGCAGAATTATTTTATCGAACGGTGGACCAGCCCAAGGCATTGTATTATTCGGAATGGAAGAGTGCTGGCAAAATGGAAACTCTTGGCAACGGAAATTTCTCGATGGTCTTCACCGGAGAGGATGTTCACCCCGATGTACGACTCGATCTTGCCTGGTTTGAATTCCAATTCATTGGGTTGAATAAAGGCGGCGGTGTTGTAGACCGCACCCAAAAAATTGAGCAATTGGTGACTTATCGGATTGACTGCCCATAAATAAAATGGATGAAAAAAGGACAGGTGCATAACCTGTCCTTTTGATTTAATCCCGCTTCGCTCGAAACCGACGCGTGATCCCCTCCCCAAGCAGTAACACAGCCCTGGCATGACCTGCCTCCATCGCCACGTCGATCGGGGTCTTGCCATCGTTGCTGGTGAGGGTTAGATCCGCGCCGCCATAGAGCAGAATGCGGATCATTTCTTCATCCCCGTTTTGAGCGGCGGCATGGAGAGGGGTGTAACGACCCTGTTTACGCACGTTTGGATCTGCGTTGTGTTTGATGAGCATCCTGACGATTTTGACATGTCCCCCAGCCGCCGCGGATTGGATCGGCGCGGCTTTGAGGTCGTTGTGTGACGGGGAGTTGACAGATGCCCCCGCTTTCACAAGATATTCCGCGGCATCAAATTGTCCGAAAAAACATGCCAGACCCAAAGGGTGGAATCCATCTTCCGCGTACGCGTTGACGAGTTCGGGGTCATGCGCCAGCAATCGAATGATGTTGTTGACCTTGCCGGTTGCCGCGGCTTCGAAGATGTTGATGGCAACCGTCTTATCCGCGAGGAATGACGCGATCTCCGGTTCGTGATGATAGGCGGCCACTAGGATTGGGCTGAGGCCATTTTCCTTTGTGTGGATCAAGCTTGGTTCCAATATGAGCCGGCGTTCCACTTCACCCTTGTCCCCGCGTTTGATCGCCTTAAAAAAATCTTTTTCCATTCTGCCGAATTCTATCACCTATTCGCCCATGATCTTTACCAGCACGCGCTTCCTTCTGTGTCCATCGAACTCGCCGTAGAAAATCTGCTCCCACGGACCGAAATCGAGCCTGCCCTCTGTGATCGCCACGACCACTTCGCGACCCATGATCTGGCGTTTCATATGCGAGTCGGCATTATCTTCGCCGGTATCGTTGTGCCGGTATTGATCCACCGGCTCGTGGGGCGCGAGTCTCTCCAGCCATTTTTCGTAATCCTGATGCAGTCCGTGTTCGTCATCGTTGATGAACACAGACGCAGAAATGTGCATGGCATTGACGAGAACGAATCCTTCTTTGACGCCGCTTTCGCGCAACGCAACTTCCACCTCAGGCGTGATGTTCACAAAGCCGCGCCGTGACGGGATGTTGAACCAAAGTTCTTTACGATAGAATTTCATGGTCATCGCAAAAAACTCCCCGCACTTACAAATATTTCCTTCAGGAAGTAAACTTCCTGAATATTGTCAATATACACGCCGTTTCGCACGCGTGAGGAGTGTATCATCCTCCAGCTGCCCAAACTCATGCCCACGTGAGTGATGTCTCTTTTGCCATCACCTTCGCCGAAGAAAAACAGGTCGCCTGGTTCAAAAGGCGGCGCGACAGGTTTTGCCGCGTTGCATTGCATGTCGGCGTCGCGGGGGATATCCATACCGACCCAGCGATGGAGTAATTGCGCAAAGCCTGAGCAGTCAATGCCGTTGCCACTTGTGCCGCCCCAGAGATAGGGTACGCCAATCATGCGATGAGAATCGTAAACCATCAAAGGGCGCTTTTCATCTATGCCATTGGGAATATCGGAAACGGATCGCAAATTGAAGTCTAGCACCCAACCCATTTGATTTGCTTTCACCCGTACCCAATCTCCTCGCGTCTCCTCTAACTCAACGCCTGTCCCGCTGACAAGCCGTGTGATCACTCTGACCGCGTCACTGGGTTCCGCGAACATTTCAATTGATGGCGCAATAACCAGATGTGTCGCGGCAGGCGCGGGTCCTTCGCCGAGATAGGGACGATACGCCCAGCCAAGATAGCCGTCTTTTTGTCTTGTGAAAACCCATTTGTCTTTTTCGTCCAACACCTCGAGGTCCGTGCCGTAAACCAATTCGCTGGAAAGCGGCATCCCAAACGTGGGTTTTTCGTACAAGCCTGTGAGATTCGTCGCGACGTGGACGCGCTCGTGACTCTCAGCATGGAGAACGCGAATCGCAGAAGTGTCCAGGTTGAGGCTGGTCGCTTGCGCGAGGCGGAGCAGTTCATCCAGTTGAGATTTGTCGAGCACGCGTCCGCTCAGGATGAGAGTTCCGTTCCTCTCCGGATCAATTTTTACATCGAAGAGAGATGTGCGCGGGTCTATGGTTTTTGTGAATTCATCGAGTATGGTTTGCATGGTGCGATTGTACCGAGTTGTGTTAAGATGTGCAATATGCCAAACGTTATCATCAATGATGCCAATATTTACTATCAAACTTATGGGGATGGAAAACCGGATCTCGCGCCCATCGTGCTGATTCACGGTTCGACGAGTGACAGCCACACCGACTGGGACTCTGTGATTCCCGCGCTCGCGAAACAGTACCAGGTGTTTTCGCCCGATTGCCGCGGGCACGGAAGATCGAACAACCCGAATATGTCTTATTCGTTCAAGGAGCTTGCGGATGATGTTGCAGCGTTCGTGCGCGCGATGGAATATAGGAAGGCGCACATTATCGGTCACAGCAACGGCGGGAATGTCGCGCTTGTGTTTGCGGTGGAACATGCCGGGTTGACTCAAACATGTATTTCGCAAGCCGCGAACGCTTTTGTGACCCAGTATTTGATCGAGCGCGAACCAGTGGTGTTCGACCCCGAACGAGTGGCGCGCGAAGCGCCCGAATGGCGCGATGAGATGATTGCCCTGCACAGCGGAGTGAATGGAAAAGAATATTGGCGCGACCTCCTGCAAATCACAATGAAAGAGATCATCTCTGAGCCGAATTATTCGCCGGAGGATTTATCGCGCGTGAATGTGCCTATGCTGGTCATCATGGGCGCGGAGGATACGGTGAATGCTCCCGATAAGCACGCGCAATTTATCGCGAACAATGTCCCCAAGGCCGAGTTGTGGATCCCCGAAAAGACGGGGCATAATGTGCATAAGGAGCGAGAGCAGGAATGGGTGGAGAAGGTGTTGGAATTTTTGGAGAGGAGAGGGTAACAAAAGCAATCCGGTGGTGGAGTAGCCCCGAATGTCTTTGAGGGGCGTACACTGGCACCAGCACGCACACTTGCCCTGGCGTGCAAGTGCCAGGGAGTGCAGGTGTCGAAACCACAAGTAACTGAGAGTGCCTTTGTTAGTGGTGGTTTCGAGTCGCTCGCAACAACCGCTCGCTACTCAACCACCGAGTTGGGATGAAATGATATGAAACTTCGCTGGGAACCGATCACGCTCGAATTGAAAACCACCTTCCGCGTGGCGCACGGTGCGAGCGGTCAGCGTCATAATGTGCTTGTCTATCTCGATGATGGGGTGGGGGAAGCCGCGGCAGTTCCGTATTATGGAGAGACGCAGCAGGGCATCGTCGAATATCTCAAGTCTGTGCCTGATTTGGGAGACGACCCGTGCGATTTGGATGGACCCTTGCTCATCAAGAACGATCAGTATCACGGCTTGATGTATGATGGAGCGAAGATGACGTTGTATGATGGGCCGGGTATTGGGATGACGAGGATATAAAATAGTTGCCCCGGTAGTGAAACTGCTGGCGCTTTCACTCAAACCACTTTTCATCCAGCGGCGTCCACTCATCGCTTTGATCTGCGCGCTCCGCCCAGTTTTCCTTCCCGCTCCACGATTCAATCTCGATGGCGTAGATGGATGTCGCCCGCAGTTCCTTATCCGTGATTTCGCGGTATTCTTTTCCCGCTGTCATCGTCGGGAAATATTTTCCGATGAGACCATACAACAAGTGACGCGCCTCAACGGAGTCGGTGACAAGGCGCGCCGTACCGAAGACTGTCACACTGCGGAATTGAAGCGAGAATTCAAGCGCCACATTGGATGGAAGGAATCTGCCCAACTCGCTCGCCTCCAAACAGACCTTTGGGTTGCTCTCGATATTCGAGCGGATTCGCCCCGCGGCGTTTGAGTGAAAGACGATTTGGTGATTCTCTTCGTCGAGCCAGAACATGGTCGGGTTGACGAACGGCTGTCCATCCGCGGAGGATGTGATGTGTCCCACTTTCGCTTCCTTGAGGAAGGCGCGAATCCATTCATCGTCGCGTGTGAGGTGGGGCCTTCGTTGAAAAGCGCTCGGGGATCCGTTTTCGTAGTTGCGGGGCATGTTATTTCAGCGCCCGTTTGTAAATGGCAAGTTGAACGTAAGTGGCAAGGATGCCTGATACAGCAGAGAGAATCCAGTTAGGTAATGTCATCAGGTCCAGCGCAAATTGTACGAAAAAGACAGCCGCGCCAAAAGTGATTCCACTGATCACTGCGGCTTCCCGCGCCTGATAATAAGAGATGCTATTCTTTTTATATTTCGATGGGAGCGTGCCTGTCTTCCAGCGAAACGCTTTGGACAATTCCTTTTTCTGTGCCATCATGAAATCCGTGAGTTGATTCATGGCAAGCATGGACTCATACCATGCCGAGCGCAGCTGTGCTAATTGAACAATGGTGGATGTGCCCATCAAGGTGAGCAGGGCGAAGAGCCCGCTGAACATGAATTTGACGGTCGTCGAGAAAAACTGAGGATCAAAGAACTGTGTGCCGAATATCGTAGCGATCAACGACCCCACAGCGATCAGATAAAAGGAGGAGATGCGTGCCCGGTCTTCGTTTGCCTGGATCGCAGTCTGTGCAATGTAGTGGAATTCCTGGGCGAGCAGTTCATCGAATTCAACAGGGTCTGGTCTTGTTTTTGGCATCCTGCGATTATAACCTCTTCATTTGCGTCAGGAGGAGGACGCGTGTGTTTGTTCCATTCTCCTTTTTGCGGGTACGCTCATCACCAGATAACAAAAGGCAAGCGCAATTCCCAACAGCAGGCATCCAGTCCACAAGGCGTTGCTTCCCCAATGTTCATAAATCCAGCCGCCTGCAAGCGGGCCGATGAAGTAGGCGAGGCCCCAGGCTGAACCAAAGATGCCCTGGTATAGCCCGCGCAGTTCAACAGGCGAAAGATCGGCAATGATGGCAGGCGCGACAGAGGTTGCCGCGATTTCTCCAAGAGTCCAAATGGCGACGCTGATCAGGAATAGCAATAAATTATCCGCGCGGGCGGTGAACCCAAACCCAAGCCCAAGCAATACTGCCGCGATTGACATCGTCCGAAAGCGATGCCATTTGACAGCCATATTGCTTATGGGTATGGTGACTAAAATAATCAAGAATCCATTGACTGCGATTGCCGCTCCATATTGTTCAGGACCGAGGCCGTGTGATCCCATATCGAGCGGGAGAGTGACGTATCCCTGCATATAGATCATGCCGACGAATAAAGCCAGAAAGGAGAAAACCAACAGGATCGGTTCGCGTTTGAGTTGGCTGATGCGCTCGTTGAAGGAAACAGCTGTGTTGTGGTGTGCTTCCACTGGGCGAGTTTCTCTGATCCCGAATAGGACGATCAAGCCGAAGATGAAGGTGGTCGCCGCGTCCGCCACGAAAAGGATCAGGTAGTTGTACCCAGCTAACAGTCCCGCGAGAAGCGGAGCCACAGCCGCGCCCAGATTAATTGCCCAGTAGTTGTATCCGTAGGCGCGCGTCCGCGATTCGGGTGGGACCAAATCCGCAATTGCCGCGCCGACGGCGGGTCGGTATAAATCGGTGAAGAATCCGACAATGAAGGTAAACAGTGCGATGACAGAAACGCTGTTTGCCAATCCCAACGAAATCATGAAGATCGGCGTCACTAGAAAACTGAGGAGCATGACCGGGCGGCGGCCGAGGCGGTCGGTGAGCTCGCCGCCGACGAGTTGCGAGAGGAACGAGCCCGCGCCGAACAGCGACACCATGAGCGCCGCTTGACTGACCGAGATGCCGCGCTGGTTCGTGAGGTAGAGCGTGAGGAAGGGGATGACGAAGCCGCCGAGGCGGTTGATGAGCGTGCCGCTCCACAAAAGCCAGTAGGTGGGGGGCAAGCCTTCGGTTAGGGAGTCAAGCCAGTTTTTGTTGGATGTCATTGATTTTTGTTCCGCCCTCAAAATTATAACAGATGTTCTAAGAATCAAATGATCAAGAATCCAGCCTTTGCGTGAATAAAAGTATAAAAGAGACCGAAATTTTCAGTCTCTTTTGCTGTAAAATGTCTGTGTGAATAAATCACCTAATCTTTTTATAGTCATAGGTTTTTTGTCTTTCTTGCCTTTACCTTGTGGTTCTTTTCCACCGATCAGACAATCGTTGGTTTTATATTTTCCTACTTCACTTTTGCTCTTTTGAGAAGCCTAGCCCGTTTTTGAGCGATGGCTGATGTGATACTCAAAGCCCTTGAACTTGAAAATGAAGGGAAATAACTGTGCAGAAATGGGAATATAAACAAATCTCGCGCGAGATGGATTTTACTGGAACAGACTATATGAATTTAGGTCCCGGCTCTGGGCCGGTTTATATATGGCGAGACATAGACAAAGAAGACACTGAACGCTTTCTGCCCGAAATGAGGCGTTTAAGGAAGTTGGGTGAGGCAGGATGGGAACTAGTATCTGTATTGTATAGCGAAGTAGGTGAAAAGCATATTTATACCTACTATCTGAAACGCCATATTGATTAATGGGCTTGCGAGATCCGCGAAAAAAAGGAGTGAAACATGTTGTATTTTCTAATCTCGGCGTTTTTCTCTGCGTGGCTTTCAATATGGCTAACTGGAATTATCTTTAGAGGAGTAAGTAAGCCTAATTCTCGCTGGTTGTGGTTTTTTATCATCTGGATTATAGGAATTGTCTTAAGCTACATTCCAGTAAATTAATTAGGTTTGCGAAGCATATTATTCTCTTAGAATAGCCACTCGAGAATTTCTCTAAGAAAATATACGATAATGGCAGTAATTACAGCAATCACTAAATTAGTAAGATTCCATGTGTCAGCCTGAACCATAAGCACTGAGCCTTCACTTTCTGGTTCACCTACCCAAACTTGCAACGTTCCCTCGCTTGGGGCAGAATACCTCTTAATTGTTGTTTTCTTTTCCTGTTTGGAACTGTCGAATTGAATTCTATCTTTGTTTTTTGATGCGGTGTTCACTGCATAGAAGGGTAAATTGAATAGTCTTACAGAGGTGTCTTGTTCAGTTAGTTCCAAATCAAATTCGACCAGTGTTCCACCGAGATAGGGTGGTGACCAGTTTGTGTAGCCAGGAATAAATTTGCGCCATCCTACAGGCCTAGCTCTGATAGGATTGCCTTCAAAAATCCCAGTTCTAAATCTGGACATAGATTAATTTTTGTCCTTTCTTATTTCTACCGCACTAAGTCAGTATGTTATATTATTTTCCAATATAGTTACACATTCACCGCCCATTCGCCCGCGCGAAAGACCGGAGTGTGCGAGCCGTCGGGATTGATTCCGTCGATGTCAAGTTGATCTGACCCGATCATAAAATCTGTGTGGACGAGGCTCTTGTTGCCGCCGCACGCCGCGAATTCCTCCTCGGTCATATCTTCGCCGCCGACGATGGTGTCGCGGTAGGAATTTCCGATGGCGATGTGACAAGACGCGTTCTCGTCGAAGAGCGTATTGTAAAAGAGAATCTTACGCTGGCTGATGGGTGAACTGTTCGGCACAAGTGCGACCTCGCCGAGGCGGGACGCGTTCTCGTCGGTCTCGATTAATTTCTTGAGGGTCTCTTCGCCTTTTTTAGCTGAAACATTCACCGCGCGTCCGTTTTCGAAGGCGAGACTGAAATCCTCGATGAGCACACCGCCGTAATTGAGCGGCATGGTGGATTTGACCGTGCCGTTGACTTTTTCAGCGTGCGGCGTGGTGAACACTTCCTCGGTGGGCAGGTTGGGGACGGCCGTAATACCGTTTTTGAATTCAGTCTGCGCGCCTTGCCATTGTTGTTTTTCGGGCAAGCCAATGGTGAGGTCGGTGCCGGGACCTGTGTAGTGAAGCGCAGTAAATTTTTGCGCGTTGAGATAATCACGATACCGTTGCAATTTCGCGCAATGCTCATTCCACGCGGCGACGGGGTCAGCTTCATAAATTCGGCAACTGGCGAAGATCTCCTCCCATAATTTTTCCTGCGCTTCTTTCACAGGGAGATTCGGGAAGACTTTCTTCGCCCACGCCGGGGTCGCGGTAGCGACCACGCACCAGTTGGTCGTGTTTTCGTATTTGCGGAGCGGCTCCATTTTTTGCATGAGGGCTTTGCGATTCATTGCAATCAAGTCCGGGTCGATGCCTGCGAGCAATTCGGGGTCATAGGAGGAAATGGCGAGTTCCGCATCCATGCGTTTGTAATATTCCTCGTAGCGCGTCACGATCCAGTCGGGCACTTCGGTGATGCTCTCCGGGTCTGCATGTTCAAAGCGAATGCGGGCGATTTGTTCGTCTGTATAAATGGGTTCCACATATACCGCCCCGGCTTTGTACGCGCGCTCGGTCACTTTGCGCATCAACGGCGCGTCGTCGAGGATTCCGCGCAGGAGCAGGCGTTGTCCCTTGCGTAAATTGAGACCCACGCGCACGACAACATCGGCGTACTTGGAAAGCAGTTGGTAGAATTCTGATTCGGTCATGTATGATTCCTTGTTGGCGGATTGTACACCTTGGATTCCTCCCTCACCCCAGCCCTCTCCCGAAGGGAGAGGGGGGGATTCACCTCGACGCGCTACGCGTCAAACGCCCATTCGCCGGAACGCATGACCGGTTCGCGTGTGCCGTCATCCGTTACGCCATCAATGTCCATTTCCGGGGAGCCGATCATAAAGTCCACGTGGTTGAGGCTGACGTTGCCTCCAGCCGCGATAAACTCTTCATCGGTCAGTTCCTCGCCTCCGGTGAGGGTGAAGCGGTAGGCGCGTCCGATAGCGATGTGACAGGATGCGTTCTCGTCGAAGAGTGTGTTGTAGAAAAGATGTCCGCGTTTGGCGATGGGTGAGCTGGCAGGGACAAGCGCCACTTCGCCCAGCCTTGTGGAGCCTTCATCGGTATCAACCAGCTGTTGCAGGATCGCTTCATTCTTCTTCGCATTCACTTTGATGATCCTGCCGTTTTCAAAGGTCACATTGAAATCTTCGATGAGACTCCCGCCATAACTGAGCGGGAAGGTCGCCGCGACAGTTCCCTCAGCGCGGTGACGATCAGGCAGTGTGAAAGTTTCCTCGGTCGGCATGTTCGCTGTAAATATGACGCCGTTTTCCGCGAGCGCTTGCGCGCTGATCCATTTGTGTCCGTTGGGTAATCCCAGTGTAAAGTCGGTGCCGGGACCACGATAATGAAGGGCTGAATATTTTTTCGCCTGCAAATAGCCGGAGCGCTTCTTCAAATTCTGAATGTGTTCCTTCCATGAAGCAACGGGGTCTGGTTGATCCGCGCGCGTTGTTTCAAAGATGGCTTGCCACAATTTTTCTTCCGCTTCGCCGGGTTTTAGATCGGGAAACATCTTTGCCGCCCACGCGGGACTTGCCGCGGCAACCACACACCAGTTGATTGCGTTGCGGCTGACTTGCGCGCCAACCTCCTTGTAATTCTCCAAGTGAGTCTTTTGCATCGCGCCGATGCGCTCAGTATCGAGACCCTTCAATGCATCGGGGTCGTTCGCGGAAATGGAAAGCAGGGCATCGCCGTTCTGGATCATATCCATAATGGCGCTGATGTGGAATTTGGGATATTCACCAAACGAATCAGAGGGGGCGTTCTGGAGGCGGATGCGGATGCGTAACATTTCCTCGTCGCCCCAGATTGTTTCCACGTAGCGCGCGCCAGCGGCGTACGCGGCTTTTGTCACTTCATGGACGAATCGGCGCGCGGCAGGCGGCACGCCGCGTGCAATCGCATTTGTAATGATGAGGCGCTGCCCCGCGCGGAGGTTCAAGCCAACTTTAACTACGGCTTCTGCGTATTTCTTCAACAATTCCTGATGTTGTTTTTTTGGCGCCATGGGGTGGAAGTCCCTTCTACTGTTGTTCGGGAGTGGCTAATTAAGTGTGTTAAGCCACAGAGACCACAGAGATTCAAGAGATTTTTTCTCAATGGGCTCGGCGTGCTCCCCTGGCACCGCCCGTGATTTGCTAAGCAAATCAGGCAGGTGTGTGGCTAAGATGGTTTTTTTACTCGCCTCTTTCACCACTCCCGTTTTTTCAAGTATAGCACGAACCCTACATGTTGATTTATACTTGCCTCCAACTAGATTATTCTGGGAGCGCTTATGACCACCATCGAAAAAGTAAATACCGACAACAAAGCGCAAGTGAAACGATTTGTCGAATTGCCTTACAGGTTATACAAGGATTCGCCGCAGTGGGTTCCGCCTCTATACATCGACGCGTATACCTACCTCAATCGCAAAAAACATCCATTCCATGAACATTCGGATGTTGACTTTTTTCTTGCCGTCCGTGATGGCCGGGAGGTAGGTCGAATTGCCGCCATCGAAAACAAACCCTTCAATGCGTATCACAAAACAAAGAAAGCCGATTTCTATTTCTTCGATTGCGAAAATGATTCAGAAGTGGCAGTTGCGTTATTCAGCACTGTAAGTGAATGGGCGAAAGCACGCGGCTTGCACAGTGTGGTCGGACCGAAGGGCATGGGTCCATTGGATGGGTATGGCATTCTCGTCTTCGGTCACGAACATCGCCAGACGATGACCATGCTCAATTACAACTTTTCATATTATCAGCAGCTCGTCGAAGATTTGGGGTTTGTGAAGGAAGCGGATTTCGTCTCATGTTTTTTGCCAGCGGATAAATTCCAAATCCCCGAGCGTGTGGAAAAGATCACCCAGCGTGTAATGCAGCGCGGGGGCTTGCAGGTGAAGCAGTTCAAAAACAAAAGAGAACTTGTTGCCTGGGCGCCGCGCATCGGCAAAGCGTACAACGATGCCTTTGTTCACAACTGGGAATATTACCCACTATCGCCGCGCGAGATTGATTTCGTGGTGGATAACATTATGACGATTGCCGACCATCGCCTGATCAAGATCATCACACACGGCGATGATGTGGTGGGATTCCTCTTCGCCTTTCACGACGTTTCGGCAGCGCTTCAACGCGCCCACGGACGGCTGTTCCCGTTTGGACTCATTGACATCCTCCTCGAACTTCGCCGCACGAACACGGTCTCGGTCAACGGCATGGGAATCCTGCCCGAGCATCAGGGTCACGGAGGCAATGCCATGCTCTATTCCGAAATGGGGCGCACGCTCTTCAATTTCAAGCAATTTGTTCACGTGGAGATGACGCAGGTGGCTGAAACCACGAAGCAGATGCGGGCAGATTTGAATAATCTAAATGGGGTGGAGTACAAGAATAATCGTGTGTATCGAAAAGAGATCGCGTAGACCGCTATCCGAGTTGAAGATCCGTCTTTACACCCATCAACAAAGTTGCCTCTTCCATGCTGGAGCGGTTCAACGGCAACATCACATGGAACTGACTGCCGGGGAAATTGACCTCGTCGTAGCCTTTGCTTTCCACCCAAATACGTCCGCCATGCGCCTCTACAATGCCTTTGGAAAGGGCAAGCCCCAGCCCCGCTCCGCTTCCCTTGAAGCGCGTCTTGCTCGTGGAATGCTTGTTGACTTCACCGGGTTGATAAAACTTACTGAAGATGATGTCGCGTGAATCGGGGTCCACGCCGACGCCAGTGTCGCTGACAATGATTTCCAGTCCGCTGCTTGTGAACTCGGGGTTGTTCGCGGCGAGTATTCGCGCTTCGACTGTGATTTTTCCTTCGTTGGGCGTGAACTTGATTGCATTCGAAATCAAATGCTGGAAAAGTTTTTTCAGCAAGTTTGGGTCTGCCTTGACCATGGGCAAGGCGGGAATATTCATAGTCAGGTTTTGTTTGCGCTCCTTGAGCGATTTCTCCAAAATTGTGCCAACCTCTCGAATCAACGCCGCTGTATCCACAGGGATCAAATGGAGTTGCAGGGTGCGTGAGTCGATTTGCGCGATGTCGAACATCGAGTCCATAATCTCGTGCAGGCGCGTTGTCCCCTTGGAGATGCTCTTGAGCATGTCGTGCACACCGGTGGGGAGCGTAAAATCTTCCAGCAACATTTCGGTGTAGCCGATCATCGTCGTCAGCGGCGTGCGGAGTTCGTGTGAGGCAATGCTGATGAAATCGGATTTGGTCTGGTCGAGGCGCTCGAGATCGTTGTTGGCTTTATCGAGATTTCGATATGCCTGCCGCAGCTCGGTATTGAGTTGCATAAGGTTGTCAACGAGACGCGCATTTTCGAGTGCGACAGCCGTCTGGTTGGCGAGCGCCGAGAGCGTCACAAGGTCTTCTTCGGTATAACGATTTCCGCTGATCTTCGCGCCGAGTGAGAGCAAGCCGATCCATTCGCGTTTTGAAAAAATCGGCAAATAGACTTCGGCTTCGAGATGATTGAACCATTCGCGCTCGGGGGGAGAAACAGACCGAAAGTTCGGGAGCAGGTCCAGGTCATATTGAAGAAGCGGGCGCTGGTCCTGAGTCAAATATTTTGCAACGGGATGTTCGCCCGTCATCGAAAGAATTTTGATCTGCCGTTCACCCTGGTTCCGCACAGCACGCAGGCGGTAATTTTTTTCGCCGTTGGCTGTGATTTCCGAATCGACCAGGAAGAGAAAGCCGCGCGTGATATCCATGGCTTCGATGATGAGACCGACCGCCACGTTCGCGAGTCGTTGCATGTCGAGAATGTTGCTGATCTGCTCGCTGTACGCATGCAGTGTGCGGCTTGCATGAAACTCCTGCAAGTTGAACCAGCGATTCACCATGCGCCGCACGACGGAAAGCAGCGGTGTAAAAATCAATGAAAGGACGAGCGCAATTCCCGCGCCGACGAGAAGCTCATTGTAGTTTGGCAGCGCGTTGAAGACGGTCTGTGATGCAGTTGTCCCCGCCGCGTAAAATATGACGATAACGAGCGTCGTGATAATGTACGTGAGCACGCGGCGCGCCACTTCACGCAAGTCTGGAGGATCGTGTGTGACAATGATCAACGCTGCCATTAACGCCGCGCCCAATCGGACGGGGTTGCCGGGGAGAGGGTTTCCGGTTAATAAAAATACGTCGTTGAGAACGACCAAAAGAAAAACTGGAGTCCAATAATTTAATCGGTTTCGTAACAAAGGCTGTCGTGAACCCGAATATACCAACCGCACGTTGATGAACGCGCCCAGCGTGAAGACCAGCCAGCCCAGCCCTGCCCATGCCGGCGCGAGACGATCAAGCGTGAGTGCGAATCTTCCGCTCGTCCAAACCACTTCGCCGAACCCAAATAAATTTGGAACGATGACAAAGAAACCGATCAGCCAAAAAGCGCCAACACCAAGCCAAGCTCGCTCATCGCGCCGGACAAAATAAATGATCGTGATCAACAAAAGAAAGGCGAGCGCGAACGCACTGTAGATTTGAAAATCATTCGCGATCTGCGTTGCGAGTTGGATTTGACCGCCGCGCCATAACCCCTCTGCCGCAGTCAGGAACATGCTGATCAATAAATAAACGGCAAAAAATGCCGCAGACGATTCCTGCCCCGCGCGTCGCCTGAGCAAACTGGATAGCACAGGCAGGTGGAGCGCCGCCAAAACCATCAATAAAATCAAACTTAAATTCTGGGGTGACATCGCCAAAAGTATACTCGAAATCAATCAAGAGGGTTATCATTAGCCCGTTTGTGTAACTTACTTAGCCACAGAGACCACAGAGAGCTTTGAGAAATCTCTTTTTCTCTGTGCACTCTGTGGCTGTTCTTTGAGGACTCATGCGCATCACAAAAAACTCCCGCGACCAATACCAATTTTCTTCGGATTTCTTCCGCACTGACGGACGCGTGAACTTTGCGGATTTTTCCTCCGCACGGAAGTTCGCCGCACAACTTTCAGCGCATCGGACCCAGCCGGTGCCTGCTTCCGATCTATACGCGTTATCCTTAATTGACGATGCCCTGCGCGCCCTTGTGATGCGTTATGCTCCGCCGCCTGTGATGAATACGGCGGTCTCTCGCGTGGATCAAAGCATCGGCTCGGACTCCGTCACAGCCACGCAGAAAAAATTCGTTGCAGAATTCCCGCCCGAAAATGTATATCGCGGTGAGCAGGATGTCGAAGAATATCTCACGAGACTTTCCAACGGGCGAATCAAGACCGTCGAAGAGTTGCTTTACGTGTACTTGCACAATTCCAACCCGGCGATCAGTCCCCTGCTCGAGTTGGTGGACGATGAACCGCTGGAACCCACCGCCTACAAAAACCTGATCGCCGCGCTCGATTCTTTTTTTACCCAAATCGCTAGAGACAACGCGCAAATTCCCGGTTCGTCCGAGTCGCTGTTCGAGATTTTACGCGCGCCCGCCAAGGCGTTTCCCGATTCGCTCGAAGGACAGTTGCAATTCATTCTCGAAAAATGGGGCGGATTGCTTGGCGAGGAATTTAGCGCGCGCCTCCTGCGCGGCATGGATTATTTGCGCGAGGAAACGCTTCGCCACCATCTGGCGCACGGCGATTTCAAAGCGGATGTCCCCGTGGCGACATATTCCGGCGGCGACTATGCCGAATACGAACGCTACAGCCCCGATAAAGAGTGGATGCCGCGACTTGTATTGATCGCGAAGAATTCGTATGTGTGGCTTGAACAACTCTCCCGCAAATATGGACGCTGGATACAAAAGTTAGACCAAATCCCTGATGAAGAATTAGATATCCTGCGAGATCGCGGATTCACCGGCTTGTGGCTGATCGGTTTGTGGGAGCGCTCACGCGCTAGTCAACGAATCAAACAACGTATGGGCGATGCGGATGCGGTCGCTTCGGCATATTCGCTCTATTCTTATGATATTGCCGAAGATCTTGGCGGATGGGGCGCATTGGAGAATTTGCGAAGCCGCGCCTGGCAAAGAGGGATTCGCCTCTCGGCCGACATGGTGCCGAATCACATGGGCATTGACTCGAAATGGGTCATCGAACACCCCGATTGGTTTTTGTCCCTGCCTTATTCGCCTTATCCATCGTATTCATTCCGTTCCGAAAATCTTTCCGATGATATCCGCGTGGGCATCTATCTCGAAGATCACTATTACGACAAGACCGATGCTTCTGTCGTCTTTCAACGCCGCGATCATTACACGGGCGACGTTCGCTATATCTATCACGGCAATGACGGCACATCCTTCCCGTGGAACGACACCGCGCAATTGGATTACACCAAAGCCGAAGTGCGTGAAGCGGTCATTCAAACCATCTTGCATGTGGCGCGCAATTTCCCGGTCATACGCTTCGATGCGGCGATGACGCTTGCCAAGAAACACGTCCAGCGATTGTGGTTCCCCGAACCCGGCTTCGGGGGCGCGGTTCCCTCACGGGCTGAGCACGGCATGACCAGGTCCGAATTTGATGCGCTGATTCCGCAGGAGTTCTGGCGCGAAGTCGTAGATCGCGTCGCGGCGGAAGTCCCCGATACACTTCTCCTTGCCGAAGCGTTCTGGTTGCTCGAGGGATATTTCGTCCGCACACTGGGAATGCATCGCGTCTATAACTCGGCGTTCATGCACATGTTGCGCGACGAAGACAATGCCAAATATCGCATGGCAATCAAGAACACGTTGGAGTTCGACCCGCAAATTCTCAAGCGTTATGTCAACTTCATGAGCAACCCCGATGAAAAGACCGCCATCGAGCAGTTCGGGAATGGCGATAAATATTTTGGTATTGCGACCGTGCTTTCTACTTTGCCTGGCTTGCCAATGTTCGGTCACGGACAGGTTGAAGGACTCACCGAAAAATATGGGATGGAGTTCCGCAAGCCGAAATGGGACGAGACTCCCGACGAAGGACTCATCGCGGGACATGACTGGAAGATCTTCCCGATCCTTCACCGCCGAGCGCTATTCGCGAGTGTAGAGCAGTTCTTCCTCTACGACCTTTTTACCCCGAACGGAAGCGTGGACGAAAACGTGTTCGCTTATTCAAATGTATTCAACGATGAACGCGGACTCGTCCTCTACCATAACCGCTTCGCCGATACTAAAGGCTGGATCAAAACTTCCGCCGCGTATCTCGACAAGCGAAGCAGTCCTATGGATAAATCCACTGGCGACTTGCGGCAGAAATCACTTGCTGAAGCGTTAGGCTTGCCGTTTGAAGGATATGTAATCTTCAAAGATTACGTCACGCATTTGGAATATATCCGCTCGTGTGAGGAACTCTGGCAAAAAGGAATGTACGTTGAACTGCACGCCTACCAGCATCACGTGTTCATGGATTGGCGATTTGTGGATGATGGTAGATGGGGAGAGGTGAATAGCAATTTGAATGGCGCCGGTGTTGAGTCTATGTCTGCCAAGTGGGAGGAGATGTTTGGGAGCAAGGATGAAGGTGAAGGGATGAAGGATGAAGATACGAAGGTCAAAAAGCCGAGGAAGAAGATGGTGGCGAAGAAAGAGGAAAGAGGAAAGAAGATCACTAAGAATCAGGCTAAATCCACTGCGAAAAAATCGTTGAAGAAAATGACTACCACTAAAAAGAAATCTACGGCGAAGAAATCATCCGCAAAGGCGAGTAAGTCAAAAGTAAAATTCAAGAAGCCTGCAAAGAAGAAATCATCAAGCAAATAACCCGACTTTTTCCTGCTCCAAGGCGGTCTGCGACCGCCGTGTTTGCCAGGTTAGCCGCAGGGTCGCAGACCGAGCGGGAGCGTAGTGACACAAAAGATGCCTGTCCAACCAGAATTTAAATCCCAGTATTTTTATTTTGTAACCACCACCGCAGTAGGACATGCACATCTTTTCAAACAGGATGTGATCAAGCGCATCATCGTGGATAGCCTTCACCACATCCGAACGACTCGCGGGGTGAAGTTATTTATCTTCGTGATCATGCCCAACCATATTCACATCATTGCCCAATTCAGTGACGATTACCCTCTCGCAGATATGACGCGCGATTTCAAAAAGTCTACGGCGCGACAGATTTACCGCCAGTTTCAAGCGGAGGGGAATGCCAAAGTGTTGAGTTTGTTGCAAAAAGAGGGGAGGAAGGTGAAACAAGAATACAAAGTATGGGAGGATGGATACGATGCCCGCGATGTGTTTTCAAAAGTGTTTCTTCAGCAAAAGATGGATTACATCCATCACAATCCATGCCAGCCTCAGTGGAAGTTGGCAGAATTGCCGGAGCAGTATCTGTGGTCAACAGCGGGATTTTATTTGGATGGAAAGCCTTGTGTAATTCCGATTGATGATGTGAGGGAGTTTCTGGCGTAAATCAGCGGGATTATAAATCCCGCTGGAGCATGGCGTGGAGTCTATACAGGCGAAGTGGGAGGAGATGTTTGGAGGCAAGGATGAAGGAGAGGGGATGAAGGATGAAGATACGAAGGTCAAAAAGCCGCGGAAGAAGGTGGTAAAAAAGAAAGAAGAAAGCGTTGCCCTGCGACCGAAGGGAGTGTCAAAGGGAAGAAAGAAAATTGCTACAAAAAAACCCGCGACGAAAAAGGATTTGAAAAAGGCAAAGAAGGTTGCGGTTAAAAAGAAACCGGCGGCGAAGAAGAAGGTTGTGAAGAAACCGGGAAAGAAAAAGCCATTGAACGGTTAACTTTGCGTTTTACAACGGCAGAAATACAACTTGATTATCCAAATCCCCCGTTTCCCCACTCTTGGCGATAACTTCAAGGTCTTGAATGCAAACCCCGATGGTCACTCGCAGTTGATGAGCATAAATCACCCCTGAGAATGGAATTCCTTCACGCTGACATTTCGCGGCTTCTTCGAGCAAATCATCGTCTTGTGTAAATAATGCCCGCCCTAATTCATGCGCTCGTTTGAGCAACACATCATCTTCGAATTGATCTGCCCCGTCCTCTAGTGCCGTAATCACATCCACGTTTCGCAGGCGTAATCCCACTGTGATAGCCTTTGGGACATGATGATCCATGTACAGTGCGACGGGCATTATTAGATCAACCCCTTGTCCTTTAGGCGTTTGACCAATGGCGAGGGTGGCACAGATTTCCGAATTGTATCCACTTTTTCGAGCCGCTGTTCGATATCGCTGTCCAATTCCTTGCGGTGATCCCAGTAATACGCCAGCGCCGAATAAATCTGCCCGAGCGTCAGATGCGAAAACTGGATGTGCAACTCTTCCGCGCTCCAGCCGTGCGCCGCCTGTGCAAGAACAAGCTCCACCACTTTCATGGTTGTTCCCGAAATGAGCGGCACCTGTGCGTCATTCAAAACGACATGTTCGTAGCGGGTTTCTGCTAACATGGGCTATCTCCTGTCTCAATCATACACGATTTTCAGCGAGCGGACTTGCCTTTATTATAGATCAAACCGCGCACAAGTAGAATCTATGCAAGCGAAGTGGGATGAGATGTTTGGTATTAGAGAAGATGTTGTAGTTAAAGAGGTGAGGATCAAGAAGCCGCGGAAGAGATCGAAATAAAATTGAAAACTTCCCAGATAATTCCCATAGGTCTCGGAGGTTTATTTTAGGAAATAATTCGATTATGAATGTTCTGCTTCGAACGCGGAGAAATCCGCTGGTTTAAGAATCACCACTCCCTGATGCTCCTTCAATTCAAGTAAATCTTTATCGCCTGTGACGATGCAAACTGCCTCTCCTGCAAGTGCAGTCGCAATAACCATGTCGTCGTCCGCATCCCTGCAAACGGGTTGTGGAAGAGGGTATGTCTCGAACAGGGAAACGCGCAATCGCAATAACCGAACTACACTATCGGAGTCATCAACGCTGTATTTGAATTTCTTTACCAGGTTTTTGTGAAGCTCATCAAGGATAAACTCCGCCAAAACGATCTCGTGGTGGCGTAGACAATGCTCCAGGAGTTCACTGCAAACGCCTTTCGTAATGAACGCCGCGATCAGCACATTCGTGTCTAACAGCAATTTCATGAAACCAGATTAAAGATCTCTTCTTCATTGAAAATACCGCGCATTTGAGCCTTTGCCGTTAATCGCTCCTGTAATAACCGCAATTCTCTAAAAAACAGATATTCCGCAATTGCCTGGCTGATAAAGTCGTTTGCCGATTTTCCTTCTTCAGCAAGCACAGCATCGAGGGCTGAGCGGATATTTTGAGGGAGTTTGATGGTGATTTTTTCTTGCATGAGACACTCTCTTTCTTCGATGCGGAGTATAACATAAACAATTTCCAGCGAGATAAAAATTCACTTGTGGTCATGTGGGGGTGTTGTGGGCGTAAGCCATGCAGGCGAAGTGGGATGAGATGTATGGAGAACAGAAGGAAGATGAAGTAGTTGAAGAAGTGAAGGTCAAGAAGCAGCGGAGGAAGGCGGTTGGAAAAAGACCTGCTGGTACGAAGAATGCGAGCAAGAACAAAAAAGCAATGAGTGGCAAAATGAAAATTTCTGCGATGATAACAAAGAAGACGGCAACGAAAAAGAAGATTAGTCAGGTATCTACAAAAAAGAAAGTGATCGTAAAGAAACCTGCTACCAAAAAGCCTACTCGCAAAAAGTCAGTAAAGAGTTCGTGAAACTTAGACGTTACTTCCTGATCCTAATCATCTTTCTTGCTATTTACTTGCCTTAGCCGGCACTCGTCAAGCCTATTTGGAAGCATGGTTTATTATTCCATGGTCAGGGAGTGGGGGTAGGACCGAATGCGGTGATTGTTGGAGTTACAAAAGGGTTTTGATTACCGCCAGGGTTTTGATTACCGCCGTTGTCATTATTATTCTTAGTTGGTTTTGGTGCAGGAGACTCCGGCTTTGTATAGCTGAATGGACCCGCCATGCACAATATCTTGTCATCTGCATTAAATGCACTGACTTGCCATTGGTAAGAACCTCCCGTTATTGTTGATTCTGCATAACGAATGATGTTGGTTTCTTCGCTTCTAAAAGGTATTACATTTTCGTTTGGCATAATAATCTCAAGGAGATAACTTGTTGCCCCGGGCATACTTTCCCACGAGAATGTGATTTTGCCGGTTGCTACCAAACTTGCACCATCTTCAGGTGTAAGCAAGTTGAAGCATGAGATCATTGTTGGCGAAGCTGTGTAGCTGGCAGTTGGTTTGGTAGTCATGGTCGATTTTGGTTGCATCGTTGGTGTTGGTGTAGAGGTTGAATTGAACGAAAATATACTACCCATATAAGGGACTGCGTTATTTAACGAAATCACACACAGTGCAAGCGCAAATAACGAACTTATGCCGATTACTATCCATGCCCGCTTGGGTAAGGTTCTATGGCTTGGCTGAACGGACAGTTGAGGAAGTTGGGCTGTTGCCTCCATATTTTCGGAGTAGACCGACTCTAACCTAACCTGTTCCAAAACCTGAGGATCTGAAATCTCCCTGCGATCAGCGCCTGCCGCCTCTTGATCAACTTCATACTCAGTTTGCGCTTGTGCTGATTTCTCAGTTTCTGTTTTTGTTCCTTGATTCGCTATTGATGAGTAGGCAGATTCCAAAATTTGTGCCGCCGAATTTGCTACATGGCGGCTATCATCATCTGTAGCTATTCGCTCTAAAGCTTCTCTAGCCGAGCGCGCCAATCCAATATTTCTTCCCTTGATAATTTTTTCCAATTTTTGCACTGCTGCCTCGCGTACGTAAGGGCGAGTGTCTTCGATTTCATCAGTTAATTCAGCAGGCAAAGCCGCAGGCTTAATATCTTCAACGCGCATATTTTGGCGCAGAATAATTTCACCTTGTTGTTTGCTTGAAAATTTTGATGGGGTTTGTTTTGGAGTAGCGAACCTTACTTTTTCATACGCGTAATCGTACAATTCATCTACGGTAATGCGGCCATCGCCGTCCTGATCTGCTTCGCCTTCCAAGCCTTCAACTAAATAATGGGTGAAAAGCGAGTTGTCGGTTTCACCAATAACCTTGTTACCTTCCCAGGCGAATTGAGTTGAGTCGCTGGCTGTAAGGATGATACGACCATATCCTCCTTCAAATGCGGAGGCAGTTCCAATACTCATCCCTGTCGCGGCTTTTGTTCCCTGTGCAAACGCGCCGCTATTGCAACAATCTAGAATTAGCACCTGCCGCCTTGAACGGCTCTGGTCCATCGCCTCGCGGATGAAATCTGATTTCAGGGCTGTAGAGCGCAGGCGAAATCTGTTTGTATTCCTGACCGCTAGATACAACGCGCCGAGTTCATCGCGGACTCCGTGCCCCGAAAAATACAGGACGAGCAGGTCGTCTGGCTTTTTCTGATCTAAAAACTCATCAATTGTTTCGCTGACGACGGAAGAAGGCTCATTCAGTAAGATCTTGACATCATCAAACGCGCAGATATCCTGTTCTTTGAGCACACGCGCGAAATCTTCCGCGTCCTTGCCGGGCGCGGTCAACTGCGCCAGACCCGGGTCGGTGTATTCCGTGTTGCCGATGATGAGGGCGAATTTGTTGCTCATTTCTTTTGCTGTCCGCGTTCAGGCGCTACGAGGGACATTTAAATTATGGGCTAAAACTTAGTGTGGTATTCACTAAATCTCATGCCTGTTCGAAAGTTACACATCAATCTATTTCGCGCCGCTGAATTGGATCTCCTTGAAGTTATCAAACTGGAAAGTGCCCCTGTAAACACCGATCCAAAATGTCCATGGAATTTCAACCCAACTTTCATCCATTTTCTTTCGAACGGAAAGCGCTTCGGTTGGATTGGAGGGGTTCCATATCGCTTCCAGGAACTCGCCATCCGGCAGGATCGCCATCAACAACGTGTAGGTATCGCCCGGCTTGAGCTCCAGGTTCCCTTCCAGGTGTGTTCCCCCGCGATCGCTTCTACCCGAATACTCATTTAATTGGGCGCTGTTTCCCCCGACATATAAGCCAAATCGCCGGTAGGCATCGGTGTCCCAAACGCCGTTATCCAGGTAAATTTCAGTGTAGGAGTCCGCCGAATACTTAAAGTCTATAACAATGCCCTCGTTTGTGCCAAATTCCCGGTTGCGAGAACTGTTGTAATCCCAGCTGTCATTCCCAGTGATTTCCATGATGCCATTTTTGATTTCTCCGATACTCATGTTCCACCCGCTCCCAAGAGGATCGTCAAAGCCATCGGCAAGAATGACGGCAACATCATTCAGAAACTCGGAATCTAAGTCCTGGCCCGCGGCTCGGGTCTCAGGAATCGATGTGTCCGTGGGCGCTTGCTGGATGGTTGGGGGACTTGTGGCTGACAGGGCAGTCGGAATGAGAGGCGCCGACAACGCACGATACCCGATCCAGGCTTTGCCAAGAGCCATCACAGAGATGACGGAAATGATTCCCGCGATCAATCCCCATTTCTTCGAGGTCCGTGCTTTTCTATCCCGCGATAATCCGGTGTGATCTTGAGGCACCGCTATTGCCGGGGCGCGGCGCAAATCTTCTGTTCGCGCCTTCTTTTCCCCGTCCGTAAGATATCGTCGCAGGGTGATTTCGCCTTGTTCTTTATATGACCATTTGCCGGGCGTTTGTTTTGGTGTTAAGTTAACGATCTGCCCGTAGGTATAATCATACAATTCGTCCACTGTAATGATTCCATCACCATTCCAGTCAGCCTCACCTTCCAATCCTTTCACAAGAAAGTGTGTAAAAAGGGAGGTGGTCGACTCGCCTCCAAGAATTTTGTCTCCCTCCCACGCAAACTGGGTTGCATCGCTGGCGGTCAGAATGACCCGTCCGTAACCCGACCCCTCGAAGGCTTTGGCTGTTCCTATGCTTCCGCCTATCTCTGCCTTTGTGCCCTGGGCAAACGCCCCGCTGTTGCAACAATCCAAAAGGAGCACCTGCCTCCGGGACCGGCATTGATCCATGGCATCGCGTATGAAGTCGGATTTAATGGCTGTTGACCGAAGCAGGGAACGGTTCGTATTCTTTACAGCAAGATACAAAGACCCATATTCATCGCGTACCCCGTGCCCGGAGAAATAGAGAACCAGCAAATCATCGGGCTTCTTGCGGTCGAAGAACTTGTCTATGCCTTCGCTGATTGCGGGTGACGATTGATTTAACAAGACGTATACTTCATCGAACCCACACAACTCCTTTACGCGTAACACGCGCGCGAAATCCTCCGCGTCCTTGCCGGGCGCGGTCAGTTGCGCCAGACCGGGGTCGGCGTATTCCGTGTTACCGATGATGAGGGCGAATTTTCCGCTCATGGTTTCTTTATCCCCTCTCTTAATTGCCAAATCAATGTAAATCCACAAACAGCTCCACTAAGTGCACCAGAGATCCCGCCAGAGATCGCGCCGCCAATTATTGAGTAAAACGGAATGTTGAAATAAATAGCGTAGCCAATCGCCCAGCCTAAGGTTATCCAGACTATTCTTGCTCGATTTGAAAGACTTTTCTCGAGCCATAAAATGCTCGAAACGATAAGCCCGTCAATTATCCCCCAGATTATCGTGAACATAATTCCAAACACTGCGAGTGCGTTAAGAATTGTCAAACTGAGTGCAAACCCAAAGGTTAGTCCCAGGATACTTTTTTTGTTGGAAATTAATTTCCCTGCCCAAAGAGTTAGTCCGACGATTAGCCCACTTATTGCTCCACCAATAAAGCCTGTAATTAAATACAAAACACCCGCGTAGTTAATTGCGCTTATGATTGCCCAACAAATTCCCCATCCGAGGGTAATCCACATTACATAGCTCCATCTCGGGGCGGGTATGATCTTGTCGGAATTCAGATATTCGACAACTGTTGTTTTGCCGGCGAGCGATATAGCCTCGGCTCGGGCTTTTGCAATGCGTTCTTCCTCAGCTTCTTTTGCGGCAATGCGTTCAGCTTCTTCTCTTTCAGCTTTTTCTTTCGCTGCTTCTTCTGCTGCCTCACGAGCTGCCTTTTCATTGGCTTCACGTTCTGCTCTTGCGCGTGCTAATTTCTCCGCTTGTTCTTTAGCCTTACGATCGGCTTCAGCCTTCTGACGCGTTATGTGCTCTTCTTCTGCTTTCTGTGCCTCAAAACGATCAGCTTCCTGCTTTGCTTGGCGTTTGGCCTTTTCAGCCGCCAAACGTTCCTCTTCAGCGGTCTGTTCAGCCAAGAGTCGGGCGGCTTCCTGGGTAGCTTTTCTTTCTTCTTCCGCCTTCTCTACCTGGCGAATAGAATCAAGCACTTGCGTTGCCACTTGAGACACTCGGCGACTGTCATCCTCTCTTTCCATTCGTTCCAATGCTTCTCTGGCAGAGCGCGCCAACCCAAGATTTTTACCTCTGAGCAGTTTTTCCAATTGTTGTACCGCTCCTTCACGTACAAATGTGCGCGAATCTTCGGTCGCTTCAATCAGTTCTTCAGGCAGTGATATCGGCTTAATGTCTTCTATGCGCGTGATTTGACGCAGAACGATTTCTCCCTGTTGTTTGCTTGAGAATTTTGATGGGGTTTGTTTTGGAGTGGCGAACCTTACTTTTTCATATGCGTAATCGTACAACTCATCTACGGTAATGCGTCCATCACCGTCTTGATCCGCCTCGCCTTCCAAGCCTTCTACTAAGAAGTGAGTAAAAAGCGAATTGTCGGTCTCGCCAATGACCTTGTCGCCTTCCCACGCAAATTGAGTCGAGTCGCTGGCTGTGAGGACGATGCGGCCATATCCCCCTTCAAAAGCAGACGCCGTCCCAATGCTGACACCTGTCGCCGCTTTTGTCCCCTGCGCGAACGCGCCGCTGTTACAACAATCCAGAATCAATACTTGCCGTCGTGAGCGGCTTTGGTCCATTACTTCACGGATGTAATCCGATTTAACCGCCGTTGATCTTAAGCGGGAACGAAATGTGTTCTTGACCGCCAGATACAGTGAGCCAAGCTCGTCGCGTACCCCGTGACCTGAAAAATATAAAACAAGCAAATCATCTGGTTTCTTCTGATCGAAGAACTCATCAATTGCCCCGCGAACGACAGGCTCGGGTTGATTCAATAATATGTTGACATCATCAAATGCGCCGATGTCCTGATCTTTAAGTACGCGCGCAAAATCTTCTGTATCCTTGCCGGGTGAAGATAGTTGCGCCAGCCCGGGGTCGCTGTATTCAGTGTTGCCGATAATCAGGGCAAACTTTCCGCTCATTTCTTCCTTTTCCCTTTTTCAAGTGTTGAAAGAAGTTTTTGCAGTTCCTCCGGTGAGCCTTCGAATTCAATCCCTTTGCTCTTGAATTTCACAGTGCGTCCCTGTCCGCGCATGACCCAAGCCTGCACGAGGCTGATGACGCTTGGTATAGCGACGGGCAAAACTTCAAGAGCCAGCATCCCGATTGTTACAAGATCACCTTTGCTTCCCTTTGGCGAAGGTCCCATGGCAACGAGATTGGCTGACGTAACGTCAGTTCCCCGCAATTCATTCAGCAAATTTCGGGTCATCGTATCCAAATCTTCTTCAGTTGTATCCTTTGCCAGGACTTCAATCTCGAGTTTGATCGGATCTTCTGTGGTCATATCGGCTCCGCCTGCCTTGCACCTGCAAAATAAATCTGTGTATCTTATTATAGGCTAAAATTCATCAGTTGAAACACTGAAATTTCGGTTTGGTTATCGGATCAGGCATAAGCCTCAAACTTTACCGCCTCACCTTTTTCATCTTTCTCGGCACTGACTCGCTCCGGCTGGGACTCATCACACAAAAGACTTCGGAGTTTTTCGAAAACTCCGAAGTCTGGATGGTCTACTACATTCCCACCTCGGCTGATAATCGCTTTAACTTAATTCCGTTGGGTGAGGCGGGTAGTTTGGCGCTTGGCGGCGGAATTCGTAATGTTCCATCACCACTTCGATAATGTTTTTTTGCTCATCTGTGGTGAGATCGAATTCCAACCCGATGTTGAAATATTCAGGGCTGAGGTCTTCCTGGCACCAGGCAACGCGTACAGGTAGAGCCAAACGGGTGGCCGTGACTTTTGGCAGTTCGGGCAGTTGAATCGAAACCGTTAATTTTGTATCGAGTTTCATGGGCTGGTCGCCAATGACCATGGCTCCCAAAAGATTCAAGTCGCCGAGATAGCCGATCAGCCTGCCTTCGTATAGATCGAAGACCTGCGAATAGGACATCAGATTCTTGCGTGGTTGCTTGCGTCGTTCCTGTTCCTGCATGGTTGCCTCAAGCCACAGTGTACTTGAAGTGTCCGTTTCATTCAATTGCACTCGCATCTTAAAATTCGATGTCAATGGGTGCGTCGCACCTCTCTCCATGAGGTAGCTCCACCATTCGAGTCCCCGTTTAGGTGGTTCTCTGGTATTTGGTGGGGTAAGCCACAGAGATCACAGAGAAAATGAGTTTTTGAGCTTTTTCTCAAAGGTCTCTGTGCGCTCTGTGGCAACTTCACCCCACTTAATCCCAAAGAGCCGTTCAGGTATGGTATGCGGACGCACTTTATGGTTAAATTGCCTCATGCGATGGATATACCTTTCCCCTCATCTTGACGATGCCGTGTTCTCCGCGGGCGGCTTCATCTACGAGCAAACTCAATCGGGAATCCCTGTTGAAATTTGGACGTTCATGTGCGGCATTCCGCCAGAGGGCGAAAATTCTCCGTTCGCGCAATTGCTTCACTCCAGGTGGGGGTTTTCATCGGCAGAAGAAACATTTCGTGCGCGACGCGACGAGGACGAAAACGCCGCGCGGATCGTGGGCGCGAAAACCGTCCACTTTGATTTTTTGGATTGTATTTACCGCCGCGGAAATAATGCAGAGTGGCTATACTCTGAAATTTCCGTTCCGCCCAAAGAAGCGGATGCGGATTACCCAGCCCTAATTGCGGAAGCCATCTCCGCCCGCCTCCTGCCAGACGACGTTTTGGTCTGCCAACTTGGGCTTGGTTCACACGTGGACCACGTGCTCGTGCGCCGTGCCGCGGAACTTTTGAGCAAACCCCTCCGTTATGACATAGACATCCCTTATTGGTTTTACAAGCCCCACGAACTGGAGGCGAAATCGGCTGGGATGAAGGAATCCACTCACAGGATAACTGAAGCAAGCCTCACCCGTTGGGTCGAAGCGGCGCTCGCCTATAAGTCCCAATTTCCCGCGCTGGGAGACCTATTTGACACTCCCCAAAAAGCGGAGGCATCCATCCGAAAATACTGGTCTGAAAGGCAGGGAATCCAATTGTTGCAAATTTGATAGACGGGCTACAAGTTACTTGTATTGACCGAAAAATCGTGATATAGTATGCCCGCTTTTCGGGAAACAACCAATTTTATCGGCTCTCCCTCGCTTTGTCCCGCCTCGCGGGACAAAATTCTTATAGCAGGAAATAAAGATGCCTAACAACTTTTTAACCAAAGAAGGATTTCAAAAACTTCAGGACGAATTGGATTACCTCCGTACCGCCAAGAGGCAGGAAGTTGCCAACCGTCTGCATGAAGCCATGGAAGGCGGGGAATTGATCGAAAACGCCGAATATGAAGCCGCCAAAAATGAGCAGGCGTTTGTGGAAGGGCGCATCCAGGAACTGGACCTGCTCCTTGCCACCG